>Ga0156237_1009_pt5 | contig 31926 bp, 29 predicted proteins | sample RifCSPlowO2_12_FD_107884 | JGI IMG/M metagenome (GOLD analysis project Ga0156237, IMG submission 107884) | candidate division NC10 bacterium RIFCSPLOWO2_12_FULL_66_18
AAGGCGCATGGCGAGAAGAAGGCGCCTGCTCCCGCGAGGAGCCCGAAGAGAACCAGCCCTGAGGGCGAGGTGAAGTCCAGCCGCTCCAGGCCCTCGACGACCCAGACATTCCACGTCCAGAGGCCGAGCGCCAGGACCCCACCAAGGACGAGAAACCCGGCGGTCGCCACTGCAACCCTGGGAGCCCGTTCCACGCCTGCCATCGCCCTCACCGCGCCACCTCCAGAAGGCGCTGGCGCAGATCGGCCTCCTTCGGGGTGCCATAGAACGCCAGCACCCCGTTGATGGCGATGGCGGGTGTTGCCATGACCCGGTACTGCACCGCCACCTCCGGGTGGTCTGCCAGGTTGATCACTTCCACCTTCAGGTCAGGGATCTCCTGGCGAAGCCGGGCGATGGTGTTCACGACCAACGCCTTGGCCGCCTCGCACTTGCGACAGCCGGGCGCCGTGAGGACCTCGACCCTGACCATCGTCACTCTCGCCGCGCGAGCCACCGGACGAGCGGCCGGCCGATGCCCAGGCCGGCGGCCAGGACAGCCACCAGGATGAGCGGGCCCAGAAGGCTCAGCGCCGTCACGTCGTCATCGCCGTGGGCCCAAGCTAACGCAGGCACCAGCAAATGACCAATGACCAATGACCAAATCCCAATGGACACTCGCCACCCATTGGTCATCCCGCCATGGCGGGATTGGTCATTGAGAATTGCTCTACGGCGCAGTCTGTTCCACATGGGCCACGATCCTCACCCCGGCCCGGAGCCGGCGATAATCGTCCCAGAGAATCGGGATGACCAGCAGCAGCGCGATGACCGCCCACGGCACATAAAGAAGCCACGGGTCGTGGACCGCCATGTCTCCCAGCGCGCGTTCCACCTCGGTGCTCTCGGCGATGTTGGAGCCGAGACCCAGGTGAACGAGCGTGTTCCAGACCTTGTGAAAGACCGACTCCTCCCAGTAGGCATGGCCGAACAGGTACCCCTTGGGAATGATGAAGGCGCCCCACCCGACGAGTCCCCAGCCGACGGCCCGCTGGATCCGCTCCCGCCGCACCAGGAGCCACCCGGTGGCGTTCACGCCGAGGATGGCCAGGACGGACAGGGCGAGGAGCGGCGTGGCCCGCCCGATCCCGTGAATCAGGCCGTACGCGAGGCCGGTCTTCAGGCTGCCGGATCCCGCGATAGAGGTCAGCAGGACGTAGAACGCCGGGTTCGGGCAGCCGATCCCGGCATTCCCCAGGAGGAGGCCCATCGCGAAGGCTCGGGCATAGTCCCCCCGCTGCTGGATGGTTCCGGGGAGCGGTCCGCTATAGGCTGGAAGCTGCCACGGGAGCAGGCCCAGCTCCGTAAGGCCGAATACATAGGCAGTGAGGCCGGCTACAAGCCACATGATCAGGGTAATGCGGTCCAGGTACAGGATCCGACCGAGGGACGCGACCGCCACTCCGTATCCCGCGATGGTTAGCGTCAGGCCGAGACCGAAGAGCACGGCCATCAGGAACCCCCGACGGTAGCCGCGGCCGAGGCTCAACGGCACGATGACGAACACCGCCGGAAGGGTGCACGGCAGGACGATCATCGAGAGCCCCGAGGTATAGGCCAGGGCAAGGCTCACCACATCCAGGGGCGACGTCGCCAGGCTGAACAGGCCGATGACCGTCAGGGAGAACAGCGCGACACCAAGCGCGACTAGGATCGCGCGGAATCGCGCCTCGTTTGTGTCCAGGGGAAGCGATCGTGTTTCCATAATACCCCTCCCGAGCCTCCGGGACCGGTCGGGTCTTCCCCGGCTGGATTGCGCCCGATCCGGCTCGTGGGAGGAGGATACACCTTTCCCTTGAGGGGAAGGTCAAGCCTGAAGTTTTCTGTGCGACTGATCGGCGGGGGTTCAGGATCGGGAGGCAGGCCGGGGGCAGCGGGGCGCGGGAGGGAGCGATTCCACGTGGGGACAAATCGCTGCCTGGCCTCCCTCGCGAATCTCACGCCTGCAGCGGCGGGCGAGGCGCCGGAGCTCCTGGCGGAGAACGGTCAACTCTGCGATCCGGCGGTCCACCTCCTGGGCCTTTCGCAGCAGCAGGTGCTGGAGGTGAACGCAAGGGGCTTGCCCCCCGTCCCGGATGCCGAGGATCTCCCGGATCTCGCGGAGGCTCAACCCCAACTGCTTGGCCTTCACGATGAAGCCCAGCCGCCGGACGGCATCGGCGGAGTACACACGGTACCCGCTCTCGGTGCGGTCCGGCGGAGGCAAGAGACCGACAGCCTCGTAGTATCGAAGGGTCTTGGCACTGAGACCCGCCGCGGTCGCCGCGCGGCCGATGAAGCAGCGTTCCGGCATTGCCCCCTCCCGGGTTCCTTCCCCGCTTGAGAATGATAAACCTTCCAGGGAGGGGAAGGTCAAGCACTATGAGGGTGCGAGACACAACGGAGGGGGCACCTCACACCGACGGGTGGACAGCCTGGACTCAGCGGGCGAACGCCCGGTCAATCCGATTCTTGATCTCCGCCACCTGGACGCCCTGCTTGTGCAGCCGTTGCGCTTCCAGCGCAATGTCCACGCAGATGTTTCACCCTGCTCCGTGTTCGTCGGCAAAGCAGTCCAGGTTGTTCTGGTGCCCGGGGTTCCGGTCGCAGCCGCAGTAACACATGACGTGCTCCAGGACCTCGGGGATTTCCTTGGCCACCTGGTAGCCCTTGGCGGCATATCCGGTGAACAGGACCGGCGACAGCGTGGCCGGCCGCGGCACCCGGGGGATGGCGGGCTTGGCGCCCCGAACCGGACCCCCGTCCCCGCCGCTCGTCCACCAGTAGCCACCGATGCCCAGCGCGGCCACGAGCAGGAGCACGCCCGCGATCACGGGCGCCCGGCTCCCCGACTTGGCCGATTTCCCTTTGGTCGGGACGCCTCCCTTTTTCTTCCCCATGCTTTTCTCCTATCAGACGACACTGACGCTGCGGGCCGCGTGAAGGACGCCGCTGCACCAGGCTCGATGAGACCCAATGATCACCCGTGGATCAGGCCAGACTCAGACGCGGACAGATGGCGGCGCCCGCCCGACGTGCGGGATAGGAAGAATCCAGAGAGAGAAAGGCGAGGGAGAGGGGGCAAGCAATTCTCTGCCACACACGTCAAGTTTGGGCGATGTGGCGATGAGCCCAAAGACCTCCACATTCTTCGGGCACGTCGTGGTCCCACACCCGGGCTGCTGGTTGCCCAGGACCTGCCGCTGCAATGAACCGGCGGCCATCGTCTGCGAGTGCAGGCCCGCCGTCGCGACCAGCAGGACGGCCACCAGGATGCTGAGCATGTGAGGCCGAGCGGTTACCATACAGACACTGTATGGGATAGCGGCGGTTCAGTCAACGGAGACCCGGTCAACCGGCGAGGAGGGCTTGCCTGTCCGGATGATTGAACATTTCTGGATGGAATGGTGGGTGAAGTGCGCTTCAGTCCCGGAGCTATTCGAACGCAACCCTGACCTCCGCGGGCCCGGGAATGAGACCGATGTAGCGGACGGTGATCGTCGTGCCCGGTTTGGGCGGCAGGAGCGCCGAAAAGGAACCCAGGGAGAGCAACTCCCCGTTTTTCAGCGCCTTGTCCTCGGCCCGGAGCGACTCGGCGATCCAGAGCACGGTATTCAAGGGATTGTCGAGGATGTCCGAGCCCTTGCCTCCCCCCAGCACGGCGCCCGTCTGGTCCACGACCTCGACCTGCATGTCCGCAAGCTTCGCCACCGACTGGGCGGTCGCAGGCAAGGGAATGGGGTCCCCGAGCACGCCGAGCCGCGCCCCGACGTTGATGCCGAGCAGGTGCGGTCCGTCGAGCTTGACCTGGGGGTCGAACACCAGATCGGGCAGCTCGATGAACGGGCGGATCTCCTTGACGGCCTGCAGGGCTTCCAGCGGGCTCCTGGCCGCCATCAACTTCGCGGCGTCGCCCACCACTGCGACCATGTCGGCCTCGAAGACGGGCCGCGCCCCAAAGGCAGCGGGTACCCTGGCCCCGCTGGGAAGGATCATCTTCTCGTAGAGGGTGCCCCGGATCGGCCGGTCATAGCCGAAGCGCCGCTGCACGGCCGGGTTGGTCAGGCCCGCCTTGTACCCCACCGCGTTCCCCAGCTCCTTCGCCGTGAGGGCGTTGTAGCGCTCCTGGACCGTGGCCGCCTGGGCCATGGTCATGGTTACGCCGAAGCCCGGCGCGGGCTTTTTCATCAGCCACGCGTCGGCGACTGCCTTGATGCTGGCATCGGGGGGCATCTCGGCTTGCGCCAGGAGGGGCGCCAGCGGCATCACCACGCACATCCAGAGCCATCGCATCGCACGTCCTCCCCTGACGGCAGGAAGCTGGGTGGCTGGGATGCCTCCCGTCTCCGTCCGTCCCGGCCTCCTCACCTTTTCGCCGAACGGCCGGTCCACCCTGCATGGCCGCGCTGAATGCGGGCAGATTGTATGGGGACCCGGCACCCCCGATCAAAGAAAAACTCCTGCCGGAGGTCGCGCCTCCGGTAGGAGTGGTGAAGGCCGAAAACGTGACGGCGGCTAGGCGGCCTTCTCCCCCGCGATGGATCCGCGCTTGGAGAACGCCACCGAGGCGCCCAGGACAACTGGACAGACGAGGAAGATCAGCAGGCGCGTCCCGCCGCCGATGTCCCTCGGAAGGGGACCCGGCTCGATAAGTGCAATTTCCCCGCTCGCAAGCATCCCCGATTCCTCGATCAGGGTCTCACCGTGTTTGGGACCGTCGCTTCCATTCTTTGGTCAGGTCAACTATCCGACTGTTCTTCAACACATAAACTGGTGTGTCCGTTTTGCGGCCGAGTTCCCGTGCTCGCCGCGCCGCCCGGCGCAGCGCCGCATCCACCGCGAGGATGTCAGGGTCTTTGGACATGAGAGCTTTCCTGTTCATGGGTTGTCCCCCGAGGCAACGGGCAATGGCGTCGGCCCCGAATTATCATACAGAACCCAGCTATCCACAAGAGCACGGTAAACGCCCTCGAAGTTCCGCAGACCCGCATCGAACCTTCGGCGGATCACCTGTTCCCGGATGTCATGCCCGCCCTGCGCCACGCGCGCCGACACACGGGCCACGGCCAAGCCCACACTGGGGAGACTCAAGAAAACCAGCTTTACGTGATAGCCCACTTCCCGCCAACGGGGGATCAGGCGGGCATAGCTACCACGGGATAGGGTTGTCTCGAAGGCGAAGCTTTCACCGGCACGAACTCGACGATGAATCTCCTGAAGCATCAGGCGGCCGGCCCGCAGAGCCGCCCGCTGAGGATCAAACGGCGAAAGGCCCGATGCAATCAGGTCCATGTTCACGAAATCCGGGCACCCCGCCTCGTGCGGCAGATATTCGCGGGCAAAGGTTGTCTTCCCAGCTCCGTTCGGCCCAGCGATGATGACGATCTTCATCTGGTTACCCATACGGAAAGCTCTCCAGTCCTGCGCCGGGACCCCAACGGAGGGTATCCTAGAGACAGGTCGGGGATGCGGTCAAACAAAAACTCCCACCGGAGCGCAGTCTCCGGCGGGAGGGGCGTGTGGTCTGAGGGTGAGGGCGGGCAGAGCCTCAGCCCGCATCATTCACGGAATGCGCGGTGCGCATACCGTGAATCGCGCCCACAGGGCCGCCGCAATCCCAATCCGCCGGGTACCCACGGCATTGCCGTGGGTGCGGACTGGGATCCGGCGGGGTTAAGCGGCCTCCACCCGCGGGATCCGCATCCCGTAGAAGGAGCGCCACACGAAGACGACCGACACCAGGAAGAAGACCGCCGCGGCCACGTGGCTCGTGAGGGCGGGGAGCTCGATGGCGAGCTCGACGGCCAGGAGCCCGAACAGGGTGGTGAACTTGATGACCGGGTTCATGGCCACGGACGAGGTGTCCTTGAAGGGGTCGCCGACGGTGTCGCCCACGACGGTGGCGGCGTGGAGCTCGGTGCCCTTCATGTTGAGCTCGGTCTCGACGAGCTTCTTGGCGTTGTCCCAGGCGGCGCCGGCGTTGGCCATGAAGATCGCCTGGTACAGGCCGAAGATCGCGATGGAGATGAGGTACCCGATGAAGTAGTAGTGGTTCACGCAGGCAAAGGCCAGGGTCGAGAAGAAGATCACCACGAAGATGTTCAACATCCCCTTCTGGGCGTACTGGGTGCAGATGGCGACCACCTTCTTCGAGTCTTCGACGGAGGCCTTCTCGCCGCCACCCTCGAGCTTGATGTTGCGCTTGATGAACTCCACGGCCCGGTAGGCGCCCGTGGAGACCGCCTGGATGGACGCGCCGGAGAACCAGTAGATCACGGCGCCGCCGGTGATGAGGCCCAGGAGGAAGAGGGGGTTGAGGACCGAGAGGCCTGTGGAGACGTCGGCGGCGCCGAAGCGTGCGGTGAGCAATTGGATGATGGAGAAGATGAGCGTCATGGCGCCCACCACGGCGGTGCCGATGAGCACGGGTTTGGCAGTGGCCTTGAAGGTGTTGCCCGCGCCGTCGTTCTCCTCCAGGTAGGCCTTGGCGTCCTCGAAATCGGGGGTGAACCCGAACGTGGCCCGGATGTCTTCCTTGATGTTCGGGATCGTTTCAATGGTGGAGAGCTCGTATATGGATTGGGCGTTGTCGGTCACCGGGCCGTAGGAGTCGACGGCGATCGTCACCGGGCCCATGCCGAGGAAGCCGAAGGCCACGAGGCCGAAGGCGAAGATCGCGGGAGCAGCCATGAGGTTCCCGAGCCCGAAAGTGCTCACGCCGTAGGCGACAGACATCAGGAGGATAATCGCCATGCCCATCCAGTAGGCGCTGAAGTTGCCGGCCACGAGGCCGCCCAGGATGTTGAGGGAGGCGCCGCCCTCGCGGGAGGCCGAGAGGACCTCGCGGACGTGGTGGGAGTTCGTCGAGGTGAAGACCTTGACGAGCTCGGGGATCAGGGCGCCGGCGATGGTGCCGCAGGTGATGATGGTGGAGAGCTTCCACCAGAGCGTGGAGTCGGCGCCCAGCTTCGGGATCAGGATGCCGGACAGGACATAGGTCATGCCGATGGACACGATCGAGGTGAGCCACACGAGAGTGGTCAGGGGGATCTCGAAGTTGAACCTGGGGCTGTTGGCGTACTTGGCCTTGGCCCAGGCCCCATTGATATAGTAGGAGACGGCGCTCGTAACGATCATGCCGACGCGCATCACGAAGATCCAGACCAGGAGCTGGATCTGGACGGTGGGGTCCTTCACCGCCAGGAGGATGAAGGTGATCAGGGCCACGCCCGTGACGCCGTAGGTCTCGAAGCCGTCGGCGGTGGGGCCGACCGAGTCGCCCGCGTTGTCGCCCGTGCAGTCGGCGATGACGCCGGGGTTCCGGGCGTCGTCCTCTTTGATCTTGAAGACGATCTTCATCAGGTCGGAGCCGATGTCGGCGATCTTCGTGAAGATACCGCCGGCGATACGAAGGGCCGCGGCGCCCAGGGACTCGCCGATGGCGAAACCGATGAAGCAGGGTCCGGCCGCGTCACCGGGGATGAAGAGGAGGATGAAGAGCATGAGCAGGAGCTCGACGGAGATGAGGAGCATCCCGATGCTCATCCCGGCCTTGAGCGGGATGGCCATGGTCGGGAAGGGCATGCCCCCGAGGCTCGCGAAGGCGGCCCGGGAGTTGGCGAAGGTGTTGATCCTTATGCCGAACCACGCCACGGCGTAGCTGCCCAGGATGCCGACGATCGAGAAGACGACGATGGTCAGGACCTTCCCCGCCGAGAAGTGGAGCAGGAACCCAAAATAGATCACGATAACGACCGCGATGAAGGCCCAGAGGACCGCGAGGAACTTGCCCTGGGTGATCAGGTAGGTCTTGCAGGTCTCGTAGATGAGCTCCGATACCTCGAGCATCGCCCGGTGGACCGGGAGGCTGCGGATCTGCATGTATTGGACGAGCCCGAAGGCCATCCCGCCGATGCAGATGAGGAGCCCGAACAGGAGCAGGTTGTGCCCGGACATCCCGAGGAAGTTCACGGAGCCCAGGTCGGGGATCGTAAGCTCCGCTTCGCTCGCCCCCGCCGTGGTGGCAAACAGAGACGCCGCCAGCGCCACAAGCCCCGCGAAGATCCTCGGTGGGGCCGCCACCGCTTGCATCTTCCTGTTCGGTTCAAACGTCGGATGGACAATGCTGGCTTCGCTCACGACCCCCCCTCTCTAACAGATCGCAGATTGGAGAGAAAGAGAAATGGACGGTGAGTGGCCCCGCGCGGGGAAAGAGAAAGCTCCCGCCGCCATTCAATGCTTCGGCAGGAGATTTCATCCCTGGGCGTCAGGATGCCCAGGTGACGGCGGCCATCAGCTTCATGGGCGCGAAGAACGTACCAAGGCGCCCAAGACGTGTCAAGCCGAATGTGCCACGGTACGCCGCGCAAGGAACGGCTGTCTGGACGGCCGGAGTGGGCGGACCGGCCTGGATCAAGGAGGGGGGTTGTGCTATGTTCCCCGTCGCCGAGGGCGGGCCATCCCGACGCCGGACGTTGCGCCGGCGCAGGCGAATGAGAGGGGTGTTGTGGATCAGGGGAGGCCAGATGGTTGACCAGCGCCTCGTCATCCCGACGATATGCTTTTACGATCTCCGACTTCCCGGGGCGCCGCCGCCCAGACGGGGCTACCCGCTCCTGATCGCGCTGCACGGCTACGGGGGAACCAAGGAGTCCATGCTGGCGCTGGCGGAGCGGATTTGCGGGGACCGATTCGCGATTGCGTCCTTGCAGGGACCGCACCAGCACATCCAGCGCCGGCGCGGTTCCCAGCAGGTGCGGATCGCCTTCGGCTGGGGGACCATGCACAACTCCCAGGAGAACCAGGCGGTCCACCACGCGTTCGTTCGGCGGGTCATCCGGGACGTGGCTGCCGCGCATCCCGTTGACCGGAAGAAGGTCTTCCTCCTCGGCTTCTCCCAGTCCGTCGGCCTGAACTACCGGTTTGCCTTCACCTTCCCGAACACGATCCGGGGGCTGGTCGGCGTCTGCGGCGGCATCCCGGGCGACTGGGATTCCTCCCCGACGTACCGCAGGAGCGCCACCGACATCCTGCACATCTCGGGGGCCCGGGACCCCTTCTATCCCCTGGAACGGGTCCGCAAGTTCACGGCCGCCCTCGAACAGCGCGCCCCCTCGGTCGAGCACCTGTTCGTCCCCACCCGCCACGTCTTCCCGAGGCGGTGCATCCCGGCCATCCGCCGCTGGCTCCTGGCCCGCGCCTGACCGTCGACTCCCCCTTGGCCTACGGGTGGACCCCTCCGGTCTCGGCTCTCGGCTCGCCGCTCTCGGCTCTTCTGCCGTTGGCCGTTTTCCATTTGACAGCCCCAGGGGCCGGGTCTATCCTACCCGGTGCGTCAGACAATTGGAGCGGATGGAGGGGTGCGCCGCCTTCGCATGGGCGAGACAGACAGCGTAGGTTCGAAGCGGGTATCCCTGGCTGCGGGTCCGGAACTGCAGGACCTGTTCGGTCGGGGCGATGAGCACGCCCGCCTGGTCGAGGAGGGGCTGCACGTCCGGCTCGTCGTGCGCGGCGGGATGCTGACGATCTCCGGCAGCGAAGGCCCCGTGGCCGTCGCGGAACAGGTGGTGAGCGAGCTGGTCGCGCTGGTCCGGCAGGGGCGTCCCGTGGGCAACCAGGAGGTCCGGCTGGCCCTCCGCCACTTCGGCCAGAACGAAGCGGACGCGTTCCGCGAGGTGCAGGCCGAGGCGATCGAGGTTTCGACCAAGAAGCGGCCGGTCCGCCCCAAGAGCCTGGGGCAGAAACGCTACATCGAGGCCATCCGGAAGTACGACATCGTCTTCGGCATCGGCCCGGCCGGCACCGGCAAGACCTACCTGGCCATGGCCATGGCGGTGTCGGCCCTCCTGCACAAGGAAGTCCACCGGATCATCCTCGCCCGCCCCGCGGTGGAGGCGGGGGAAAAGCTGGGCTACCTCCCCGGCACGCTCTCCGAGAAGATCACTCCTTACCTCCGACCCCTGTACGATGCCCTGTACGACATGCTGGAGACCGAGCGGGCCACGCGCCTGATCGAACAGGGCACCATCGAGATCGCCCCCCTCGCCTTCATGCGGGGGCGGACTCTCAACGAGTCCTTCATCGTCCTGGACGAGGCGCAGAACACCACCTCGGAGCAGATGAAGATGTTCCTCACGCGCCTGGGGTTCGGCTCCAAGACGGTGATCACGGGAGACATCACCCAGGTGGATCTGCCCGCGGGGCGGGTGTCGGGCCTGATCGAGGTCCGCACCATTCTGAAGGAGATCCCCGGCATCCGGTTCGTCCACTTCACGGAAGAGGACGTCGTCCGCCACGAGCTGGTCCAGCAAATCGTGCGGGCGTACGAGGCCTACCAGGGGACCCCCGCGGACCCGCGTGCCTAGCGTGAACCCGCTTTCTCCCTCATTTTTGATTTCGGATTTGGGATTTGGGATTTTCAATCCGCAATCCGCAATCCGCAATCAACAATTCGGCTGATGGATCTCCGCTTCTTCACCAAGGAGGTCCGCCGCGGCGTGGCGGATCGGCTGCAGGCTCCCCTACGGGTGGGCTGGCGTCCGTTAGCCCCCATCCGTCGCGCCGTGGCCCGGCTGGAGCAGCAACGCTGGTTCCTGCCCGCCGTCGCCGCCTTCTTCCTCCTGGCCACGCTCCAGATCCTCAGTTCCAACCTGGCCCTCCCCCTGGGCGCACTCTCGGTCCTGGGGGTCTTCCTGCTGCTGGCCTTCCTGCTGGGCGCGCTGTACGCCTATGTCCGCGCCCTGCAGCCCAAGGAGGTCCGGCGCCCCCGCAGCCTGGTGCTGCTCGGCACGATCCTCCTCGTCGTCCTGCTGCTCATCCGGTACGGGCTCGTCATCATCACCTCCCTCCACCAGAGTTTCCCCCACATCCCGCTCTCCGCCCTGCGGGCCGCCCTGCCGGTGCCCCTGGGCGGCGTCCTGCTCACGGTCCTGTTCAACGTCCGGCTGGCCTTCGCCGGCTCGCTGGTCCTCACCATCCTCACGGGGATCATGCTCGTAGCCCCCATCGAGTACTTCCTGTTCACCTTCGTGGGAAGCCTGGTGGGGATCTTCTCCCTGGCGGGACGGCAGAAGCGGACCGCCTTCTTCCGCGCCGGCAGCGTGCTCGGCCTCGCCAACGCCTACACGGTGCTGGCCTTCGCCCTGGTCGAGGGCGACGCCAGCCGGCTGCTGGCGGACATGGTGGGCGGCCTGGTGAATGGGGCCATGGTGGCGGTCCTGGCCACGGGGCTCCTGCCGCTGCTGGAGCACTCCTTCGGGCGGACCACAGACTTCACCCTCCTCGAGCTGTCCAACCTGAACGAGCCGATGCTCCGGCACCTGGTCCTCATGGCGCCGGGCACCTACCACCACAGTATCATGGTGGGCACCCTGACCGAGGCGGCCGCGGAAGCCGTGGGGGCCAACGCGCTGCTATGCCGGGTGGGCGCCTACTACCACGACATCGGGAAGACCCGGCACCCCGCCTACTTCATCGAGAACCAGTCGAACGCCCTGAACCGGCACGACAAGCTGGCCCCCAGCCTGAGCCGGGCCATCCTCATGGCCCACGTGAAGGAGGGGGTCGAGATGGCCCGGGCCTACGGCCTGCCCGACGTCCTGGTGGACCTGATCCCCCAACACCACGGGACGCGACTGGTGAGCTACTTCTACCAGCGTGCCATGGAGCGGGCGGATCCCGATCTGCAGGCGGTGAAGGAGGAGGATTACCGCTATCCCGGGCCGAAACCCCAGACGCGAGAGGCCGCGATCCTCATGCTGGCCGACGCGGTGGAGGCGGCCGCCCGCACCCTCTCCGATCCCACGCCGGCCCGGATCCAGGGGGCGGTGCAGAAGATCATCAACGGGATCTTCGTGGACGGCCAGCTGGACGAATGCGACCTGACCCTGCGGGACCTCCACCTCATCGCCAACGGCTTCGTGCGGATCCTGACGGGGATCTTCCATCACCGGGTGGACTACCCGGGCGCGCAGCTTCAGAACCTGGGCAGGAAGCGGAGCGAGAATGGCGATCATCCTGCGAAACCGGCAAAAGAGGGTCCCCGTCGAGACGGGATGGCTAAGAAGGGTGGGGGTACGGGCGCTGTCCGTGCTGGCGCGCCCGAGGGCGGAGTGTAGCGTCCTCGTGGTGGACGACGCCGCCATGGCGGCGCTCAACCGCGCCTACCGCCGCGTCGCCGGCCCGACCGACGTGCTGGCCTTCCCCATGACCGAGGGACGGTTCGGGAAGGCCTGGCCTTCGTCCCGAGCCCTTCGACAGGCTCAGGGTCCCGAGCAAGGTCGAGGGACTCAGGCCGAGGGGCCGGATCTCCTGGGCGACGTGGTGATCTCGGCCGAAACCGCGCGACGCCAGGCGCGGGTCCGCAAGGCGGACGTCCGGGCGGAGTTGGCCCTCCTCCTGGTCCACGGGATCCTCCACCTTGTCGGCTACGACCACGGCACCGCGGAGGAGCGGCGCCGGATGTGGCACAAGCAACGGACTATCCTGGCGGCCTGCGGCATCCAGGCCTCGGCGGCCGTGCGGGCGATCCGCGCGCCGGCCGGAGGGCGCCCGCGCGCGGCGCGACCGGCGCCCGGCCGCAGGAGGGGGGAATGATGGGCAACGACGCGCAGCGGGGAACCGGGCTGGGCGACGCGGCCAGGCTCCGGATCCTGCTGGACGTCATCAAGGCCATGAGCGCGGAGACCGATTTCGATCGGCTCCTCCAGCTCATCATGGAGGAGACCACCCGCGCCATGGAGGCGGATCGGAGCACGCTGTTCCTCGTGGATCACGAGCGGGGAGAGCTCTGGTCCCGGGTGGCCCTGGGGCTCCAGCACCAGGAGATCCGCTTCAAGTCCCACCTCGGCATCGCCGGTCACGTGGCCACGACGGGCGAGCTGCTGAATATCCCCGCCGCTTACGAGGACCCGCGCTTCAACCAGGAGGTGGACCGGCAGACCGGCTACCGGACCAAGACCATCCTGTGCATGCCGGTCCGGAACAAGGTGGGGACCATCATCGGGGTGCTCCAGGTCCTGAACAAGCGGTCCGGCGTCTTCACGGCCGCGGACCAGGAAATGCTGGACGCCCTGGCGTCCCAGGCGGCCATCGCCCTGGAGAACGCCAAGCTCTACGAGGACCTGCGCCGGGCGTACGGGGAGCTGAAGCAGCTCGACGCCATGAAGGGCAACTTCCTGGCGAACATCTCCCACGAGCTGCGCACCCCGCTGGCCCCCATCATCGGCTACGTCGAGATGCTCCTCTCGGGGCGGCCGGGCCCCCTGACCGACCGCCAGCGCTCCCATCTCACGGTGGTGGAGCAGGCGGTGCAGCGACTCCAGGGACTGATCGAGGACCTCCTGGCCTTCGTGCAGATGGACCAGGGGGAGCTCACCATCCAGGCCCGGTCCTTCGCCATCGGCCCCCTGCTGGAGGAGCGGGGCCGCCTGATCATGCCCCGGGCGAGCGAGAAAGGCCTGATGGTGGAGTTCGGGATCCCTCCCGAGCTGCCCGACGTCCGGGTGGACCCCAAGCAGATCGCCCGCTCGCTGATGCTGCTGCTGGACAACGCCATCAAGTTCACCCCACAGGGGGGACGGATCACCTTGAGCGCCAAGGCGCATATTGCGCCCGACGATGCGCCGCCCGGCTGGCAGCACGGCTACGTCGAGGTGAGCCTGAGCGATACCGGGATCGGCATTCCTGCGGACAGGGTCCCTCGCATCTTCGACAAGTTCTACCAGGTGGATGCCTCGGCCACCCGGAGCTATGGCGGAACCGGCCTGGGCCTGGCCCTGGTGAAGCAGATCATGGACGCCCACGGCACCCGGGTGAACGTCGAGAGCGCCCCGGGCGTCGGCTCCACCTTCCGGTTCCGCCTGCCCATCGCCGAGTCCAATGCCTGACGGCCCGCCGCCCCTCCGGGCGCCGGGGATGTCCCGATGCTGGGCGGCCGGCCTGGGGGTCGCGCTGCTCGCCGTCCTCCCCGGCCTGCCGCATCTTCCCCGCTTGGCCTTCGCTGATGACTTGCGGCTCGCCGTCCGTCTCTCGCCTGCCGAGGCGCGGCAGGGCGGCGTTTCGGTCCTCAGTGTGAAATGGTCCAGCCCCATCCGGGGCCTGCGAGTCCGGGTGGGAGATCGGGAGATCCCTGCACTCTCTCCAGACGAGCTGACCCGCTGGGTGGTGCTGATCGGAATTGACCTGGAGCAGCGACCCGGCCCCCTTGCGATCCGGGCCGAGGCCGTGGACGGCAGCGGCCGACCTCTGACGGGGCGAGGGACGCTGCGGGTCCTGGACGGCCACTACCCCGTCCAGCGCCTCACGGTACCGCGTCCCTTCGTGGAGCTGGACACCGCCAGCCTGGAGCGGGTCAACCGAGAGAAGGCGCTCCTGGATCGCCTATGGGAAACCCTGACGCCCGAGCGGTTCTGGCGCGATCCGTTTCGGGTCCCCCTGGACGGGGCGGGTCCCGCCTATGGGTTCGGCCTGCGGCGCATCATCAACGGGGAGCCCCGGTCCCCACACACCGGGGCCGATTTTGCGGCGTCCCCGGGGGCGCCGGTCCTGGCCGCCAACGCCGGCATCGTGGCCCTGGTGGCAGACCACTTCTTCGCCGGACGGTCGGTCATCCTGGACCACGGCCTCGGCCTGTACACCATGTACTTCCACCTGCAGGAAAGCCTGGTGCAGCCCGGGCAGCGGGTGGAGCGGGGTCAGGCCATCGCCCGCGTGGGGAGCACCGGGCGCGCCACGGGGCCCCATCTCCACTGGGGGGGGCGCCTGTACGGGGCCCGGATCGACCCGCAGGAACTCCTGAAGCCGCTGCCCTTGGAATGATCGGACCACTCGAAGCGTTCGATGGTTCGGGAGTTCGGTCGTTCGGTGGTTCCGGGAACAACCGAACACTCGAACCGTCGAACGACCGAACGCATTTTGAGATGGCGGGGAAGCCATGGACCCCACGAACGACAAGGCGGAGGCTGCAGAGATAGCAGGAGGAGCGTTTCGGGCGGCCTACGTGGCCATCATCGGGCGGCCCAATGTGGGCAAGTCCACCCTCATGAACCACCTGCTTCAACAAAAACTCTCCATCGTCTCCCCCCGGCCGCAAACGACCTGGCATCGCATTCTGGGGATCCGGAACCTGCCGCAGGCGCAGCTCCTCTTTCTGGATACGCCGGGGATGCACGAGTCTGATACGGTATTCAACCAGAGCCTCGTCCGCGCCGCCCTGCGCGCCATAGCGGACGCCGACGTGATTCTCTGGTTGATTGACGCCTCGCAGTCCGAGGATCCCGACGACCAGCTCATCCTGGAGCAGCTCCGCGAGCGGAAGACACAAACCGCCCCCGTCATCCTGGGCCTCAACAAGGTGGACCTGGTGGAGAAGCCCTTGCTCCTGCCCCTCATCGCCCGCTGGCAGGAGGCGTATTCCTTCGCCGAGATCGTCCCCGTCTCTGCGGCCAATGGGGACAACGTGGACCGGCTGGAGTCGGTGCTCCTCCAGCACGCGCCGGTGGGGCATCCCTTCTACCCGCCGGACGACCTCAGCGACCGCCCGGAGCGATTCTTCATCGCCGAGATCATCCGGGAGCAGGCCTTTGCCCTCCTGCACCAGGAGCTTCCCTACGCCGTGGCCGTCCAGGTGGAGGCGGTCAAGGCCCGGGAAGGGAAGGACCTCACGGACGTCGAGGCCACGATCTACGTGGAGAAGGGTGGCCAGAAGGGGATCGTCATCGGCGCCGGCGGGCAGATGCTGAAGCGGATCGGCGAGCGGGCGCGACCGGAGATCGAGGCGCTCCTGGAAACCCGGGTCTTCCTCCGCCTCTGGGTGAAGGTCCAGGAGGGCTGGCGGAAGGACGTGGCGGCCCTGCGGCGCTTCGGCTACATGGAACCCTGATCTCATTGCCGATTGCAGATTGTCGATTTCCGATTGCAATCGACAATCGAAAATCGTCAATCGTAAATTGAGGAACGGATGCCCTTGCATTCGACGGAGGCCATCGTCATCGGCGGCCACAACCTGGCCGAGGCCGACCGGATCGTGGTCTTCTACACCCAGACCGGGGGCAAGGTGCGCGCGGTGGCGGAAGGGGCGCGGCGGATCCGCACGCGGTTCGGGGGGAGCCTCCAGCTCTTCACCGAGGGGCGACTGGTCTACTTCGAACGGCCGAACCGCACCCTTCACAAGATCAACGAGTTCGCCGTCACCCGCTCGCACCGCGTGCTACGCGAGGACCTGGATCGCCTGGTGCTGGCCTCCACCGCGGTCGAGGCGGTGGCCGCCGGCGTGGAGGAAGAGGAGGCCTTCCCGGACCTCTACATTCTGTTGGCCGACGCGCTGGACCTTCTGGAAGGGGCCGCTCGGCCCGCCCTGGTCATGCAGGGGTTCTTCCTGCATCTCCTCCGCCTCCTCGGATATCGTCCGGAGCTCTCGGAGTGCGTGCGCTGCCGGAAGCCCGTGCCGTCGAACGCGGATGCCTCCCTCAGCCCCGGCCAGGGCGGCCTCATCTGTCCGGGGTGCCAGCCGGCGGTTGCCGATCTTTTCGCCGTGTCCTCGGCAGCCCTCGGATTCCTGCGAGGGGCCAGCGGTTCGACGCTCCGCATCATGGACCGGATAACCATACTTCCCCAAGTTTTACAAGAGGTTAGCGAGATCCTGGGGGTATTCCTTCGACACGTCCTGGGGCGGCCCCTTCGATCGGCCGACTTCCTGGCCAGCCTGTAACCCTCGATCAATAAAGCTGTTCCGCCACTCATTCGGCCCTTTTCCCTTGACACTCTCTCCGGCGATTTGTTAGCGTGTGTGACGTTTTCCCGAAGGGAGCCGTAATGGATAAAGTAATGACCTTCCAAGAGTTGGTGCTGGCCTTGGAGAGCTTCTGGGCCAAATACGGCTGCGTGATCCAGCAGCCCTACGACATCGAGGTCGGCGCAGGGACCAGCAACCCGGCGACCTTCCTGCGGGTCCTGGGTCCCGAGCCCTGGAAAGTCGCCTACGTGGAGCCCTCGCGGCGCCCCACCGACGGTCGTTACGGGGAGAACCCGAACCGGCTGCAACACTACTACCAGTACCAGGTGATCCTGAAGCCCTCGCCCATTGACATCCAGGAGATCTACCTCAAGAGCCTGGAGAGCTTCGGCGTGGACCCGCTGAAGCATGACATCCGCTTCGTGGAGGACGACTGGGAGTCGCCGACGCTGGGGGCCTGGGGGCTCGGCTGGGAGGTCTGGCTGGACGGGCTGGAGATCACGCAGTTCACCTACTTCCAGCAGGCCGGGGGCATCGAGTTGAAGCCGGTGGCGGGCGAGCTCACCTACGGAATCGAGCGCATCGCCATGTTCCTCCAGGGCGTGGACAGCGTCTACGATCTGCAGTGGAATCACGACGTCACCTATGGGGACGTCCACCACAAGGGCGAGGTGGAGTGGTCCTTCCACAACTTCGAGGAGGCGGACATCCCGCTGCAGCTCCGCCTCTTCGACGAATACCAGCGCGAGTCGCTCCGCCTGATCGAGAAGGGCCTGGTCCTCCCGGCCTACGACTATTGCCTGAAGTGTTCCCATACCTTCAACATCCTGGACGCACGCGGGGCCATCAGCGTGACGGAGCGGACCCATTTCATCGGTCGGGTGCGGAACCTGGCGCGGCGGGTGGCCGAGGCCTACCTCAAGCAGCGGGAGGAGATGGGCTTCCCCCTCCTGAAGAAGGCGAAGTCGGCCTGAGACGAATCACGATTGGCGAGGACCCGGACAAAACGGACCATGGGAAAAGAACTGCTCTTCGAGATCGGGACAGAGGAAATCCCCTCCGGCTACCTGCCGCCGGCGCTGGAGGACCTGAAGGCGGTGGCGAGCCGCCTGCTCCAGGAGCACCGACTGACCTTCGCCGGCATCCGGACCCTGGGGACGCCGCGGCGGTTGACCCTGTGCGTGGACGGGCTGGCGGAGAAACAGGCCGACGCGCGCCGCGAGGTGATCGGCCCCACCCGGGCCGTGGCCTACGATGCCGAGGGAAAGCCGACCCGGGCCGCCGAGGGCTTCGCCCGCGCCCAGGGGGTCCCGGTCGAGCGGTTGCAAGTCCGGGCGCTGGACCGCGGGGAATACATGATGGCCGTCCAGGAGGAGCGGGGTGCTCTCACCCCCGAGGTCCTGCTGACACTTCTGCCCAAGATCCTGGCCTCGCTGTCCTTCCCCAAGTTCATGCGCTGGGGCGATGGGACGTTCCGGTTCGTCCGGCCCATCCGGTGGCTGCTCTGCCTCTACGGGGGCAAGGTCGTCCGGGTCGCCATCGAGGGGCTCAACCTGAAGGCCGATGCCAAGACGTACGGCCACCGCTTCCTCTCCCCGCGCGGCGTCCGGGTGCGCAGCTTCCAGGAGTACCTGGAGAAGCTGGAGGAAAAATTCGTCATCGTGGACCAAAATCGCCGGCGGGAGATCGTCCGGAAGCTGGCGGTCGAGGCGGCCGCCACGGTGAAGGGCCAGGTGGTCCTGGATGACGACCTGGTGGAGACGGTCACGCACCTGGTGGAGTTTCCCACCGTGGTCTGCGGTTCCTTCCGGCGGGAGTACCTGGAGCTGCCGCGGGACGTCATCATCACGCCCATGCGGAAGCACCAGCGCTACTTCCCCGTGGTGGATGCCGCCGGGAACCTGCTGCCGCATTTCGTGGCCATCTCCAACATGCGGGCGCGGGACATGGAGCTGATCCGCCAGGGGAACGAGCGGGTCCTTCGCGCCCGGCTCAACGACGCCGAGTTCTTCTACCGGGACGACCGCAAGGTGCCCCTGGCCGAGCGGGTCGGCCGCCTCCAGGACATCATCTTCCAGGAAAAGCTGGGGACGATGCACGACAAGGTGCAGCGGGTGCGGGAGCTCGCCGCCTTCATCGCGGACCGGGTGGACCCCGCCTGCCGGAGCATCGCGGAACGGGCCGCCCATCTCTGCAAGGCGGACCTGGTCACCACCATGGTCAAGGAGTTCCCCAATCTCCAGGGGACCATGGGCCGGGAGTACGCCCGGCTCTCGGGCGAACCGCCGGAGGTCTGCCAGGCGATCGAGGAACACTACCTGCCGCGCTTTGCCGGCGACAGGCTGGCGGAATCCAATGCCGGGGCCGTGGTGGGCCTGGCGGATCGCCTGGATTCCATCGTGGGCTGTTTCGGCGTCGGCCTCATGCCCACCGGGTCGGAGGATCCCTACGCCTTGCGCCGGGCGGCCCTGGGCGTGGTGCAGACCATCCTGCACCGGGGCCTCCGGGCCTCCCTGGGCGAGCTGGTGGACCGCGCCCGCGCGGCCTTTGGGGGCCGGCTGGATCAGGCCGCCGACAAGATCCGGCGGGAGGTGGTGGACTTCTTCCGCGGCCGGACCCAGGGGGTGTTGGTGGACCGGGGGCTGCCGCCGGACGTCGTCGAGTCGGTGCTGGCCGCCGGATCCGACGACGTCGTGGATGCGGCGCGGCGCGCCGAGGCGCTGGCGGTGATGCGGCGGGAGGCGGACTTCGGCGAGCTGTCGGCCGCCTTCAAGCGCGTGGTGGGCATCATCCCGAAGGGCTTCGACCGGCCGGTGGATGTGGCGCGCCTCGTCGAGGGGGCGGAACGGGCCCTCCACGCCCAGGTCGTCGCGCTGAAGGCCGAGGTGGACGGGAAGGTGGCGGCGCATGACTACCTGGGCGCGCTCCAGCGGATCGCGGGGCTGAAGCCCATGGTGGACATGTTCTTCGAGGAGGTCCTGGTCATCGGGCCGGACGAGGGGCTGACCCAGAACCGCTTCGCGCTGCTCAAGGCGGTGGGAGACCTGTTCGCGCGAATCGCGGACCTCACGAAAATCACGGGCTAGGGGGGGCATCGGAGGCGTCCATGGCAACAGCGAAGAAATACGTCTTCTTCTTCGGCAAGGGCAAGGCGGAAGGTCGGGCGGAACAGAAGAACCTGCTGGGCGGCAAGGGGGCCAACCTGCACGAGATGACCCGGCTGGGCATCCCGGTGCCGCCCGGTTTCACCATTTCCACCGAGGCCTGCATCCACTACTCCGCCAACAAGAAGCAGTACCCTTCGGGCATGGGGAAGCAGGTCGAGGAAAATCTGAAGAAGGTCGAGCGGGCCTTGGGCGCCAGCTTCGGGAATCCCGCGAACCCCCTCCTGGTCTCGGTTCGCTCCGGCGCCCGCGTCTCCATGCCCGGCATGATGGACACGGTGCTGAACCTGGGGCTGAACGACCAGACCCTCCAGGGACTGATCGCGAGGTCGAAGAACGAGCGATTCGCCTACGACTCCTACCGGCGCTTCATCCAGATGTTCGGGGACGTGGTCCTGGGCATCGACAAGCAGGCCTTCGAGCGCCTGCTGGAGGCCCAGAAGCGCGCCAAGAAGGTGAAGCTGGACACCGAGCTCACGGCCGCCGACCTGAAGGAACTGGTCACCCTGTTCAGGCGCGTGGTGAAGGACAAGACCGGGAGAGATTTTCCGCAGGATCCCAAGGAGCAGCTCCGGCTGGCCATCAACGCCGTGTTCGAGTCGTGGAACAACCCTCGCGCCGTCACCTATCGAAGGCTGCACAACATCCCGGGGGACTGGGGGACGGGCGTCAACGTGCAGTCCATGGTCTTCGGCAACCTGGGGGACAGCTCGGGGACGGGCGTCGCTTTCACCCGGGATCCGGGCACGGGCGAGCGCCGGTTCTTCGGTGAGTACCTGATGAACGCCCAGGGCGAAGACGTGGTGGCGGGCATCCGGACCCCCCAGCCCATCAGCCAGCTCAAGAAGGCCATGCCCAAGGCCTACGCCGAGCTGGAGCGGATCTACAAGCGGCTGGAGAAGCACTACCGGGAGATGCTGGATATCGAGTTCACCATCCAGGACGGCAAGCTGTACATGCTGCAATGCCGGGTGGGCAAGCGGACCGCAGGCGCGGCCGTGAAGATCGCCGTGGACATGGTGAAGGAGCGGCTGATCGACCACAAGCTGGCGGTGCTGCGCGTGGATCCGGGCCAGCTCGACCAACTGCTCCACCCGCGGGTGGACCCCACCGCCAAGGTCCAGAAGATCGCCAGGGGCCTGCCGGCCTCGCCGGGCGCGGCCGTGGGCCAGGTGGTCTTCACTGCCGCCGAGGCCGAGGCGGCCGCAGCCAAGGCCGAGCGGGTGATCCTGGTCCGGACCGAGACCTCGCCCGAGGACATCGGCGGGATGCACGCCGCCCAGGGGATCCTCACCGCCCGGGGCGGCATGACCTCGCACGCCGCCGTGGTGGCCCGCGGCATGGGCAAGCCCTGCGTGGCCGGGTCCCAGGACATCACGGTGTACGAGGAACACGGCTACTTCTTCGCCCGCGACCTCACCGTGCGGCGCGGCGAGTACATCACCCTGGATGGCGGCACCGGCGACGTGATGCTGGGCGAGGCGAAGCTGATCCAGCCCGAGCTGTCGGGGGACTTCACCACCCTGATGACCTGGGCCGACAAGTACCGGCGGATCGGCATCCGCACCAACGCCGACACGCCCAAGGACGCCCAGGTCAGCCGCAAGTTCGGCGCCGGGGGCATCGGCCTGTGCCGGACGGAGCACATGTTCTTCGAGGGCGATCGCATCGACGCGGTCCGCGAGATGATCCTGGCGGAGGACGTGGAGGGCCGGCGAAAGGCCCTGGCCAAGCTCCTGCCCATGCAGAAGGCGGACTTCAAGGCCATCCTGGAGATCATGGGCGACCTGCCGGTCACGGTCCGTACCCTGGACCCGCCGCTCCACGAATTCCTGCCCAAGACGGACGTTGAGATCGAGGAGCTGGCGAAGAAGCTGGGCCTGCCGACCGAGCGGTTGAAGGCCAAGGTGGACGGCCTGCACGAGTTCAACCCCATGCTGGGCTACCGCGGCTGCCGCCTGGGGATCGAGTACCCCGAGATCACCGAGATGCAGGCCCAGGCCCTGTTCCAGGCGGCCTGCGAGCTTCGGAAGCAGGGGAAGAACCCGTACCCCGAGGTCATGATCCCGCTGGTCGGGACGCTCAAGGAGCTCCAGATGCAGCAGGAGATCGTGGAGCGGGTGGCCCGCGAGACCATGAAGAAGTACGGGGTCAAGGTCCGCTACATGCTGGGGACGATGATCGAGATCCCGCGGGCGTGTCTCGTGGCGGATGAGATCGCCCAGGTGGCGCAGTTCTTCTCCTTCGGCACCAACGATCTGACCCAGACCTGCCTGGCCCTGTCCCGCGACGACGCCGGGAAGTTTCTCCCCCTCTACGTCGAGCGGGGGGTCTATCCCGAGGATCCGTTCGTCAGCATCGACCAGGTTGGCGTGGGATCCCTGATGCGCATGGCCGTGGAGAAGGGCCGCGCCACCCGCAAGGACTTGGAGATCGGGATCTGCGGCGAGCACGGGGGCGAGCCCCGCTCGGTCGTGTTCTGCCACGAGATCGGGCTGGATTACGTGAGCTGCTCCCCCTACCGGGTCCCCATCGCCAAGCTGGCCGCCGCCCACGCCGCGCTGAAGGGGCAGGTGAAGGTCAAGGAGATGGGGGAGAAGTAGGCTCCCACCACAATCGGGTTCACCACACAGGGGGCCGGACCACCGGCCCCCCGTTGTTTTTCGGCCCGTCCTCAAGCGCCTCTCCTTGCTTGCACCCTAGACTGGATCTTGGTATAAGCCTTCTATCGCCAGGAGACAGCGAGGATTCCGAGAGCCCTCCCGAGGTCGGCCAACGATGAGGCTTCACAACGGCACGACCAGTAGTATCCTTGGCCTGAAATTGCTCCCCGTCCGACACGCCACAAGGCCTCGGGCGGGGTTATCTGTTTTGGGCTAACCCCTCGATCCCCTCTCCCCTCAGCGGGAGAGGGTTGGGGTGAGGGGGGAGCTCGGACTCACGGCCTCTCACACCACTATGGAGTCAGGCTATGGGGATAGATGACGTCCTCAAGCCGAAACGCGAAGAGATCCTCCGCATCGCGCGAAAACACGGTGTCGCTCGGGTTCAGGTCTTCGGCTCCTTCGCCCGCGGTGAGGCGGATGAGAGCAGTGACCTGGATCTCCCCATTGAGGTCGAAGGGCCGACACCCCCGTGGTTTCCGGGCGGACTTGTGGCCGATCTGGAGGCCCTGCTCGGCCGCCGCGTGGATGTTATAGAGCCCGACGCCTTACGCGAAGGAATGCGCACAAGGGTCCTCCAGGAGGCCGTACCATTATGAGGGATGACCGCGTATATGTTCGCCGCATCTCCCGCATTCCCTTGTTCTTGCTCCCCGTCCGACGCACCGAGGGATCCGAGCAGGGTTATTCTGTTGATGAAAGCAGGTAGCCTGTGACGACGGAGAGCGAGCACGGGCAATTACCACCATCCCTTCCCCTTGATGACGCGCTCATCGACACCTTTCTCCAAATCCCTGAGGGCCTTTCCTTCGACTGTAAGAGACTTGGCAAGCTCGACAGAGTCCTCGAAACGGTAGTCGCCTTCGCGAACACTGAGGGCGGCATCATTTGTACTTGACACGGCCTCGAATTGAGAAGGATGCAGTTCTGGTGGTCATTCTTAATGAGAGCCTACCGACCGCATGGGATCGCGTGAGCGATTTCATCGAGAAGAACGGCAGCATCTCGAATAAGGAGGTGCGGACCATCATTAGTGGTGGCGTACTTGAAGCCTCGAAACAGCTTCGCGAATGGGTTCAGAAGGGTTTACTTGTTGTTGCGAATCCAGGGGCCGCAAAAAAGCAAAGGCGGTATACAAAGCCCAGCACGCCCCCCGAAGCACCCTTATTATCCAAGCTGCTTGGAAAATAAGAGGCTGGAACGGGCTAACTATTTATAAATGCGTGGTTTTCCGCGCCGGCTGTTATCCAAGATTCATGTTTGGAGCCTGCTGTCTGACAAAGGGTAATCCGTGACGACCAATAACGAGATTGAAAAACGTCTCTGGGCGGCGGCGGATCAGTTGTGGGCGAACTCGAACCTCAGGCCGTCCGAGTTCTCGACGCCCGTCCTCGGGCTGATCTTCCTGCGATACGCCGACCACAAGTTCGCCCAGGCCGAAGCGGCATTGGCCCGGAAGGCCAAAGCACGACAGGGGCGCCGGAAGATCGGGAAGATGACACCCGCAAGCCCCTTGACTCGATGCATTGTGCTGCGGTAGTATATCGGTAGTATGAAAGTAAAGACTTCTATCACACTGTCCAAAGAACTCCTCCGCGAGATTGATGCGCGGGTCGAGCCCCAGCAGCGCAGCCGCTCGGAGTTCATCGAAGAGGCCGTGCGCGCCTTTCTCGCACAGGCCGATCGTGCCGCGCTCCAGGCCCGCGAAGCCGCTCTGCTCCGCCGGCACGCCGCCGCGCTGAACGCCGAGATGGAGGACGTTCTCGCCTACCAGGTCCTTCCGTGAGGCGCGGCGATCTGTACCGGGTCGCCCATCCCTCCCGGACTGAGCCCAAACGCTCCCGGGTCTTCGTCGTCGTCAGCCGGCAAATCCTCTGCGACGCGGCAGACTACAGCACGGTGATCTGCGCGCCGGTATCCTCCAGCCGGCACGGCCTGGCGACCCAGGTGCCCGTCGGCGAGGCGGAAGGCCTGAAACACGCGAGCGCAGTTCACTGCGACGGCTTGGTCAGTCTGCCCAAGACCGCCCTGACCGATTACGTAGGTGGCCTCGGCCCCCAGAAGCTCGCGGCCCTCCACGTCGCCCTCAAGGTCGCGCTCGACATCCTAGATTAATGCGCCTGTCTGGCGCCTCGCATTCCAGGACGCCGAAGAGATGGTGAAGGGCTGGTAACGGGTCGAGGATGCGTGTCGCCCTGTCAATATCCGCCCAACACCTGAAGGCGGCGTAAAGGCCTTGCACGGGTCGGCTTTTCACGAGGTAGAGGATGGGGTGCTCTGGTTCTGGATCGGAACCCACGCCGAATACGACAGCATCGTCGGCTGGCAGGCGCATCCGTAACGACCTCCCATCTTCGAAACTGGGCCTCCTACTCCATTCCGGCAAGCGGCGCGCGACCTCTTATTGGCTCCCGAATGCGGGGTTCGGTGCGGGATGGTGGTAAGCTATCCGCCGCCCGGACAGGGTTATCCACTGTGAAAAAGGATTTCTCTGAAGATGCCCTGATCGAGCAGCCGGCGATTGAGCTGTATGGCGAGCTGGGCTGGGAGACCGCCGACTGCTTCCACGAGTTCGAGCAGGCCGGCGGGAGCCCACTGGGGCGGGAGACTGCCTCCGAGGTCGTTCTCGTCCGGCGATTGCGGGCGGCGCTGGAAAAGCTGAATCCGACGCTGCCTGCCGAGGCCATCACGCAGGCCATCGAGGAGATCACGCGGGACCGCAGCCGGATGAGCCTGGCGGCGGCGGACCAGCTCTGGGCCAACTCCAACCTCAAGCCGTCGGAATTCTCCACGCCCGTCCTCGGGCTCATTTTCCTCCGCTACGCCGACCACAGGTTCACCCAGGCCCAGGCCGCCCTGGCAAGGGAGGGGCAGGGGGCGCAGGGCCGGCGCCGAATCAGCGAGATTGATTACCAGGCCGAGGGCGTCCTGTACCTGCCCGACAACGCACGCTTTTCTAACCTTAGAAGCTGCCCGGAGGATGAGACCTAGCCAAGGCGGTGAACGACGCGATGAAGGGGCGGGACAAGATGAAGGAGATGGGCGAGAAGTAACCTCTGGCTTTGCGGTGCACCACACGGGGGCCGATCCTTCGGATCCCCGTTTTTCTTGCAGAGCTTAGAAGGCCCTGCCCTCCGGCACCGCGTCCCCGGCTTCCCACCCCCGACGAATCCCGCTCCCCGCTTGCGCCATGGGCTGGTTCTTGATATAAGCCTTTCACTCACATAGCTCGTTCACGACCCGCGGTTACCCTCGGATGGCGGAGCAGCATCAAGATCGGAGGGCTCCTGTCGTGCCCGACCCCTGGCCCCCGGTCCCCAGCCCCTGTTTCTCAATGGAGGGGGCCTTGAAAGGAGCCAGCGCCGATTCTCGCGAGAGGGTCGGCGTTTGTCGTTTGGAGGGGTATGGCGCGAGGTTGAGCAAACCGGAGCTGGACACCCATTTGCATGTAGTACGGTCATGCGCAGGAATGCAACATTCCCCAGCCACCCTACAAAATTCAGGACAAGCAACCACGGAAAGCAATATTCGTTGGACGCGGGGAATTTAGGATGGATCTGGATCCGGAAACTCTGAGGATTGGACGAGGGCGAATCACCCAGGTCTTCCGCTATCTTGAGGCCCTCAACCAGCAACGCAACCCGGCAAAGCGCCTTATCCGCGAACAGCCGTGGGTGCTGTGGCTCCGAGATCTGCCGGACCATTCGTCAGTGCGCTTAGGCGTGTTGAGCGAAGTCCCCACGAGCACGGACACTCAGGAGCCCTTGATAGGGGACGACTTCATCCTCAAGGTGCGCCGGCCCACACTGACTCGTGCCCCAATGCCACCTCCCCAGCTCAGGGAGTGGCTTCGCACGGGATGGGACAGCCTTGACGGCTCAGTCGAGGTACACTCATCTCGTAACGAAACCAACAAGGAAGGCCAGACTGTTGTCGTGCGTTTCGAGGACGATCCTGAGCGCCCAAGCCTGCTTAGAAGCTGGCAAGAGCTGCGAGATGAATGGGTGAAAAATGAGAAACCTGCCCGCGAGGCACTCAAGGTGTTCGAGCGGCTCTACGAGCTACACGGGGAGATCGGGCGGGAGGAGGAACGTGTAGAATTGGTACTTGGCGACGGGATATTGAATTGGCGTCGTCCCGAAGGGGGCGTCCACCACCCAGTGCTATTACAGCGGCTGCAACTGGAATTCGACCCGCAGGCTCCCCAATTCACTCTCAGCGAAACTGACCACCCAGTTGAACTCTACTCGGCCCTCTTTCGTTCCATGGCCGACGTCGACGGAAAGGCAATCGGTAAGTGCCGTGAGGAACTGGAAAGTGGCCGATACCACCCGCTCGGCGGTGAGGCGACCTCAGGCTTTCTACGTCGTCTTGTCGTGACGCTTTCCGCCAGAGGGGAATTCTTGGGGAAGGGCGAACCTCGCGGTGAGATGGACCATCCGCGACTCGGTCGCGACCCCGTGGTTTTTATGCGCAGCCGAACTCTGGGGTTTTCCACTGCCCTCGAGTCTATCCTGGAAGACTTGCAGAGCCGGAGTGACCTTCCATCATCTCTCTTGAACGTTGTTGGCGTCGAACCGCCACCGCCCCTTGAGGAAGGTGACAGCGTCAGGAGTTGGATGGTCGAGGCCAACGAGGATGAGCGCGTCCTGCTGAGTAAACCGGCTAATCCAGAACAGTTGCAGATCGCCAAGCGGCTGGAGAAGCATGGGTGCGTGCTGGTACAAGGTCCCCCTGGAACTGGCAAGACCCACACGATCGCCAACCTTGTAGGACACCTGCTGGCTCAGGGGAAGAGTGTTCTCGTTACCAGCCACACGACCAAGGCACTCCGCATGGTTCGTGAGCAGGTGGTGGACCAACTTCAGTCCCTTTGCGTTAGCGTACTCGAGAGAGACACCGCCAGTAGAGATCAGATGAAGAGTTCCGTTGAAGGGATTGTCGAGAAATCCTCGATTGATCCGGACATGCTTGAGCGCGAAGCGAAGGCCCTCGAAAAACAGCGAGGCGAAATCCTCACCCGGATACGCAGCACGAAAAGGAAACTCCTCGATGCTCGCGGCGACGAATACCGGGACATCCTCGTGGCAGGGCGAGCATATTCCCCGTCAGAAGCTGCGCGAGAGGTGGCAAAGGGCTCAGGGCAGGACGATTGGATTCCTGGTCCCGTGTCTTTGGGCACCCCGCTTCCGCTTTCGGTTGCGGATCTGATCGACCTTTACCGCACCAATGTGACGGTGACGCCGGAGGATGAGCGAGAGCTGGGTGGCACCCTGCCCAGCCCGGACGAGTTGCTTGCGCCGGTCGAGTTCGAGCGCTTGATTGAGGAGCGCGGGCGATTCGCAGATGAGGACCTGCGGCTCCGCGAAGACCTTTGGGTGGACGCCTCAGAAGAGGAATGCCCCGAAAGCCTTGACCTCCTCTTGCAACGATTGACACAAGCCATGGAGCCGTTGCGGGATGCGCGTGGTTGGAAGATCGCAGCCATCGCTGCTGGGCGTCAGGGTAGCCCCCACCGCGAACCCTGGGAAAGCCTTTGCTCACTCATCGCGGGAGTCTGCGATGAATCGGCCCGCGCCGAAGAGACGCTTCTGCGGCACGGACCATCCCTTGCAGCGGGTGAAACCCTGGAAGAGCAAGCCCACCTGCTCGATGAGGTCCTACAGCACTTGGAGGCCGGCGGCCGACTTGGCAGTTGGACTCTCCTTACCCACGGGGGATGGAAGCGCCTCATTGACAAGGTCCGCGTCGCCGGAGCCCGACCGAGGCGCATCGAGCATTTTCGCGCCCTGCGAACGCTCGTCGGGCTTCGGATCTCTCGCCGAGACCTCATCGCACGTTGGGAACGCCAGATGGTCCCGCTCGGCGGACCCAGGGCTGGCGAACTCGGCAGCCGTCCCGAGTCGGCCTGCGTCCAGTACTGCCGGCCCATCAAGGACGCCTTGGATTGGCACAGAAATGTGTGGACTCCCCTGGAGCAGGAGTTGGGTCGCAACGGCTTTCGGTGGACCACGTTCCTGGAAGAGATGCCTCCCAATCACGCTCAACACGGTGATTTGCTGCGTCTACGAGATGCGATCCTTGGCCCTCTCGCGCCAGTGCTTGCCGCCCGAGTCAGTCGCCTGCGTTGGGACCATGTGCATCGGGTCTTGGATGGCTTGGCCCGACGACTCGACCTCGCGGGCGAGCAGACCGCCGAGGCGCAGGTCGTGGGTCGGCTCCGTGATGGTGTAGCAGGGTGCGACCCCTCTTCCTACCGCGAGGCCTTCGAACGTCTTGTTGAGCTTCAGAACCGTCGGTCAGAGCTAGAGTTACGCCGGGAGCTGCTTCGCCGTTTGGAGGTCTCGGCTCCTGCCTGGACGGCCGCGATTCGCGATCGCCGATCTCCTCACGATGGCCGAGACCTCCCCGGCGACGCCACCGCAGCTTGGTTATGGAAGCAGTTGAACGACGAGCTTGAAGAACGCGGCAAGGCATCCCTTGATGCACTCCAGGCTGAAATTGAGCGACTAGGAGCTGAGTTACGAGGGGCGACGGCTGAGCTTATAGACAGGCGTGCGTGGGCTGCTCAGGTCAGACGCACCGATCTCCGAAGACGACAGGCACTGGGGGGTTGGCTCAAGACTGTTCAGAAGATCGGCAAGGGGACCGGCAAGCGCGTCCCAAGGCTACAGACTGAGGCACGCAAGCTGATGGGCGAGTGTCTGACGGCCGTCCCTGTTTGGATCATGCCCCTATCCCGCGTTGCCGAAAGTTTCGACCCACGCACCTCCCGCTTCGACGTGGTCATCATTGATGAGGCCAGCCAAAGCGACGTCATGGCATTGCTCGCCCTCTATTTGGGCCGGCAGGTCGTTATAGTGGGTGACGACGAACAGGTCAGCCCGGAAGCCGTGGGACAGAACCTGGCCGAAGTCCAACACCTCATCGACGAACACTTGAACGGTATTCGGAATGGGCATCTCTACGACGGCCAGTTTTCGATCTACGATCTTGCTATGACCTGCTTCGGCGGAAATATCTGTCTGCGTGAGCACTTCCGATGTGTCCCCGAGATCATCCAGTTCAGCAATCACCTGTCGTACGGGGGCAACATCAAGCCGCTGCGGAACCCGTCACAGGTGCGGGTGAAGCCGCACGTCCTCGCCTATCGGGTCGATGGCGCTATCTCAGACGACAAGGTCAATGAGGAAGAAGCGACTACGGTTGCCTCTTTGCTAGCCGCTGCAATCGAGCAACCTGAATATGAGAAGAATGAAAAGGGCGAACCAGTGACGTTTGGCGTCATCTCGCTCGTCGGTGAAGAGCAGGCTCGGATGATCGAAGGTCTCCTTCGGCGCTATCTTTCGCCCGTCGAATACGAACGGCGTCGGATCATTTGTGGAAATGCCGCCCAGTTCCAGGGCGATGAAAGAGATGTGATGTTTCTGTCGGTGGTTGATGGTCCTCAGGACGGCCCCCTAAAGCTGAGAGATGATCCCCGTTTTAAGAAGCGCTTCAACGTCGCCGCGAGCCGTGCGCGAGATCAGATGTGGGTCATCCATTCGTTGAACCCACAGACCCATCTCAAGCCAGCCGATCTACGTCGGCGTCTGATCGAACACGCCGAGGACCCTCAGGCTCTGATAAGGACCCTGGAAGAGAAAATGAGGCAGGTCGACCAGAGGTCGCTAGCTTTCGAGGGAGGAGTTCTGAAAAGACTCGTACAGAAAGGATATCGCGTCAAACCCCAATGGAGTGTTGGTTACTACAGAATCGACTTGGTGGTCGAAGGTGGCGGAAGACGTCTTGCGGTGGAATGTGATGGCGACCGACACCATCCGCTCGAAAGGCTGGCTGAGGACATGGCTAGACAGGCGATTCTCGAGCGGCTCGGTTGGACCTTTGTGCGCATTCGTGGGAGCCTGTTCTTCCGGGATCCTGATCGAGCTATGGAACCCGTTTTCGCCAAGTTGGCTGAACTCGGGATTCCGCCTGAAGGGATGCTGCCTGAAGGAACGACGGATGCGCCAAATGTGTCGGACCTGGAGAAGCGCGTGATCCGCCGCGCCGAGGAGCTTCGACGAGAGTGGGAACATCGGGATGCGAATGAGCCAATATGGAAAAACACTGCAGGCAAGTCGCGCAAATCGGGCGACGTTCATAGCTCCCCCGAGCACCCGAAGGGGGTTGAGCGAGTACCCGTCCACACTCCCCCTAGTGCTGAAACGTTGCCCCGGGATGCGGCGAGTCCGAAGGCAGGAGGGCAAGCTTCGAAGTCACCAACATACGCGGGGCCCGGGCGGACAGAGGAGCCAGCAGATTCCTCACCTCCACCAGAACGAAACTCCTCTCAAGGTGTGTCGCCCCCCACGGTCGGTCCGTTTTCCGATGCGAAGATGAACGACCCGCTGACCTGGCACGATTTGGCGGCATGGGCTGAACGGGAGGCCCGTCTTAGCCCCAAGGCTGAGCGGTTTGCGATTCAAGTCAGCATGATGCTGAAACAGGGTGCAAGCTTTAGCGAGAAGCAGCGGCAGTACGCTGAGCAGATCTTTGCCAAAGCTGTTCAGATGGGGTTCGGCCAGTCTGCCAAATAGGCTCGTGGGCCAACTTTATGCCGGACACGCACTCGCGGCATAACGATTGGTTGGCGCTTCGGAAACCGAAGGCAGAGAAACGCTGTGCACAAGAACAAAATACGGCGACAATGGCCAATCCCGCAGGCCTTGCAGCACGCCTTGCCTGCGCGGCTGGAGAGGCACGTTCGCACGCACTGGAAGCACCGATGCCGGGAGGTCGTCGTCCGGTTCCGGGGGGCGTTTGCCTATGTTGACGCCTTCCCGCTCCATCACCAGGTCATGCCAGGGACGACGCCCGAGGAACGGGCTCGGATCGAGGCGACGCCGACGCGGCTGTGCCGGCTCGGGTATCTGGGGAGCCCCGGTCGTTGGGCGTTTGCTTTCTTCAAATACAGCGACGAGAAGTATGAGCCGTCCTTTCTCCCCTCGGGCGCACCTGTCGGGACCCCGGAAGAAGCCTTCGATTGCGCGGCCCTGGTATACCTGCACGATTGAGACGGAGGAACCATTCGCCGATGTCTGTGCCCTTGGCGCCCCCGGGGGCGAAAAATCCCCTTTACACGCTCACCGAGGCTGGTGTATAAGGCGGGCCAGCCTGAAGCCGACACCGTTCAGCGAAAGGAGGGATGACACGTGGCAAAGAAGGGGAAGCCCGCAGAGTTGATCATCTCCAAGAGCCGCACGAAGGGCGCGGCCAAGAAGTGCAATGTGTCCAGCGACTTTTACGGGGCCCTGGACAAGAAGGTGCGCGAGCTGATCGCCGCGGCCGAGGCCCGGGCCATGGGCAA
>Ga0156237_1136_pt1 | contig 31459 bp, 27 predicted proteins | sample RifCSPlowO2_12_FD_107884 | JGI IMG/M metagenome (GOLD analysis project Ga0156237, IMG submission 107884) | candidate division NC10 bacterium RIFCSPLOWO2_12_FULL_66_18
ACCGGCGAGTCCGCTGGATTGCAGCGCAAGCCGTTCGATGGCCGCAATCCTTGCCCTGGCGCGGTGGCTTGCTTCGGTGATGAGCCGTCGAAGCTCAGCAGACCACTCGCTCTCCTCGGGCGTCGCATCCGAGACGAGCCGAGGCTCGATTGCCGGGAGCAGCTCCTCCTCAAGTCCTGCCAGTTCGCGCAGCGTTGGGATCTCATCGATGCCGCGCAAGTCGCTGAGTCGATTCTCAGAGTCCGGCAGCACGATCCACGGAGCGAGAAACGTCAGCTCATCGAGAGCCGCCTGGCATTGCCGAGCCAGGGCACGGGCCCACCACTTCGCTTGGCTCTCGGGGTCAGCATCGAAGCCGCCGACCACCTCCGCGGTGGAGGTCGCCAGACGGTCCAGGCACAGCCGCGCCGCCGCGAGCGTCGTTGGCCGGGAATCGGATGCGGACGCCAGATCCTTCTGCAGCTCCGCGAGCTGGGCCGGAGCGGCGCCTCCCGCAGCGTCCACGAGAATCCTCAGTGTGTCGCTGAGCCCGTCAAGCCATCGCACTCCCAGGATTTTGTCATCGGGAAGGGCGAGCAGACCCGGCCGCAATGTCAGCAGATGGCCCGCGAGGTTCCCGCTGTCCACCGTCGAAATGTAGAGAGGGGGCAGCGGTTTCAGAGACTGCGTGTCGTACCAGTTGTAGAAGTGGCCTCGATGCCGTTCCAGGGCGTCCATCGTGCGGAGGGCATTCGTCGTACGCTCGATGAGTTGTCCGGCCGGAATGTAGCCGAAGTCGTAGGCGGACAAATTCGCGAGGAGCGCAAGTCCCATGTTGGTCGGCGACGTGCGATGGCCGACCGCAGCAACGGGATGCTCCTGATAGCTATCGGGGGGCAGCCAATGATCTTCCGGGCCGATGAATGTCTCGAAGAACGCCCACGTCTTTCGCGACAGCTTCTGGAGAAAGATGGTCTGGTCAGCCGTCAGCCTGACTCCGCGGCGAACGAGCGGCCGGCTGATCCACCAGGCGAGAGCGGGCGAGGCAAACCAGAGGCCCAGTATGGGCCCAGCCACAGCGAGCGCGACCGGCCTCGAAAGCGCCAGAGAGATCGCCGCGGCAGTGGCGATAACGGGGGCGATCCACATCATCCGACAGAAGGCGGCGAGGTCCGTTCGGCTCCTGCGATCCGGGTCGCTCGACGGACTCCACTCCAGAAGTCGCTTGTGTGTGACCAGCAGTCGCCCGGCCGTGCGCACAATCGCATCCAGACTAAAGAAGGCCTCGTAGGGGAGACACACGAGCGTAAATACCGCCTGAGCGAAGTGCCGGCCAGCCGAGCGCACCGCGGCGGCGAGATGCTGACGCAGCAGCACATCACCCGGCTTCTGAAACAGATCCAGCATGGAGGCAATCCAGGGAGGAATCAGGATGGTTCCGATCACCGCCACGGTCCAAAACCAGAGCGGCGACAAGACCGTCCAGCCCAGGAGCAACAGCAGTGTCAACGCCGAAGGCACGAGACTACGACGAAGGTTGTCGAAGATCTTCCATCGGGACAGTCCAGAGAGCGGATTCTTCTGACGGCTGGCGCCGGGGCCGGGAACGCGCGGCAGCAGCCAGCGTGCAAGCTGCCAATCCCCGCGAATCCAGCGGTGCCGACGGCTCACGTCCGCGCTGTAGCGAGATGGATATTCTTCGTACAACTGCACATCGCTCAACAGCCCCGCCCGCGCGTAGCACCCCTCCACAAGATCGTGGCTGAGAATCCGGTTCTCGGGAAGGCGCCCATTGAGGGCCCGCTCGAACGCATCGACGTCATAGATCCCCTTGCCAATGAACGAGCCTTCATAAAAGAGGTCCTGGTACACATCGGAGACGGCGCGCGTGTACGGGTCGATGCCTGGCTCACTCCCGCACAGTCGCGCGTACCGCGACCGATTCGTGCCTGGCAGGCTCACGGCCATGCGCGGCTGAAGGATGCCGTATCCCTCACAGACACGCTGCTTGTCTTCGTCGTACCGGGCACGATTCAGCGGGTGCGCCATGGTTCCCACAAACTGCCACGCCGAATCGCGCGGGAGTTGCGTATCCGTGTCAAGGGCGATCACGTACTTCACGTTCGACAAGACCGCCGTCTCACCGACGACGAGTGAGAAGCGATCCCCAGAGATACCATGTGCCCCGCCGCGCAGAAGCGAATTCAAGTCCGCAAGCTTCCCCCGCTTCCGCTCGTACCCCATCCACATCCCTTCCCGAGGATTCCATCGGCGCGGGCGATGAAAGAGGAAGAACGTGTCGCCTTTTGCGCTCCTGTACTTTTCATTCAGCTCTTCGATTCTCTTCTGGGTCAGCCGCAACAGCGGTTCGTCCTCCGGAATCGTTTCCTCGCGTGCGTCCCGGAAATCAGTCAGCAGACCGAAGTGCAGGTTCCCGTCTCGATTTGCCAGAAACCGAACTTCAAGCGCCTCAACCAGACCCTCGATGTTGTGATCGCTCGTGAGCAGAGTCGGGATCACGGCGAGTGCGCGCGATTCCGGCGGAATTCCTCCCGAAAAGTCCATTCGCGGCAGCAAGTGCGGCGTCGCCAGTAACGTCGTCAGCCAGTTCACCAGCGCCACCGCCAACTGACTTGCGCACACAAGCGAGAGGATTCCGGTGAGCGCGAGGAGCCAACCACGCACCCCACTGGCATGCGCCGTCGCCAAGAAGCTCCCGGCGACGATCGCCGTCATCAGCGTGATCGTGCCGAGATAGAGGAGCAAGGGAAAGCGGCCGCTCATTCTCCGAAGAACCACAGCGGGAGAGAGACGCACCATCGCCATTCGTTGGAGTTGCGGCAACCCCTTGTCGATGAGGTAGAAGCCAACATGTGCCGCTCGATCGTCGCCGCCTTTCTTGGCCGGGCCCTCGCGGGCCAATCGGATCGCTGTGCGTGCCACCTCGCCTTCGGATAGCCGGCTGCTCTTCGCGATCTTCTCCACGACGTGACGGTAGCGATCGCGGGTGGCAAAATCCATCTTGCCGTAGACGCCGCCAAGATCCTCACGCAGTACCTGCTCGACAACGCTCATCGTCTCGACAAACTCGCGCCAGTCCATCGCCACCAGAAATCTGAGGCTGCCGATGCTGTTGCTTATGGAGACCTGGTCGGCGGCCTGTTGTTGGTTCTCCGACCCTACCAACTGCTCGATCGTCAGGCCGGACTCGGAAAGTCGCTGCTCAATCCAGGTGAGCGGCAATGCCAAAGCGGGGCCCTGTCCCTGCAACCGGCGCGCAAATTCCGCGACAAACGAACTCACCAACGGCACGCTCGACCGTGCCATGTCCGCGATCACAAGAATCAGGCTCTTCGGGTCTTTCTCGGCGGTCTCCGTCATCTGGTCCGCCCAATAGTCGGCGAGGTTTCGGTCGGCCCTGCCGGCGGCGAGCCGCGCTCCAACGCGCCGGAGATTCTCGATCAGTGCCAGGCGCAGCATGATCGGGATGGCCCACAATTCGCCTAACGTCAGGGCGGTGACCGTCTGGTAGGCTGCGACGAAACTGCTGAGACTTTCCGGGTCCACCCGTCCATCGCCGTGCGAGATCGTCTCCAGCGCGATGTCATACACGCGCGGAAGTCCAGCCGATGGGCCGTTCAGCAAGCGAGGCAGGCCCCGGCTGTACCCCTTTGGCAAGTGTCGCCTGGCCGTGCGAATCTGTTCTTCGATCAGATAGAAGTTGTCGAGCAGCCATTCCCCGGCCGGCGCAATCCGGCGGTTCGCCGTGACTGCCGCCGTCAGCAGATTGCAGGCTCCTATCAGGACGCCTTCATTCTCAGCCAGCCGCGTCAGCAGCCGGTCCGGAGCGCGTCCCAGACCCACCGTGTGCGAGCCCGCCAGGGTCGTGCCATGCTGCTCCATCTGGTCGCTGCTGAACAGTTCCGATCGCAGCGGTGGCTCGTCGCCGGCGTACTGTTGTGCCAAGCCATTTCCGCGGAGGCGCGCCATCAAATGGAGCAAGGTCTCGTGAATAGTCTTGCTGCTCACCTTCAAGTGTGAGGTCTCCTTTTTTAGAAACGAAGTCTCAACGAACCTGAGCCCAACCAGACGAACCGGTGCAGGGGTCATTCAAGGTAGAAGAAGTGCGAAGCGATGGGGCGAGCGCAGTGAGTCGCACAACCAGTGCGTGGCGACGTTTCCAATCTCTCGTATATTTCCCCTTCACACTTTCAGCTTCTTGTAGAATACCGTCTTCGCCACTTCCGCCGTGACAATCTACGCGAGGATAATCGGACTCTTGAATTGAGCAAGGAGAAGCGTAACCACATCTGACCGTCTTGGGGGCTTCAGGAGATTCGCACCATAGCGAGCGAGACGCTGTCTGGCTTCATCGCTCGTCAATCCCTCCTGCTCTCCTCTCCCGGTATTGGGCCTGACGGTTCGAGTGCAGCGGCTGGCCCAGCCGAGTCCACTGCGCCGAGGGCTTGGGCGGCTCTGATGCAAGAGCTGGCTGGCTGAGGTCAAGCACGGCGTACCCCCCGACGAGCGCCATTGAGCTCTCGCAACTCGCCCCTTGTGTCCACATCCCCACGCGGAGAGCATCCCCCGTCTCGGGTCGGGGCTCGATCTCAACCATCCCGCGCCGATTCAGTGCTGCCGGCTCTTCTCCTCGAGATCCTTGCGCCCTTTCTCGGCGGTCCGGTACTCGCCGGTCATCGTGAGAACGGACTTCTGGAGTGAACACACCTTGAAGTACCAGACACCCCCGCCTCCGATAACGAGCCCAATGAGAATTCCCAACCAGAAACCGCTTTCCATGGCATCCTCCTTTCTCCTTTCATCCGATCATCAGCGGGTGCACGGGGCTGAAGGGCTGGCCGCGCTTCATCTTGTGACTGCTCCAGTCATACAGGATTTGTGTTGGTACGATTCTCTACTTGCTGATCAGCATAAGCAGCCTGGTGCACTCAGAGGCAACCTTGCTATCGGGTTTCTCCTCACCGGGCATCGTCGCCCACCCCTGTTTTTCTACGTACTCACTTCTCTGCCACGAATCTGTTTTTTCCAATTCTTTGAGCTTCTGGTCTTTCCCCGGAGCCTGCTTAAACTGGACGACACAAATCGGTGCCAGGCGCTTGACGACAGCATCCTCCGCCATTTTCTCCGCCAGGCTCTGGGCAGTCCCCCCCGTAACCCATCCCCCCCAAGCGAAGCCGATAATCATTGTGAGAACAACAGAGCCCACCCACGACCAAAAGACAGCCGTTTTCGTCGGTCGGGCTTCGCTCCACCATTCTCTAAAACCTACCTTCCTCTTCTGCTCCACTCCTTTATACCCTTTATCTTGTTCCATTGTTCTCCTCCTCCGTAAGTCACTTGTTTCGACCGGAAACAGCATTGGGGGTTGTGGTTGATCCAAGGAGATCGTTCATTCCTGGTTCGCCTCCCATCCCCGCCTTCCAACCTTAGCGTGCGCCCGTTCTCCGGAGTTGCTGCAACAACTCACCCAGGCGGCGCAGTTCTTCACTCGCGCGCGCGTATGCGGCGGCCGCGGAATCCAGCAGGGTCTTCACCGAGTCCTCGGAGGTGCCCGGCGGCCCTGGCGCCGCCGCGGCCGCCGCGGGCGGGGCCTGCCCGCCGAACACCCGCGCCATCGCGCCCTCCAGCGTCTCCTCCATGGCGATCCGGTCTCCGAAACCGACGATCACGCGCTTGAGCTCCGGGAGCTGCCCCTTCTCGGCGGCGATGTAGAGCGGCTCCACATACATGAGGGAGCGCTCGATGGGGATGACCAGGAGATTCCCCCGGATCACCTGGGAGCCCCGCTGGCTCCAGAGGGAGAGTTGCTGGGAGATGAACGAGTCCTGGTCGATCCGGGCCTCGATCTGACGGGGGCCGTAGATCAGTTTCTGCTTGGGGAAGTTGTAGACGACGAGCTTCCCGTAGTTGGGCGGGTCGCTCCGAGCGGCCAGCCACGCGGCCAGGTTGTCCTTCTTGCTGGGCGTGAAGGGGATGAGGAGGACGAACTCCTCCTTCGGCTCGCCGGGCAGGCGCAAGATGAGGTAGTACGGCTCCATGGCCCGCTCCTTCCCATCCACGGGGCGGACCGGCAGGCTCCAGAGGTCCTCCTTGTTGTAGAAGACCTGGGTGTCGCGCATGTGGTAGACGGCGTACATCCCCGCCTGGATCCGGAACAGCCCCTCGGGGTAGCGGATGTGGGCGCGGAGGTCGGCCGGCATGGCGGTAAGCGGCTGGAGCAGGCCGGGGAAGATCCGGGCGATCGTGCGGATCAGGGGATCTGCCGGATCCGCGACGTAGAAGCGCACCGTCCCGTCGTAGGCGTCCACGGTCACTTTGACGGCGTTGCGCACGTAGTTGCCCAGCCCGCGCGTCGGCGCCGAGTACGGGAACCGGTCGGAGATGGTGTAGCCATCCAGGAGCCAGACGATGCGCCCCGCGGCCGAGATCACCATGTAGGGATCGTCGTCGTACCGGAAGAACGGGGCGATCCGCTGGACCCGCTCCCGGATGCTCCGGTAGATCAGCACCCGGCTCTCAGGGGTCACGTCGTTGGAGAGGAGGAGCTTGATGTCCCCCAGGTGCGCCGCGAACAGCGCCTTGCGCCAGAAGGACCCCAGCGGGATTCCGCCCTGCCCCTCGTAGGTGGTGTAGACGTTCTGGTCGCCCGCCGGGTAGTCGAATTCCTTGGCCCGGGTTTTCGCGAACACATAGTCATTGGCCAGCTCGCTGAAGTAGAGCTCCGGGCGGGCGATCCGGAGATCGCTGGAGGCCACGGGGGGGATATCTTTGACCCAAAACTCGGGGAGCCCCTCGCGCGTCACCCGGTTCACCGGGCTCACGACGGCGCCGAAGCCGTGCGTATACGTCAACCGCTCGTTGATCCAGATCCGGCTCGGCAGATCCTTCGAGGAGAGCTCCCGGGCCGACAGGGTCACCTGCCGGTACTCCCCGTTGATGATGTACCGATCGATATCGATGTCCGTAAACTTGTAGTAGGTCCGGATCTCTTGGAGCTGGCTGTACGTGGCGAGCAGGGGCCGGGCGTCCCACAAGCGGATATTCTTGATGGTCGCGTCGTTCTTGCGGAGGTCCTGAAGCGTCAGCGCCTGCTCCGCCGGGAACTCCCGCTCCTCGATGTTGTCCAGGCCGTAGGCCAGGCGCGTGTAGCGGATGTTGAAGTCGATGTACGGCTTCTCCTTGACGATCTCGTTCGGGGACACCTGGTACCGCTGGATCAGACCCGGGTACACGACTCCACCCAGGATCCCCACACCCACCAATGCCGCGATGCCTCCCAGGAGGGGGCGCCAAGTCCGGAGGCGGATCGTGACCAGGCACAGCGCGGCAAGTAGGCCAGCCAAGACCAGCAGGGCCTTCAGGATGGGGAGCTGGGCGTTGACATCGGCATACCCGGCGCCGAAGGCCACGCCCCGCTCAGAGAAGAGAAGGTCGAACATGGCCAGGCGGTACCCGGTCGCCTTCAAGAGGAGCAGGAGCGCCGCCAGAACCAGGAGGTGGCCCCGGGCCCGTCGGGCGATCGCGAGGCCCCCGGGGGAGATCCCAATCCTTCGGGTGCAGAGGTACACAGCGACGGCGGCCAGGCCCGAGAAGACCAGGGCCCGCATCAGCCAGCCATAGAGGGAGGTCCAGAGCGGGAGCTGGAACACGTAGAATGCCACATCCCGGTCGAAGAGCGGGTCCCGGATGCCGAACGGCGTGGGATTCAAGGCCTGCAGGAGCAGCTCCCATCGGCCCGTTCCCGCCCAGCCGACGAGGAGGGCCAGAACTACGCTCACGGGCAAGGCCAGACGGCGAACGTAGGGCTCCAGGATCTCTGGGCTGGGCAGCCCGAGGGCGTCGTCCGCCGCCACGATGGCATCGCGCGGAGCGAGCCGCCGGGCCAGCAGCACGTTGAGGTACAGGATCAGGAAGAACGCGGCGGCCGTGACCACCCCGAGGATGACCTGCGTCCGGAGCACGGTGAGGAAGACCGACGTGAACTGGACTTCGCGGAACCAGAGCCAATCGGTATAGAGGCCGAGGATCTGGCCGACCATGCTCAGGAGGGCGATGGCGACGACGAGGATCAGCAACAGGAAACCACGGAGCCTCATGGGACGACTCTCCTTCCCTGGGTCTACCGGCGCGCTCTGGGGGTTGCCCTCGGGGCCAGGACCGAATAGAGCATCGCGGTCGCCAGGTTAACCGCCGCGTCCTAGTTGGACGGCTTCGTGATCTCCGCGATCACGGCCTCGACCGCCTTGTCGATGCCCCGCTTCAGTGCCATGGAGGTGGCCCCGGCAGTCACGGTCTTCATGAGGTGCGCCTGGTTGGCCACCTTCACCTCGGACCCGGAGTACTTGCCGAAGAGGATCGTGTCTCCCACCTTGACCTCCATCGGGATCCGCTGTCCGGTCGGCCCGCTGAGCGGCTGTCACACCCGTTCCGCCTCATCTCTCTGAGCGGATTCCCGTATCTGGGCGAGCCGCGACTGGATCTCCTCGGCTGTCAGGGCGTTCCGTCCCAAGGGCCGACGGTCCGAGACCAGCTTCCCTGCCCGCTCCTGCGCCAGCTTTCGTTCGATCAGCGTCTTACGCCGGAGTAGGGGGTAGAGGAAATGCACGGCGATGGTCTTCGGAGGCGACGTACCATACGGGAGCGGCGGGACGCCGAACCCGCCATCGGCCCGCCGCACGAACGGCGCCAGCCGTGGGTCGCCGCCCGTCAGGGCGTCTCCCCGTACGGGAAGACAGTGACTCGTTTGCGCCCAGATGGTCTCCCACGCCGCCAGGTACGCATCCCAGCGGTCGGCCTTGTCGAGCATCGCAAGGATGCTGCGGTAGAGCAGGACCTGGTTGGACTGGTACCCCCGCTGCCCGAGCTGCACTCGGTGCTGCTGTGTGGCGTGCAGCAGGCGAAATCCCGCCTCCAGGCCATCCTCATAGGCTTGCGTCGCCTCAATGTCTCGCCAGAGGGCCTTCCACGTCGCGTCGTCCATCGTGACGCAGTAGCTCTCCCAGTCGAGCGGGTCCGCTGCGGGGCGGGAGAGGAGTTGGGTGAGCCATTCCTGAATGTTCATTGGGCCCTCTTGCATCGCGCCGATAGGCACGGGAGCTGACCGAAGGGGGTCCGGCGTGTCAACGACAAAGGGGGGGGCAAGAGATGCTGGGCGGGGCAGGAAGGTCGGCCCAAGGTCGCCATCACGTGTTGCACACCGGCTGGAACTCGAGGATCAACTTCCGGATGCTCCTGCAGGAGTTCGCCCACCTCCGGAACCAGTTCTGGGGCCGGCACCTCTGGGCCCGGGGCTACCCCTGATCCGAAAAACACTTGAACCGCCACGACACCGGTCTGCCGTCGCCCCTGTCTGCCGTCCCGGGACAGGCAGGCGGCGACAGGCAGGCCAGGGTCGCCTGAAGGATACGATGTTCCAATTGGGGCTAGTACATGTCCCCCATGCCACCACCGCCTGGCGGCATGGGTGGGGTCTTCTCCTTCTCCGGGATCTCGGTCACCATGCACTCCGTCGTCACCATGAGTCCGGCGATGCTGGCCGCGTTCTGCAACGCGACCCGGGTGACCTTGGTGGGGTCGATGATCCCGGCGGCCATCAGGTCCTCGTAGGTCTCCGTCTCGGCGTTGAAGCCGAAGGCCCCGTTGCCATCCCGGACCCTCTGCACCACGATAGAGCCCTCGGCGCCGGCGTTCTCGGCGATCTGGCGGATCGGTTCCTCGAGGGCGCGCCGGATGATCCCGGCGCCGGTCTTCTCGTCCCCCGACAGCCTGAGCGTGTCCACGGCCGACATGGCGCGGAGGAACACCACCCCACCCCCCGGCACGATCCCTTCCTCCACTGCCGCCCGAGTGGCGTTCAGGGCATCCTCCACGCGGGCCTTCTTCTCCTTCATGGCCACCTCGGTGGGGGCCCCGACCTTGATGACGGCCACGCCGCCGGCCAGCTTGGCCAGGCGCTCCTGCAGCTTCTCCCGGTCGTAGTCCGAGGTGGTCTCCTCGATCTGGGTGCGGATCTGCTTGATCCGGCCCTCGATCTCCTTGGCCTTGCCGGCGCCCTCGATGAGGGTGGTCTTCTCCTTGTCCACGAGGACCTTCTTCGCCCTCCCGAGGTCCTCCAGCTTGATATTCTCCAGCTTGATCCCCAACTCTTCGGAGAGGAGTTCGCCGCCGGTCAGGGTGGCGATGTCCTGCAGCATCTCTTTGCGGCGGTCCCCGAAGCCCGGGGCCTTGACAGCGCAGGTGTTCAGGGTCCCGCGGAGCTTGTTCACCACCAGGGTGGCCAGGGCCTCGCCCTCCACCTCCTCCGCAATGATGAGCAGGGGCCGGCTCAGCTTCGCCACTTGCTCCAGGAGAGGCAAGAGGTCTTTCAGGCTGCTGATCTTCTTCTCGTGCAGCAGGATGTAGGGGTCCTCGATGACCACCTCCATGCGGGCGGGATCGGTGACGAAGTAGGGGGAGATGTAGCCCCGGTCGAACTGCATCCCCTCGACCACCTCCAGGGTGGTCTCGACCCCCTTGGCCTCTTCCACCGTGATGACCCCGTCCTTGCCCACCTTCTCCATGGCGTCGGCGATCAGGTCGCCGATGGTCCGGTCGTTGTTGGCGGAGATGCTGGCGACCTGGGAGATCTCCTTCTTGCCCTTGGTGGGTTTGGAGAGCTTCTTGATCTCCGTGATCACGGCCTCGACCGCCTTGTCGATGCCCCGCTTCAGGGCCATGGGGTTGGCCCCGGCGGTCACGTTCTTTATCCCCTCGCGGAAGATGGCCTGGGCCAGGACCGTGGCCGTGGTGGTGCCGTCCCCGGCCACGTCCGAGGTCTTGGAGGCGACCTCCCTCACCATCTGGGCGCCCATGTTCTCGAAGGGGTCCGCGAGTTCGATCTCCTTGGCGACCGTGACCCCATCCTTGGTAATGGTGGGGGCGCCCCACTTCTTGTCCAGCACGACGTTCCGCCCCTTGGGCCCCAAAGTCACCTTCACGGCGTTGGCGAGCTTGTCCACGCCGTGCCGGATGGCCCGGCGGGCCTCTTCATCGTAGAGCAACTGTTTGGCTGGCATTGTGCGTGTCTCCTTCTCGGGGTGTCGCATGATCGGTGCACGTGCCCGCGCCCGCCGGGGTGCGCCCCCAGCCGGGGCGGCGTTACTGCAGGATGCCCAGCACGTCCTCCTCGCGCATGATGAGGTGCTCCTCGTCGGCCACCTTCACCTCGGACCCGGAGTACTTGCCGAAGAGGATCTTGTCGCCCACCTTGACCTCCATCGGGATCCGCTTGCCATGTTCGTCCAGCCGGCCGGGGCCCACGGCGATCACCTGCCCCTCCTGGGGTTTTTCCTTCGCGGTGTCGGGGATGATGATGCCGCCCTTCTTCGCCTCTTTCTCCTCCAGGCGCTTCACCAGGATTCGGTCCTGCAATGGTCTGATCTTCTTCATGGTGCGTCACTCCTTTCGGCAACTGGTATGGATGGATCGGGCCACCCCTGAGGCCAGTCTCTGCGACCTGGATGGCGACTCGAGCCCCCTGCGCGACCTCTACGGAAGGTCCGTCACATAACTATCCATCCTGGCCAGGATCGCGCGGATGATCTGCGAGCCGCGCGCCTCATCCGCGGCCAGCCCCTCCAACCTGTGGCGGAGGGTCACGTCCGAGGTCAGCCGGCCTGCCTGCTGGTACAGCGAACGCAGGTCTTCGGTCTCTTCCAAGTCCCGGATGAGCTTGGTGGCTGTCAGTGTCCCGGCGCGACAAGCGGGGGAGGCGGCTGCCGCCAGGGCGGTCCCGCACCCGATCTCGCGCGCAAGCGCGTGGGCGTTCTGGCGGTCCCGCTCGGCCCAGGTGGCCGGGGCGCACGACTACCCCGCCCTCCGAGTGTCGCAGAACGTCTCCGCAGCGGCTTCCGCTTCCACCTGGGTCCTCCAGGGCCCGCCCACGACCGACCGATCGCCCCCGACATCCTTCAACGCCACGCGCGCCTTGGCCCACCAGACGCCCTCGTGTCGGAGCGTCGTGATCGTGAACCGCTGATACGGGTAGCTCGTTCTCTCCTGGTCCATGGTCACTCTCTTTCCCACCCTCACTGAGGGATTGCCCCCGACCCGCCGCGAGGCCAGAAGACCGAGGTCAATCCCCGTGGAGTCCCGGAACCCTCCTCCGCTTAGGCGCTGGGAGGGCTCACTTTCATGTTCGCGGCCCGCGGTCCCTTCTCCCCCCTCTCGACATCGAACTCGACGGCTTGCCCTTCCGCAAGTGTGTCGAACCCCTCTCCCTGGAGGGCGGACCTGTGAAAGAAGAGCTCGACGCCATCTTGTCCCAGGATGAACCCAAAACCCCGCTCTCTGACCAGCCGCTTCACAGTACCGTTTGCCATGGCCTGTTCTCCTCTCCGGACCTCCGTCCGGAACCCGTTCCGTTTCCTCGCACGTACCCATCACAACGATCCTGGTGCCGGCTTCAAGCCCCGCGCTCCCGGCAGCCCTCTCAGGACGGCTTCACGCCTGCAAGCAGGGCTTGCAACTCGTCCCGCTCCACCACCTCCTTCTCCAGCAGTCGGCGCGCGAGCTCTTCGAGGAGGCTCCGCTTGTCCGTGAGGAGGGCGCTGACCTTCACGTGCGCCTCGACCAGGATGCGGCTAGCCTCGGCGTCGATGAGACGCGCCGTGTCTTCACTATGCTCGCGCGGCTGGGGCAGGCCCGGGAGGAGGCCCGTCCGTCCGCCTCCGTCGAAGGTCATCAGGCCGATCTTCTCGCTCATCCCATACTGGGCCACCATGTGCCGCACGAGGTCGGTGGCCCGCTGGAGGTCGTTCTGGGCGCCGGTCGAGACATCGCCGAAGACGATCTCCTCGGCGGTCCGGCCTCCCAGGAGGACGCAGAGCCGATTGAACAGCTCCGACCGGGTCATCAGGTAGCGGTCCTCCGTCGGGAGCTGCTGCGTATAGCCTAACGCCGCGATCCCTCGCGAGACGATCGAGATCTTCGAGACCGGGTCGGTCCCCGGCAGGCACGCCGCCGCCACCGCGTGCCCGGCCTCGTGGGTGGCCACGATCTCCCGCTCCTTCGCGCTCATCACCCGGGTCTTCTTCAGCCCGGCGACCACCCGATCAATGGCCTCATCGAAGTCGGCCATCCCGACCGCCTCCTTGCCCTGGCGGGCGGCCAGGAGGGCGGCCTCGTTCACGATGTTCGCCAAGTCCGCGCCCACGAAGCCGGAGGTCTTGGCGGCGATGGTGGCCAGATCGACCTCCGGGGCCACCGTCACCCCCTTGGCGTGGACTCGAAGGATGGCCTCGCGCCCCTTGAGGTCCGGCCGGTCCACCAGGACCTGGCGGTCGAACCGGCCGGGTCGGAGCAAGGCCGGGTCGAGGATCTCCGGACGGTTCGTGGCCGCCATGATGATGACGCCGTTGTTGGTGTCGAACCCGTCCATTTCCACGAGGAGCTGGTTGAGCGTCTGCTCCCGCTCGTCGTGGCCCCCCAATGGGTTCATGCCCCGGGCCTTGCCCAGGGCATCCAGTTCGTCAATGAAGATAATGCTCGGCGCATGCTGCACCGCCTGGGCAAACAGATCCCGGACCCGCGCGGCGCCGACCCCGACGAACATCTCGACGAAGTCCGAGCCGCTCAGGCTGAAGAACGGCACCTTGGCCTCTCCCGCCACGGCCTTCGCCAGCAGGGTCTTGCCCGTCCCGGGGACGCCGACCAGCAGGACCCCCTTCGGGATCTTCCCGCCCAGCCGCTGGAAGCGTTCCGGCGTCTTCAGGAACTCGACGACTTCGACCAGTTCGGCCTTGGCCTCATCGATGCCGGCGACGTCGCTGAAGGTCACCCCCGTGTCCTTCTGGACATAGACCTTGGCTTTGCTCTTCCCGATGGCCATGAGCCCGCCCAGGCCGCCTCCCCCTCCCAGCTTCTTGAAGGCGAAGCGCCAGATGAGGAAGAAGAGCCCCATGGGGACCAGCCAGCTCAGCAGCGTCGGGAGCCAGGTGCTCGTCACCTCCCCCCGGAAGTTGACGTTGGCCTGCCGGAGATCCTGCACGAGCGTTGGGTCGTCCACCTTGACCGTCATGAACTGCTGCTCGCCCGTCCCGGACTTGGTCAACACTTCAACCCGTGCCTTGGGGAGCAGCCCCTCGAGCCCGTCCCGCTTCAGACGCCCCGTAATGAACTTCGCGCCGATCGCCAGGTCGCTGACCTTTCCCTTCTCCACCAGGGTCTTGAACTCGCCATAGGCGAGGGTTTCGACGTGCGGCGCAAAGACGTAGTCCTGCAGCGCCGTCAGGATCAGGAAGGCGGCGAGAAAGTACCAGACGGACGCGATGTGCTTCTTGTCCATGCGCGCGCTCTATCGCTCCAGGACGGGTGGTCCGGTCCGGCGCGCCATCCGGTGGCGGCAGACCACGGTCTCTATACCGGCGCTGTCGAGTACGCCGCTGCGTTCGGTCTCACGTATCCTCTCCACTCATGCCTCCATCTTCTGGCCTGTGCCATCTTTTGGGGGGGCACTCCCCGCAAGGGGGAGGGGTGCCCTGCCGCTCCCCTCTTGGTCTTTGTCTTTCTTCGCCGCCTCCGCGTAAGGTTTGGAGCGATAGTCGGTGGTGTGGAAGCCAGAACCCTTAAAGAGAAACCCGGCGCCCGCGCTGATCAAGCGGTCCACCTTCTTCCCGCAGTGCGGGCACCGCGTGAGCGCAGGCGCCGTGATGCTCTGGAAGGCTTCGTACCGATGCGCACAGGAGCGGCATTGATATTCGTAGGTGGGCATTCCCACGTCCTCCGGTGATTAGCACCCCAGACCGGTCCGACCGCCGCGCCGCCCGCCGCCGCGAAATAACCCGTCGAGGTGTGACGTTCACGCCCCTAGGCGTGCGCGTGCAGGAACTTGCGCTGGGCGACGATCATCACGGCCGCCCCGATGAACGCGACGACGATCAACGCGAAGAGCCCCGCTCCCGGAGAGATCTCCAGGCCCCGGAAGATCACGCTCCCCATGATGCTGCCGGCGAGACCGAGCACGAGGTCCCAGATCCGCCCGTAGCCGCCGCCCTTCATGACGATCCCGGCCAGCCAGCCGGCCATCAGCCCCACGACAACCCACATCACAAATATTTCCAGATTCATGACTCTTCCTCCTGCTTCACCGGATGCTCCGGCCTTCCGCCTACCCCCCTCGATGTCTCGCTTGAGGGACCGCACCTCGGGTCCGTACTCCGCGGCGCGCCGCGCCGATGGGCAGGCGCCACGCCCGGGCGCCTGTGCCGGGAGGCTGGGAACCGTACCGGGATGACCCGTCGCCTCCGATAGACACCACCTCGCCGGGCTTACTGGCCGCCGATCGCCACGGTGAAGTTGACCGTCTCCTCCTTGTACGGTGAAGGGATGTACGCGAGCTCGAGGCGGATCTCCTTCAGCTTCTTCGCCTTCAGCGCCTCGGCGGGGAAGTCCACGTCCAGCGACTGTGTGGCATCCTGCCCGGGGCCGAGCTGCTCGGCGCCGTACGTGGCGAACTTGATGGTCGGCTCGGTCTGTGTCTCACTGACCTTGATGGGCTGCCCCTGGGTGTCGATGTACTGGATCTTTCCCGCGACAAGGCGGACGGTTTGGTTCGTAGAGCTATTCTTCAGCACGAGCTTCCCCGTGAGCTTCGCCGGAGAGACGATGCGGTCGGAGCCCTTCTCGACCCGCTCCGTGACCTTCATCTCCGTCACGTCGCCCGTGACGATCCCAGCCTTTACCGTCACCGAGGCCGGCGTCACCGTGTAGACCTTATCCTCGATCACCGCTGCCGTTCCTGACGGCTGCTGGGAGCAGCCGAGGGTCATCGCCGCCACCGCCGTGGCCGCGATCGTCACGCCTACCCATTTCCACATCGCCGCCTCCTTCTCGCAAAGACGCTGATAGTCAGCGCTTGCCGTCGTAACCTTTGCCTGCCGCAGAGCCCATTCGCTTCGACTCGTCTCGTGGCTGGATCGCCCCCCCGATCTCCTCAGTTCCCGCGCCTCTGCCGCTCACTCCCGCTCAGCCTCCGGGGGATTCCCGACCGGAGATTCCTGCGTTCCCCCTCAGCTCCCCCTCCTCTCCCGGCCAGGCTCCGGATGCGGCGGACTGCCTGGGCCTGGCCCTCAACGTTTGCGAAGAGGTTCCGGTCGCCATCCCGCTTCAACCCCTCCTCTATGAGGGCCCGGAGGACGATCTGGAGGCTCACCGGAAGCTTGAGCGTGGTCGTCGCCTTCCCCGCCAAGACCCGCGCCCGGTCGAAGAGGTCTTGGGGGAGGACGAGGAGGACTCTGGTCTTATTCTCGAACATCACAACACCACCTCCTCTCCTGCCGGCCGGGCCTCCTCACCAGACGCCCGGGCTTGGTTGTCAATACATAATCTCTATTTGTTATATAAAATATATCGCGACATACGTAAAGTCAAGCGCAAAAAAGATCCCCCTAATCCGACGGCAAGGGTCTTGCGGTCCCCGGCAGGCCTGCCGCCGAAGGCCCGGGCCGACACCAGCCGGCCCGGGCGGACACCGCGTGCGGGGTGAGTGAGCTCCTGCAGGGCCCGCCAGATCGCACGGGAGTAGCGCGCGGGGGCACGGGGAGTGACACGGCCCGCCGCAGGTCGGTCTGGGGCCTAGATCGCTGGTGCCGCCTGCTGGGGGAGATTGGGGTGGGTCGTAATCTACCTCGCCAGTGGGCGGGGTTGGCATTGACAATGCCGCCAGAGACGCGATAGCGTCAGTTATCGAGCCGGAGCGGAAGCGACGTGTCTACCGGGCGCCCTCCGCGACGAGCTGCGGGATAGGATCGTCGCCTTACCCGGCGCGAGGAACCTCGCACTCGACATCACCACGAAACCACCCGCGACCTCAAGTGGGAGTGAGAGAATCGGTGCGGACTCGTGAGGTCTGGCGCATCCAGCGCGCCGGGGCGCTCGGCCGGCTGGAGCGACACACCGACAGCCTTCCCGACCCCGGGCCGGGCGAGGCGCGCGTCATCGTGAAGGCCATCGGCCTGAATTTCGCCGACATCTTCGCGTGCCTGGGACTCTATTCCGCGACACCCGCGGGCGCGTTCGTCCCCGGCCTGGAGTTCGCGGGCGTGATGGAGGCGCTTGGCCCCGCGGTGCCGCCACCCGGCCGGAGGGGCGAGCCGCCGCACGCCATCCGACCGGGCGATCGGGTCATCGGCCTGACGCGCTTCGGCGCGTACGCAACGGCTGTCAACCTCGGCGTGCGCTACCTGCGGCCGATTCCGCCGGAGTGGAGCTTTGCGGAAGGCGCAGCGTTCCCGGTGCAGGCCCTCACTGCCTGGTACGGACTGATCGAACTGGGTGCGCTCGAGACTGGCGACAGCGTGCTCGTTCACTCGGCCGCAGGAGGCGTGGGCCTCAACGCGCTGGCGATCCTCGCGGCCGTCGGCGCGCGGGTGGTCGCCACCGTCGGCCGTCCGGCCAAGCGCGACTTTCTCGTCAAGCGCCGCGGGCTGTCACCCGATCAGGTGATCGTGCGCGATCGACACACTTTCGGGTCGCAGCTCGATCGGGCGCTCGCGGCGTTGCAGCTCGACGGGTTCGACCTCGTGTTTGACGCGGTCGGGGGCCCGTTCTTCCGGCCGGCGTACGAGCGGCTGCGGCCCGAGGGGCGCCTCGTCCTCTACGGCGCGGCCGACTTCATGCCGAAGCTCGCGCGCCCGGAGTATCTGCGTCTCGCGCTCAAGTACGTCCGTCGCCCGCGGCTCGACCCGCTCCGGATGATCGCGGAGAATCGGAGCGTGATGGCCTTCAACCTGATCTGGTTGTGGGACCACGCGGACCGATTGGCGCGAGCCTACGACCGGCTCGCGCACCTGATGCAGGGGCCGCCCTTCGTCGCCCGTCGTTTCGGCTTCAATGACACGCCAGCGGCACTCCGCTATCTCCAGAGCGGCGAGAGCATCGGCAAGATAGTGCTGGAGGTGTGAGTCAGAAAGAGGGACGGGACCCGGCCGTGTATGCGGCATCAAGGCGGATGCCTCCTGTCAGGGTCCCCACGTCTCCTTAGCGTAGTTGGTCGTGCCGCTCAGGGGCCTCGGGCCAGGAGTGCCTCGCGAAGGGAAATGGTGTCCGGCACCTTTTTTCACGGATCGCAAGGCTGAGGGCCGATCGCTGACTGCTGACTGCTATCTTTCCACCTTGACTTTGTCCTCGAGTGAGGGATAGCGTCTTGCCCGGGTGAACAGCGTGCTCCGGCGACTGATCCGGAGGGGGCAACGATGCCGGGTGGAGAAATCCTGGTGCGCGATTCGACGGCCCTTGGGGGGCCACTGACCCCCAGAGGGCTGTTGTGTTTCTGAGGCGGAGGATTGCGGAGGAGAGATTAATCCGTAACCACGTTTGGTCGGACCAAAGCGGGCTTTATCTCTGGAGAGCTCAGGGGAAGTTGTCTCAGCACCAACGTATGGTGTCGCTCGCCAGGGAGACGGCTTCATGGGGGGAGCGTTCCCGATTACGGGCGCCCCCCGTTTCCAGCTTCCTTTCGGGGTGGGTGCGGTGCTGCCAGTGGGGATCGCCATGGTGCCGGCCGTGCGGCGCTGCAGGGTGACCGAAGCGCCGCGGCCGGCCCGGGTGTGACGCTCCCTGTGCTTACCCGCCGTAGCTCACCCACTCGCCGCCATCCACCGGCAACGCCACGCCCGTGATGAAGCGCGCCTCATCGGAGTGCAGGAACAGCGCCGCGTAGGCCACGTCCCAGCCGGTGCCCATCTTGCGTCCCAGCGGGATCTTGGCGTCCCGCATCGCCACCACCTCTTCGCGGGGACGCCCCTGCGCCACCCGTGCCTCGATAGCCATCGGCGTATTCATCAACCCCGGCAGGATCGCGTTGACCCGCACGCCGTACTGGGCGTTGGCCGCCGCGAGGTTGTGCGTCAGCGCCACCAGCGCGGTTTTCATGGTCTTGTAGCCGACCAGCGGGTACGCCTGCAGCACGGCGAGCGAGGAGATGTTCACGATGGAGCCGGCGGACTCACGCAGCGCCGGCATGGCATGTTTGCTGGCCAGCCATGCGCTCTTCAGATTCATCGCGAAGCTGCGGTCGAACGCCTCCTCGGTGATGTCGATGGCGACCGCGTCGCCCAAGGCGATACTGGCGCCGACGTTGTTGTGCAGGATGTTCAGTGTGCCGTAGCCGGCGAGGGTGCGGGCGATCAGCTCGCGCACCGACGCTTCGCTGGTGGCATCGGTCGCCACCGTCATCGCTTCGCCGCCCTCGCCGCGGATCATTTTCACGGTGTCCTCCGCCGACTCCAGACGCCTGTCGGCTACGACTACCCGTGCGCCCTCGCGGGCCAACAGGATGGCGGTTGCCCGCCCGTTGCCAATCGTTTCGCCGGGCGTCTGCCCGCCCCCGACCACAATCGCGACCTTTCCTTCAACCCGACCTGCCATGTGTGGACCTCCAATCGCGAGAGATGGAGTCGGCCCATGACTTCATTTCCATTTCGCCAGCCGACTCGAAGAGAGGATCCCTACGGCGTGAATGCCGGACCAGAGGGAGTGAAGTTCCCTCGGATAGGCCGTCAGCACGTCCACGCCGTCCTGCGTCACGGCCCCGTTCTCCTCCACGCGCACCGGATCAAATGACCAATTCCCAAATCCCAATGGGCGTGAAGGGGGATGGGACGACCGTCGGCCTCAGGTCGCGGGCGGGGCGTCGCTCGCGGAGCCGTCCCCGTGTGTGCGGATGCAGGCCAGAAAGCGCGGGCCGAGCTCCTGGAGTTTGCGCAGGCCCACCCCCTTGATCTGCAGGAACGCCTCCTCGGTGGTCGGGCGCTCCCGCGCCATCTCGCGCAGGCTCGCGTCGCTGAAGATGAGGTAGGGCGGGATGCCTCGCTCTTCGGCCATGGCCCGGCGGAGGGCGCGGAGTGCCTGGAACAGGTCCTCGTCGGTCGCCCCGCGGCCCAGGCCGGGCGGCGCGGCCGGGCGTGCGGCCGGGGACGGGGCCCCGCGCGCGGGTCGGGCGACCGTTCGGAGGAGCGGCAGCGTCTCTTCTCCCCGCAGGACCTGATGCCCCCGTGCGGTCACGCCGAGCGTCGGGTACTCGCCCTCGTCGCGGGCCAGGCACCCGTGCCCCTCGAGCTGCGCGATCCAGTTCCGCACCGCCGTCTTCGGCTGCTGTCGCAGCAGGCCGTAGGCGTCCAGCCGGTTGTGACGCATCCTCGCGATCCGGGCAGTGTCGGCTCCCCGCAGAACGTCCGCCACAGAGTCGGCGCCGAACCGCTCCCCCATCTCGACGACGCAGGCGAGGATCTGCCGCGCCAGCGCCGCCGAGCCGTCCTCGACGGCAATCTCGCCGAGGCAGACGTCGCAGGCCCCGCACGGGTCCGCGCCGTATGCTTGGCCGAAGTACTCCACCAGGACCCGGTGCCGACAGACGGTACCCTGGCAGTAGTCGTACATCTCCCCGAGCTTCGGGAGGGCGCCGGGGGCCGGCAGCCCCTCCGCCATCAGGATGGACCGCCACAGACCGAAGTCGCCGCCCGAGTAGAGCAGCAGGCATTCCGACGGCAGGCCATCGCGCCCGGCCCGGCCCGCCTCCTGCTGGTAGTGCTCGATGGACTTGGGCATGCCGGCATGGATCACGTAGCGCACGTCGGACCGGTCAATGCCCATCCCGAACGCCACCGTGGCCACCACCACATCCGCTCGCTCTGTGATGAAGTCGTCCTGGGCGCGCCGGCGCTCGGCATCGGCCAGGCCGGCGTGATACGCTACCGCCCGGGAGCCCCGCCGTCGCAGCGCCTCAGCGAGCTGGTCCACCTCGGCCCGGCGGATGCAATAGATGATCCCGGCCGCCCCCCGGTGCCGCCCCAGCGCCTCCGTGACCTGCCGCAGCCGATCCGTGCGCTGGCGCACCCGGTAGACCAGGTTCGGGCGGTCGAAACTCCCGACCAGGATCGCGGGATCCCGCAGCGCCAGCTCCGTGGCGATGTCTGTCCGCACCCGCGGCGTGGCCGTGGCCGTGAAGGCATGGATGGCCACGTCCGGGAAGGTCTCCCGCACCACCCGGAGCTGCCGATACTCCGGCCGGAAGTCGTGCCCCCACTGGCTGATGCAATGCGCCTCGTCGATGGCGAAGAACGCCACCCCGGCCCGCCGCAAGAGCCCCAGGCACGTGGGGAGCACCAGCCGCTCCGGGGCCACGTAGAGGAGATGGTACCGCCCGCGGAGGACACCGGCCTCCACCAGGCGTCGCTCCTCGGCCGTCAGACTGCTGTTCAGGAATGCAGCCGGCACCCCGGCGGCGGTGAGGCCGTCCACCTGGTCTTTCATCAGCGCGATGAGGGGCGACACCACCACGGCCAGCTTCCCCATCGCCGCCGCCGGCGCCTGATAGCAGAGCGATTTCCCGCCCCCCGTCGGCAGAATGACGATGGAATCCCGCCGCGCCAGCACCGCGCCGATGGCCTCTGCCTGCAACGGGAGGAGCGCGTCGTAGCCCCACACGCGCTTTACGATGTGCCGGATGATCTCCACCCAACCCCGCCCCTGGCTTTCAGTCGGGAACCCGCGACCCCGGCAGCCACCCGAGGCGTTGTGGATTCTATCCGGACGGCAACAGAGCGCAAGCCGAATCCGCCGGACCGCATCCGATTCTCTTTTTCTGCTGTCCAGCGTAAAAGGGAGCCAGGCATTACAAGTATTATTTCTCTCCCTGCGGTGACCGGAGCGGCGGGCAGGGGCGGATGCGGCGAAAAGAGGTGCGGAAGGCGAGCTGAATGCGGAATTCGGATTGCGGAATTCGGAATGAAGGCGACCAACACTCAGGGCTCATAGCTGATGGCTGACCGCTGGCGGCTGAACTTCCGGGGAAAGGTGTCCGGTCCCCCTTTTTTTGCTTTCTGGATCGGGGGAAGGAAAAACCCTTGGGAAAAACCGCTTCGTGTGTTACTCTCCAGCCATTCCGCAACGGACGCCGAGCGATTCAGGCCTGATGCGGGACAAGCAGAATAGGGCAGGTCCTTCGGCCTGAACGGCGGCCTCTCCGGCGATCCCTCCGTTACTCCCCCTCACTCAACCCAGCCGGATACAACAGCGGTCACACCCGATCCCTGCGCGGGCATCGTGTGCCCGCGGAAAGCACAGGGAGACGTATGTCGTTTGCAGAACTCGGACTCCGCACAGAACTATTGCAGGCCACCCAGCGGTTGGGATTCGAGCATCCCACGCCGATTCAGCGGGCGGCGATCCCGCCCTTGATGCAGGGCCGGGATGTCCTGGCTACGGCCGTGACGGGCAGCGGGAAGACCGCCGCGTTCCTCCTGCCGATCCTCCACCACCTGCTCCCGAAGCGCCGGGGGACCACCCGGGCGCTGGTCGTGGCCCCCACCCGGGAGCTGGCCGCCCAGATCGCGGAACACCTCCGCGACCTGGCGGGGCAGACCGGCCTCACGGGCGCGGCGGTGACCGGCGGCGTCGCCATGGAGCCGCAAGTGCAGGCATTCCGGAGGGGCGTGGACGTCCTCATCGCCACGCCCGGCCGGCTCCTCGATCACTTCCAGTACCCGTACGCCCGGCTCGATGGCCTCGAGTACCTGGTGCTGGACGAGGCGGACCGGATGCTCGACATGGGGTTCCTGCCGGACATCCGCCGCGTTCTCCGGCATCTGCCCACGAAACGGCGGACGCTCCTGTTCTCGGCGACGCTGCCGGCGCCCATCGTGGAGCTGGCGGGCGACCTGCTGGAGAATCCCGTGGCCCTGAACGTCGAGCGGAAATCCGCCCCGGCGGCCGGCATCACCCACGCGGTCTATCCGGTCCCGCACGAGCTGAAATCGCATCTGCTGCTCCAGCTCCTGCGGCAGGGCCCGCCCAGGAGCGTCCTGGCCTTCACGCGGACCAAACACCGGGCCAATCGCCTGGCCGACTTCCTGGAGCGGAACGGCATCGTCTGCGCCCGCATCCACGGCAACCGCAGCCAGGCGCAGCGGACGGAGGCGCTGGCGGGCTTCAAGAAGGGGCGCGTCCGCATCCTCGTCGCCACGGACATCGCGGCCCGCGGCATTGATGTGGAGGCGCTTGGACTGGTCGTGAACTTCGACGTCCCGCAGGTCCCGGAGGACTACATCCACCGGGTCGGGCGCACGGCCCGGGTCGAGGCGACGGGCGACGCCTATACGTTCGTCTCGCCGGATGAAGAGGGGGGCCTCCGCGCCATCGAGCGGCACATGGGAAAGCGCTTGCCGCGCCACACGGTCGCCGGGTTCGACTACGCAAAGCGGCCCGCGGAGCGGCTGGAGGTCCCGCTGGCAGAGCGCATCGCCGCTCTCCGCGCGCGGAAGACGAAGGAGCGGGCCCGGGCGACGGCGAACACCGAGCGCCGCGCCGCGCAACGGACCCTGGCGGATCCCGTCGGAAACTGGACAGCCAGGGGCAATCCCTCGGGCGCCGCGCCGAGGCGCCCGGCGAAGCCTGCGCCGGGCCCGAACCGTGCGGAGGCCGTGCTGGCCTGGGTTCGCCAGACCGCGGGGCGGCCCAACCACGGTCCCGGGGGAGGACGCAGTCGCCGGCCCTAGCCCAACTTCCGCCGTTTACAAAAATCAATACCATAACAATCGGTACCGGACACCAATGTGATGCGATGGGCTGAGAGCCTCTCCCAAGATAGCAAGTCATCCGCAGCATGCGCCGTGCCGGAAATCTTGGGATAGGCTCTGAATGCGATGGAAGGACGGGCCTCCGATGCCGGGCGACAAAGCTCTGCGTGATGACGTGCTGCTCCTGCTGCGCGGCGGCAGGGCACATATCAGCTTCGAGGAGGCGGTAGCCAACCTGCCCGAAGACCTCAGGGGGAAGAAGCCGCGCCGGGCGCCATATACGCCGTGGCAGCAACTTGAGCACATGCGGATCGCCCAGTGGGACATCCTCGAGTACATCCGCAATCCGCAGCATATCTCTCCGGAGTGGCCGGAGGGGTACTGGCCGGGGGAGGCGGCGCCCCCGGCGCGGAATGCCTGGGCCAAGAGCGTGAAGGCCTTCCAAGCGGACCGTCAGGCGCTGCAGGACCTTGCGGCCGATTCTTCCACGGACCTGCTGGCGCAAGTCCCTCACGATCCAAAGGGCCCTACGATTTTGCACGAGATGCTCCTGGTGGCCGACCACAACGCCTATCACCTGGGGCAGTTGATCGTCCTGAGGAGGCTCTTGGGCGCGTGGCGTGAGTAGGTCCTTCACGTCCCTCCCGGCCTCCATAATCCGGTGCTCCGGCCGTGCCCCTCGCCTAATGTTGAGCCATCCCCAGCACGCCCCCGGGCCTTCCGCGCCTTAGGTCGCCTCCTCGCCCGTCTCGCCCGTGGGTTAACCGTCATCCCCGGGTCCGCCCTCTGCCTGCCGCTTCCAACAGGGCCCCCGAGAAGGTGGTGGTGGGCAAGGGGGAAGCCTGCGAGGATGAAAAGAGGTGAACCAGTCTTCTTGCCTTCTTGGGTGGAGAGGTGGGACTCGTGGAAGCGCTCGGCGGCCTTGGCCGTGACCTCGGCCCCACACTCGGCCCCATCTTGACAACCCTGGGGAGGTAGCATAGAGTCCGCGTTTGACGAAACCGCCCAGCCCTCGGGAAGGCAGGGATGTTCATGGCTTGGGCCGTGGGAGAGCCCGTGGATGCCCTCGCTGGCCATGCCGATGGCCGCTGAGGGCATTCGTGTTTCAGGTGCCCTCTCCTCCACGCTCCGGAAGACGTGATGTGGGGTCAGGGATGGAAAAGCGATTGCTCATCACCGGCGCCGGCACCGGCGCAAGCAATAATCTGATCCGAAGCTTGCGGGCAGGAGATCCCTCGCTCTTCCTCGTCGGCTGCCATGATGATCGGTTTGTCCTCAAGATGTCCTCGGCGGACAGAAATTACCTGATGCCTGCCGTCAGCCGACCCGGCTTTGCCGCTGCCCTGCGGCGGATCATCGAGACCGAGAAGATCGACCTCCTGATTCCCAATAGCGACCCGGATGTCAGGGTGATCTCCCGGCTTCGAGGAAAGATTCCCTGTCGCCTATTTCTCCCGCGAAAGGCGACGATCGAGCTGTGCCAGGATAAATACAATCTGAACGTTTTCCTCCGATCCCGACGCGTTCCCGTCCCCGTCACGTATCCCGTGACCGATCCGAAGAAGATCGGCAGCCTCTTTCGTCGGCTGCCGGCTCGATCTCGCGTCTGGTGTCGTATGCGCACGGGGTACGGTGCCATGGGGGCGATCCCGGTCAAGAGTCCCGAAGAGGCTCAGAACTGGATCCGGTGCTGGAAGGATATCCGCGGCGTTCCCGCCACGGCCTTCATCCTCTCGGAATACCTCCCAGGCCGGGACTTCGCTTGCCAGAGCCTCTGGAACGAAGGGAAGCTCATCTTGGTGAAGACCTGTGAGCGCCTGTCCTATTTCACGCCAGCCAGCCAGCCCAGCGTGGTCTCCTCGGTCGCCGCTCTCGCCAAGACCGTTTTCGAGCCACGGGTCGTCGAGGTATGCACGAAGGCCGTACGGGCGCTAGATAAAAAGGCGACGGGCGTCTTCAGCCTCGATCTGAAGGAGAATGCCAGCGGCGTGCCGTGCATTACGGAGATCAACGTCGGCCGCCTCTCCTCGGGGACAAACCTTCTCGATCTGATCGGCAAGCATAATATGGCTGTCACCTATGTCCGTTTGGCCCTGGGTGACCCCGTGGATATCAGGGAAGAGTATGACGTGGCCGAGGACTATTACATGCTGCGCGATCTCGACGCGCTCCCCGGCATTTTCCACGCCGAAGAATTCTTCCACGGGATTGATGAAGTGGGGAGGTAGAGTCGTACTGGGCGATTCACTGAAAGGAGGTGCTGCCATGGCAATGCGCCCGCCGAAACCGAGGGAGGTTTACAGAATGATCATCGAGGTCAAGGGTCCGAAACCGCAAAAGGAGTTCGACGAATTCAAAGCGCAAATCAGGGAGATCGCTCGGAAACACGGGGCCAGGATCGCGAAGCGAGAGCACGTGATTGCTCCAAAAAAGGGCCACAAGTAACTTCTTGGGTGGGGAAGCCTGCGGTTTCCGCAGGGGGTGGCAGCTGCATCGGAGGTCCGCTCTCGCATGGAAAAGGATTTCGCCGAGGACTTCCACCGCATTGAGATCAGCGGGGAAATGGATCGCCACGCTGTCGAGGCCCTCCAACTGGAGATCCAGCGCCTGGCCAAGCGCTCCGGGTGGGACGTCAAGGATTTCCGAATCGAGACGGTGGAGGACGACTCTTCAGCGTAACGCATTCAGTTCCGCCTGGCCCTTTTCCAGCCAGAACCGTATGTCCATCTCGCGGAACAGCGCGGTGGCGGTGGTGAGGTGTTTCTCCGCGCCCGGGCGGTTTCCTGTCCGCCGATGCAGCTTGCCCAGGCCCAAGTGGCAATGGGCCAGGAGCGGGCGCATCCCGAGTGCGTCCGCCAGCTCCACGGCCTGACGGTAATGGGCTTCGGCTTTGTGGGCGTCCAGCGGGATACTGTGCGCGGCGACCTCGGCGATGAGGCGGAGCGCGTACGCCTCGTGTCCGCGCTCTTTCTGCTCACGGGAGAGTTCGAGGGCACGTCCGGCAAGCGGAACCGCGTCATCCGTCCGATTGGCCAGCAGATAACCCTCGGCTAGCCGGGCGACAAAGATCGAACGGCTCGTCATCAGCTTCATTGAGGCGGCTTGCTCCACAGCCTGCTCCAGAAGGGGGATTGCTTCGGCAAGGCGCCCCGAAAGAGCATAGGCAAGCCCCAAGGACGAGGCGGTCACGGGGAACAGCAGCGGGAGGCTCCAGACGCGGTAGAGTTCCAGGCCGCGTTCGAACATGCGGATGGCCTGTTGGAGTTCCCCTTTAAGAAGCGCGAGAGTTCCCACACCAAAACACGCGAACATGAGGCTATAGGGCTCATCTACCATCTCGGCGATCCGGAGACCTTCTTCTCCGTGGATGATTCCCTCAGCGAATTCTCCCAACTCGGCCAGGCAGCACACCAGATTGGCGTGCGAGAACACGGACGGCAGGCCGGCCAGGCCAAAGCGTTCACGGATCAGATCGCCTTGCAAGGACTCTACGTTCTTTCTGAGGATCTCAATCGACCGGCGGTAGTCGCCCCGTTCGCGGTAGATCGGGCCAAGATGCGTAAACGTCGCAACCTGGAGTGGGAAATCCGAGACGGCTTGCGCCATGGCAATGGCGCGCTGGGCCGACTCGATGGCGCGGTCCGGGTCGCCCGTCATGCGGAAATATTGGGTCAGATAGGAGAAAACCCACCCGAGCCGCCGCTGCTCGCCAAGGACCTCGGCGAGGTTTCTGGCCTCTTGGAGGTGCGCGTGCATCCGCCAGGGTTCTCCGAGCGGCCAAAGCGAATTGCGAAGGTCGAAGCGAAGATCGATGGCCAGCTCGAGTGTCTCGCGACTCTCTGGAAGTTGCCTGAGGGCATCCAGCGCCTGCTCAAAGCACGGGACCGCCTCCCGGTACGCGGAGCATGCGGCCGCCTTGGCGCCGGCCTGACGGAGATAGGCGAGGGCCTTGCCCCACACCTCGCCCCGGAAGGCGTGGTAGGCGAGCCGATCGACCTGTTCGGCCAGGCGGTCGGGATAGAGGCGTTCGATGGCGTCCACGATGCGAGCGTGGAGGACGCGCCGCCGCTCCTGGAGGAGGCTTTGGTAGGCCACCTCGTGGGTGAGGGCATGCTTGAAGGTATATTCGAGGTCGGGAAAGAGGCTCGTCTCGTACAGGAACTCCGCGGTCTGAAGGTGAGCGAGGCCGCGGCTCAGGTCTTCCTCGGGTAGCTCCGCGATGGCTTCGAGCAGGTCGAATGGCACATCCTTGCCGATGACGGAAGCCGACTGGAGGAGGCGCTTCTCCTCTGGGGGGAGCCGGTCGATCCGGGCCGCGAGGACCGCCTGGACCGTAGCCGGCACCTGAATGCTCGGGAGGGCCTTGGCCAAGCGATACGCCCCCCGCTCCCCCACCAGCATCTGGGTCTCCACCAAAGTCCGGACGCTTTCCTCCAGGAAGAAGGGATTCCCTTCTGTCCATTTGATCAAGCGCGGCTTGAGCGGCTGGAGGTCGGGGTCGTCTCCCACGAGAGCCTGGAGGAGTTCTTCAGCGCTCTCGGGCGCCAACGGGTCGAGCCGGAGCTGGGCATAGTAGGTCCGGCTCCCCCAGGCGTGCTGGTACTCCGGTCGGTAGTTCACCAGCAGGAGGAGCCGCGCGGCCGGGAGGCTCTCGATCAGTCCATCCAGGAGGGCCTGGGTCTCAGAGTCGATCCAGTGGAGGTCCTCGAAGACCAGGCAGAGGGGCTGGACCTGACTTTCCCTGAGGAAGAGGCGCTTGACGGCGTCCAGGGTCCGCTGACGGCGGTGGCGCGGATCCAGAACCTCCCACTGGGGGTCTTCGACCGGCACGTCTAGGAGCGCAAGAAAGGCGGGCAGGGTCGGCCTGAGGGCTTCATCCAAGGCGAGGAGCTTGCCGGTGATCTTTTCGCGGATTTCCCGCGGATCGTCCCGGTCATGGATTTTGAAGTAAAGCTTGAGGAGGTCAATGACGGGAAGATAGGGGGTCGCCTTGCCGTAGGAGACGGAGCTGCTCTCCAGGATGAGCCAGCCCTGAGCCCAATGGGAATGGGTGAACTCCCAGACCAGGCGGGACTTGCCCACCCCAGGCTCCCCGACGAGCGCCACGACCTGGCCGTGCCCCGCGCGGACCCGCTCCAGGGCCTGGCGCAACTGGTCCAGTTCGGCGTCGCGGCCCACGAATCGAGTGAGTCCCCGGACCGCGGCAGCCTGGAAGCGAGACCGTATCGCTCCCCCTCCAATGACCTCGTATACCTCCACCGGCTCGCTCAACCCCTTCACGCGGATCGGGCCGAGCGGCCTGACCTGGACATATCCCTCCGCCAATCGCAGAGTGTTCAGAGAAACCAGGATGGAGCCTGGTAACGCCGCCTGTTCCATGCGAGCGGCGAGATGCGTGGTTTGCCCGACCGCCGTGTAGTCCATGTGGAGGTCGTTCCCGATCGACCGGACGACAACCTCCCCCGAGTTCACGCCAACCCGGACGTGGATGGGAACGCCGGCAGCCCGGCGGATCTCCTCACCGTACCGTTTCACCGACCCCTGCATGCGCAAGGCGGCATAGCACGCCCGCACGGCATGATCCTCATGGGCGAGCGGCGCCCCGAAGAGTGCCATGATCCCGTCGCCCATCACCTGGTTGACCGTTCCCTCGTACCGGTGGACGGCCTCCATCATGCACTCCAAGACCGGGTCGAGGAGCTTCCGCGCTTCCTCCGGGTCGCGGTCAGCCAGCAATTCCATGGATCCCTTCAGGTCGGCGAAAAGCACCGTGACGTGCTTGCGCTCGCCTTCCAGGGAGTTCTTGGAGGTCAGGATCTTCTGGGCAAGGTGGCTGGGGGTGTAGGTCTCGGGTGAGACAAACCGGGATTGTCTGGTGGGCTCGGTGCCCACCCGCTCTCCACACTGGAAGCAGAATTTGGCCTCCGTTGGCAGCTCGATGCCACACCTGAGGCACGTCAGGGCGAGGTGGACGCCACAGTCCAGACAGAATTTCGCCTGCGGCGGGTTGGGCTTCTGGCACCGGGGGCATTGCATGCCAGCATTCCTCTCAGGTCAGCCGGCAGGGGAGGGAACCTTCGGAGCAATCACGGGAGGGACGGCAGGTCATGCTACCGCTGTGATCGTCTAGTGGCTACAGGCATCCGGGCACGAACGCCCTCGCCAGCCATCGAGACGCCTCCAGGCCATCCCGAGTGGTGGGAGCATGTCTCGGGGTGGCAACTGTTGTCAAGGGGAATCCCGGCGGTCGGCACTACCTGGGGGCAGGCGACGAGCGAATGCAGGGTGCCCTGGTTGGTCCCCTCCGTGGCGTCGCGTGGCCCCATGCGCTGCGCCAGGGCGCGGGGAGCGAGTGAGAGGGAACGGACGTCAGTTTTCTCTAGCGAGCACAGGTAGCCGATGAAGCCTGCTTCCACCGCGATTAGGATACTCCGGGCCGATGGCGATCAGCTTGCCAGGAGCTTCTCGATCCGATACTCGAGCCCGGATTTGATCTCTTCGACCTGTTCCGGCGCCCCGTCTATCCGGTCGACCAGTTTCCCGTCCTTCCCGATGAAGAGAGTGGTCGGCGTCGCGTCCACGCCGTACAGGGTGCCGATCTTCCCGTCCGCGTCGCGCCCCACCGGGAACGGCAGGCGGTACTGGTCCACGAACTTCTTCGCCGGCCCCTCACTGTCCCAGGTCACGTTGACGCTCAGGAATGCCAGGCCCTTCTCGCGGTACTTCTCGTACACCAGCGCCAGAACGGGAGCCTCCCGTTGACAGTGGGGTCAGCTGGAGTGCCAGAAGTTCACCAGGACCGGCTTTCCCTTCAAGCTGGCGAGCGACACGCTCTGCCCGTTGAGAAGCCGGAGGGTGAAATCGGGCGCCGGCCGCCCGATGCGCGCAATGGCGGCTGCGCCCGGTGCGGCCTTGGTCCCGGTCTGCATCATGACGATCGCGATGATCACGCCGATGAGCGCCGCCGAGCCGCCGACCCAGGCCCAGGTGGTCCACCGCGACTTCGCCTTTTGGTTTTCTTTCCCCGATGGTGCCCGTACCAGCCGACGCTTTCCCATGAAGACTCCTTTCTTCTGAGAGCTGTCAGCGGTCAGCAGTCAGCTTTCGGCTTGTCGATGAACCATAAAATATACCGCCAGAAGCGGCTCCGCTTCCCTGACGCCATAGACCGGATCCCCATCCCATCTGGGTCCGAGGCCGATGGCTGAGGGCTGAAGGCTGACGGCTCACGTATTTGTACAAGGGGATGGGCTTGGGTGCAAGTGTTTCCGCCGATCCCACCAGATTGAACCGCCAAGGCACCAAGACCGCCAAGCCTGGCAATCAGGCACTCCGGCATTCGGGCAATCAGGGGTTTCATTTTATCCGGTTGCCACTTCATTTTGGCGTCCTTTGCGTCTTGGCGGTTATGTGTTTGGTCCGGAGGAAAAATCGCTTGACCCGGTGTTGGGCTTTGATTACCGTGTGGCGCAAAATCCGGAATCAATGCAACCGCAGATGAACGCAAAGAAACGCAGATGGGCCTATCGGGGGGGAACAGAAAAGCGTTCTTCTTGGAGGAGGAAGTCATACGTCGGTATCGAAGGTGGCTGGTTGGACCTGTCGCCGTTGGCCTGGGAATCCTCCTGGCTATTTCGGGGGCGGAGGCTCAGCCTGTTCCTGCTCCTGTCCCTGACGTCCCTCCTCTACCCGGCCACGCGACGCTCCCCGCAAGATCGGTCGAGCTTCCCAGATTCCCTGGCTGCCGCGGGACGTTCGCCTGGTCCCGGAGCTCACGGTCCGCGTCATGATCACGGTGACGGCGGGCATCCTGACCGACGGGGGGCGCATGCTGGTCTGCCAGCGGCGAGCCGGGGGCCGGTTCCCCCTGAAGTGGGAATTCCCGGGCGGCAAGGTGGAGGACGGCG
>Ga0156237_1054_pt1 | contig 31241 bp, 37 predicted proteins | sample RifCSPlowO2_12_FD_107884 | JGI IMG/M metagenome (GOLD analysis project Ga0156237, IMG submission 107884) | candidate division NC10 bacterium RIFCSPLOWO2_12_FULL_66_18
CTTCTCCTTTCCATTGCCTCGCAGCGCTCCCTCGGCCTGGGGGTGTCCTCGGCGGGATCGGCCCTAGCCCTGATTATTCGCGAACGCTTTCGCGAATAATCTCGGGCGATGACCAAATCCCAATGGCCAATGACCAATTGCGGATGGGATTTTCCGTGAAGCCCCTTGACGGCGCGCTGTGCGCGCCCACCATCATTGGTCATTGGAAATTGGTCATTGGTCATTTGATCCGGAGATTTCACCGGTCCGTTGGTGAATTATCCGGGTTAGGCCCGAGAGGGCTCCACCTCCCGCATGACCTTCTGGATGGCGACCTCCAGGGCCGCCACAAGCTGTTCCACGTTGGCCTCGCTGAAGATGTAGGGCGGGCTGATCTGGATGTGGTCGCCGCAGACACCGTCGATCATGCCGCTCATGCCGGGCACCACCACGACCCCTTCCTCCAGTGTGGCCTCTACGATCCGACGCGTGACCTCGGCGTCCGGAGGGAACGGCCGCTTGGTGGCCTGGTCGGCGACGAACTCCACGCCCAGGATCAGGCCGGTGCCGCGCACGTCCCCCACGATGGGGAACCGCTGCAGGCTGGTCAGGCGCTCCAGCAGCCGGCGCCCGATTCGCGCCGCATTGGCCACCAGGTCGTGGGCCTTGAGGTACCGGAGGACCGCCAGCCCCACGGCCGCACTGAGGGGATGCCCCGAGTAGGTGAAGCCCTGGGTGGTCCGGGCCGAGCCCCGGGCGATGGCGTCGTATACCTTCTCGTGCAGGATCACGGCCGCCAGGGGGGCATACCCGCTGCTCAGGGCCTTGGCCGTCGTGATCATGTCGGGGATGACGCCCCAGTGGTCGATCCCGAAATTCTTCCCCGTCCGCCCGACACCCGTGATCACCTCGTCCGCGATGAACAGGACGTCGTATTTGTCGCAGATCGCGCGGATCCGTGGGTAGTACTCGGGGGGCGGCGTGACGCCCGCGGCCGAGGTGCCGATCACCGGCTCGGCGATGAAGGCGGCGATGCTGTCCGGCCCCTCCAGTGTGATCACCCGCTCCAGGTCGTCGGCGCAGGCGATCTGGCAACTCGGATAAGTCTTGCCGTAGGGACACCGGTAGCAAAATGGCGGGTGGATCTTGGGGAAGTTCTGCAGGTAGGGCACGAACTCCCCGCGCCAGGCGGTCCGGCCCGACATGGACAGGGCGCCGATGGTGTTGCCGTGGTAGCTGGTCCAGCGGGAGATGATGCGGTACTTGCTGGTTCGCCCCCGCTCCACGTGGTACTGGCGGGCCAGCTTCATGGCCGTCTCGGTCGCCTCCGACCCGCCCGCCAGCAACAGGACGTGCCGCAACCCCCGGGGGGTCCAGGTGGCCAGCTCTTCGGCCAGGGCCATGGCCGGTTCGTTCGCGAAGGCGCCGCCGTGCACGAAGGCCACCCGCTGGGCCTGCTCGGTCATCGCCGCGATGATCTCGGGGACGCCGTGCCCCACGTTGACCACGGCGATCCCCCCAACCGCGTCGAGGTACTCCCGCCCCGCCTGGTCGTAGAGGAAAACACCCTTCCCACGCGTGATCACCGGGTAGATGCGCTGGAAATCGCGGAAGACCTGGGGACTCATTTGAGAACGAGCCTCCTTAATGCGTTCGACTGTTCGGCTGTTCGGTGGGACAGGGGCAGCCCGGAACTACCGAACGACCGAACTCCCGAACGCTCTTCGTGATTCTAGCCCCTCAGCTCCGGCGGCAACGACCGCTCCACCGCGGTGATGGCCTCGCCCAGGATGGCCAGCAGGTCGTCCATCTGGCTCTCCGTGATGATGAAGGGCGGGGCCAGGAGGATGTGATCGTCCGCCACGCCGTCCACCGTGCGGCTTCCCGCGAAAACGAGCAGATCTCGGGTGGGGACTGCATTGGACAGAGGCTGGATGGAATCTCTCCGAGTCTGCTGACGATATAAAGCTACCCTACTGGGAATGGCTGAGGGTGTCAAGAATCGGCGTGGGCGAATACCGTGTCACGGTTGACTGGCTCTGATGCGGAAGCAACCGCAGATGGACGCAGATAAACGCCGATGCTCCATAGGTGTGAAAAAGGATGGACTAGCGCAGCGATTCGGGGCTGGGCCCCACCCCACACCAGGGCGGTCAGGCCTGCACCGTTCATTCGGCCAGGGCGGCCAGCGAGACCTGGAAAAAGCACTTGCCCGATCCTGCATGGCGTAGTAAAGCTTGAGCCTCCACGAGGCTCTGGGGAAAATCCTGCTGGAACGCCTTGGGAGAAGTCGCCCGAGAGAACGCACCAGGTGGCCAATCTCGTCCTCTTCGTGGGAGGGACGATCGCATGTTTCAGAGAGTCGGCGCTGCGGTTGCGAGCGGGATCAGGGGTATCGCGGCTGCCATCCGGGCCCGGCCAAGGCTCTTCCTGGCGGTGACGACCGCCGTCTTTGCCCTCGACCTGTTCCTGCCTCCTGTCGTGCTTTCCCTGGCCCGCAAGCGCGTCGATTATTTCACGTTCAATCCGTGGCTGTCGAGGTTACCCGAGTACCTCCTCTCGAACGAGGCGCCCTTCGGACGCAAGGTCGAATCTCTTCTCAGGCTTGCGCTCTTCTGGTTTTCGGCGGACAGCCCCTATGGCGGCGTGGAATGGGGATACGCCGTGGATACGAGCGACCTTCTCAGATTCTTTTTCATGTCGTTTCTGGTCGGCGCGTACTTCACGCTGTGGTTCTATCGGCGGGATCAGGTCAGGCAACAGGGATGGGGATCGAGGATCAGCCGCCAGGGCGGCGTCGTGGGCGCGCTGACGAGCGTTCTCGGCCTTTCCACGGGCCCGTGCAGTGTCATGGGATGTGGGGCCCCGGTGATCCCGGTTATCGGCTTGGCCTTCGTCGGGTTATCGAGCGGCACACTCAAATTGCTCGCAGAGACGTCTAAGATCGGCACCACAGTCGTTCTGGTCGCCATGACTCTGGGGGTGGCGTACTTTGGTTGGCTGGTAGGCGCCACTCCCGGAGCGAAGGATTCGAGTCCCTCGGCGTAAGACGCTGAAGGACACTCGCCCGAATATCAGCGCCGAGGCTGCCAGGACTCTGGAGAAGGTCCGGCAACAGCAGTTACCCGCACGCCGGTCAAGCGCCTTCTCAGGCCGACCCCTCATCACCACCTGCCAGAAAGTCCTCGAAGATCTCCCCCCCCACCCTCCAGACCACCGCCGCTCCCAATTCGTCGCGGGAGCCTGCCGATCCCGTGGAGCCTCGGCACTCGGCCGTGGCCGGAAGAACTGAACCGTCTTGGAAGGTGCACGTCGGGAGACGAACAGGAGAGGCGGCGGGACAGAGCGCAGGGACACCGGTCACCCGCGAATGGTTTTCATGACCTCCTCGTTTTCGAAAGCCTTTCGCGGGTCTCCTTCGAAGATGATCTCGCCTCGATCGATCGCGTAGAGCCGGTCCGCGACACGCCTGGCGGTGTGCAAGTTCGACTCGGCGATCAACAGGGAGATGCCCATCGCCTTGATCTTCGTCACGGCGTCGATGAAGCGATTCACCACGACCGGCGCCAACCCCTCGAACGGCTCGTCCAGGAGCAAAATGGAGGGCGACAGGGTCATGGCCCTGGCGATCGCTACCATCTTTTTCTGTCCACCGCTCAGGTGAAGGCCCCGCCGCTGCGTGAATTCCCGGACTTCGGGGAAGACGGCGAAGATCCTCTCGTCCATGTCATCGGCAGGCGACTGCGGCCGTGCATTGCGCGGCGCGCGGGCCAGCCAGTGGCTGATCTGAAAATTCTCCGCCACGGTGAGGTCAGGGAAAATGCCAGCATCCTCCGGGGCGTATCCGATGCCCAGCCGGGCGCGCTCGTGGGTCGGCAGCCGCGTGATGTCCCGCCCGCCGAAGGTGATCTTGCCGGACCGCAGGGGCAGCAACCCCATGATGCTTTCGATGGTCGTCGTTTTCCCCGCCCCGTTGCGGCCGACCAGGCACACCGCCTCGGCGTCCCTCACGAGCAGCGACACCCCCATGAGAATGTGGGCTGGCCCTCGGTAGGTGTTGATGTGGTCAAGCTCGAGCATGCTCTCCGCTCCGTATCGGAAGCTGGCGGGGATCGCCTGTCATCCCGACGCCTGCGTCCCGATCAGCGTGGTGATCACCTGGTCGTTCGTTCGGATCTCATCTGGTGTCCCGTCCGCCAGAATGGTGCCCTGGTGCATCACGACGATCCGGTCCGAGTACTTGAAGACAACATCCATGTCGTGCTCGATGATGACGGCCGTGATGTGTTCGGACCGCACGATGGCGGTGATGATATCCATGATCGGGGCCTTCTCGCGCGTGCTGACCCCGCTGGTCGGTTCATCCAGAAGCAGTAGCTTGGGTCGCAGCGCGACCGCCACCGCGACGTCCAGGAGCTTCCGCTCTCCTTGGGCGAGCCCGCCGGCCAGCATATTGGCCTTGTTCTCGAGGCCAAACCGCTGGAGCACGTCCATGGCCTCTTGCCGCACGGGGCGATCGTGATCGGCCAGGTAGACGAAGTTCCGCGTCTTTCCCTCCCGAGAGAAAATCACGAGCGCGACATTGTCGAGAACGGTGAGCTGATCAAATAGGTTGACGAGCTGAAAACTCCTCGCGATCCCCGCCTTGATCCGTCCATGCACGGACTGGGAGGTGACGTCGGCTCCCTGGAAAACTATGCTCCCGCTGTCAGGCCGGAGCATGCCACTGATCAGGTTCACCAGGGTCGTTTTTCCGGCTCCATTGGCGCCAATCAGGGCAAGCAGTTCGCCCTGTTGGACGGTGAAGTCCACTCCGTCCACCGCGTGGGTGTCGCCGAAGTACTTGGTGAGGACCTTCGTCACCAGCAGGTTCACCTCAGGCCGCCCTCCTGAGCCGGAGTCCCAGCCGCTTCGCGGTCCCCACAATGCCCGCCGGGAGGGCGAGCACCAGCACCACCAGGACGATCCCCAGCACCAGTTGCCAGTAGACGGTGTGTCCTACGGCGTAGGTCTCCAGATAGTTGTAGACCACTGCGCCGATAATCGGCCCGACGAAGGTCTGGAAGCCGCCGAGCACGGTGAAGAAAACGATCTTGCCCGAGAAGGTCCAGTGCAGGATCTCCGGGGTTGTGAGCCCGTTCAGCGGCACCCAGAGCGCCCCTGCCAGCCCCGTGTAGGCTCCTGAGATCAGGAAAGCCACGAACCGGTACTTGCGCACCTGGACCCCGACGAACTCCGCGCGGGTCTCGTTATCGCGGATCGCCTGCAGCGCCTTGCCGAAGGGTGAGTGGACGATCACCCACATCACCGCAAGCCCGGCCAGAAAGATGATCAGCACATAATAGTAGTACCGGTGCGCCAGGAAGGTCATCTTGTCCTGCCCCGGCGCCATTTGCATCCCCAGGAGCGAAGGCGTGGGCACCCGGAGGCCATCGGTGCCCCCCGTGACCCAGAAGAACTTGAAGGCCAGGCTCCAGAGCACCTGGGACAGGGCCAGCGTGAGGATGCCGAAGAAGATCCGCGTGTAGCGCACGCAGAGAAAGCCGAACAGCGCGGCGACGGCCGCCGAAGCGAGGATGCCGCCAATCAGAAAGACCTCCATGGACGTGATCTTCAGGTACTTCACGATGAAGGCCACCGCATAGGCTCCCATGCCGAAGTAGGCGGAGTGGCCGAAGGACAGGAGGCCCGTGTAGCCGAGAAGCAGGTTGAAGCCGAGGGCGGCGATGGCGAAGATCAGGCCGTAGGACAGCAGAATGGTCTGATACGGATCCAGCGCGGAGGGCAGGATGACCAGCAGGGCGAGGATAACCGCCGCGGAGAGCAGGAGGCGCCGGGAAAGAACAGTGACCATGGTCATGCGCGACCCAATAGGCCAGCAGGCCGGATAAGGAGGACAATGGCCGCCATGAGGTAGAGCACGGCCAGCTCAATTTCCGGGAAAAAGGTGATGCCAAACTCGCGGACGACGCCGACCATCAGGGCTCCGAGCAGGGCGCCTTCGAGGCTGCCAAGCCCGCCGATCACCACGACGACGAACGCTAAGATGAGCGCGTCCACCCCCATGCCCAGCACCGCACCCTGCTGCGGGACGATGATGGCGCCACCCAGGCCTGCCATGAAACAGCCCAGGGTGAAGGCCTGCACATAGACCTGGTTGACGTTCACCCCGAGCGCAGACGCCATCCGCATGTTCTGGGAAGTCGCTCGCAGGATGACGCCAAACTTGGTCCTGTACACGAAGGCCCACAGGGCCGCCGCCGCCATGCCGCCCACGATGATGACCGCCAGGTTGTAGGCCGGGTAGATGGACTCGCCGATTGAGAAGCTCCCCATACCCTCGAAGAGGGCGCTGGCCGAGAGCGGATACGCCCCCCAAATGAAGCGCATCACGTCCTCGAGGACCAATAGCAGCCCGAAGGTGATCAGCAGTTGATACTCCTCCGGGCGCTTGTATAGCGGCCGGAGCAGGGTAGGTTCGAGGACCGCCCCGAGCGCTGCGGCGGCCACGGCACCGATTGGGAGGATAGCGTAGAGCGCTATGGTCGGCGCGCCGCCCTCAATACGGCCTACCGCCCAAGCCGTGGTGTAGGCGCCAACCGCGTAGATGTTCCCGTGCGCCAGGTTGACGATCCGCATGACCCCATAGATGAGGCTCAGCCCGCCGGCAATGAGGAACAGCACGGACGCATAAAGAAGCGAATTGAGCAGGTGGATGATGAGCGTTTCCACGGGCGGTACCCTGCCTCAAGAAGACGGTCGAGTCAAGCCGGGAGTCATGACGGGCCCTCTGCCTGATACGGAACCACTTTTATGTCCAGATTGACGGAGTTGCCACCCAGGTACAGCCCCACCAGGATGCGGTACGGGCCCGGCTTCAATTTCCCCCGGAGATCGACGGTGAAGACCCCGGCCTTCCCGTATGGCGCGCTCCCAGCGCTGACGAGGTCTCCCCCGAGGCTCACCACCACATAGCGGCAGACCGGAATCTCTACGGCTTCCCCGTCCGGCGACTGGCTGCGGAGCGGTTCCCTGGCGATCGTGTAGCTTCGCTGGAACTTCATGACCCGCTCGATTTCGGCACGGATCTCCAGCCGCTCATCCCGCAGGTCAACCATCGAGACGTAGGCTCTACGGGGGATGGGATACTGGTCGAACGCCCCCATCGTCAACGGGTACGTGAAGTCCCGGAAGGCCTGGAGGACGGCCGAGCCCTCGGACCACCGGTCGAGCCGGTATGGCCCGTTGGTGACGAGGAAGTGGCCGTGCTTGTCGTGGAATCGTTTGAGGGCGGTCCACCGCGCCCTCGCCTCGTCAACTGTGACCAAGCCCCTCAGCGCGTTGGGGACATACCCCTGGCGCGCAAAATCCTTCACCAGGCTCGCCAGACGCTCCTTCGCCTTGCGATCTCTGACCAGGTCCAACCACCCGATCCCCCGACGCTCCGCCTCCTCCCGGGAGAAGGCGGCGACGCCGCGCTTGACCGCCTCCTCCATCAGGACGATGAGATGCCACGGGAGAGTGGGCCAGGGAGGAGCCACCGATGTGGTCTGCTGAGCATCCGGCAATGCGTATTTCAGGTACACCTCGACGACGGGAACCTGGTAGGTGACGTTCGCCTCCTCGAAGCGCTTGACCTCTGTCTCCACCCGGACGACCCGGACCCCTTGGAGCCACTCCCTCACCAACGCGGTGGAGGCCTCGATGGAGGGATCATATTCATTCCGGTTCTGCGGGTGTCTCACGCCCCAGCGGTACGAAAAGATGAAGGGATAGAGGACATCGGCTACCGTCATCCGGGTCGTGTCGTGAAACGCCGATGCCAGCACGCGATAGACAACCTTCGCCTTGGCGGTCCTTCCCTCCCCGACCAGTCGGAGGGCCCCCGTCCCTGGCTCGGGGATGAGGGCGTCCTTCGGGACCTCCACGCCTCCGGAAGGCGAATCCCCGGTTGCGAGGGTTGCAGTCACCCGGTTGGCGACCCAGCTTGCGCTATACGGGGCAGGGATTACCGCGGGGTCGCTCACGGCGGACCAGATCAGTCGCCCCTGGACGTCGGTGAAACCGCTCAAGGGGTTCCAGGCGGCTCGATGTTTCCCCGCGACCCCCAACCGCAGCCAGCCGTTCCACAGGTAATCTTTCAGCTTCACCGTCCGGATGAAGATCGGTGAGGCGAAGCCGGCCTGGGAGTCGTAGGCGATGTTTTCGATTCCCTCGGCGTAATCCGAGTCGTTGAAGTACTCGCGCTTCACCGTATAGCCGACGACGATGCGCTCACAGCCGCCGAGGAGGAGGGAGACCAACCGCCGTTCCAGAGTGAGTTGCTCGGCTTCCCCGCCGTAGGCCCCCGTCACCAGTTGCTGGTAGAGGGCGCCGATGTCCCGCTTTGCGCTCACGTCGGTGACCGACCGGGCAAGGAGGAGATACGCGTGAAACCAGCCCTCCTTGATCCAGGGTGGACCCAGCCAGCCGTTCAGGCTGATCCGGGCGGAGGAGACGAGGTCCTGGGCGTCGATTTCCTCGACGGTGGCGTCCCATCCCTGCCCGTTCCCCCGCCAGTCCAAAGGCACCAATTTCTCAGCGAGTTTCCCTCTGGATCGAACCTTCAGGCTGAGGCCGGACGCGCTTTGGTCAGGCCGGGATCCATACTGCCGTTTCGCCGATTCGGCCAGGTCGAAGTGCTGGAGGTAATCCATGTGGAATGGAGTCACCGGGTAGGGGTGAAAGCTATAGGGACCCTGCTGCGTGGCCAGTACGCGGACCAGTTTCCCCGCGCTGTCGCATCGGGTGTCCCGGTCACCCCACGCCCTTGACCCTGTGTTGAACGTCACCGTCAGGTACGACCCCAGAGACTCCACGTGGTTCATCCCGGCAGGATTCTCACCCCTCGCGGACAGATCTCCCCCGACATAGGCGTGAATGGAGTGGGTGGAGAACAGCTTCGCCGCGGCGGCCGGATCCACCGGCCGTATCCGGATCTCATGCGGATAGTAGGAGGGAGTGAAAGGCAATGGATGGTCTGCTTCGGCGCGAGTGGTGGCCAGGAAGGAGAGAGTGAGGAGAACGACTGGAAGGGTCTTGCGCCTCATGTCTCGACCGATGGGACCTCTACCCTTCAGGGGCCGCCGTCGGCCCCGCCCGAATCCGGTGGCCGCCCCTGATCGCCGAGGGTCACACGCCGATCTGGGGCTCTCCAAGACCCGAAACATAAACCTGCCCCCCGGGGCAGTGTTCCTGGTACCCGGGGGGCAGTTCGAAGAAGGTGGAAGCTGGGGTGAAGGCTACGCGACCTTCGGCCAGGTTTTCTCGATCCACGTGTACGTGGATGTCGGCTCTCCCTTGGGCCACCCCGGAGGCGCCGTGATGTTCCGGATCGGAATCGTAATCATCCTCTTTGGATCGAGGATCTGGAAGTCGTAATCGGAGGTATTGATGCTGAACCCCGTGACGGCGTCCTTGTAACCCTGGTGATTGTCGGGGCGGATGTGGATGTAGCCGGCCGGACCCGAGAAGGACAGGCCTTCGAGCTGGCTGATGATCGCGTCGTCGTCAGGCCAGCCGCCGGTCAGCTTGTTCGCCCGCTCCACCGCCATCGTGAACATGTGCATCGCCACGTACGCGCCCTCGGACTGGAAGTTCGGGTACTCCTTCCACCGGTCATAATACTTCTTGACAAAGGTGTCGTTCAACGGCCACCGGTTGCTCGTCGGGTAGGTGAAGTAGTAGTTAGAGTGGATGCCGGCAATGACACCCTGGGGGTGATCCTTGCCGATCGCGTGGGGTGCGACCCCAAAGGCGATCATGCTGGTAAACTTCATCTTTTTGAACAGGTCGTAGCGCAGGGCCTGCTTGTACATGGCCACGTAGTCCCCGCCCCAGACCGAGGAGACGAGGAGATCCGGCTTCGCGGAGATCGCCTTGGTGATGTGAGACGTGAAGTCGGTGGTCCCCAGCTTGGGCCATCCCTCGGAGACCACCTTCGTGCCGGGGACCAGCTTGTTAATGGCCACAGTGAAGTGATCGAAGGCGTTTCGCCCGTACGAGTAGTCGGGGTGGATGTGGGCGATCTTCCTCACCTGGGGCCACGTCATGGCGGTGCCGACCGCCGCGGTCACGCCGTCCGCCGATTGCATGTTGGTGATCCTGAAAATGTAGTGAGGATTTGGGACCGCCTTGTCCCAGAGGAAATCCGTGCATCCGTCCACGAAGATGGTCATAAGCTTCAGTTCTTCGGCGACGGGACCAAGGGCTGGCGTGTTTCCACTCGAGGTGACACCGGTGAACAGTTCAATATTCTCGGAGAGCTTCATCCGTCTCATTTCTTTGACGTTGGCGTCGGTGCCGGCCGCCTCGTCGGCTTTGATGGTCTCGATCTTCCTCTTCCCCAGCAGTCCCCCCTGCGCGTTGATCTCTTCGGCGGCCAGGATATGGCCCTTGTACATCGGTTCCCCGAGCACCGCCGCTGCGCCGGTGAAGAACGTCATGTGGCCGACCTTAAATGGTTTGTCGGGAATCGTTCCCTTAGGCTGCTGGGCCTCGGCCTTTGCCGGCCCGGAAACGACCCCTGCCGCCGCAGTAATGGCAGCCCCTCCAACGGTGACGCCCAAGGATTTCAGAAAGTCCCGACGGCTCGTGTCCTCAGCCATTTTCCTTCCCCCTCCCTGAAAGAACTGTTTCTCGTCCGGTCCGATCAGCCGAGGCGATGGAACCACGGGCTTCCCCCGAAAGCCCTTTAATCCCACGCCCTCCGTCCGCCATCCGGCTGATCCTCTTGTCCGACCTGCGCAGACGCTATTCGGGATAGTAGAAATTGTCAAGGCTTTTTAAGGCCGTGTTTGTCCTGAATTTCACCAGGTTCTCATCGGTGGGCGATAGCCGAGCGGCCCCCCCAGGCAGAGGTTGAACCGGCCGGGGGGGGGGATTCAGCCATCCCCCCTCCCCAGCCCTCATCCGCGCGACCCCCTGCTGGGGAAGGCGGCTGCCGCCGCAGCATCGCTGAAAGCTGTCACCCAATCCCGCTCCTGAGTGGAACACGACCGCACTCCACCGCATTGATCACCTCCCACGAAATGGCTTGACAAATCTATGAGGGAAATTCCATGATCCGAGAAACCAGAGGCTTTCCGTCCCCTTTCACACCCTTCAAAGAGGTCCCCCCAGGAAACGCGAAGGCTGCGGAGAACCCCATGCTGAAAGACAAAGCACGCATCGTCCGGGAGCTCGAGAAAATCATCGGGCCGAACGGGGTCATCTGCGAGGAGGACGAATTACGGGTTTACGACACGGATGGCCTGACCATCTTCAAGGCCATGCCGGACGTGGTCGTCCTCCCCAGCTCGGCGGAGCAGGTGGCCGAAGTGGTGAAGGTCTGCCACCGGGAGACGATCCCCTTCGTGGCGAGGGGCTCGGGGACGGGCCTTTCGGGGGGTGCCCTGCCTCTGGAGGGGGGCGTCCTGATCGGGCTCAACCGGGTGAACCGCATCCTGGAGGTTGACTACGAGAACAAGCGGGCGGTGGTGGAGCCTGGCGTGATCAACGTCTGGCTCACGAATGCCATCGCCCCGCGGGGCTACTACTACGCCCCGGACCCGGCCAGCCAGATCGCCTGCTCCATCGGGGGAAATGTGGCCGAGAATTCCGGAGGGGTGCGGACGCCCAAGTACGGCGTCACCACGAATCACATCCTGGGTCTCGAGATCGTCCTGCCCGACGGCGAGGTCGTGGAGCTCGGCGGGAAGACGCTCGACACGCCCGGCTACGACTTGGTCGGGGTCTTCGTCGGCTCGGAGGGGACCTTCGGGATCGCCACGAAGGTGATCGCGCGCATCATGAAGAAGCCCGAGGCGGTGAAGACGCTGATGGCGGTCTTCGAAAACCTCGAGGATGCCTCCAACGCCGTCTCCGGCATCGTGGCGGCGGGCATCGTCCCGGTCTCCCTCGAGATGATGGACAACAACGCCATCCAGGCGGTGGAGAAGGGGGTGGGGGCGGGCTACCCACTGGACGCCGGGGCGGTGCTGGTCGTCGAGGTGGACGGGCCGCGGGCGGAGGTCGAGGCCCTGGTCCACCCCATCACGGAGGTCTGCAAGAAGAACCGCGTCCGGGAAGTCCGGGTGGCCAAGGACGACGCCGAGCGGCTGCTGCTGTGGAAAGGGAGGAAGGCCGCCTTCGCCGCCATGGGGCAGATCAGCCCTGACTACTACGTCCAGGACGCGGTGATCCCGCGGACCAAGCTGCCCCAGATCATGGCGTACATCAGCGAGCTCAGCAAGAAATACGGCCTCCGCGTCGCCAACGTCTTCCACGCGGGAGACGGGAACCTCCATCCGCTGATCCTGTACGACTCCCGAAACGAAGGGGAGCTGCACAAGGCCGAAGAGATGGGGTCGGAGATCATGAAGGCCTGCATCGGCATGGGGGGCAGCATCACCGGCGAGCACGGGGTCGGCCGCGAGAAGCGGGAATACATGCCCCTCATGTACACCGAGGACGATCTGGAGGCGATGAAGAACGTGAAGCGCGTGTTCAACCCCGATGGCGTCCTCAACCCGGGGAAGATCTTCCCGACGGGCGCGAAGGACGTCAAGGCCGGGCCCTTGGGGCAGCGCGGCATCGTGGAAAAGGTGCTCGGCCACTCCTAGGAGACTCCCATGCTGTCCGAGGACATCCTGATCCAGCGCCTCGGCACGATCGTCGGCCCAGAACACGTCGTCGCGGGTCCAGGTGCGTCGGCCTATGCCGTGGATGGCAGGATCCCCAGGGCCGTGACGTTTCCGGGCTCCGTGGAGGAACTCTCGGCCGTCATCGCCTTCGCGTCGGCTGAACGCCTGGGGGTCGCCCCCTGGGGGAGTGGGACGAAGATCGCACTGGGCGGCGTCCCCGAGCGGTTGGACATCGTCGTCGGCCTCTCCCGGCTGAACGAGCTGGTAGATTACGTGCCGGAGGACATGACCGCCACCTTCCAGGTGGGGATGCTCCTGAAGGATGCCCAGGCCATCCTGGGGCAGCGAGGCCAGTGGATCGCCCTGGACCCGCCGTACACGGATCGGGCCACCGTCGGCGGGGTCCTGGCCACGAATTCGAGCGGCCCCAGGCGGCTTCGGTACGGGGCAGCCCGGGATTTTCTGATCGCCACCCGGGTGGTCCATGCGGACGGGAAGATCACGAAGGGAGGGGCCAAGGTCGTCAAGAACGTGACGGGGTACGACATCCCCAAGATGCACGTCGGCGCCCTGGGCACCCTGGGGATCCTTGCGGAGGCCACCTTCCGCCTCTACCCGATTGCCCCCGCGGAGAAGACGTACCTGGTCGCCTTCTCCGCCGTCGAGTCCGAGCAGCGGGTTATCGCCCAGCTCCTCGATTCCAGCCTGGTCCCCAACGCGGTGGAACTGCTGGACCGCGAGGCGGCCCGGCAGATCGCCGGGCAGGTCGGGCTCCCGTGGCAGGCGGGACACTACGGACTGGCGGTCGCGATCGGCAGCGTCCCGGAGGCGGTGGACGCCCAGATCGCGGCGCTGCGAACCCTGTGCGGGAACGGCGGGGGCCTCCACGGACACGTCCTGGACGGGGACACCCACCACGGATTCTGGCGGGCCGTTCGGAACTTCACCTTCGGCGACGGCCAGCGGGCCGTCCTGAAGGCCAGCGTCCTCCTGGCCAAGGTGTCCGAGGCGGTGAGGAAGGGGGAAGAGGTGGCGACCAGGGCCGGCCTCCGCCTCGGGATCGTTGCCGAGGCCGGGTCCGGTATCCTGCGCTACTCCCTGTGCGGGGATCGGCCCGAAGGGTTCCCGCAAGGGGTGGCCGAGGCCGTGAACACGCTCAGGGCCTTCACCCGGGAGGCCGGGGGAAGCCTCGTCGTCCTGGAGGCGCCCCCCGAGGTCAAGGCCCGGGTGGACGTCTGGGGCCCGGCGGGAAGCGCGTTTTCCTTGATGCAGCGCCTGAAAGAGCAATTCGATCCGCAGCGCATCTTGAACCCGGGACGATTCGTGGGGGGACTCTGAGATGACTGGGCCGGCGGCGGACAAGATCGCTGCGGGGGGATTCGATGGGATCGATCCGCCCGATACCGAGATCTACCTCGACTGCGTGCACTGCGGCTTCTGCCTGCCCACGTGCCCGACCTACCTGGTCCTGGGAAACGAGATGGACAACCCGCGGGGCCGGATCTACCTCACGCGGGCCATCAGCGAGGGAAGGTCGAAGATCACCGATCGCTTCGTCGAGCACATGAACCTGTGCCTGCTCTGCCGCGCCTGCGAGACCGCCTGCCCCTCGGGCGTCAAGTTCGGCTTCCTCATGGAGGCGGCGCGGGGGCAGATCGAGCGGAACTACCAGTATCCCCCGGCCGAGAAGCGGTTCCGCGACCACGTCCTCCGGACCTTCACCGACCTGGATCGCCTGGAGACCCTCACGGGCCTCCTCCGGCTTTACCAACAGTCGGGCCTCCAGAGCCTGGTCCGGGCCTCGGGGGTTCTGAGCCTCTTCGGCCGACTGGGGAAGATGGAGGCCCTCCTGCCCCCGATCCCCGACCAGCGGCTGCGCAAGGAACTGCCGGAGGTGCTGCCGGCCCGGGGCCAAAAGCGCGGGCGGGTGGGATTCCTGGCGGGATGCGTCCAGCGTTTCTTCCTGCCCCAGGTCAATCTGGCCACCGCCCATGCCCTGGCGGAAAACGGCTTCGAGGTGGTGACCCCGAAGGAGCAGGGGTGCTGCGGTTCGCTGCTCGTGCACGAGGGGGAGCGGGAGCATGCAAAGGCCTTTGCCCGGAGGACCATCGACGCCTTCGAGCGGGCCGGGGTGGATTTCATCGTCGTCAACGCGGCGGGGTGCGGCTCGGTCATGAAGGAATACTGGGAGCTGCTCCACAGCGACCCGGTCTATCGCACGCGGGCCGAGGCCTTCAGCAAGAAGGTGCGGGACACCTCCGAGCTTTTCGCCCAGACCCCGGTGAACGGCCGCCTCCGCGAGTTGCCCCTGAAGGTCACGTACCACGACGCCTGTCACCTGGCTCACGGGCAGAAGGTTCGGCAGCAGCCTAGGAACCTCCTGAAGGCCATCCCCGGACTCCAACTCGTCGAGCTCGCAGAATCGGACTTCTGTTGCGGCAGCGCCGGGGTATACAATGTCTTTCACCCGGAGGTCGCCCAGAAGTTTCTGGACCGCAAGATCGATCGGATCAAGGAGACGGGCGCCGAGGTGGTCGTGAGCGCGAACCCCGGCTGCACGTTCCAGATCGAACGGGGGCTCAAAGACCGCGGGTTGGGCGTCCGGGTGGTCCACCCCATGGAGCTGCTGGACTGGTCCTATCGGGGCGCCATGCCCCCCGGCCTCCAGAGGATCTGAGGGAGAGGCGAGGTGTTCAAGGAGATCGATCTCTCGCAGGCCGTGCCTCGGGGCGCGACCGCCATCACGTTTCGTTACCAACTCCAGAGCCGGGGGCCAGGGGCGCCGCCGATGGCCTGGCTGGGGAACAACCCACAGGGGGAGAATCCGATCCTGCTGAATGAGCCGTCCGGCCAGGTGACCCTCCGCTTCCGGACGTCCCAGAAGCTCTATTACCACCTCGACGAGCGGCGCCTTCACCTGAACCTGTGGATCGTCGAGTACGACGAGCTGAAAAAGCATTCCTGCTGAGGCCCCTCCAGTCCCTGGGGTTCACCTTCATTCGATCCCCCCATCCCTCCCCGAGGACCTTCCACCTTCGCGCGGGCATTGACGTACCGCCACCATGGAGCCGATCGCCACGACGAGGAGGCGTTTTCGTGTGGGCGTCCTGGGCGTGCGGCGGCAAGCTTCCCATTGACCTTTCAAGGTTCCCTGAGTAGAGTGAGCACATCATGAGCCGGGTGAGAGACCGCCGCACAAGGCCACTCCGTCATGCACTGCCGGTCCTGGGTTTGGCCGTGGCGTTTCTGCTGTGCGCCCCGCTCGCCAGCCTGGCCCTCGCGCTGGAAGCCCACGCCTGCCAGGGAGGTACCCAGTTCCCGACCCTCTGCTCCAAGGCCTTTGGGTCCAAAGAATTTTCCCCGGGACTGGTCCTCGAACCGGGTTTCCCCGGCTTGACAACGCTGGTGCCAGATGACCTCACTCCAATCGCTGCCTGGACGCCGGACACGCTCCGTCCTGGCGCCGCCTGGAGTATCCGGGCGCCGCCCCCGATCGCCTGATCCCCTTCCCGACTTGTCGGTTGTGATATCCGACGCCCGAGGTGTCTCGGATTCGCCCTCGGACGGCGGCAGCCCCCGTGATTCCTCGGACTCGGAAGGAGCGTCATCGTGAAGAAGATCCACATCTGACCGTCCACCTGGCTGCTGCTCCTGGCAGGAGCAGGTCTACTGATCTATCGGTGGTTCTCTTGATCCGGATAATTCACGAAGGGATTCGTGAACCATCCGGATCAAATGACCAATGACCAATTTCCAAATCCCAATGGCGGTGCGCGCGTGGCGCGCGCGGTCACGGCCCGTCACGCGGAGCATCCCTCCCATTGGTCATTGGGCATTGGGAATTGGTCATTGCGAGGGATTATGGAGTCCTGGTACATCGTCCTGAGTCGGGTCAGTGCCTGGCTCAGCGGTCCGCTCAACGCACTGGCGGATCAGGTCAACGTCCCCATGGTCTCGGTCTTTCTCTTCGGGGTCCTCGGGGCCGCGGCGCCGTGCCAGCTCACGACGAATCTGAGCGCCATGGCCTTCGTGTCCCGGCGGAGTGGAAGCGAGACGTCGCCCCTGCAACTCGCCGTAGCGTACACCGCGGGAAAGGCCGTGGTGTACACCGTGATTGGCGGACTCATCATCTTGCTGGGCCTCCGCCTGGATTCGGCCACGGTGCCCGTGGTCGTCGCCGCACGCCGTATCCTGGGCCCCCTGCTGATCCTCATGGGACTGATTCTCCTCGGGGTCATTCGCTGGCGGTTCGAAGCGGGTTGGCGTCTGCAACGCTGGCTGGAGACGCGGCTTCCCCAGGAAGGGTCCGGCGGGGCGTTCCTCTTGGGCCTCGCCTTCTCCGTCGCCTTCTGCCCGACGCTCTTCTGGTTGTTCTTCGGGCTGACGATCCCGCTGGGCCTGCGCTCGCCCATCGGGTGGAGCTATCCGGCCTTTTTCGCCGTAGGGACAGCCACGCCCCTCCTGGCCCTGGCGGGCGTGGCCACGGTCGGTGGCCGGGCCCTGGCGGGCTCCAGGGCGCGCGTCGTGCGTCTCGGGCGGGTTGGCAACCGGATCGCGGGGATTGTCTTCATCCTGGCAGGGATCAATGACACGCTGACCTACTGGGCACTCTGAGCTGGATGGTCCCGGGCCGGCATTTTCTGGGAGCATGCTGATGAGTTCTTCCCCTCATTCCGATAGTTCCGGCAGTCCGACAAAGGCATCGGAAATCCATCCCACGACGTCAAGGCGACCGCTCGGCCTTATCCTGCGCACAGGTATTTGGGCCGCGGTCACGCTCCTGGCCGTGGTGGCCCTGATCGTCACGGTGCGGGAGAGATCGGGCGACATGAGCCAACCGTTCCACGCCTGGTACGGGAACTGGCGCACCGTGGCCCTGGCGAGCCTGCTGTTTCTGGCTTTCCTCTTCGGCTTCACCGCCCCCCGGCGCCGCGCCGAATGGCGGAATGCCGGTCTCGCCTCGGCGTTCTTCATCAGCCTCTTCACCGAGATGTTCGGCATCCCGCTGACGATCTATCTGCTGGCGCCGGCCCTCGGAGTCCCGGCGTCGGCCTTCGGCCTGCAGGAGAGCCACCTGTGGGCGTACCTCCTGTCCCGCACCGGTCTCATCCCCCTGGCTCAGGGCGTGTACCTGGTCATGAGCCTCAGCGTCGCCCTTATCGGACTGGGCATCGTCCTCCTGGCCACCGGCTGGCGGCAGGTGCACGCGGGCAGGGGGCACCTGGTCATCACCGGCATCTATGGCTTTCTCCGCCATCCGCAGTACGCCGGGCTGATCCTGGTCATCCTGGGTTTCAACATCCAGTGGCCAACCTTCCTGACCCTGGCCATGGCCCCGGTCCTCATCGTGATGTACGCCCGCCTGGCCCGGCAGGAGGATCGTGATCTCGAAAGAGAGTTCGGCGAGCCGTACCGCGCGTACGCCCGTCGGACCAATGCCGTCCTTCCGGGACGCCGGCGGGAGCAATCCATCCGGCGGCTGCCATGACGGAGACCGCCTCCCCTCGCCCGCACCTCGTCATGGGCCTGCTGGCCGTCGCCCTGGCTGGCGCACTCGGCGCCGCCGTGTGGACCTGGCAAGGCGCGTGGCGCGGTCGGGGGAGCGAGGACGACCGTCCGCTCGAGGGCTTGAAGCTCTTCGGGACCCTTCCCGACTTCTCCCTTGTCGAACGCGGCGGACGGCGGATCACGCTGGCCGACTTTCGCGGAAAAGTCTGGATCGCCAACTTCATCTACACCCACTGTACCGACACCTGCCCTCTTCAGAGCGCCCGGATGGGCCGCCTTCAGGCGGAGTTCTCCGCCGAACCGGACCTCCGGCTGGTCTCCATCACCGTTGACCCGGAGCAAGACACGCCAGCGGTTCTCGCTGAATACGCGGGCCGCTTCGGGGCGGATCGTGACCGGTGGCTCTTCCTGACCGGAGAGAAGAAAGCCCTCTACACGTTGGCGCTGGAGGGATTTCGCCTGAGTGTGGCAGATCCTGCGGAGGCCTCCGATTCATCCCAAGACAAACGATCCCCTGCAGACCGCCCGGACGCGCGCTCTGGGCAATCGTCGCCTCGAAGGACAATACCCAGGCACGCGGTCGCCCGAACCCTGAATCACGCCGTGGCCTGGCTTTTCGACCCCCTCCCGGCTCTGGCTCATCCCGGCCACCCGGGCAAGCCATTCATTCACAGCTCGCGGTTCGTCCTGCTGGATCGCCAGGCGCGGATTCGCGGCTATTACGCGAGCGATGATGAAGCAGCCCTCGGACGACTTCGCCGGGACGTGAAAGTCCTGCTCCGGGAGGATCGGCCGTGATCGGGAAAGCCTGCAGGCCCCGCGCCCGTTCCAGGGGCGCAGATGTGAGAGTCGCTCTTGCCGCCGTGGTCCTTCTCCTGCTCTGGCAAGGCTCAGTGGGCACGATTCGATCTTCCAGCGCACCGGAGGGAGCCCAGGCATCCCAGAACCTCGTGCGTCACGGACGGGACGTGTACCTGGCCCACTGTGCCGTCTGCCATGGCGAGAGCGGGGACGGGAACGGCATGGCCGCCCACATGTTCCGGATTCGGCCCCGCGATTTTCGCCGCGGCCTCCTCAAGTTTCGCTCCACCCCATCGGGGTCCCTGCCAACGGATGACGATCTGTTGCAGACGGTTACGCAGGGAATCCGGTGGACCGGGATGGTCGGTCGCGCCGATCTTCCGGAATCGGATCGGAAGGCGGTCGTGCAATACCTCAAGACCTTCTCCCCCCGCTTCGCCGCCGAGCGACCGGCATCGCGGGTGGCCGTCCCACCGGCTCCGCCAAAGAGCCGAAACCTCATGGCAGAGGGACTCCGTTTATACCGTGACGCCGAGTGTGCCAAGTGCCACGGGGACCGCGGCATCGGGGATGGCCCCTCGGCCCCGGGGATGAAGGACGACTGGGGCTGGCCGACCCGACCGAGTGATTTGACCTGGCGACCGCTCAAGCGGGGCTCTGCCCCCGCAGAGATCTACCTGACGATCGCCACCGGGCTATCCGGATCCCCCATGCCGTCCTATGGAGACTCGCTGGATGGCCAGGAGATCTGGGCCCTCGTCTCCTACCTCGAATCGCTGGTTTCTATCGAGCACCGGCTGTCCCCGCTGCGGCAGTTAGGCGAGGAGCAGGCGGGCTGGATGGTGGTTCGGATGCACGGGATGATGGGCCCCAGCATGATGGGTCCGGGCATAATGCGCCGGATGCCCCGGATGCCGATGATGCGGTAGGCCATGACCCATGCACGAATCTGAACGACGGGGAGTGCCCTCTTTTTCTTGCCACTGTTCATCAAACCAGCATGCCACCGAAAAAAGCTCTTGACTTTCCAGTTAGCTGGAAGGTGTAGATTGTCCCAAGAGAGGAGGTGATGGCCATGGAGGTACAACAGAAGATCTCCCTCTGTCCGGAATGCAGCGCCTGCCCAGAGGTGGAAGTCCTCGAGGACGAGGGGAGGCCTGTGGCCGTCCGGATCGGGGAAGGCGGAGAGCGGATCACCCTTCCAAAAGCGGCGTGGAACACCCTTGTACGGTACGTAAAGGAAGGGGTCCTGACCGCCCTCTGACAACGTGCGGGGAGCCGGAGTTAGAGTTCCGGCTCCCCCACAGGCTGGCGGAGCGGCTGATGGCAGAAGGTGGATTCTTTATCGGCAAGGTGGCCAAGCAGGCGGGGGCGAACCCCAAGACGATCCGCTACTACGAAACGCTCGGCCTCTTGCCCCAGGCCCAACGAGGCGAAAACCGATACCGGCTCTACTCCAAAGAAGAGGTCGAGCTGCTTCGGTTTATCAAGAAAGCGCAAGGATTGGGCCTTACGCTTTCCGAAATCAAGGGAATCGTCGAACTCCGCCGGATGGGCCATGAGCCCTGCATCCATGTCCAGGCGTTGTTGAAACGAAAGATTGCCGACCTCGATCAGAGGCTGAGAGATCTGGTCGCATTGCGGAAAAAGCTAAAAGATCTCTCGATGGGCTCGGAACAGCCAGCGAAGCGGGGACGGATAAAGGCAGTGGTCTGCCCCCATATTGAAGCGGTGCCACCTGACCTGAAGCCACGGCGGTAATTTTAGTGCTGCTCTCATGAGTCCCATCAGGGGCTCGAACGGGGTGATCATTTCATTAGACAGGCTCGATAGTGCGCTTCCCCCTTCGCCACGGTATTTCCACGAACCAGGAACTACCGAACCATGATTCATATTGACCGGACGATTTCCTTCCCTTATCCTGTTTGCGTCATGCCGAGGTTCAGCAGACACCGCCATCGGTGGTCCGGCTCGGGTATGTTGATAGCGGCCATTCTTGCCGCTGTGCTCCCGCTCTGCCTTGTCGCCGGGACCATGGCCAGCCAGGATTCCTGTCAGGATCTCGGGTCTCCCCCTGGGCTGTGCAGTAAGGCGGCGAGCCATGCGGACCACCTTCTGGCTGCCCCGGCGCCGCTGATCAACGCTCTTCCGTACAGCGGGACCTCGGAAATCCTCTTCCAGTACGTCGCACCCACTTTTCCATCCTTCGGCTTTCTTTCCACTCCTGACGGCCGCGCCCCTCCGCTCGCCTAGTTCGACCACTGCCTGAATCCCAATCACAAGGGCCCGTATCAGATCCTACTCCGGGATCACTGTTTCCAGTCTCCAACGCTGGGGACAGGGGTTTACTATCCCGAAGGTCTTGAAAGGAGTCGGACCATGAACGCCCCACGCGGACGGAGCCTCACTCTCGTCGCCCTACTTGTCCTCGGGACCTTTGCCCTTGGGGGATTCGCCCTCGCCCAGATGGGCCCAGGGATGATGGGCCCTGGCGGCATGATGGGCCCAGGTCAACAGCCAGGGCAGCCGCAACGACCGGGTCAGCAGCCCGGTCCAGGCACGATGGGTCCAGGGATGATGGGGGGTGGGATGATGGGGGCTGGCTCCACAAATGATCGCCCCTGGATCACCGTCATGCTGGACCGGCGAGAGGATCTCGGCCTATCTGCAGAGCAGGTCGGCCGGCTGTTCCCCCTTCGGGATCGCTTCACCAAGGAGGTCCAGAAAAAGAGTGAAACTCTGGAGAAGGTCGAGCGGGAACTCGATCAGTTGATCGGACCTGGGGCCGTTGACCTGAAGGCGGTTGACGCGAAGCTGAAAGAGGCCGAGGCCATCCGAACGGACCTCCGACTGTCCCGGTTCAAGGTTATCGAGGAGGGGAAGGCGGTGCTGACGCCGGAACAGCGGAAGAAGCTGGTCGAGCTGGCGAAGGACCAGCAGCCCTCAAGCCTGGGACCTGCGACAGAGCGGCCGATGATGGGGAGCGGCGGCAGCGGCATGGAAGAGATGCAGCGGTTCATGCAAAGCGACCGGGCCCCCCAGGCCATGGCGGCCATGATGGAGATGGCCCGACAGATGGGGAACGGAGATGTGATGCTCGGCATGGTGCGGATGATGGAGATGATGGGAGGCATGGGTCAGATGATGGGCCAGGGGCGGCAGTAGATGAAATGCCCATTCGGGCCCAGAGGGATCCCGCTTCCACCTTCAACCTTCGTGCTGCTCCCATCCAGACCGGGTCCGTCGCTGGGCCGGTTGACCCGCTAACGCGGGGGGGATAGAGATGCCCGAGGATAGGGCTGCGAAAGGTGCACACGGCTGGGAGACCCCCAGTCCCGACGCCACCCTGTGGGCTCGGCGAGACATCTTCTCGCTCGCCGGATGGGCTGGATTCGCTGGGGTGGTCGGGGCGTCGCTTTTGGCCTTCACCCGGTTCATGTTCCCCCGGGTGTTGTTCGAGCCCCCCGCCGTCTTCCTTGCGGACAGACCGGAGAACTTCGTCCCGGGCGTGGTGGATGAGCGGTGGAAAAAGAGCGAGCGGGTCTGGATCGTGCGGAAGGAGGACGGCAGCTTCTATGCCCTGCTGGCCATCTGCACGCACCTGGGGTGCACGCCCAACTGGTTCGCCGCAGAGAACAAGTTCAAGTGCCCCTGTCATGGCAGTGGCTTCAAGCGGGACGGGACCAACTTCGAGGGGCCGGCACCACGGCCGTTGGATCGGATCAAGATCGCTATGACCCCTGAGGGGCTCTTGCAGGTGGACAAGAGCGCCATCTTCCGCATGGCCCCCGGTAACCCCGAGGCCCAGCACCCGCAGAGCATTATGAGAGTGTAGGGCGGTGCCGATGTCTCCGGCGGCGTGGATCTCTGGGAGCGTGGGAGCCATACTGTTGGCCATGGCCATCGCGTCGGTCGTGCCGCAGGCCGGGGCGGACGATCACTTTGCGTCCGGGCTGGGCATCCAGAAACCGAAGGAACAAGTTGAGGCGCCGAACGTTATCGGAACTGACCCGGATGGGAACACGATTCGTCTCCAAGACTTCCGCGGCAAGGTGGTGTTCCTGAACTTCTGGGCCACATGGTGCATCCCCTGCCGGCTCGAGATGCCGGCGATGGAGCGCCTTTACCAGGCATTCAAGGGGCAGGGTTTCGTCGTCCTGGCGGTGAATGTGCAGGAGGGAACGGGACCCGTCCGGGCCTTCGTCCGGGAACTGAAGCTCACCTTCCCGGTCGTCCTGGACCCGAAGGGGACGGCAGCCATGGCCTACGCTGTCCGTGGCCTCCCCGCCACCTACCTTATTGACCGGAGCCAGATCATCGTGGGTCGAGCCATCGGCGCCCGGGAGTGGGACGGCAAGGATGCGCGGGCCTACATCCGCTCACTCCTGGGGGATCGTCGGTAATCTGGAAACAACAGGCGAAACACCAGAATCAGCCCTGGCAAGCGGGAGTGGAAGCCATGGACAATTGGCGTGAGGTGAATGAATTGAATCGCCGGGAATTCCTGCGGTCCTCCGGCGTAGCGGCGGTGGGGATCACGCTTGTCGGAAGCTCTGTCCTTGCGTCTCGTCGCGCGGTAGCCGCCGGTGGTATTCGGGAGATCGAGCTTGTCGCCAGGGAGACGCGGTGGGAGTTGGCCCCGGGCAAGGTCATCAAGGCCATGACGTACAACGGCCAAGTGCCGGGACCAACGCTCCGCCTCCGCGAGGGGGAGCGGGTTCGGATCACTCTCAAGAACGAGCTAGCCGAGCCGACGACGATCCACTGGCACGGAGTGGATGTGCCCAATCCCATGGACGGGGTGCCAGGGATCACTCAGAAGCCGGTCCAGCCCGGAGAGAGCTTTGTGTACGAGTTCGAGGCGCGGCCCTCAGGTACCCGCTGGTACCACACGCACTTTGCCGAGCACAAGCAGATGGACCTCGGGCTGACGGCGCCCCTGATTATTGAGCCAGCGGAACTTGAGCCCTTCCCATTTGACCGAGAGTACACACTCGTTCTAGACGACTGGGCCACCGGGACGGGGCGCCCGCTCCCGAGCACTCGGGAGGGGACGGAGGGCGCCCGTGGAAGCATGGGCGGCATGATGGGTGGCGGCATGCGCGGCATGATGGAAGGAATGATGGGAGGCCGTGGCATGGGCGGGATGATGGGCGGTGGCATGATGGGCATGGGTGGCCAGACGCCCGCCTACGACACGATGACCATCAATGGGAAGGCGTACCCCTCCACCGAGCCGCTTCACGTCCGCAAGGGAGAAAGAGTCCGCCTGCGCCTCATCAATGCCAGCGCCGACCATACCCACGTCATCCGTCTGGCGGGCCACCGGTTGAAGGTGACGCACACTGACGGGAACCCACTGGTGCAACCGGTGGAGGTGGACGCCGTGCCCATTGCCCCCAGCGAGCGCTACGATGTCTTGTTCGTTGCGGATAACCCCGGGGCGTGGTTCCTCTACTGCGCCGAGCCCGGCCACCCCGGGGCCGGCGAGCAAGTCGCCCTCGTGTACGAAGGGCACGAAGGGCGGACGCCGGAGGCACCCATCGAGGGGATCACCGACCTGAGCCTCTGGCGTTACGGGGTAGGTCGCGGCCGCGATGTGCTGCACCCTCCCTCGGGGCGGGAGCGGACGTTCGACCTCACCCTGAGCGGCGGGATGATGAGGTCGGAGGTTTGGACCATCAACGGCAAGCGATATCCGAACACGGACCCGTTGCGACTTCGGAAGGGCGACTGGGTCCGCGTGCGCTTCAACAACATGAGCATGGAGGCCCACCCCATGCACCTGCACGGGCAATCCTTCAAGGTCCTGGCCGTCAATGGCCGGCGCCTGAACCAGCCCATCGTCAAGGATAGCGTGGATGTGGAGGCGCACATGGGTTCCGTGACCATCGAGTTCACCGCCCACAACCCCGGTGATTGGTTCTTCCACTGCCACAAGCCCATGCACATGGAAGGGGGGATGATCACGCTGGCAAAGATCGGATGATCGCTCTCGACTCGGTGGTAAGCAGCCTTTCACTTGAACAAGGAGGATACATGGAAACTACGCAACGAAGAGGCGGTGATCTTCGTCCTTCGATTCCGACGTCGCGGATCCGCGCCCACTGGTCTCGTGTCATGTCAATCGCCGGATTGGCCACGGCCATTGCGCTGGCGCTCTCGACATTCGGGGAGACGGCAGGGCCATCACACGACATTGGCCACCTCCACGCCCTCCTGGTGAGCCCGACCGACGGCAGCTTGTGGATCGGAACGCATAACGGCCTGTACCAGAGCAGTGACGAGGGGAAGACCTGGCAACAAGTGAAAATTCCCGCTGAACTGGCTGCCATGGACTTCATGAGCTTCGCCCAGGACCCGATCAATCCCAAGGTCCTCTACGTGGGCACCCACAACCGGGGTGCCCTGCGGACCACGGACGGGGGCGCCGCGTGGGAATCATTCAGCACGGGGCTGGGCGGGTCAGATGTCCATGCACTGGCCGCGGACGGCTACAACGCGACGCAGCCAAAGCGCCTGTACGCCTGGGTCGTGGACAAGGGTCTGTACCGCATCCTCGGAGACCTGTCGGAATGGAAGCGCGTAGATGACGGGCCCAGCAACCCCGACGTCCGCGCCCTCCAGGCGGTGAACATCCCGACAGGGATGGGTGGCATCTTCCTGTATGCGGCCACGAGCGAGGGAATCTTCCGCAGCCCGGACTGCTTCTGAGGCTGGAAACAGGTGGGCGGTCTGCCCACTAACAAGACGGTGTACGCCTTTGCCGCCAGCCCCACCAATCCGAAGATCATGTTCGCCGGGTTGCGGGAGGGGGCCTTCAGGAGCACCGACGGCGGAGAGAGCTGGAAGAAGGTCGCCAAGGCGCCGCGCGATGTTGCGGCTGTCGCCTTCGATCCCGGAAAACCGGAGGTGATCTTTCTGGGGACAGCCTCCGGGATCCTATACCGGAGCCCCGACAACGGCGCTACGTGGCAACGGCAGAACTGAGGCCAGCGACCATGATCCGAGGGCTGGGCTTCACGATGAGGGGCATGGTTGTCATCTCAGCCGTTCTGGCGCTGACGTCCCTTGCCCCGCCGGCCGTGGCAGATGACCCGCTGGCTCCGACGATGCGGCTCGGCAGGCCGACCCATGTCGTGCACCACCACATGACGGGTGTGGGCTACCGGGCGAACGGCCCGGCCGGGACCATCGGGGTGCTGGACCCGCTAACCGGAGGCGTGATGCGGGAGATTGAGGTGGGCCAGCGAGTGGACCTGGTGGCCCTGAGCGAGAGTGGACAGTGGCTCTATGCCATCAGTCCACACGCAGACCACTTGGCAGTCATCGAGGTAGCTACGGAGCGTGTCGCCCGGCGGGTTTCCCTGCCGTTACCACCACAAAAAGAGTGACGAGAGTGTAGCGGCCGGATTTCTGAGGCCGCGGGAGGAGGAAGACATGGCATCCAGGGATGAGAAGCAAGCGGTCGAGACGCCGTCGGCGGGATCGTCGAACGGTTCGGCGGAAACGTTCTGTCCCATCTGCGGAAGGGACGCCCCCGACCCGAGCTTGAAACGCTTCGGGGAATATTTTTGCTCCGAGGCCCACGTAGCAGAGTACGCCAGGGAGGTCCGTTCAAAGCAGGCGGCGGAGCCCACGGCTATCGCGGTCGTGGCCGAGGCGCAGGCTACCCCACCCCAGGCGACCGGGACCCTCGAAGGGGGGCAGGCGCCGCAGAAGAAAGGTGGGATCAGCAGCCGCCTGAAAATGGCTGCGTGTTGCGGCGGGATGCTTTTGCTCCTGCCCGCCCTCGGGCTGGTGAGCGCCGGTGGACTGGCTGCAGTGGCTGGCTCGGCCCTCTCTGTCGCTGCTGTCCTCGCCTGTCCGATCGGGATGTACTTCATGATGCGGGGGATGATGAAGCGGGGGCAGCACGGAGGGCAGGGCCAAACCGAGGGCGGCGAGGGCCGGCCCCGCTTACCCGGAGACAGAACGCCCCCACCCGCTGATCGCTGAGAGGCTCCAGACCGAAAGTTCTGCGGAGGGGAGGAGTGCGCGCAGATCTCGAACGCAAAAAGGAGAAAAAGCGGTCCAGGGAGCAAAGGCGTCTGCGCCGTCGCCGACTCCGGTGGGGAATCGCCCTCGGAGTCCTCGTCCTGCTTTCTGCGGGCATCGGTTACTACGTGGCCACCGCGTGGCGGCCCCCGGGACCAGGCGACCCCGCCCCCGACTTCGCCCTCCCAGACCAGGACGGTCGCACGGTCCGGCTGGCTGATTTTCGAGGGAAGCAGGAGGTCGCCCTGTTCTTCTACATGGTCGCCGACTGAGGGATGTGCCAGACGCAGCTCGGGAAGCTGCAAAAGCGCTTGAAGGAGGTCGAGGCCACCGGGGCGGCCGCCTTTGCCGTAAGCATTGACCGCCCCGAGGCAGCGCGGAAACTGCGCCAGAATTTCAACCTGACGTTCCCGATCCTCTCCGACTCCAAGATGGAAGTGACCCGAGCCTATCAGATGAAGGGCGAACGGATGGAGATGTCGGACATGGGCTACGTCATCATTGACCGGCAGGGGATTATCCGGGGCAGGCGCATAGACCGCTCCTTCGCCGACAACCTGAAAAACGTGCTGGACATCCTTGGCCAGCTCCGGACCGCAAGCTGAACCACGAATCAGGTGAAGGCGTAGCAATGCCAAGTGGAACTGATCGGGATCATGGATGGCGTCTGCACGTGGGGCTGCCGGCGAGCCTCGCCGCACTCGCGGTTCTGACCCTCCTCGCCTCCGGCGTGCCAGGGGTGGCGGACGACCCTCTCGCAGCGATGGAGGTTCTCCTTGCCGAGCGGGGCAAGGAGGCATCGGACTTCACCCTCCCCGACCCCGAGGGGAAGCGCGTGAGCCTTCGCGACTTTCGGGGAAAGGTTGTCCTCCTCACGTTCTTCACCACCTGGTGACCAAAGTGTCGGCGGGAGTTGCCCGCCAAGGAGCTGCTCCACCGGGGGTTCAGTCCCCAGGGGCTTGCGGTCGTCGGCGTAAGCATCGGGGAGTCCGCTGCCGCCGTACGCAGGTTCCGTCAGGAGTTTGGTATCACCTATCCGCTCCTGATGGACGAGAAGGATGAGGTCACCCCGCGCTTCAACGCCCGGGGCCATCCGACCACAATCTTGATCGGTCGGGACGGGCGAATCATCGGACGCATTCCGGGGGAGCGGGACTGGGGCGTGGAGGCAGCCAGGGACCTCGCCCGCTGGCTGCTGGCGTTGTGAAATGGCCAATCGCGCCGCCGAAGTTTCCACAAATGGCCATCCCCATCGCCGAACCGCCGTGGTTCGCTACGTCCTGACCTTCGGGGGGATTGTGGCGGTGGTGGTCCTGCTGGCCTATGGCATCACCGTGGATCCGCGGAGGATCCCGTCCACGCTGGTCGGCAGCCCAGCTCCGGACTTCGAGCTTCGCCTCTTGGACGGAAGTGTGGTGCACCTCTCGGATTACCGGGGGCGGGTGGTTTTCCTGAACTTCTGGGCCTCTTGGTGTCCGCCCTGCCGGGCCGAAGCGCGCCTACTCGAAGAGGCATGGCGTCAGGTCAAAGATCGGGAGATCGTCTTCCTGGGGGTGAACATCCAGGATACGGAAGAGGGGGCTCGACGCTTCATCGAGGAGTTCGGAATCACCTATCCGAACGGCCGTGACTCGCAGAGTCGAATCGCCATTGATTATGGAGTCTACGGCATTCCCGAGACATTCTTTACCGATCGCGAGGGCAGAATCACGTACAAACATATTGGCGCCTTGGGGTGGGAGCTCCTCGGCGCGAAACTGGCGGAGGCAGGCCGGGGGATCCTCAGCACCGAAGGTCGGGGTGCGGGCTATCAATCCGTCCGGTGAGGCCGGGAGCATTCTTCTTCCCGTCGCCCCTGTGGCAACTGGAGCCCGGCAGTCCTCCGATGGCGACAGGTGCCAGCGTTATGGATCCGACACTACGGGCGCTCCTCACGACTTGGAGCTGGCGTCCAGACGTCCTGTTCGTCCTCATCGCCCTCGGAACCGCCTTTGCGATTGGCTGGTGGCGCCTGCGCAACCGGGGCTTCCGGCGAGCCCGCCGATGGCGGGCCTTGGCCTACGTGGCTGGACTCGGGGCCGTCGGACTGGCTCTCATCTCGCCCGTTGATAGGCTCGCGTCTCTCTCCTTCCTCGTGCACATGGTCCAGCACGAGCTGCTCATCATGGTTGCTCCGCCCCTCCTGCTGCTTGCCGACCCACTCCCGATTCTCCTTTGGGGCCTGCCCCGAAAACTTCGCTTGGGGGTACGGCACCTCCTCGCCCGGGGCGCCATGGTCCGCCGGATTTTCTATAGTGCTACCTGGATGCCCGTAGCCTGGGGAGTCTACGTGTTCAACCTCTGGATGTGGCATTTGCCCGAGGCCTACGAGGCGGCCCTCCGGAACCACCTCCTCCACGACCTGGAACACGTGACCTTCTTCGGGTCTGCCCTTCTTTTCTGGTGGCCCATTGTCAATCCGGCCCCAAGACTCCACGGGCAGATTGCCTATGGCTTCCGCATCCTCTACATAATCGCCGCCGCCTTCCAGAACGCAGCTCTCGGATTCGTCATCGCCGTGACGGACCGGGTCCTCTACCCCTCCTACGCGTTCGCACCCCGCCCATGGGAGCTGAGCCCGCTCGATGACCAGGCCTTCGGTGGGGCGATCATGTCCGAGGCCGCGATGATGTTTCTCATTCCCCTCTTGGTTCTGGTCACTCGGTGGCTCAATGATGAGGAGCGGAGGACGCATCTGCGCGAGGCGATCGCGCTGTACGTAAGGAAAGCGGCTCGATGAACGCTGTGGCCCGGCGGCTGTGAGGATCGCGCCCGGGCAACCCCCAAGCATCCGGCAGGGTTCCATCTGGTCAGCCCGGGCGATCCGCGCTATGCTCGGATCCATGCGCTGGAGGTGGTTCGCCGGGGTCGCTGCAGTCAGTGTCTTTGCGGTTGGAGACGCCGCTGCTCACAAGCTCCCGAACTTCCCACAGGTCCGGCTGGTCAAGGCAGAGGCAGATCCTGCTCATCCACTGGTTCGGAAACTGATTGTCCGGGTGCTTGACCCGGCAGCTCTGCGACCCGTGTCTGGAGCTGTAGTCAAGGTCCGCGCGCGACACGCAGAGCTCGGTTCTGCCCTGCGGAGCGAGGACGTGCGGCTGTCTGCCGGAGAGGATCCGGGCCTCTACGCGGGGGAGACCCGATTCCCGCAGCCCGGGCGTTGGGAGCTGACCGTCGAGGTAATCGGCCGGTATGTCGGCGACGCTCACTTCACGTTGGACGTGGTGGCGCCCCTGGTCCCGCAGCGGACGCCGGAGAAGGAAAAGCCCCAGTTCGATATCGACTTCCCGACTCTTCGCCACCTGGCGATGGAGTGGGGCCACCTGGCGGGATTCGGCCTCTGGCTTCTGGCCACCGGTGTCGGCCTGCTGAACCCGACCGACCGGCGTCTCTTTGTGCTTGTGGCCACGTGGGCCGGTTTCGTGGTCGAGGGAGTCACCGGCCTGTACAAGATGGAATACAGCACACCCTTCGCCGAGGGGTTGCGGCTCTTCAACCTGACCCAGATCCCGAGGGTGTTTTTCGCCAGGGAGTATGTGTACACCCTCGTGGTCAAGCACGCCTTGATGGTCGTCGCCATGGGAGTCACCCTGGCACTCACCATCCATGTTTGGCGAACCCAGCCCGGGGATCGGGTGCATGTCTATCGAGGGCTGCTCGGCGTGAACCTCGTCATCGCCTTGATCATTGCCGCGGCCGCCGCCGTCCTTGGCGTCTACCACGCCATCGTCCTGCACTTTTCGTAGAGCGCTCAATGGGAATGCACGGGTAGGCCGTCGTGGGTGTGGGCGACAATTTGATGGTGCCTCTCGCCCGGCTGGTCGGCAGGATCCGTGTGGACCACAGCATTTCCGAGGTGGGGCAGGTGATGGAGCGCCTGGTGGCGCACCTCCATGGCGATCGCGTGGGCGGCGGAAACCGTGAGGCTTCCATCCACAGCGACGTTGATCTCGGCATGGAGGCGATGGCCGATCCATCGAGCGCGGACCTCCCCGACCTCCCCGATCCCGGGCACACGGCCCACCGCATGCCGTAGCTCGTCCAGGATCTTGGGATCGAGTCCATCGAGAGCCCGTTCGAGGACCGCCTTGCCCGAGTGCCAGACGATCCCCAGGATGGCCACCGTGATCAGGAGGCCGACGATTGGATCGGCCAGCGGATAGCCGAGCCAAACCCCCACGGCCCCGGCCAGCACCGCCAGGCTGGTCCAGCCGT
>Ga0156237_1057_pt1 | contig 30758 bp, 38 predicted proteins | sample RifCSPlowO2_12_FD_107884 | JGI IMG/M metagenome (GOLD analysis project Ga0156237, IMG submission 107884) | candidate division NC10 bacterium RIFCSPLOWO2_12_FULL_66_18
CGTTTTACGTTTCACGGTTGAGGGTAGCGCAACGAATGGAGAAGGCAAGAAAAAAGGGCCAGAGGTCTGCTCCTCTGACCCTTGCGGTTCGCTTCCTCCGCCGGCTGGGTGGTCACCCGCCCATGATGATGGGATGCAGCTCGACGAACTGCCCGTCCTTGGGCGTGTAGCTCAGGTATTCGCGCTCGCCGTTCACGGCGGCGATGCCGAATTCGACCTCGGGCAGCTCCGCCAGCCGGATCAGGTCCAGGATGGTGGCGTCCTCCGGACCCACTACCTCCACCACATCCGAGGGGAGCCGGTAGTAGCGCAGGAAGCTCCGGGGGATCTTCAGCACGACGGTCTTGCGGTTCACGCGAAGACCACCTCTTTCTGCTCGGAAAGATCCAGGGCCGAGAGCGTCTCCGCCGTCGGCAGGCCGTCGGGCGTCCAGCCCCGGATCTGGTAGTACTCGTCCATCATCTTCCGGAACGCCTCGGGCGGGATGTTGGGCATCTCCTTGCCCCGCTTCTCCTGGGTGAGGATCCGGTGGGGAAGCTGGTCGTCCTCCCGCCTCACGCCCAGGCGGGTGCTGTAGAGCCGCTTCAGGGTGAAGATCCGGTCGCCGGCCTTCATCAGGTCTTCCCACGTCCACTTCCAGCCGGTGAGAGTGTTCAGGGCTTCGGTGAGCGGCGTGGGGCTGAAGGCCCGCGCGTAGAACTTGCACATCCCCAGCCCGTTGTAGATCGCCATGAGGTTGTGCATGCGGGCGGCCAGGAGGGCCTTGCCGTCGGTGATGCGCGGGTTCAGCTTGGCGTTGTAGCCGAACTCGGGCATGGGCACGCCGGTCTCGACGATGAATGGCAGTCCTTCCAGGTGGCAGGCGCCTCGCGCCCCCGTGGCGTAGTTGATCCCCATGGACCAGAAGGCCCGCGGGTCGTGCATGGGGAATTCCAAGCCCTTGACGGTGACCGTGAGCTTCTCGGCGTCCCCCCCGATCTTCCGCGCGGCGGCCAGGGAGCCATCCGCCAGCAGGTTACCCAGGTGCTTCCGGAACGCGACCTGCTCCAGCATGGCCAGGATGGCCTCGCCGTCTCCCCAGGCGAGCTTTACCCCGCCCGTGTCCCGCTCGGAGATCAGGCCGCGCTCGAATGCCTCGATGGCGAAAGCGATGCTGTTGCCCGCAGAGATGGTGTCCAGGCCGTAGCGGTTGCACAGCTCGTTGGCCCGGATGACCGAGGGCAGGTCGTCGTTCAGCAGCATGGCGCCGAAGGAGCCCAGCGTCTCGTACTCGGGGTTGTGGCCCACGTTCTCCCGGACGCCGTTTCCGTCCTCGATGGTGACGTGCTGCCAGCAGTGGATGGGGCAGCCGGAGCAGGAGCTGGACTTCACCGCGTACCGTTCGTGGATCGTCTTGCCGCTGATCCGGGCGGCGCCCTCGCGCCAGTGGCCCTCCTGGAAATTCTTGATGGGCAGGCCGCCGCGCTCCTCGTGCGTCTCGATGCTCCCCGAGGTCCCGTACACGGTGAACATCCCGAACATGGCCGGGACCTCGTTGGTCTTCCGCAGGGCCCAGCCCATCAGGCCGGCCGGGTTATAGACCGGGACGCCGCGGGTGCCCCGGACCACGATGGCCTTGAGTTTCTTCGCGCCCATCACCGCGCCCATCCCCGTGCGCCCCGCGGCGCGGGCGTGGCGGCCCTCGACCATCACGGCCGCGATCCGGACGAGGTTCTCGCCGGCCTGGCCGATGGCGGCCACCTTGGCCTTGGGGTCGGTCTCCTCCAGCAAAAGGTCGCACGCCTCGTAGGTGTCCTTCCCCCAGAGCCTCTCGGCGGGACGGACCTCGATGTGATCATCGTTGATCCAGAGGTACACCGGGCTGGAAGCCGCGCCCAGGATCACCAGACCGTCGTGACCGGTGCAGCGGAACTCGGCCCCCCAGGTCCCCCCCACGGTGGCCTCGCCCCAGATCCCGGTGAGCGGGGAGCGGGAAACGAAGGAGGTCCGGGTCCCGCCCGGGATCGTGGTTCCGGTGAAAAAGCCGGGGACGATCACCAGGGGATTCCGCGGGTGAAAGGGATCCACGGCCGGGTCGCCCAGGTCCATCAGGAGTCGGGCACCCAGGCCGCTGCCCATGAGGTACTTCCGGTACAGCTCATCCGGGAGGGTTCGCGTCTCCACCTTTCGGGTCGTCAAGTCCACCAGCAGGATCCTGCCGGTATAGCCTTTGCCTCGCTGCTTTCCTGCCATCGCTACTCCCTCTTGCCTTTTTCAATCAGGTCAAGGATCTCAGTCATAAAGCCGACTAATATAATCCGGTATTAAGAATCCTGGTGCAAGGATAAAGGCGGGAGGCGTGAGGGGTGGACGGAGCCGGAAAATGGCCCTTGCCTGTGCCCTCGTGCTGCTTCCCCGGTCCGGGGTGGAAAACGGTGACCCTTGATTTCGAGGGATGGATCTCTGAAATCGAGGAGGGAACGCGACCGGGCGTGACAACGGGAAGGACGTCCAGGAATCGGATTGCGCGGAGGAGTTTCGCGGTACGCGCCATGGACGGAATCGTTGAAGGGTGGCCCGAGGAAATCGGGTGGGGCGGATCTGCGGGGGCTAACGGTACCTTCCCTCGCAAAGACACTCAGACCCGGGCGCCGTGTGGCCTGAAACCGTCCGCTCTCGCCTCCCCTCGCCCTCGATCGTGGACACCCCATTGGTCAGTCCACAGGACCAACGCACCGCAGATACCCTTCCGACACCTTTTCTTTCTTGACTTTCTCTCGGCCCTTGGGTTAATGCTCGCCAGCGATTCGCCTGGGGAAGTGGTTGGGAGGGCTGACATCACGGACCAACCGGTCCTGGCCCTCGCAATTCCTCCAGGTCATCAAAGACTGACGACCGCCGCGAATCCTACCACCCGGGTCACGGGGATCCGGCCCATCGCCGTCATCGATCGAGAGCGCGACAGCAGTGGGCCTCCCGCTGATGACCAGGTGATGCCGGCCGTGAAAGCACACGGTCAGCGACGCAGGTGAAACCGGGGCACCGGCCCACAGCGAACGGAGGGAGCAAAATGAGAAGGCTGTTATTGGGAACGCTGATTCTGTTCGTGGCAGTCGTCCTCGCGGTGCCGGCGCCCGCGGCGACGGTGCTGAAGTTCTCCAGCATCCACGAGCCGGCCCACCCGTCGGCCTACACGGCCGAGTTCTTCGCCTCGCGGGTGAAGCAGTTGACCAAGGGGGAGGTCGAGGTCCAGGTGTACCACTCCCGGCAGCTCGGCGACGCCCGGGACAACGTGGAGAACGTCCGGAACGGCAGCATCGCCTTCACCTCGGTCTCCATCTCGAACCTGAGCCAGGTGCTCCCCGCGATGGACGCGTGGTCGCTGCCCTTCATCTTCAAGAGCGACGACCACTACTGGTACGTGCTGAACGACCCCAGGGCCATGGAGTTCATGAAGCAGCTCGAGCCGAAGGGGATCAAGACCATCACCTGGATCACCTCGGGCGCCCGCAACTTCTTCACGCAGAAGCCGATTCGCACCCCGGCGGACATGAAGGGGATGAAGATCCGCGTCATGGCCTCGCCGGTCATGATCAACTCCATGAAGGCCATGGGAGCGAGCGGGGTGCCGGTGGCCTGGGGCGAGCTGTACACCGCCCTGCAGACGGGCGTGGTGGACGGGGCCGAGAACAACCACCCCTCCCTCATCTCCATGAAGTTCTACGAGGTGTCGAAGTTCTACACGCTGGACGAGCACATGCGGATTCCCGACGTGAACATCATCTCCACCAAGGTCTTCGATAAGCTCTCCAAGTCCCAGCAGGCGGCCATCCTGCAGGCGGGCGTGGAGGCCACGGCCTACATGCGCGGGGCCTGGAAGGTGGCCGAGACCGAAGACCTGGCGAAGCTGAAGGGGTTGATGAAGGAGATCATCACGGTGGACAAGAGGCCCTTCATGGACGCCGTGGGTCCCCTCGTGAAAGAAGAGTCCAAGAAGTTGGGCGCCGAGAACTTCATCAACTTCGTGCTGCAGACCGGGAAGAACTTCTAGGGCGTGCGGGTCCCGTCCGGCGGGGGCATCCGCCCCCGCCGGACATTCTCTTCAACCCTCCACGAATCGGCGGGACACCATGCTGAAGGCGTTCGATCAGGTCCTGGATTGGATCACGGCGGTTGTGATGGTGGTGATGCTCTCCATGACCTGTGTGATCTTCTTCATCACGACCATCACGGTATTCACCCGGTACGTCCTGAACTTCGTGCCGTCGTGGTCCGAGGAGGTTCCCCGGTACCTCCTGGTGTGGATCACGTATCTGGGGGCCGGGCTGGCGGTCAACTACAAGGAGCACATCAGCCTCGACTTCTTCTTCAACCTGATGCCGGTCCGTGCGCGCCAGATCGGGGCCATGATCCTCAACGTGCTCATCGCGATCGTCGGTCTGATCATGGTCGTCTACGGCATCGGGCTGGTCAACCATTTCGGCGATGACCTGATGGAGTCCATTCCGGTGAAGAACTTCTGGCTCCTTCTGGCCATGCCGGTTTCCGGCGTGCTGATGCTCCTGTACATCATCCAGCAGATGTGGAAGCAGTTCCTGGGCCTCGGCGAGAAGCAGGAGCCGTCGTCGTCCGACATGGTCCCGATCTAGGAGAGGCCCTGGCGGCAGGGAGTCCCTGGTGAGGAAGGCGTCGGTCCCGGCGATCCGGGGCGGCGGGGGCAAACCCATTCGGGGGAGAATGGCCATGCCATGACAATGGGGATTGCGTTTTTCTGCTTCTTCTTCTTCCTGATCATCAACCTGCCGATCTCCTTCGGCATCGGGCTGGGCGCCATGCTCGCCAGCCTCACGATGGACATCGACAGGGCGACCATCGTCCAGCGCATGCTCTCGGCCGTCAACTCCTTCCCGTTGCTGGCCGTTATCTTCTTCATCTTTGCTGGGACGTTGCTGGCGCGCGGCGGCGTGTCCACCCGGTTGGTGCGGCTGGCCGAGGTGCTGGTGGGCCGCATCCCCGGCGCCCTGGCGCACGTCACCATCGTGGCCTGCATGTTCTTCGGCGGCGTCTCGGGCTCCGCGGTGGCGGAGATCTCGTCCATCGGGGCCATGATGATCCCGACGATGGAGAAAGCAGGCTACAAGAAGGAAACGGCCACCGCCATCGCGCTGGCCTCGGCCGTCATGGGACCGATCATCCCGCCCTCCATTCCGATGATCATCTTCGCCCACACGGCGGGGTCGGTGTCCATCGCCGCCCTGTTCCTGGCGGGCGCCGTTCCGGGAGTCCTTATCGGATTCGGCTTGATGGTCTGGGCGTACTTCCATGCCAAGAAGCACATCAAGCCGGTGCCGATGCCCGTCCTCTCCTTCAAGGAGAAGGCGTTTCGGGTGGCGGACGGTCTGGCTGGCCTGTTCACGATCTTCATCATCCTGGGTGGGATCATCTCGGGCTTCTTCACGGCAACCGAGGCGGGGGCCATCTCCTCGCTGTATGCCCTGATCCTCTGCGTGGGGGTGTACCGCGAGATCAAGATCAAGGAACTCCCCGGCATCCTCTTCGAATGTTGCCTGGTCAACGCCGTCGTCCTGTTCCTGGTGGCCACCAGCTCGGTCTTCACCTGGATCCTGACCTACGAGAACCTGCCCAAGATACTGGCCAATACGGTCTTCGCCATCACGGACAACAAGATCATCCTCCTGATCGTTATCAACGTGTTCCTCCTGATCGTGGGTTGCCTGGTGGATCTCACGCCGGCGGTGATCATGCTGACCCCCATCCTGCTCCCCTTGATGCAGAAGATGGGGATGAACATCGTCCACTTCGGCGCCATGATGGTGATTAACCTCTGCTACGGCCTGATCACCCCGCCGGTCGGGACCTCGCTCTTCGTGGGCTGCCGCATCGCGAAGCTGCCCATTTCGGCGGTGATTCGCCCCCTGGCACCGCTTCTGGCCATCGAGATCGTGGTGTTGGTGGTCGTGACCTACTGGCCGCCGCTCACGATGTGGCTGCCCCGGCTCTTCGGGTTCGTCATGTGAGCAAGGGAATGCAGGAAGCGGTGGTCCGATTCCACGCGAGGCCCCGGCCCCCTCATGAGGTGTCACAGGTTGGCCTCTGTAAAGGGGAACGGAGGTTCTGAAGCACCTTGCTGTAACGCCCATACAGAAGAGGGTCAGGCCGTTATACCTTTGGATCTCCCTCCGCCCAAGCAGCCCATCCCGAGATCAGGCGAGCCCCGAGGAATCTCCCGGACGCCTCTTGTCCAATCACCCCATCCGCCTGAGAGATACCCGTCACCGAATTTCCCCTTCAAGGGTTGAAGAGCGCCTCCTTCCCGGGCTCCACGTCCATGGCGGCCGAAAACATCTTCTCCGGGTCAGTCGCACAAAACCCCGCCTCCTTCAGGGCGGGTTCGCACGATTATTCGAGCGCGAACAGAGGAATATTCCGTGCGCAATACGGACAAGCCGATTCGTCCCAATCCCGCAGCGGATAGGTGACTGCCGCGACGAGCGGCATCGTTACCGTTGCGAGCCGGAACATTTCCGGATCGCTCGCTCGGTTCAAAACGACTGCGGCACCGACAAAATTGCACTGCTCGCCGTATTCGCGTACGGATTCATTGCATGCGGCAATCGCTTTCCGAAGCGAGCCGCCTGTCGTAAATACGTCATCCACAAGCAGGATGCGCTTGCCTCCCTTAAGCTGGAAGCCGCGCCCGAGTCGAAATTTGCCCTCGGCGTCGCGATTCAGATACATCGCCTCGATCTTCGGTGAGTCAATTGCGTACTGGAGTGCCGTCACGACGGAAAGGGCACCGACCGGCGGCCCGATGACAACATCAATCTGATCGAGCAACTCTTTCTCACGCAAAAGCTTGTACAGCTCGAAGCCGACTGCCTTGGAAGTCCCGACAAAACGCAGCCCCAGAGACACTTGAATAAAGACGTTGGTATGCTTGTGGGATGCAAGCAGAAAATGCCCTTCGCAGTTCTCTTCGATTTCCTCGTGTAATGCGGCATCAAACCTCAAATCCGGCTGCCCGGGAACCGGCTTCAGTTTGAATCCTACTGGAATCCGGTTCGCATAAGCTACGGCACCATCCTCCTCCAAGCGCCGCAATAACGTATTCGCCTGAATGCCATTGTGGTATTCCATCATGGATGACACCTCCTTTCTGTAGGCGTGTTCTATTTCGTAACATGCCTCTTCTCCGAGTCACCCGCACTGAAACGGCTTGCCACACTTCGGCAATAAAGAAGAGGGTCAGGCCTTTATGGCTTTGTATCTCCCTCCGCCCAAGCAGCCCAACCCAAGATCAAGGGACGAGCCGGCGGTACAGGACGTGCCGGCGGTTCTTGGTGAAGGGGCGCACCTGGTCCGGCCACCGGCCCTGGTCCACGGCCTTGGCCCAGGCGTCGCTGGTCAGCACCTCGGGGCTCTCGAGTTCGTAGAGGGCGTTGTACGTCGGCTCGTTCTCGCCCAGGATGGTCTTGCGCTGGCCCCCGATGATCATGGTCAGTTCCTGGGTCTGGAAGCGCGCGACGGAGAGGATGCCCGGCACCCTCAGCAGCAGGGGAACGTGCTCCGTGTCGTACACCTCGTTGAAGAGCGCCTCCTTCCCGGGCTCCACGTCCATGGCGGCCGAAAACAGATACGTCGTCTGGAATGGCATGCGATCCTCCTTCTGTGGGTGACTTCGGTTACGGCATGACAGCGGATAGGACGCGTTTGCGTTCGGATCGAAGGGGAGCCGGTTTTCTCCGAACGCCCGTGCGGATTACGAATCGGTCCGCCGGAATTCGAAATCCAGGCGGGGTTGGCCCGGAATTTCCCGGGGCGCCACGACGAGCCGCAGGCTCTTGTAGCCGGCGGCGGGGCGTGGAAAGTAGACGAAGCCCTTGATCTCCGCCCCCGCGAGGAGGGGACCCTCGGGCAGCGCCTGCGAGATGACGTCCCGAGTATCGTCGCCCGAGCCGCCCAGGGAAATCCCCAGCCCGACGCCGAACACGGTGGAGCCGGCCGTGGAACCCGAGATCCCCACGGACGGTGACACGCCCACGCCCGAGGCCCGACCCCCCAGGAGCGTGACCACCTCGCTCGGTGCCAGGGGACCGTACTGGCGGTTGGCGTCATCCAACAGCAGGAAGTCGGTTCGCTGGATGGTCAGCGGGGCGCTGCCCGCGTTCTTGAGCTGGACGAGGAAGGGGAGGACGCGCTCCGGGAGGCTGCGGGGGCGGCCGTGCCAGGCCTCGGCCTCTACGGAGATCCGCAGGCCCGGCGCCTCTTGCACGATGGCGCCGGTCCCGACGGAGGTCGCCGGGCGAAGGGTCGGCCCGGCGCAGCCGCTGACCGCCGCGAGTGCTCCCAGGAGTCCGAGGCTCAACAGGGCGGACAGGACGCACCGGCCGCGCCATTTTCCCTTGACACGCCGCAGCGGCGCGAGTAGGTTCGTCCCCACGGTGAGTGTGGGCTGCCCTGCTACGTCGAGGCCCAAGGTTACGCAGACGGCGTGACCTTTTTTATTTCCCCGGGGCACATGCATGGCCGAGATCGTTCCCTTCCGGGCCCTGCGCTACAACCCGCAGTTCGTGCCCGATCTGCAGCTCGTGGTCGCGCCCCCCTACGACGTCATCTCCGCGGAGGCGCAGGAGCGCTATCACGCCCGGCATCCCCGCAACGTGGTCCGGTTGATCCTGGCGAGAGAAGACGGCCAGGGCGCCCCTGGGCAGGATCGATACGAACGGGCCGCCTGGACCTTCGCCGCCTGGCAGGCCGGAGGAATCCTCGCCCGCGACCCAGAACCCGGGATCTACGTCGCCGAGCAGGAATTCTCGATGGGCGAGGGCCATCGCATCCGGCGGCGGGGCTTCATGTCCCTGGTCCGCCTGGCACGCTACGACGAGAAGATCGTCTTCCCCCACGAACATACATTCGCCAAGTACCGGGAGGACCGGTTGCGCCTGATGCGCGCCTGCCCGGCCAACCTGGATCCCGTCTTCGGCTTCTACGCGGGCCAGGACGGGCCGATCCGCGCCGTTCTCGACCGGTGCACGGAGGCGGATCCCCAGGTGCAAGTCACGGACGAGGACGGCATCCGCCACCGGCTGTGGATCTTGCGGGATTCGGCCGAGGTGACGAGCCTGGCCCGCGCCTTCCGGGATCGGCCGGTGATCATCGCGGATGGCCATCACCGGTACGAGACCGCCTTGAATTTCCGGGACGAGCGCCGGGCGCGGGACACCGCGCCGCCCGAGGTGCAGCGGTGCCGCCTCGACAACTTCGTCCTCATGTACCTGGTGAGTGCCGGGGATCCGGGCCTCGTCATCCTGCCGACCCACCGGGTGATCCGGCAGCGTCCGCTGCTGGCGAGGGAGGCCTTGCGCCAAGCCCTGGAACGCTTTTTCCGAATCGAGGCGTTCCCGCTGGAACCCGGCAACCCGGTGATGTCGCTCCGGATCGCCCTGGCGGACCTGCACCGGCGTCGCCGGGACGCCGTGGCCTTCGGCCTCTACGCGGGCGGGCGAGAGGTGCTCGTGCTGGAGTTGGCGGACGAGGCTGTGATTCACAGCCTCGTAGCGGCCGGGCACTCGCCGGAGTACGCGCGACTGGACGTCGCGATCCTGCATCGGGTGGTGATCGAGCAGATCCTGGGCATCCAGCCCACGGGCCAGGCGGATGACAGTATCCACTACACCCGGGACGAGGCGGCCGCCCTGGAGGCGGTGGCATCGGGCGAGGCCCACCTGGCGCTGTTCCAGAATCCCCCGCGCGTGGAGCAGGTGCAGGCCGTGGCGCTGGCCGGCGAGCGCATGCCGCAGAAGTCCACCTTCTTCTACCCCAAGGTCCTCAGTGGGCTGGTGATCAATCCCCTGGACCCGACCGAGTTGGCGCCCACCTCGACGTAAGCCCAGATCGCCCGGATTCAGTCTTGAGATGTGCGATGACCGGCGGTCCCCAGTTCGCTGGGATCGCGACGGGCGCGGTCGCTCGGCGGGACCTCGGGCTCCCACCCGACGCCGGCCGGCTCGTCTGGAGCACCATCCAGGGCGGGGGGCAGGAGCCTCGTGAGTTCGGCGAGCGCGCGCTCCAGTTCGCCGACTCGGTCCATCAGAGACTGGATAGCCCTGGCCACCGGATCAGGCAGGTCGGTCATGTTGAGGTCGATCCCGTGTTCCACCTTCTTGCCGTCCCGGTGCGTGACCCGGCCGGGGACGCCGACCACGACGGAGTTGGCCGGGACCTCCTTCACCACCACGGAGCCGGACCCGATCCGGCTGTTCTCCCCCACGGTGAAGGGGCCCAACACCTTCGCCCCCGAGCCGATCACCACGTTGTTCCCGATGGTGGGGTGGCGTTTGACCTTCTCTAGGCTGGTGCCGCCCAGGGTGACCCCCTGGTAGATCGTGACGTTCTCTCCGATCTCCGCCGTCTCACCGATGACGACGCCCATCCCGTGGTCAATGAAGAGGCCAGGTCCCAGGCTGGCGCCGGGATGGATCTCGATGCCGGTGAGGAACCGGCCCAGGTGGGAGAGAAACCGGCCGAGGAATTTCAGGCGATGGGTCCAGCACCAGTGGGCCGGGCGGTGGATCCAGACGGCGTGCAGGCCGGGGTAGCAGAACAGGACTTCGGGCAGGCTGCGGGCGGCGGGGTCGCGTTCGAAGACCGCGCGGATGTCACGCCGGAGGGTGCCGAACATTCTCGCCCCCGATCCCGAGTGGAGGCCCCGCTAGGCGCGGGCGGCGATGCAGGCGTTCAACTCCTGCAGCAGTTGGTCGGTGTCCAGCCCGTGAATGGCCGCGCCCTGTTCCACGTTGTCGTACTGGGCCGCGGAGCATCCCAGACAGCCCACACCGAATCGGCTGAAGACCTGGATCGTCTCCGGGAACTGCTGGACGACCTCCTCGATCTTCATGTCCTTGGTGATCTGCATTGCTCCGCCCTCCTGACGCTGCGGCGTCGCCGCTCACGACCCACCCGAGGCGGAACCCGGGAGCACTGAACGTGAGGATAGGAGGTCTCCCGGGAGGAGTCAAGCCGTCGTGCCGGCGATCCCGCGCGGCCCGCGTGGGAACTCCCCGGTCTCCGTGGGTACGCTCCGGTCGCTCACCGGGCCGATCCCATCCGCGATGCCCGCACGAGGTAGGTGATGGTGTTTCGCACGAAGAGGTCGCGGTCCCGCATGCCGGCGAAGTCGTTCAAGTCGAGGGCGATCCCGAGGACCCGACCGGAACCCGAGGCCACCTCGGCAATCAAGGGATAGGGATAGGATCCGCCGCCGGTGCCCGCGGTGCGGCCCGCGGCGGACCCGCCACCGGCCGCCTGGAGGATCTCCGATGCGCCTGGACGCGGATTCATATCATTCAGGGTCCCGACGGGAATGAAGCTGACGCCTGCCAGGATCGGATGGCTGGGCTGCAGCAGCACGGGCGGCCGGAAAGGTGTGAATCGCCAATCGGTGGCGGCCCGGACCTGGAACGGCAGGATGGAGGCCACCGCCTGATAGCCGCCGCTGCCGAAGGACTGCGCGCCGCCGGTGATCAGGACTGCCCCGCCGTCGTTCACGTACTGCACCATGCCCTGCTGGACCGGCCCGGGCAGCGCGGCGAAGGCCACGTTCGCCAACACCACCACGGCGAAGTCCTTGAGTTCGAATGTCTCCAGATCCTGCTTGACCGCGGCACCCGTGGCGGCCTGGATGTCGGTGGGATTGAGATATCCGATGTTGCCCAGGGCCAGGATCATCAGCGGAGCCTGGCGAGCCGCCCCCGCCGCGGCCGGTGAGGGCGGAGAGGCCACGGCCAGCAACAGTCCCGCGAGCACGACCAGTCGCATGCGCATCTCTCGTCTCCTTGTGTATTCGCATTCTCAACAAAACTATACACGCCTGATCCCGCGAAGTAAAGGACCAGGCACAGGCCGTGCGGGTTCCAGGGAACGCGCGCTCGGCATCACGATTTTCGCATTGACTTTCCCTCGCGGGTTGGCTAGCGTACCCGCCGCTCTTCCCGTCGGGGGCATCATGCGTCCCGCAGTCAAACTGATCCGCATCGCCGCGCTCCTCCGACTGGCCTACGGTCCGACCCGGCCGCAACGCCGCCGCGACAATCCGCTGGACGCGCTGATCCACACGGTCCTCTCCCAGAACACCAGCGATCTGAACAGCGACCGAGCCTATGCGACGTTGCGCCAGCGCTTCCCGGAGTGGGAGGGCGTGCACCAGACCCCCCTGCGACAACTGATCGCCGCCATCCGATCAGGCGGCCTGGCCAACATCAAGGCCGTGCGGATCAAGGCGCTGCTGGAGGAGATCTGGGCGGACCAGGGCCACTTCGACCTCAGCTTCCTGCGCGATCTCTCGACCGAGGAGGTGAAGGCCTACCTCGCTCGCTTTAAGGGGGTCGGCAGCAAGACGATCGCCTGCGTCCTCCTGTTCGGCATGGGCCGGCCGGCCTTCCCGGTGGACACGCATGTCTTTCGCGTCACGCGGCGCCTGGGCCTGCTGAACGGCCGGTTCACCCCAGAGAAAGCGCAAGAGTTCTTGGAGTCCCGCATCCTGCCGGGTGATCGCTACGCGCTGCACGTCCAACTGGTCCAGCACGGACGTCAGGTCTGCAAGGCCCAGCGACCCCTGTGCGCCAGTTGCGTGCTGGCCCGGGTGTGCGCCCATGTCCGCAAGTGAGAATGCCGCAGATGCTGTTTCTGTTGACAGGTCGCGGGCAATCTGATAGGAAAAACGACGCGCGCGGGTATCGTCCAATGGTAGGGCACAGGCTTCCCAAGCCTGGGATGCGGGTTCGATCCCCGCTACCCGCTCCAATCGCCGCCACGGAGGGGCTTCGGGGGACACCGAAGCCCCTCGTGGTGTCTCTGGAGCAGGAGGAGGACCGGCAATGATGCCCATGGACTGGGGCCAGGTGCCATGGTTCTGGGGAATGGGGATGCTCCTTGGCATGGGCGTGTTCTTTCTGGTCTGGGTGCTCATCCTCACGGCGCTCGTCTTGCTGGTCCGATGGCTGTGGGTTCAGGCTCGGCCGGCGTCCCGCGGCGAAGAGACAGCGCTGGAGGTCCTGAAGCGGCGCTACGCCCGGGGCGAGATCACCCGGGAGGAGTTCGAGAACATGCGCCGCGACCTGCTGGCATGAAGGCGGACGCTATGTCGCGGGAAGGGACCGGGGAGCACGAGGCAGGCGGGCGACTCAGGGGCGGTGCCGAGCCTGCGAGGAGCGTTCCGGGTAACTTGAAGGACGGCATCACCGAGATCCTCCGCCAGCGAACCGCTCGCCAGGCGGACCGTCCGGGGTTCCGACAGGCGGCCGTTCTCCTGCCCCTGTACCAGAACGAGTCGGGCCCCCATCTCGTCCTCACGAAACGCACGGATCTCGTTCCGACCCACAAGGGGGAGATCAGCTTCCCCGGCGGCGGCTACGAAGAGTCCGACGGGGACCTCCTGGGCACGGCGCTGCGCGAGGCCCGGGAGGAGATCGGGCTCCAGCCGGAGGATGTGGGGATCGTCGGGAGGCTGGACGATACGGCCACGGTCACCTCCCGGCACGTGGTCCGACCGTTCGTGGGTTTCGTTCCCTCCCCGTACCCCTACCGCCTGGAGCCCTTCGAGATCGAACGGCTGATTCACCTGCCGATCGCGGCGCTGCTCTGCGGCGCGCCATTCCGGGAGGAGGTCTGGGAGCGGGAGGGTCGCCCGGTCACCGTCTTCTTCTATGAGTACGACGGCGACACCGTCTGGGGGCTCACCGCCAGGATCTTGAAGCAGTTCGTCGAGGTGGTGGGGACGCCGCTGCGGGAGCGGGGCCTCCTGCCTTTGGAAGGGCCGCCAGGGAAGGGGGACCAGTGACGTCGGGAGCCCCGTTGCAGTAGTCCCCCGCAGGAGCAGGGAAACCCTGGGCCGTCACCGGAGCTGGATGAAAGATGAGAGAGGGGTTGGATTGGGGGTTACGCTCGTGCCTGGCGCGTGATCCGTTCCCGCAAGAGGGTTCCGAGGGGTCGCCGCTCGACGAGGGCGAAGCCCTTGGTCTCGTCCCGATACTCCCACCGCTCGAAGACCAGCGGATGCAGGTCGAGCTGGAACTTGCTCCCGAATTCCGAAACCACCTGATTGATGATGGCGCCCGCCTCGCGCTCCAGGTAGTTCCCGAACAGGCCGAAGCGGACCGTCCGGGCCTGCTCGTTCACCGTGATGGTGGGGAAGTCGGTATGGTACTCGTCCGGCTGGCACACAAAACCGTCGGCAACGGGATTCACGGGTCCCACGTTGTCGAAGAGGTATTCCATGATGGAAGAGACGTCCCATCCCCCATTCACTGCATAGGAGACCCCGAAACCACGGGGGTGGCCCCCCGATGGGACAGGGGCCTCGTCCGGTTCGACCCGGTAGATCTCTTTGCAGCGCATGCACGCCACCAGGTTGCCGAAGGTGCCGTCGGAGCGAACCTCCACACTGAGGCGAGAGCTACACGTCGGACAGTGGCCGACCAATTCTGAGCAGCCCGGCTTGAGATTGACGTGGACTGTTCCCGCAATCAACTGACGTGAAGCGACTGGCTTCATCATCTCTCCCAAAAGCTGTGAGTCTTCACAGATTTCTGTTTTTGATGCATGCTGGTTGTTTGAAGATTCCGCATTGCAGGTTGCGTGCCATTAGTTAGTGCTGGAAGAATTTCTGATCAGAATGCTGCTATCTATTCGAAATATCTTGATTCTTCTCCGAGCGGTGGGAATCCATGGCCAGATCCTGTGACCGGGAATTTTTTCCGCTCCGACCAAAAAAGTCGCACTCGGAGCACCCGATGCGGCATTTGCCGTAAAGCCTGCGATACCTTTATAACAGTCATGAGAGAAGGATGGAGCTCCCGACGATCCGGATTGGCGAGAGGCTGGAACCCTTTCAACCCTTGGATGTTTAAGCAGTGGAGGAGTGGGTCGGCTCGCTCGATCGTGGCCTTTTCGCTTGACACTTTCAGGGTTCGCATATTAGCGTCCAACGGTCTTTCAAACGGGCGCTGCCAGCCCCACATGTGCGCGGGAGGGCGCACTGGGTTCTTCCGGGACAGCTCCCCAAACCCATCCATCTCCGGCCAAACATGCCCAGTTCCTCCTCACTTGACATCGGGCAATATCCGGACCTGCTCCTCCGGGGGCCCGCGCGATTGGCGTTCGTGACATCCACCCCGCTTTCCGTGGCAGAGGGGAGCGGGACGTACGTTGGCATCAGCCAGCTCGCCCGGTCGCTCCAGGAGCAGAACATCTGGGTGCAGATCCATGCCCCGGCATGCTGGTCACCCAGCTTCACGGCCAAGAGGATCCTTTTCAACCTCTGGGTCGCCCCCCGCCTTCGGCGGGGCCGATATGACTGGGTCGTGGGCTTCGATCTCGACGGCTTTCACTACGCCCGGAAGAAGGACTCCCCCTACATCGCGAGCATCAAGGGGGTGATTGCCGATGAACTCACCAACGAGCGCGGCGCCGTGCGCGCGGCGCTGCGTCTTCAGGCGGCCCTGGAGAAGCTGGCCGTCCAGCGCGCCGACGTGGTGGTGGCCACCAGCCGGTATTCCCGGGAGCGGATCGTGCAGGCCTATGCCGTCCCGGCCTCCAGGATTGTCATCGTCCCGGAACTGATTGACCTCCAGGTGTGGGCGGAGACAGACCCACCGTCTCCCGAGGCCCAGGCGGACCCTCCCGCGATCCTGACCGTGGCGCACATGTATCCGCGGAAGAACCTCGGTGTCCTCCTCAACGCCTATGCTCTCCTGCGGGACGCGAGCGTCCCGTTCCAGGCGTGGATCGTCGGGGAGGGCCCATGCCGGCGCGCGTGGGAACGGCTGAGAGACGCCCTCGACTTAAGGGATCGGGTCACGTTTCTGGGGACGATTCCCCGGCGGGATCTCGTGGACCGGTATCGGCGCGCCGCCATCTTCTGCCTCCCGAGCCGGCAGGAGGGCTTCGGGATCGTCTTCCTGGAGGCCATGGCGTGCGGCAAACCCATTGTCGCCGCCCGGGCGGCCGCCGTCCCGGAAACGGTGGCGGACGGGGAGACCGGCCTGCTGGTGGATCCGGAGGATCCAGCGGCCCTGGCACACGCGATCGGAGGCCTGCTTTGCGACCCCGGCCTGCGCCGGGCGATGGGGGAGACGGGTCGGCGGAAGGTCGAACGCTATCGCGCCGACCGGGTGGCGGCATCGTTCCTGGCGACAGTTCGATCCGCCCTGAACGGTCAGCCGTCGGCTCGGCGCCTGACCCACATGTCTCCGGGCGTCTCCCCGGTGGCGGGAGGCGAACCCGTGGGCAGTCCCAGTGCAGGGGGTGGGGGATGATCCAGGTCACGAAGCGGGTGGAATTTTGCGCCGCGCACCGATACGCGAATCCCCGATGGAGCGAGGAGGAGAACCGGCGGGTCTTCGGGAAGTGCGGCAACGTTCACGGTCACAACTACATCCTGGAGGTCACCGTCGAAGGCGAGCCGTCACCGGATACGGGGATGGTGATGGACCTCAAGGCCCTGAAGGATCTCATCATCGAGGCGGTGGTGGATCGCTTCGATCACAAGGATCTGAACCAGGACGTCCCCTACTTCAAGGAGAAGAACCCCACACCCGAGAACCTGGCGGTGGTCATCTGGGAGCTCCTGGAAGCCCGCCTCGAGGGACGCCAGGGGCACCGGCTGCACCGGATTCGCCTGCACGAGAATGGGTCCTTCTTCGTCGACTACTACGGAGAGCATGCCGGACATGCCGAGAGAATCTGAGCCGGAGCGATCGGCAGGCGGGGTGCCGGTAGTGGAGATCACCCGGTCCTATGGGTTCTCGGCGGCCCACCGGCTGCACAACCCCCGATTCAGCCTGGCCGACAACGCGCGGATCTATGGACGGTGCAACAACCCCAACGGACACGGCCACACCTATCGGCTGGAGGTGACCATCCGGGGACCCGTGTCGCCCGAGACCGGCTGGGTCGAGGCCGGGCCGGCACTGGATGCGGTGGTGCGGACCCAGGTCCTTCGGCGCTTCGATCGAATGACCCTGGACCACCTGATCACCCCCACAGACGGCCCCACCAGCACCTCGGAGGTGCTGGTGGCCCTGCTCTGGCGCATCCTGGACGGCGCCCTCCCGGCGGGTCGGCTGTGCCACCTGCGCCTGGAGGAAACGCCGAATAACTTTTTTGACCTGGATCGCGACGGCGCGGACGGGCTGGCGCGCCCGGTGTTCACGACCCCGGCCGACCGGGGCCAGAAAGTAGGCCCAGCATGATCGAACAGCTGGTCAAAGACTTGCTGAAGGAACTCGGCGAGGATCCGTACCGGGAAGGCCTGACCAAGACCCCGGAACGCGTGGCGAAGGCGTTCAGCTACCTCACCTCGGGATACGGCCAGACGGTCGCAGACGTTCTGAACGGGGCGGTCTTCACCGAGCCCTATGACGAGATGGTGGTGGTCAAGGACATCGAGCTGTACTCCCTGTGCGAGCACCACCTGCTGCCCTTCTTCGGCAAGGCGCACATCGCCTACCTGCCGGCGGGAAAGATCGTGGGACTCAGCAAGCTGGCCCGCCTGGTGGACATGTTCGCCCGCCGCCTCCAGGTCCAGGAGCGGCTCACCACCCAGATCGCCGAGGCGTTGCAGGAGGCGCTGCAGCCGGCCGGGGTCGCGGTGGTCATCGAGGCGTACCACTTCTGCATGATGATGCGCGGCGTGGAGAAGCAGAACAGCCAGGCCATCACCTCTTGCATGCTGGGTGCCTTCCGGGATTCCAAGGGGACCCGCGAGGAGTTTCTCCGGCTGATCAATCATTTCGACCGGCGCTGACCCGCACCGCCTGTGGCATTTCGACCGGCGCTGACCCGCACCGCCTGTGGCATTTCGACCGGCGCTGACCCGCACCGCCTGTGGCACTCCGACTGGCGCGATTCATGGCGCCTATGGAAGCCCGGCCAGGACCGACTCGCAAGACCTGTGGTCCGACCCGTGCCGTTCCCGATCGGTGGAAAGGCGCCCGCTGAACAGAGCATCCCAACCCCTCCAGTTCGCGAACCCCGGGAAGGCCCGCTCCGGAAGTTCTCGCTTCCCATGCCTTCGCCCTCGGGGCAGGGTGATGAGCGGAGCCCGTGACCCCCGAACAGGAAATCCCTCGGAACCGACTCTTGACAGTCCGGCATTGCTCTGGTATCTAAAGTTACGGTTAGCAACGGAGGTCAAGCTTCCACTTGAGATGAAAAAGCCCGCCGAGGTTCGCCGCGTGGCATCGGCTCTGGTGGAGGCCCCAAGGGACCACGGGGCCTGCTTCCCCATCGGGGTTGTCGCCGACCTTCTGGGCGTCACGGAACAAACCCTCCGACTGTACGAATCCCATGGTCTGGTGAAGCCGGCACGCCGTAACCGGGAGCGATATTATTGCGCCGGGGACGTGCAGTGGCTGGAGTGCCTGCGCCGGCTCATCCACACGGAGAAGGTGAGCATCGAAGGGGTCAAGCGCCTGCTCCGGTTCGCCCCGTGCTGGGACATCATCGGCCTCCCGCAGGAACTGCAGTGCAGTCAGTGTCCGGTGTTCCGGGACGGCTCCGGCGGACCGGTGATGAACGGGGGATTCCGGCGGGGTGCATCCGGCCGGTGATCGTCGGCGCGCGGCGAGCGGGCGGCGCGGGAATGGAGACTTCATCATGGCGGCACATCCTACCGGTTCAGGCCTGGCGGCCCTGGACGGCGTCAAATACAGCGTGGCCATCGCGTCGGGGAAGGGTGGTGTCGGCAAATCCACCGTGAGTGTGAACCTGGCGGTCGCCCTGGCGCAAACGGGGGCCGCCACCGGTCTCTTGGACGCCGATATCTACGGGCCCAGCATCCCCATGATGATGGGCATCAACCGGATGCCGCAAAGTAACGGGCAGAAGATCCTCCCACTCGAGGCGCATGGGGTCCGGCTGATGTCCCTCGGGTTCCTGATGCCCGACGGCGCCCCCGTGATCTGGCGTGGACCCATGGTGTCTGGGGCGATCCAGCAGTTCCTGCAGGACGTGGAATGGGGCCCGCTGGAGTATTTGCTCATCGACCTCCCGCCGGGGACGGGCGACGCCCAACTCACGCTGGCACAGTCGTTGCCACTGACCGGGGCGGTGATCGTGATGACGCCACAGGATCTGGCCATGCAGATCGCCAGTAAGGCCCTGGCGATGTTCCGGCAGCTCAAGGTCCCGATCCTGGGCATCCTCGAGAATATGAGTACCTTCATCTGCCCACATTGCGGGACGCCCGCCGCCATCTTCCGGCAGGGCGGCGCCCGCAAGGCCAGCGAGCAGCTGGGAGTCCCTTTCCTGGGCGAGATCCCGCTGCACGCGGTCGTCTGCCAGGCGAGCGACCGGGGTGAACCGATCCTGAGCACGCGTCCCGATTCTCCGGTGGGGGACGCGTTCCGACGGGTCGCGAAGGCACTGACGGAGCGCATCCACGAGGAGGCGCTGTCCGCTCCAGTCATCCGGATGAACCAGTAGCCCTGCGGCAAGGAGCCGTGCATGCACGTGAAGGGTGAAGAGGCCTTGGAGGTCATCCGCCGGGAACTTCAAGCCATCATGAAACGGGGGAGCAAGATCACAGAGCGGGACCTCCTCCGTCTCTCGGCCCAGACCGGCATCGACTACTCCACGGTCCTCAGGATCCAACAGGACCTCGCGTAGCAGTCCCTGAGGGCTGCGGAGGATTCAGCAGGACGCTCGCCGCCCGCGGGGCGCTGGCGGCGAGCGCGGGTGGAGCCTTTCTCCTCTGAGGTGGATGTCATGGGTGCCCCAGATCACCGGGCCAGTGCTCAGGCAGTCGGATGCGTGGGCTATGCAGTCCTGACCGTCAGCGACAGTCGGACCGAGTCGACGGATGCATCGGGACGCCTCATCCAACAGTTGCTGAACGAGGCCGGCCATCGCCTGCTGGATTACGAGGTGGTGACAAACGAGCCCTGGCGCATCCAGGCGGGGGTGCGGCGCTTCCTCCAGGGCTCGGCGCAGTGCCTAATCGTGACTGGCGGTACCGGGGCCGGCCAGCGCGATCTGACCATCGAGACCGTGACCCCCCTCCTGGAGAAGGTCCTGCCGGGCTTCGGCGAGCTGTTCCGCTGGCTGAGTTACGGGGAGGTCGGCAGCGCCGCCATGCTGAGCCGAGCGCTGTGCGGTGTGAGCCGGGGGAAGGTCGTCTGCTGTCTCCCGGGGTCGGAGGAGGCGGTCCGCTTGGCCCTCTGCAAGGTGCTGCTCCCGGAACTGCCGCACCTGATCTGGGTGGCGACCCGGTGATCGGGCCCCGCCGCTGGCGGGAAAGAAGGAGGAGGACGATGGCGGAGCAAGAGCGGAAACATAAACGGACCGAGGGGCCGCCGGCCGGGGAAGGCGGACAGCCGGTTGCCAAGGTCACGGAGAAGGGGAAGAAGCTGAAAGAGGACATGGACAAGCTGGTGGACGAGATTGATGACGTCCTGGAGGAGAACGCCGAGGAATTTGTGAAGAGCTACGTCCAGCGCGGCGGCGAATAGAACCTCCTGGCCGCCCGGGACGGGCCGAGGAAACCCGGAGAATCCTGATGCCGATTTACGAATTCATCTGTGATGCGTGCGCGCACGCCTTCGAGAAGCGGGTCCCCTCCAGCCGCAGCCGGGTGGCCTGCCCGAAGTGCGAGGGTGGGAAGCTGACCAAGCAGTTTTCCACATTCGCCTTCAAGGGGGAGTTCAAGTTCGTCGGGTCGGGCGGCGGCTGTAGCCGGTGCAGCAGCGGCGGGTGAGGGACGTGTAGCCACTGATCCCCCGCGTGTCGGGGGAACCCGAGCGACGGCTGGCACGTTCGAATGGCTGGGCACTCCCCAGCCATTCGTGTTTGTGGCCAGGGGGTTCCTTGAGGTTCCCCTTCCGAGAAGGATCCGTCTCCCCCGTCGTCGAACGGCGACGCGCCGAGCGTGATGCTGGGGCCTCGTATGGAAATCCGACGGGGAGAAAAGACTTGACACCCCCGCCTGTCTTTTCGAGGGGTTAGGTGGGTTCTGTCTCAGGAGTTGCGCGGGGGTTGCGGGACACGCCGTCCAGAATGGCCTCCCAGGCCTCGGCGGCCTCCCGGGTGGCATCCGGCACCAGGTGGCCGTAGGTGTCGGCGGTGATGGCGATGCTGGCGTGTCCAAGCTGGCGGGAGACGACCAAGAGGGGCACCCCCCGCTGGAGGGCCAGGCTGGCGTAGGTGTGCCGGAGGTCGTGGATTCGGAGCGGCCGGGGGATGCCGGCCAGCTTCAGGACTCGGCGCAACGCCTGGCCGGGGCACTTGTCCTCAATCGGCTGGCCCGTAGCCCCGGGGAACAGCCACAGGGCCTCCTGGCCCCTGACTGCCGCCTCGGCCCGGATCGTGTCCAGCCAGCCCCGCAGAACCGTCACGGTGGAGGGGGGCAGGCTGGCCGTCCTCGGCTTCCCGCTCTTCGGGTTCCCCACCCGGTGCTTGCGGATGGCCCGCCGGATCGCCAGGGTCCGCCGCGTCAGGTCCACATCGCCGACCTGAAGCCCCAGGGCCTCCCCCAGCCGGAGCCCCGTGCTGACGATGGTGAGCAGCAGCGGGTGGTACTTCGGCTCCCGCCCCTCGGCCAGGGCCAAGAGCCTGGTCAGTTCCGGCTCCGTCAGCCACTCCGCCTGCCGCACTTCCCGATCTTCCCGCCCCATCCGCCCCGCGATGGCCTCGACAGGGTTCCGGTTGACAATCCCCGCCGTCACGGCGCGCCGGAAGATGCCAGTCAGAATGCCCCGGATGGTGGCCAGCCGCTTGTGGGAATAGCCCTGCGACCGCAACCCGGCCCACCACGCTTCAATGTCGGGGATCGTGATATCTGCCAGCGAGCGGGCTCCGAAGGCCGGCAGCAGGTGCTTGTCCAGGATGTTCCGGTAGGTGTCCTGCGTGCCGCCCTTCATGGTGGCCGACTCGATGGCCCACCAGCGCTCGGCCGCTTCCTTGAAAGTGGGGGCAGGAGCGGCAGGGGAGGGGATCGGCTCGGCAAAGACATCCTCGATCTTGCCCAGCTTCAACATCGCCTCCACCTGGCCCGCGTAGTTCTCGGCCGCCTTGGTGGAGTTGAAGACCCGCGTCTTGCGCGTGCCCTTGTAGTTGACCCGGACGTAGATGCGGCGGTTCCCCCCCGGGTGTCCGGGATCCCCGGGCCTCTGGAGCTTCACACCCATCACCGGCCCCCTTTCTTCTTGAGCGCGGTCTTGAGGTAGTCCTGGAGCAGCCGCTCCGCCAACTTGGTGAAGGAAATGTTCTCGTCAACGCACCGGTGCATGATGGCCCGGTGCAAGTCCTCGGACAGATACACCGAGAGCCGCACGATCCTCACCTCCTTCCCCTGGGTGGTCGGTCTCTTCCTCATGGTTAACAGTTTAGCGCGATAGCGCGATGATGTCAAGCGTTGTTTTCGGGGGCGGGCGTGCAGGAGGGCACGGGCATCAGCAGCAGCCAGGCGGGCGGCCTCTAAGGGCTTGTGGTTCCGCCGGCGGGACATCCAGGCGTCCACCTCGCCGCGGCGGGCCACGAGTTTGACGCCGATCCTGAAGGTGGGCAACGGATCGGCGGGGTCGTTCACGAGGTCTTGGAGGGTTCGGCGGGACAAGGACAGGTAGCGAGTCAAGGCCCGGAGGTCGAGGTAGAGATCCGGGTCCCACTGAATTGTCACGGCCTCGATGATGCGCATTGTGGCTTGTCGCCTACCGTCGCAGCCCCATCACTGCGGTACTCAGAAGACTGGCCGCACCGTTCAGCCAAGGCCACCCGCCTTCGGTACACCTTGCCCCGGGCCAGGGCTCGCTCGAACTCGGGCGCTGTCAGCAGGAGGAGGCAGCCTTTCCCGAGCGCGACCGGAATCAGGCCCGGAGGGGGCGGCGTGCCCATCACTCTCCGAATTCCACCACCCGCTGCGTACCCTCGGAACCGTCGGGCAGGCTGATTTTTTCCCATCTGACAGTGAGGCGGACAGGCTTCGGGGCTGGCCTCTCCAACTCACCCGTGAGCTTGGCCAGCAACTCAACGATCCTAGTCAATTCCCGCACCGCCACGAGCGCGCACCGAAGGTCCCCTTCCTTCTCAGCCTTCGCCCCGATGCGCTTCGCCTCAGCTTCGAGGGATTGAATCTTGGTCAAGAGGGTGTCCGCGCGCGCCACTTCCGCCGCCTCCGAGGCTTTGACCAGGGCGCCTGGTAGGTGGGCCTCTCGGTGGCGGGCAAGGGCGTCCTCAGATACCGCGAAATCCCGCGCTATTCCCGCGATTGCCTGCCCGCTCGCCAAGGCCTGGTCAATATCAGCCCTATGTGGACTGGCGCATGCCGTACACCTCCGGCCCATCCTTACCCTCCTTTCCGCTCCCGCCCGCTTGGCCCTTGGCACGCCGGATCCAGGGCCGAGGGCCGGTCTTCCGCCAGCCGGATGCTGATGCGGGGGCGGTCGGTTACTCCCATAACCGTCGCTCGTTCCCGGAGGTCTTGGGGCACGTCCTGGGGGAGGTAGTGGACCCACTCCGCGTCCACCAGGGCCAGGATCCCCGGGCCCGTCCAGACGCCGGTATGCTCGCGGGTCACGGCGTCCCGTCCAGGGCTAGGCTCACGGCGACGGCGCACAGCTCGCAGCGTAGCTTATGCTCACCGACCGGACCGCCGCAGGACGGACAGCCTTCCGCCGTCCACTTCGGGTCCCGAAACCTGACGAACGGGTCTAGGCTTGCGGTCGCCAGTTGCCGCGAGAAAACCGCCGCTCGGCGTAGGACGGCCTCAATGGTGCGTCGGTCCTCCTGGACTGATTGGGCCAGCTCCGGTGGAATCCCGCGCGGCCTCGGTGCGCCGTCCTCCCAGGTGAGCAGGCCACGGACCGCCAGGTGTTGAACGGTGGCTAACCCACGGGCGCGCATCGGACCTCCGTCATCGGGTTTTCTCTTCGAGGAGATTGTAAACCTTCCGGATTTCTGCCCTCCACGCCTCGTCTTGATTGGGCGCCGCTCGCGGAGCCGCCCCCTGGTGCGGCGGAGCGGAGCGAGCGGCGCTCTTGAGTGTTCTCTGTGATGTTCTCTGAGATGTTAACGTCACCCGTTGGGTGACGTCCTCCACCTCGGTTGGGTGACCTAGTGCGCCCCCGTTGGGTGACGTCGTGTCTGGCCCGCGCGGCTCCTTAGCGTCATCGTCTCGGTGACGATAAGGACCCACATCATCCTTAGCGTCACCCGCCGGGTGACCATAAGGTCCCGCGTAAGAATAACTCCAGAGGACTTGGCGCAACTCTGACGCGCGATCGACGGTGATCTCCTGTGCCTGACTTCGACACTCTTGGCCTCGATCCCTTGCGCCACAACGACACCAGGACGCGGTGCCTCCTTCCCCCGCACTTGACGGAGGGGCGGCAGAGATGTTAGGATTACGCTTAGAGATGCGTAACTCTAACATCGGAGCTGCCCATGGATGCCGAGCGCCTGCGCCGCCTGCTCCTGGACCAGCAGATCGCGACCATGCCCGAGCTCAAGGCCGCCCTCGGCACGGACGTCGACATGACCGTCTTCCGCAAGCTCCGGGCCCTCGCCTACCACTCGAGCTATTCGCATCGCGGGAAGTACTACACCCTCGACGAGATCGCCCGCTTCGACGCGCTGGGGCTCTGGTCGTGCCGGTCCGTGGGGTTCTCCAAGCACGGGACGCTCCTGCGGACGTGCGAGACTCTCGTCAGCGCGTCGGAGGCCGGGTACGCCACGGACGAGCTCGAGACCGTGCTCTGCGTCGGGGTGAAGGACGCGCTGCGGAAGCTCGCGCGAGAAGGGCGGATCTTCCGCGAGCAGGTCGCGGGGCGCTTCGTCCACTTCGCGGCGGACCGCGCGGTGCGGCGGGACCAGGGCCGGGCGCGACAGGTGTGGGACACGCAGCCCTCGGCTCTCGCGTTCGGCGCCGGCGTCCGGGTGGTCCCCGACGAGCTCAAGGCGGCGATCATCCTCTTCTTCTCGCTCCTCGACGAGCGGCAGCGCCGGCTGTACGCCGGACTGGAGTCCGCGAAGTTGGGGCACGGCGGCGACCGGCGGGTCGCCGCTCTCCTCGGCCTGGATCCGGGCACGGTGGCGACGGGGCGACAGCAGCTCCTCTCGCGAGACGTGGACCTGGAGCGGGTGCGCCGGAGGGGCGGGGGGCGGAAGCCCGTGGAAAAAAAACGCCCGAGGTGATCGCGGGGATCGAGGACCTGATGCAGCACGACGTGGCCGGCGACCCCTGCTTGGGGCTCAAATGGACCCGGCGGACGACCCGGAAGATCGCAACGGAGTTGCGCACCCTGGCCATCCAGGTCAGCCCGAGGACGGTGGCCCGGCTTCTCAAGGATCTCGACTTCTCCCTCCGCGGCAACCGCAAGCAGCTCTCCCGCGGCTCCGGCCCGGATCGGAACGAGCAGTTCGCATACCTCTCCGGGCAACGGACGAGCTTCGCCGCGCGGGCCCTGCCGGTTGTGAGCGTCGACTCCAAGAAGAAGGAGCTGGTCGGCAACTTCAAGAACGCGGGCACGGCCTGGAGCCGGACCCCGGAGCTCGTCAACGATCACGACTTCCGGTCCGACGCCGTGGGGATGGCCAGTCCCTACGGAATCTACGACGAGCGGGCGAACCGGGGTGCCGTCTTCGTGGGCACGTCCCACGACACGCCCGAGTTCGCGGCGGAGAACATCACGAGGTGGTGGGAGGCGGAAGGGCGGGAACGCTACCCGGGGGCCACGGAACTGCTCGTGCTGGCCGACGGCGGTGGCAGCAACGGTCCGCGCAACCGGGCCTTCAAGTACACGCTGCAGACTCGCCTCTGCGATGTGCATGGCCTCAGCATCACGGTCTGCCACTATCCCACCGGCGCGTCGAAGTGGAACCCGATCGAGCACCGGCTCTTCAGCGAGATCAGCAAGAACTGGGCGGGCTGTCCGCTCCGCAGCTACGAGACGATGATCAATCACATCAGCACCACGCGGACGGAAACGGGCCTGCGTGTCACCGCGCAGCTCGTCACCCAGCAATACGCAAAGGGAGTCAAGATCCCGGATGCTGTGATGGCGACGCTTGACATCCGCCCGCATGAGATCCAGCCGCTTCGGAACTACACGATCCACCCGAGGCAGTAGAGGCCGAGAACTGGAAGTTATTCTTGCGCGGACACTAAGGACCTCGCAGCGCGACGGTGTAGTGCCACCTCGCCCACCGTTCTCCCCCCTTACGAAACCGATGACGCCGCACAACTCCCCGGCCTTCCAGCCTGGCGTACACCTCAGCAAATCGGCCCCGCGACAGCTTTGCGACTTTACAAATTCGTTCACGCGACGGGTATGCCTGTCCCTTGGGGTTCGCATGGCGAAGGAGGACGAGCAACAGCCGAAGTTCAGCATGGGTTATCCCACCTACCAGCCCAGAGTCGAACATCCACGCCGGGACATACGCATACCGAGCGTCCCCGCTCGCCGCACGCAGGTTGCTGGACGGGGTCATCCTCGCGCTCATCGCTGCACTTCGGGTGGGCGTTTGGTCAACAGCGGGTGGCCGACCTTCTCAAGAGCGGCCAACGTGTCCTCCGAAATCCTCACCCGCCGGCCGAGGCGAACGCCCGGAATCGTACCCACCCGGATGGCTGCCCGGACTGTGTGGGCCGAGAGCCGCAATCGCTGGGCGGCTTCTTCAACGGTATAGAGCATGTGCGCCTCCCCCGCTGCGTACGAAGACTGAGCAGCATCGAGGCGCATTCTAAGACATCCGGTGGCGGGGAGGGTCCGTACAGAAAAGGCGGGGTTTTATGTCACGCCAAGCGGGCAGTCACCAAACCCTGAAAGAGGGACGTGAGCCAGCGGTGGACTTGAGTGGAATCTCGAGAGACGAAAGCGGCGCGCAGCGCCATAGTGAGGGCGAAAGCCAACGGGTCACCCTCCTCGGGGTGATCGAGTCGCGCCAAGGAAGCCTCGACGGACTGACTGTACCGCCGCCGTGCTTGGCGCACCTGCGCAACGGCATTCGCCTCGCTGCCCCTGGCGCGTCGGTACACTCGGCGTTCCGCCTCACCATCGGAGAGGCCTTTCGCCCTGAAGGAACGCAGCAACTCGGCCTCGCGGTCTTCTGAGAGTTTGGCAATTGCTTGCGCCTGTGTTGGCCGGCGGAGGCCGGTCTTCCGCCCCCAGACTGTTTGGGCAATCAAGGCCCGAGGGATGGGTTGCCCTCTGGCATCGGAGTGTATGGCAAGCCAGCCGGCAACCTGCATGCGGCGGCGTTCGGCTCTTGTGTCCTGGTGCACATTTTGGGCCTTCTCCTTAATCCGCTCCTTAATCCGCCGTCGCGCCGCTTGTACCTCAGCCTCCGTTGTCCAGGGATAGACGGGGATGAGTCCCCACGTTCCCGTTCCCAGGATGTAGGCGCCGCGCTCCCCCTGACGGCTCTCAGCGGGATCCTGGAGGTCCACGCCCAACGGCGGGAAGACACCCCACCTCTTGTAAAAGGGCGGGACCATCCCCGAGAGGATGGCCTGCCCGTAAGGGGTGGATGGTGCGTGAAACCACTCCCGCCTTCGTGCTTCCTCGAAGCCAAATCGAAAGATCAACCCGCCGCGTTGATTGATCTCCTCTTTCGTGCGGGGCATCGCCCCCTCTGGTCGCGGGAGAAGGGCCGCGTGGATGGCCATAGTGTCGGCGCGAAACTGAGGGTGGTCCAGTAGCCCCACAACCTCCCTAAGATCCTGGGCCCTGATGGGCCGCTTCCTCCTGCGAAGAGTGATCCTAGCGAGCGGTATCCCGAAGGTGGATTTTGGGTTCTTCGGTCGGTGGGTCATGTGCTCCTCCCGCAGGAGCCCCGAGGGGATCCCGCGCCCAAGGCGGTCGGGAGCCGCCCTGTCCTCCGTCGAGTGAGGGTGCGGAATGGATCAAGGCTATGAGGTTGTTCAACTTTGCCCCTGCCAGAGACGCGCATTCAGATCGAATGCAGCACGGATCGAAGAAAGCGCAGTGCGGAGAGAACCGCTTCCGGCGTCAATGCCTTCTCCGTTGGCGTAGCCGCATCACTCTGTGACAGCCCCCGGGATCGGAGGATGCTGCTGAAGACATCCCGGAATGCTTCCAGTCGCTCCTGGTACGTCATCCCTTTCCCGTCCTCATCCTTCCAGGGCACCCACGTTGGGAGAAGGGTGCCCGGGTCGAGATCCAGGATGTCTCCGTACACCAGATCATCCATCACCCGATATTCGTCGGGCGCCAACTTCGGGGTCCCATCCGGATTGGCCACCAGCAGCAGGGCAGGATGGGCAGGTCGGAGGCAATTCAGTGGTGGGGGATTCATGCCGGCTCCCCTTGTCTCCGTCACCGGAAAAGGGAACCCAGGAGCAGCGTTAGCCACATGCCCACACACAACCCGACGAAGCCCCCCGCAAGTGCATTTTCCCAATCCCGTCGTTTACAGTTCCGACACCTGCCAACTGGATTGGCTTGATCCACGGGAATTGGACGCGGACAACAGTCGCAGTTGGTCCGTGGGTAGTGAAGTTCCGGGTACACAACGCTCGGCCGATGCGGGCAGCACTGACAGTAGAACATGCGGAGGTCCACGCCAAGGAGTTCCTGCTTCACTGACACGGGCATCCGACGCCAATCTCGAACCGCTCGATCAAGACCACGGTGTTCCGGTCCCTGCGGCTCATCCTCCTGGGCCTGGCCCTGGTCGCTCATGGGGTAGTCCCTCCGCTGATATGTGGCACCCAGTCGTGGCGCTTGTGCCTTTGGCCTCCCTCGGATTCGGTGCCACCCCAAGTGCTTGCTCTTCTTCTCTCCCCGCCCAGGGTCGGCTCCAGAAAGACCAAGGCCCCGACCGCACGGCCGCCAACTGATCCCATGACCCCGCGGGCCCTTCTCCGTCGCGAACGGGAGGCCGGGGATGGGTGGTTACCCCGCCAGTTTCACTGAGATCCTACGATCCGAAAATTCCCCTTGACTTTTCCCGCCCAGAGTATGAAGCTTCCATTGTCGCCCCAACCAGGAGACACGGGAAACCGTGGTTTCGGGCGAGCCGACACGCGCAAGTCGGTCATTGCCTGGATGGGCCAGGGACCTGCGAAAGCAGCCCCTGGCCGCTTGTTTTTTATGGCCAGATCCGCGGGTTGGTCCGGATCTTCAAAATCGTACTCGTTCCGGCTGAGTATGCCGTGATGAAGTGTGACACTCCCTTGCGGTTTGGAGGCTGTATCACCACCGCAAAGTCCTCGCCCCAACCGGACCCGGTAAGTAGGTAGACCTCCCGCCCCTTGACGTGGGCTTGTCGAATCTCCTCTGGCCTCTGAAGTGCCTCGAAGATCCACGGCATCCGCTCAGCCCGCTCAAGATCGAAATACTGTCCGTTTCTCCAGAACACATGGGCCCAGTTGTGGGCGGTAAAGATCACGCGCACCTGCGTGCCACCCCGGGAGGCGAACACCTTCGCCCAGACGAAGTGCTTGAAGAAGTACGCCTTGAAATCATTCTCGCTGGTGAACCCAAGGACCTGCGGCGGCGGCCTGGTCATCCTGGGCACCTGCCTCCCTACGTCTTCATACCTCCAAGAAAACAGCAAGACCCTGGGGCACGGCGGGCAGCCAGACCCAGGGCCTCGCGTACCGGAAGGCGGGAGCCCTCCGGAAGCGTATTCGGTTGTTCGCCCGCCGTGCTTTCCGTTGACCCTTCTACGCCGAAGAAATTGACCTTGTCAAGCTCCCTTTGGCTGTTGCGCCATGCTCAGCTCACCGCCCCCATGGCCCCGCGGCGGTCGTGCCGTGCGTCTCGGGCGGGGACCTGGGCTTTCCTCAAGACTCTGAGAACGATCGGATACGGGATCTGGAGGGCATCCGAGATTGCCTGTCGCGAGAGCCCTTCTCTGGCTGTCAGCGGCCACCCTATACTGAGCCACCGGGGTCGGGGAAGCTGAGCCACCCAGAGTCGCCCAAACTGCGCCAGCGGGCGCACCCTTGCGCTTTCTCGTCTTGGTGGCTACCTGGATAGCCTCGCACGCCGGATCGGTGAACCTTGCCGCGTTTTACGCCGCTGGCCCGTTGGCCGGAGAACCCGCCGATCCGCTCCAGGCGTTTCACCCCACCGATGCCGGTGGAAGTTGGACACCGACACGGGAGGTTGTCACCTCGGGGGGGGTGGTGCCCCCCGGACGCCCGCGGGCCCCCGCGCCGCTGGTGGCCCTCGGCGATTTCCAGTTGCGCGGGGGTTGCGTCGCCGTGCATCGTCGTGCTACGATTTGCCTACCGTCTCCCTCTAAGGTCTCGTCATGCTTGGCCTTCAGTTCGATAAAAGACTTGACACCCCTCGAAAGCTGTTTAAGATACCTCGCATCATCGTGATAGCGCTCGAGGAATTTTCACGACTCGCCGCAAGCGCATCGGGATGGCGGGGGAGAGTGGACGAGCCGCTCACGGAGGCCCGACAGCATGAGTGATTCCGAGACCAAGCTGAACTCCCTGCAGAAGACGATGCGCAAACTCTCGGGGCAACTCCCGAAGACAGACGCCTCCTATCAGCGGAAGATTGATCAGTACGAGATGGACATGGAGAGTCTGCAGGCGCAGGTCAAGGCGCTGGAGGAGGAGATGTTCCACCTGCGCCGCCGCCAGGAGCAGACGCCGAAGGAATTCGAGTTTCTCCGGAACAAGTTGAGCCAGTCGCGAGAGCAACTCGAGCACGCCCACCAGCAGAACGAGCGCCTGGTGGCCGCCCTCACGACCGCCAAGGAGCAGCTCGCCCAGCTGCGGGCCG
>Ga0156237_1034_pt3 | contig 30193 bp, 28 predicted proteins | sample RifCSPlowO2_12_FD_107884 | JGI IMG/M metagenome (GOLD analysis project Ga0156237, IMG submission 107884) | candidate division NC10 bacterium RIFCSPLOWO2_12_FULL_66_18
GTACGTGAGATCGTCCGGGAGACCCAGGGCCGTGGCGATCACGGCGCGGATCTCCTGCAGGCGCACGGGCCGCGCCTCGGACGGCATGGTCTCGAGGTCGAGCATCATCCGGGTCACGGCCTGGGTCAGCTCCTCCACCCGGCGTCCCGCGGGCTCCCGCTCGGAGTCACCGGGCGAGCTGCTGATCAGCCGGTTGACCAGCCCCTGGTAGCGGGGCGAACGCAGCAGGTCCACGTGAAACCCGGCGTCGAAAAGCATGTCGTAGTGGTAGCTGAAGAAGATCTTGGCCAAATGCCGGGCCGCCTGGGCGATGTCCATGGTTCGGTTGTCTCGCTCCAGGATGGCCAGCCGCTCCGCGGTGGGGAGCATCTCCCAGATCGCCGGGTCCACCTTCCGCTCGGCCACCATGCGGCCGGACCGGTAGCGTTCCGCGAAGTCGGTGATCCGCCGGTCCCCCATCCGCGCCGACAGGCGAGGCAGCAGGGCGCGGAGATCGTCGGGCGGGATCTCGGCGATGGACCGGTACTGGCGCTGGAGGGGGAGGACGTACTCTTCCCACTCCCGCAGGCTCATGAGGTCCGTGAGGACGAGGAACGCGGTCCCTAGCTCCTCCGGCGACATCCCGGCCGCGGTCGCGCCCGCCTCCGGCCGGACGGCCTCCGGGATTTCGTCGGGACGTTCCAGGGGGAGCTTGACCATCTGGCCGGCGAAGAGCTGATCCACGGGAACCAGGATCCCCAGCGTTCGACCCATCACCTCCCGGATCTCCGCCAGGGCCGCCTCCACGTCGTCCGGCGTTCCGTCGCTCAGGCGTTCGGCCCGCTCCAGGACTATCCGAAAGAGGAATTCGGCCACGGCGTCGGGCCGGGCCTCTAGCGCCTCCCGCACCCGGTGATAGGCCGGAAACTCGACCGCGGCCTCGGACAGTCCGGTGTCGTGGAACAGGTCATAGGATTTGCACATGAACAGGCGCGCCAGCTCGCGCCGCAGTTGGTCTGGCCTGAGTCCCCCCGGATCTTTTGCCAGGAGGTACCACTTCTCCGCTAGGGACATGCTCTGCAGCTCTTCATCGGTGAGATCCGCCAGCCGGGTTCCCTGCGTGCCCTCCTTGGCCTTCAGGTCTTCCAGGGCCAGGTCCGTATACTCCCGGAGAAAGATCGGGACGAATCGCCGGAGCTGGTCCACGGTCCAGTATTCGCTGTACGCGCCCAGATGCGCCGTCCGCTGCTCCGGGGAGAGGCAGTCGGCGAACAGCCGGACCGTCCAGCGCAGCTCCTCATCATCCATCCGGTCCACCCGGTCCACCAGTTCCTTGGCGCGTTGCTGGATGAACCGCCGCTGGGACTCGATCCTGGACAGAGGCTCCACAGGGACTGTCCTTTCCCGCTTGGCTGAGGCGCGCTCCGAGAAGCTGGTCGGCTACCCCAAGGGTGGCGTATTAAACCCTGTCTTTCCGAAATAGTCCAGCGGGATAACGGGCCTACGATCCGGGCGTTCCCGCTTTCCCGTCAGATGGCCAACGCCAGGCAGTCGCCCCGCGGGTCGGCGGCCCCCACCAGGCACCCGCTCTCGGGGTCGCGCAGAATGCCCTGGGCGAAGCCCATGTTGAAGTCGAAGGGGACCGTGACGGTCACCCGATGCCCCCGAGCGGCCAGCGCGGAGACCACCTCGGGCGCGAAGCGCGCCTCGATCCGCAGGCTCTGAGGATCATCGCCCCGCACTCGACGCCCGTGGACCCAGCGGGGCGCATCCAGGGCGTCCTGGATCGGCAGGCCGCGGTCCATCAGGCCGGTGACGATGGTGAGGAGGGTCTGCGGCTGTCCGTCCGCCCCGCGCGTGCCGGTGGCCAGCACGGGCTGGTCCTCTCGCGTGGCCAGGAGCGGGGTGAGCGTGTGGAGCGTACGCTTTCCCGGCGCCAGCCGATTTACGTGCTCCGGATCGAGGGAGAAATAGGCCCCCCGGTTCTGCAGCAGGATCCCGGTCGTCCCCGCCACCACCCCGGAGCCGAAGGTCGAGTAGAGGCTCTGGATCCACGCGACCCAGTTGCCCTGGCCGTCGGCGGTACACAGGCAGATGGTGTCCCCGTCGAGCTGGCCCAGAGAGGGGGCCGCCATCGCCCGATCCGGCGAGATCAGGCGGCGCCGTGCGTCGGCATATTGAGGATCCAGCAGGTGATCCACCGGCACCGACACGAAGCGGGGGTCGGACACGAAGTGATCCCGGTCGGCGAACGCCAACTTCTTCGCCTCGACCATGAGATGGAGGCGATCCGCCTCGGACGCGCCCGCCAGGTCGAATCCCGCCAGGATCTGGAGCGCCATGAGGGTGGCGATCCCCTGGGAGTTGGGGGGGCACTGAAAGACGCGGAGCCCGCGATACGGCACGCTGAGGGGCGCGACCCATTCCGCATGCGAGCCTGCCAGGTCCTCGGCTGTCAACAGTCCGCCCTTCGCCTGCGAGGCGCGGGCAATCTCCGCGGCGATGGGCCCTGCATAGAAAGCGTCCCGGCCCCCCTCGGCCAGCGTCTGCAGCGAACGGGCGAGGTCGGATTGCACCAGGATCTCCCCGGCGCGGGCCGGTCGCCCGCCGGGGAGGTAGACGCGGGCGGTCTCGGGCGTCGCCTCCAGCAGGGACCGCTCCACCTCCGCGGCCCGGACCAGCTCCGGCGGGGTGGGGAATCCCGTCTCGGCCAGGTGGATGGCCGGCCGCAGGACATCCTTCAGATCCATGCCGCCACAGCGGGTCAGGGCGGCCGCCCATCCGTCCACGGCTCCCGGAACGGTCGCGGCCCAGAGACCCCGGAAGGGCATCTCCGTGTGTCCGGCCTCCCGGTACCGCTCCAGGGTGGCCGCCTGCGGCGCCGCACCCGAGGCGTTCAGGGCCAGGACCCGGCGTTCCTTCGCGTGATAGATCAGGGCGAACAGATCCCCGCCCAGGCCGCACATGTGCGGGTGCACCACGGCCAGGACGGCGTTGGTCGCGACGGCGGCGTCCACGGCGTTGCCGCCCTGCTGGAGGATCTGGATGCCGGCCAGCGTCGCCAGGGGATGCGGCGACGCCACCACGCCGTGACGGCCGAGAATGCCGGGTCGATGGTAGGACATCAGGTGCTCCCTTTGCTGCCCCAGGTGGCGGAGCCTTCCGAATCCCGGTCGCCCCCCGATCCGTTCGGTCTGGAGGCGATGCGGTCTCGGAGGCAACGGATCATTCGGGACGCGCCGTGAGTTGCCCGGCGAGCCAGGCCGGCACCTTCACATATAACTCGGCGTTGGCCTTCAGGTCAATGTGGTTGAACCACCGCGGCAGATAGGCGAGGAGGCTCGCCGGCAGCACCGCGGGCTGGTGCTGGTGCTGGGAGATCACCTGGAGGACGGCCCATGGCATCGCCTGTGCCGTGGCCCGGACCGCCTCGATCAGGGACGGGATGTCCCCCTCCGCATGCAGGAGCAGCGTTGGCCGAGACGAGGCCGCAGGGGGCGGCATGGACCGGAGCAGATCCAGGATCTCGCCGGGGCCCTGGGCGCGGACCGTCGTGCTCCCGAAATGCGTCAGCATGGCCCGCCCCTCTTCCGACGGCCGCTGCGGCAGAGCCGGGGAGATCGCCGCGACCACGTCGGCGCTGGACATGAGGGCCAGCCGTCCGCCCAGGCTGTGTCCCACCGCCGCCACCCGACCGAACCGGCGCAGGAAGGCGAGGATCGCCTCGAGGTCCTCCAGCATCGCGCCACCCAGCGGCGCCGGATGCTCCCCGTGCCCCCGGATGTCGAAGGTGCAGGCGGCCAGGCTTCGCTCTGCCAGCCGGGCCGCCAGGCCGAGCATGTGCTCCTTGCAGCCGCCGTAGCCATGGACGACAGCAACGCCGGCAACGGGTGAATCCGGCCGGAAGAGATACGCCGGAACCACGTGGCCGTCGTGGCTTCTCACCTCGGTCAGTCGGGCGAACTCCATGGAGAACTCCAATGCAAGTGAAAGGGAAAACCGACAACCGGCAACCGGGAATCGGGATCTCCCGAACCACGCGGTCCCCGTCCGTGAACTCTCGAACAGCCGAACTCCCGAATCCGCCAGAGGCGGAAACGCTCTTCAGTCCGTCATGCCGTATTCAGCAGCGCCCGCCTCAGATGCGGCGAATGAAGCAACTGGCTGCCAGGCGCGTGGTCGGTGATCCGCCCCTGCTCCAGAAGGTAGGCGCGGCCGGCCAGCCTGAGGATCCGCCGGACGTGCTGTCCCGCGATCAGGATGCCGATCCCCTGGCCGCACAGGGCCCACAGGGTGTCGCAGAGCCCGGCGATGGGGCGGGGAGCCAGTCCCATGAACGGATCGTCCAGCAGGAGGACCTTGGGCTGGGCCATGAGCCCCCGGCCTCGGGTCCGACCTCCCGGCTCCGGCCCGCCTCGCGTTTCGCGGCCGCGAGGATGGCGCGCGCGCCGACGTAGCCGTGCATGGCCAGGGGGGGCGGCTCGACGCCGAATCGCTTGCGGCAGCCTTCCACGAAGGCGCGGGATGCCGCCTCGGTTCCCGGCTCCGTGATGCCTGGCTCCCAGCCGGTGGTGCCGAAGAGGAATTGGCCGGACGGGCCCAGATCGCGCACCACCTCGGGGAACTCCATCCCGAAGGCGCCGAGGAATCCCTTGAGGATGGCCACGCTGCGCGGCTTGAAGACGTCCACGACAATCCCCACCATGCTGTCCACGTAGCCGCCCACCAGGGCCGCCACGCGGAGTCGCGTGATGAGTTCCTCGGCCGCGGCCACCGCGCGGTCCGGTCGGGCCTCGTCGTCGCGGGTCGCCAGGCTGACCCGGAGCGTGCCTGACGCGTTGGCCTCCTCCACGGCGAGCTGGATCCCCCGGTGTAGGGCGGTGCCGTGGGCCGCGAAGCGCCCGCTGAGCGGGTTGATCTCCCCCAGGGCGAGAGTGGCGGCATTCGCCGCGCCCTGGCTGAGAGCGAAACCGGCGGAGAGGAGAAGAACGAGGCAGGCCCAGGTGCCGTAGGGATTCCGCTGGCGCATGAGGACTCCGATGAAAGTTGGACAGAAAATATCAGAGTGCGAAGACGGCCGTCAACGAGGAACTGGCCGTGACGGATCGCAGCCGGTCGTTGCAATGTGCGAGGTCCTGTGTTACCGTGTGCGGGCTTTCCGAAGGGGAGAAGGGATGCGGGTGAACCGACGGTACGCGGGCTGGCTCGTGATGGCGATAGTTCTGACGGCCGGGTGCGGGCGCCTCTTCGCCGACCGGACGCCGGCGGCGACGGCGTCGGCGGATGTCCAGCGCGTCACCTTCGACATCGTGGCGCGCGATAACCGGTGCGAGCCGGCCGTGCTGGCTGCCGACCGGGAAGGTCGGTCTCTCTTGATCACGTTCCATGTGGCCAGTGTGGGGAAGCAGCACGTGTTCCAGATCCCCGACCTAGCGGTTCGCAAGACTGTCCCGGCGGGCACCGAGATTTCCATCCCCGTGCTTGCCGATCGCTCGGGTATTTACTCGTACGGATGCACTGGCCTCGCGTGGCTGGGTCCCCTGGACGCGCGGGGGAAGCTTGCCATCAAGTAGTCCTCCGGCTCTCTGACTCCGTTGCCGGGCGGGCCAGGCCCGGCGCCGTCTTCGATGCCCGACAGCCGTCGATCCAACCAGCCCCCCGCTCCAGCACCCCAGTGGGTCCGGACCCCCGAGGAACTCCGGGCGTTGGCCGCCGCCCTGGCGGGGGGACGGATCGTCGCGCTGGATACGGAATCCGACAGCCTGCACAGCTTCCCGGAAAAGGTGTGCCTGGTGCAGGTGGCCGACCTGCGGGGAACCGTCAGCCTGGTGGATCCCCTGGCCGTGCGGGACCTGTCGGCCCTGGCGCCGCTTGTCGCCGATCCCGCCGTGGTCAAGGTCTTTCACGGCGCCTCCTACGACCTCTCCTCGATGAAGCGGGACTTCGACTTCGCGTTCGCCGGCATCTTCGATACGATGGTTGCGGCCCAGTTCCTGGGACTGCCGGCGCTCGGCCTGGCCTCCCTGCTGGAACGGTTCTTCGGGATCGCACCCGGCCGGTCGCGCCAGAAGGACGACTGGGCCAAGCGCCCGCTCACCCCGGAGCAGGAGTCCTACGCGGCCGAGGACGTCCGGCACCTGATCCTCCTCCGCGAGCAACTGCTGGTGGAACTGCGGATACAGGGTCGCGAGGCCTGGGTGGAGGAGGAGTGCCAGGCCCTGGCCGCGATCCCGGCGGCCCAGCGGGTCTTCGATCCGAACGACTCCGTTCACGTGAAGGGGGCCAAGGACCTTGACGGCAGGGGGCTGGCCGTCCTGCGCGAACTGTTCACCGCGCGCGAGGCCTGGGCGTGGGAGGGGGGGCGGCCGCCGTTCAAGGTGCTGGGCAACGAATCGCTGCTCGCCCTGGCGGCCGAGCGGCCGCGGACGCGCGAAGGCCTGCAGCGAATCCCGGGCTGTTCGCCCAAGGTGGTGCAGCGATACGGGGACGGCCTGCTCGCCGCCATCGCCCGCGTCGACGCCATTCCGGAGTCGGACCTTCCCACGGTTCCCCGGCCGAAGAAACCCCGGATCCCGGCGGCCGTGCAGCGGCGCATGGAGACGCTGACGCGGTGGCGGGCGGCCACAGCCGAGCGGCTCGGCCTGGATCCCGGATTGCTCCTGCCGCGCCGTCTCATCGAGCACCTGGCGGAGCAGGTCCCCGCGGGCCGCGAGGCGCTGGGGAAGATCGAGGGCCTCCGGCGCTGGCGCGCCGAGACCTTCGGCGGGGGAATCCTGGAGATCCTGGCGACGGCCCCTTCCCCCGATCGGCCGCGCCGGAATTCTCCCTCTCCTGCAGGGCGGTGACAGGACATGGCGGGAATGGCGGAGACGATCCAGAAGGTGGTGTCGGAGATCACGCGGGGAACCCGGCACCCCGTCTACCTTCTCCACGGGGACGAGCTCCTGTCGAAGGACGGGGCGAAGGCCATCGTGGATGCGCTGGTCCCGCCCGAGCAGCAGACCCTCAACGTCGAGGTGATCACGGAGGATCGGGATCTCGCCAACCTGCCCGTGCGGCTGAGAACGCTTCCCCTCCTGGGGGGGAGCAAGGTGGTCGTGGTGCACGACAGCAAGGCCTTCGTCTCGAAGCAGAATCTTGGCGACCTCACCAAGAAGAGCCTTCAGGCGTGGCAGGCTGGGGACGCCGAACGGGCGCTGCGCTTGTTCCTCCAGGCCGTGGGGGCGGCAGGCGAGGGCGAGGGCTTCTTGGAGCGGGCGGGCCGGGGAGAGCTATCGGATCCCGAGTGGGAGCGGGTCCTCGGGATGGAGGAGAACCCCGAGGCGGAGCCGTGGCTCCGGGAGATCGCGGGCCGCGCCGTCGCGGACGGGGCGGCGATCCCGGAGGCGACGGGCGCTGGCCTGGCCGGCATCTACGAGGACGCGATCCAGCGGGGCATCCCGGGAAACGCCTCGCTGGTCCTGACCGCCGAGGTGGTGGACCAGCGGCGGGCGCTCTTCAAGAGGATCAGCGCCGCCGGAGTCGTCATTGACTGCGGTGTCCGGACCGGGAGGACGGGGGAGACCCAGATGAACCCCGACAGGGCCCGGGAGAAGATCCGGGAGATGGTGGCGGCCGCGGGCAAGACCATCGCCGGGGATGCGATCACCAGCGTCGTCGAACGCACCGGGTTCAGCATGCGGGCACTGGAATCGGAGGTGGAGAAGATCCTCCTGTACGTCGGGACCCGTCCGGCGATCACCCCGGCTGACGTGATGGAAGTGCTCAGCAACTCCCGGGACTCCGGCATCTTCGACATGACGAATGCGCTCTGCGACCGGGATGCCGGGAGAGCCCTGCGGGCCCTCAGAGGCCTCCTGGCCCAACGGGAGCAGATTCCCCCGACCCTCGGGAGGATTGCCAGCGAGATCCGGACCCTGATCTTCGCTCGCGGCGCGCTGGAGCAGAAGCTCGAGGGCGCTCTGGATCCCGGCATGGCCTACGGGACGTTCCAGTCCCGCGTCCTCCCCCGCCTGCAAAAAAAGGTGGAGGGGGACGACGGGTCGGCGGCGAAGCTGCTGGAGATGCATCCCTTCCGGGCGTTCAATCTGCTCAAGGGGGCCACCCGGTACTCCCTGTCCGAGCTGGTGCGGGCGCTCACGGCGATTCACGAGACCGACCTCGCCCTGAAGAGTTCAGGGTCCCCCGAGGATCTGCTCATGGAACGACTGCTCATCTCGATCATCGGGGGCGAGTAGCCGAAAGACCTCGCGAAGGCTCCCGATGCGCCCATCTTTTCCCTTGACAAAGACCCAGGGTCATTGAAGAATCGGCCCCGCTTCCCGTCCCGGTTCTGTTTTCCCAACCTACAGATCGAGCCCGTTCATGTCGGCGCGCTCTGGCCCCGGTACGATGCCCCCCGTGTCTACGGGGTCGCCCCTGGTCCCGCCCCGATGCCCCGGGCGCCGGTTTGCCGGTGCTGTGTGCTTCCCCGTCCCTCTCGTCCGTCTCATGCGCCGCGTCGCCCTGTTCCCGTTCGCCCCTGACACCCAGGAGGAGCGCCATGTCCGCCCCTGAAGGCCCCCTGAAGCAGACGCCGCTGAACGCCGTCCACCGCCAGATGGGTGCCAAGATGGTCCCCTTCGGCGGCTGGGACATGCCGGTCCAGTACCGCGGCATCCTGGACGAGCACAAAGCCGTCCGGGGCGCCGCCGGGATCTTCGACGTCTCCCACATGGGGGAGGTCGAGTTCCGCGGGCCGGCCGCGCTGGATGCCGTGCAGCGGCTGACCAGCAATGACGCCTCGCGGCTGCAGGTGGGCCAGGTGCAATACTCGGTCCTCACCACGGAGGCCGGGACGTTCGTGGACGACCTCACGGTGTACAAATTCGCCGCCGACCACTACATGGTGACGGTGAATGCCTCGAACATCGACAAGGACTTCGCCTGGATGCGGGATCACACGAAGGGCAACGTGGAGATCCGGAACCAGAGCGACGAGACCGCCCTCATCGCCGTCCAGGGCCCCAAGGCGGTGGAGATCCTGCAGAAACTCACCCCGCTGGATCTGCATGCCATCACGTACTACTGGTTCGCGCGGGGCAAGGTGGTAGGGCAGGACGCGATCGTCTCGCGGACGGGCTACACGGGCGAGGATGGGTTCGAGGTGTACCTCCCGCCGCAGCACGCGGCGGCCCTGTGGAACGCCCTGCTGGAGGCGGGCAAACCGTTCGGCCTTCTCCCGTGCGGCCTGGGGGCCCGCGACACGCTGCGGCTCGAGGCCAAGATGGCCCTGTACGGCAACGACATCGACGACCGCCACTCGGTGCTGGAGGCGGACCTGGGCTGGATCCTGAAGCTGGAGAAGGGGGAGTTCATCGGCAAGGCCCCCCTGGCCAAGCAGAAGGCCCAGGGGGTCACCCGCAAGCTGGTCGGGTTCGAGATGGTCGGGCGGGGAATCGGACGCTCGCACTACAAGATCGTGAAGAACGGGCAGCCGATCGGCGAGGTGACCAGCGGCGGGCCCGCCCCCTGGCTGAACAAGAATATCGGCCTGGGCTACGTGGCGGCGGAGCATTCCGCCGTCGGCACCGAGCTGGACGTCCTGGTCCGGGACAATCCCGTCCCCGCTCGCATCGTCCAGACGCCGTTCTACAAGCGGAAGCGGTAGCACAAATGCACTTGGATGTGGGACGTTGAGGAGCCCCTCTCCCCGCGTGGGCATATGCGCTAACTTAAGCCCCCCTTTGATAAAGGGGGGATAACAGGAGAAAGACTTCTAAGTTAGCGCATATGCCCCGCGTGGGAGAGGGTAGGGTGAGGGGGCTCGCGGGATCGGGCTAGCCACGTCACGGTGGCGGACATCTACCGAGGTAGGATGGATCCGGGTGGTTTGCCTGTTCCTATCGTCCTGAACAGCCGAACCGCCGAACAGCCGAACGCTCGAACGCTGTTGTTGGAGGAGGGAGGAATCTTCATGTATCCAGCCGACCTGAAGTACACGAAGGAACACGAGTGGATCCGGGTGGAGGGGGGCAAGGGTCGGGTCGGGATCACCCACCACGCGCAGAGCGCCCTGGGCGACGTGGTCTTCGTCGAGCTGCCCAAGGTGGGGCGTCGCCTGAAGCAGATGGAGACCTTCGGCGTGGTGGAGTCGGTGAAGGCGGTGTCCGACCTCTACTGTCCGGCCAGCGGCGAGGTGGTGGAGGCCAACACCACCCTGGAGGGCAAGCCCGAGCTGGTGAACCAGGACTGCTACGGGACCGGCTGGATGATCCTGGTGAAGGTGGCCGACCCGAAGGAGCTGAACAAGCTCATGGACGCCAAGGCGTACGAGGCGTACCTGGCGGCAGAAGGAGGCCACTGATGCGGTACATCCCCAACACCGACGCCGACTGCCGGCAGATGCTGGACGCCATCGGGGTGCGATCGGTGGAGGCCCTCTTCGCCGACATCCCGGCGGCCGTCCGCCTGAAGCGGCCCCTGCGGATCCCGCCGGCGCTCTCCGAGGCGGACCTGACCAGGCACATCCGAGGCCTGGCGGCGAAGAACGCCGACGCCGACCGCTACAGCACGTTCCTGGGGGCCGGATGCTACAACCACTTCAGCCCAGCCATCATCGGGCACCTGATCTCCCGCGGTGAATTCCTGACGGCCTACACGCCCTACCAGCCGGAGATTTCTCAGGGCACCCTCCAGGTCATGTACGAGTACCAGAGCTTGATCTGCCAGCTCACCGGGATGGAGGTCAGCAACGCCTCCATGTACGAGGGGGCCTCCGCCACGGCCGAGGCGATCCTGATGGCCCACCGGGTCACCGGGCGGAACGAGGTGGTCGTGATGCGGAGCGTCCATCCCGAGTACCGCCAGGTCACCCGCACCTATGCGCAGCAGATCGACCTCACCTTCCTCGAGGTGGGCTTCACGCCGGCCGGGACGGCCGACCTCCGGGCCGCCAAGGCGGCCCTCAGCGAGAAGTCGGCGTGCCTGGTGGTGCAGAACCCGAACTTCTTCGGCGCGGTGGAGGACTTGGCGGAGTTGGCCGGGGCCGCCCATGCCGTGGGCGCCCTCCTGGTGGTGGCCGTGCCCGAGCCGGTGTCGCTGGGCCTCCTCAGGCCGCCGGGGGAGTGCGGCGCCGACATCGTGGCGGGCGAGGGCCAGGCGCTGGGGGTGCCCATGAGTTTCGGCGGGCCGTACCTGGGCGTCTTCGCCACCCAGGAGAAGTACATGCGCCAGATGCCCGGCCGCCTGGTGGGCGCCACCCTGGACCGCGAGGGGCGGACCGGATACGTCCTCACCCTGGCCACGCGCGAGCAGCACATCCGGCGCGAGAAGGCCACCAGCAACATCTGCACCAGCGAGGCGCTGATCGCTCTCATCGCCACGATCTACATGGAGACCCTGGGGAAGAACGGCCTGCGAGAGGTGGCGCTGCAGAACCTGCGCAAGGCGGCCTTCGCCAAGGAGCGACTGGCCAGGGTGCGGGGGTGTCGCCTCAGGTTCTCCGGCCCCACCTTCAACGAGTTCGTCGTGCAGGTGAAGCGAAAGCCGGCCGACCTCTTGAAGGGGCTGCTCCGGAAGCAGATCATCGGCGGACTGGATCTGGGCCAGTTCTATCCCGAGTTGAAGGACTGCCTCCTGGTGTGCGTGACGGAACAGCACTCCCGCGAGGAGGTCGAGGCGCTGGCAAGGGCCATGGGAGGTGGGCGATGAGTGGTGAGACTGTTGGAACCCGCGGGCTGGTCTTCAACGAGCCCCTGATCTTCGAGCAGGGATCCCCCGGTCGCGTGGGCTACTCGCTGCCGACCTCCGACGTGCGCGAGGTGAAGCCGGACCGGCTGATCCCGAAGAAACTGCTCCGCGATGACATCCCCGGCTTCCCCGAGGTGAGCGAGGTGGACGTCGTCCGCCACTTCACCCGCATGTCCCAGTGGAACTACGGGATCGACCTGGGCTTCTATCCCCTGGGCTCCTGCACCATGAAGTACAACCCGCGCCTGAACGAGGACATGGCGCGCCTACCCGGTTTTGCCCGGGCCCACCCGTACCAGCCCGAGGCGGTGAGCCAGGGCGCCCTGCAGCTTCTCTGGGAGCTGGAGCAGTACCTGGCCGAGATCTGCGGCATGGATCGGGTGAGCCTGCAGCCGTCGGCCGGTGCCCACGGGGAGCTCACGGGGATCATGCTGATCCGGGCCTACCACATGTCCAGGGGCAACCCCCGAAAGAAGATCCTCATCCCGGATTCGGCCCACGGGACGAACCCGGCCAGCTCGGCTGTGTGCGGCTACCAGATAGTTCCGGTGAAGTCCGGGCCGCGCGGCGTGGTGGAGCCCCAGGCCGTGGCCGAGGTCATGGACGACGAGGTCGCCGGGATCATGGTGACGAACCCGAACACGCTGGGGATCTTCGAGGACCACATCCTCGAGATCGCCAAGATCGTCCACGGGAAGGGCGGGCAGGTCTACTGTGACGGGGCGAACCTGAACGCCTTCGTCGGCATCGCCCGGCCCGGCGACATGGGCATCGACGTCATCCAGCTCAACGTCCACAAGACGTTCTCCACGCCGCACGGGGGCGGCGGGCCGGGGGCAGGACCGGTGGCCATGAAGCGGCACCTGGCCCCCTTCATGCCGGTTCCCACGGTGGAGAAGAAGGGGAAGGCATTCACGCTCAATTACAAGCTCCCCAAGTCCATCGGCAAGGTCCGGAGCTTCTTCGGCAGTTTCGGCGTCCTGGTCCGCGCCTACACCTACATCCGGACCCTGGGGCCGACCGGCCTGCGCCGCGCCGCCGAGGTGGCGGTGATCAACGCCAACTACATCCTCAGCCGGCTCAAGGGGACCTATCACCTGCCCTACGATCGCTTCTGCATGCACGAATGCGTCTTCGACGACGGCTTCCAGGTGCCCGACAACGTCAAGACGCTGGACATCGCCAAGCGCCTCATGGACTACGGCTTCCATCCGCCCACCATCTACTTCCCCCTCATCGTCCACGGGGCCCTGATGATCGAGCCCACCGAGACCGAGAGCAAGGAGACCCTGGACCAGTTCATCGCCGCCATGAAGGCCATCGCCAAGGAGGCGAAGGAGGGTGGCGACGTGGTCCGGGCCGCCCCCCACAACCCGCGGGTCAGCCGCATGGACGAGACCAGGGCCGCCCGCCAGCCCAATCTCCGCTGGCGGCCGCCGGGGGCGTAGCTCGTCTGTCCTGAGTCTTGTGCCCCTTCCAGCGCCCCGCCTCCCCCGTGGAGGGCGGGGCGCCTGTATCTCGGGAATGATCCGGCGTGGTCGAGAGGCCAGTAGAGACGGGTCCCCTCCTCCGGCCCCTCCGCTAGGGGAAGGATGACATCATGATCATCGGCGTCCCGAAGGAGAGCTTTCCGGGGGAGCAGCGCGTCGCCCTGGCGCCCGCGGTCCTCCCCAGCCTCGTGAAAGCCGGCTGCGAACTCGTGGTGGAAGCGGGAGCGGGCAATGCCGCCCACTACCCCGATGCGGCCTACGTCGAGAAGGGGGCTCGGATCGTCTCCTCGCGCGCCGAGCTCTTCGCTTCGGCGGACGCCGTGTTCCAGGTTCTGGCCCACGGCGCCAACGACAGGACAGGCCGCGCCGACCTTCCGCTCCTCAGGCGGGACCAGGTCCTCATCGGTTTCTTCCGGCCACTGGGCTCACCCGAGACCGTTCAGGAGACCGCCAACACGGGCGCAATGGGCTTCGCCGTGGAGTTCGTGCCGCGCATCACCCGGGCCCAGAGCATGGACGCCCTCTCCTCCATGGCCACCGTGGCAGGCTACAAGGCCGTCCTGCACGCCGCAAGCATCTTGCCCCGGATGTTCCCGATGCTCATGACAGCCGCGGGGACCGTGACCCCGGCGCGGGTGCTGATCGTGGGTGCAGGCGTGGCGGGGCTCCAGGCCATCGCGACGGCCCGGCGCCTGGGCGCCGTGGTGTCGGCCTATGACATCCGGCCTGCGACGAAGGAGGAGGTCCGGAGCCTGGGGGCCCGCTTCGTCGAGCTTCCCCTGGAGGCGGCCGACGCTCAGGATACGGGAGGCTACGCGAAGGCGCAGGACGAGTCCTTCTACGGGCGCCAGCGGGAACTCCTGGCGCGGGTGGTTGCCGAGAGCGACGTGGTGATCACGACGGCGATGGTTCCCGGCAGGAAGGCGCCGGTCCTCATCACCGCCGACATGGTCGCCAGCATGAGGCCGGGCTCCGTGATCGTGGATCTCGCCGGCGAGCGAGGCGGGAACTGCGAACTGACGCGCGCCTACGCGACCGTGGTGGAGCACGGCGTGACCATCATCGGCGAGGTGAACCTGGCGGGCAGTGTGCCCTATCACGCCAGCCAGATGTACGCACGGAACATCACCGCGTTCTTCCTCCACCTCATGCAGTCGGGCCTCCCCCAGGTGAATCTGGACGACGAGATCACGCGGGAGACCCTTCTGACCCGGGGCGGCGAGGTGGTGCACCCGCGCGTGCGCCAGGCCCTGGGGCTGCCACCCCTCGCGGCGAGCGCCCCGCAGAGGGCATCGCTGGGCATGTCGGAACCGGTGAAAAGAGGAGGCTCGTCGGATGCCGTCTAACCTGGAGAGTGCGCTGTTCGTCTTCTTGCTGGCGACCTTTGTGGGCTTTGAGGTCATCCGGCGGGTGAGCCCGCTGCTCCACACGCCCCTCATGTCGCTCACCAACGCCATCTCGGCCATCTCGCTGGTTGGCTCCATCGTCATTACCGGCGCGGAAAAGAGCCAGCTCAGCGTGATCCTGGGAACCATCGCGGTGGTCTGCTCCATGGCGAACGTGGTCGGCGGCTTCGTCATCACGGACCGCATGCTCAAGATGTTCAAGAAGCGGGAGCCCCGCCAGTGATGACGACCTACGTCATCCAGTTCACCTACGTCGCGGCGGCGGCGCTCTTCATCCTCTCGCTCAAGTGGCTGGGCCATCCCACCACGGCCCGGCGCGGCGTGCGGGTGGGCGAGCTGGGCATGGCGCTGGCAATCGTGGGGACCCTGCTGCACACGGAGATCGTGAGCTACCAGTGGATCCTGGTGGGCTTCGTCCTGGGCTCTGCCATCGGGCTGCCCCTGGCCGTGTTCATGCCCATGACCCACGTCCCGCAGCGGACCGCGCTGTCTCATGCCTTCGGCGCGCTGGCCGCGGCGCTGGTGGGGACGTCCGAGTACTACCTGCGCAGCGGGGAGCTGAGCACGTTCACCATGGCCGTTCTGAGCGTGGAGGTGATCCTCGGCTTCCTGACGTTTACGGGCAGCCTGATGGCTTTCGGGAAGCTGCAGGACCTGGTGCCCAGCCGCCCGATCGTCTACCCGGGCCAGAACGCCGTCAATCTGTCGCTGCTGGCTGCTGCCGTTGGCTGCGCAGTCTACCTCGTGAGGAACCCCGGCAGCAGCGCACTCTTTCCGGTGGTCGCGGGGCTGTCGCTCCTGTTCGGGGTCCTGCTCCTCATTCCCATCGGCGGCGCCGACATGCCGACGGTCATCGCCTTGCTCAACTCCTACGCGGGGCTGTCCGCGGCGGCCATGGGTTTCCTGCTCGACAACAACCTCCTGATCGTGGCCGGGGCGCTCGACGGCTCGTCCGGGTTCATCCTGTCGGTGATCATGTGTCGCGCCATGAACCGATCCTTCACCAATGTCCTGTTCGGGGGCTTCGGGCAGGTGCGGGTAGCGGCCGGGGCAGTCGAGCAGCGCAGCGCCCGGAGCGCCACCGCCGAGGATGCCGCGGCGATCCTGGAGGCCGCCAGCTCGGTGATCATCATCCCCGGGTACGGCATGGCCGTGGCGCAGGCCCAGCACAAGGTCCGGGAGCTGTACGACGCGCTCACCCGGCGGGGAGTGGACGTGAAGTTCGCCATCCACCCCGTGGCGGGCCGGATGCCGGGCCACATGAACGTCCTCCTGGCGGAGGCCGACATCCCCTACGACCGGCTCGTCGAGATGGAGGAGATCAACCCCGAGTTCCCACGGGCCGACGTATCCCTGGTGATCGGGGCCAACGACGTCACGAACCCGGCGGCCCGCCACGACAAGGCCAGCCCGATCTACGGCATGCCGATCCTGGATGTGGACAAAGCCCGAACGGTCATGGTGATCAAGCGGAGCATGAGCCCGGGCTTCGCCGGCATCGACAACGAGCTGTACTACATGGAGAAGACGATGATGCTCTTCGGCGACGCCAAGCACTTTGTCGGGGAACTGGTGAAGGAGATGACCGGGGCTCGCCTGGGCGCCTGATGCCGACCTCGGGACCATCGAAGTCGGGTGCGCCCGCACCTTCTGCAACGCAGGGGAGCCGAGCGATCGCCGGGTGGAGGTCGCCCCAGGGGCGTGACTGGACCAGTACCGTCGGGGAGAAAACGAGGCACGCGTGATCATCATTCTCAAGCCGGGGGCAACCAAGAAGGACGCGGATGAAATCATCCGGCAGATCGCCGCGGTGGGCCTGAAGCCCCTCTACCTGCCCGGAACAGAGCGCACCGTCCTCGGGGCGATCGGCGATGAGCGCATTCTGGGGAAGCTCCACATCGAGAATCACCCGCTGGTGGAACGCCTGTCGCCGGTGCTCACTCCATACAAGCTGGTCAGTCGGGAGATCCACCCCAGGGACACAGTCGTCAGGATCGATGGGGTGCCTGTGGGCGGACGGCATTTCACCGTGATTGCCGGCCCCTGTGCCGTGGAAGACTCCCGCCAGATGCTCCTCACGGCGCAGGCGGTGAAGCGGGCCGGGGCCAGGTGCCTGCGCGGTGGGGCGTACAAACCCCGGACGAGTCCGTACAGCTTCCAGGGGTTGGGACTGGAGGGCCTGCAGATCCTCCACGAGGTTTCGCGCACATTGCAGATGCCGGCTGTCACGGAGGTGGTTGAGGTCGCAGATGTCACCGCCGTCGAACGGTATGCCTCGGCCTTCCAAGTCGGGGCGCGGAACATGCAGAATTTCCGCCTCCTGAAAGCGGTGGGGCAGAGCCGGAAACCCGTCATCCTCAAGCGGGGCATGGCCGCATCCGTCGAAGACCTCCTCCTGGCCGCCGAGTACATCCTCTCCGAAGGGAATCCCAGCGTGATCCTGTGCGAGCGGGGCATCCGAACCTTCGAGACGGCCACACGCTACACGCTGGATCTGAATGCCATCCCTCATATCAAGCAGCACAGCCACCTGCCCGTCATCGTGGATCCGTCGCATGGCACGGGCGTCCGTGAGTATGTGATCCCCATGGCCAAGGCGGCCGTGGCCTGCGGTGCGGATGGCCTCCTGGTTGAGGTGCACCACAATCCCAAGGAAGCCCTGTCCGACGGCCACCAGTCGCTCGACCCCAGGGAGTTCGCGCGGCTCATGAAGGGCCTGCGCCCATATGTCGCGGCGGCAGGCCGGCGGATGTGATCTCTGAATCAATAGGGTCAGCCCGAGTTGGTCTCCGATACCTTTCCCACGTCCATGATCTGGGAGGTGAGGACCTCAGGGGAGCATGTGCGATGACCGTGAAGGCGTTTCAGGACTACTACCCGGATCACCTGAGCCATTGTTATGGTTGTGGGCGGCTGAATGAGGACGGCTTGCAGATCAAGACCTTCTGGGACGGGGAGGAAACCATCACCGTATTCCAAACGAAGCCCTACCACATCGCGATTCCGGGCTACGTCTACGGCGGATTGATCGCCTCCCTCATTGATTGCCACGGCACCTCAACGGCGGCTGCCGCAGCCTACCGGGCAGTGGGGCGCCCCATGGACTCGGAACCGGGGTTACATTTTCTCACGGCAGCCTTGCATGTGGATTACCTGCGACCGACGCCGCTCGGAGTCCCGGTGCATATTCGGGGTCGCGTCAAGGAGATCAAGGGTCGCAAGGTCGTGGTGGCGGCCACCCTGAGTACGAATGGAGAGATCTGCGCGCGGGGGGAAGTGGTTGCCGTGCAGGTCCCGGACCGGTTGCTCTGAGGCGAGAGCAATGCTCAGCGGGGCATTTCGGGATTGAGGTGGTCCTGGAGCCAGTCCCCGAGCGTGTTGATGGCGAAGATGGAGAGGAAGAGGGCAAGGGCCGGAAAGACCACCGGCCAGGCGTTCGTGAAGAGATAGTCTTTCAGGGTCCCCACCATCTGGCCCCACGAGGGGGCCGGCGGCATCAGCCCCAGGCCCAGGAAACTCAGCCCCGCCTCCAGCAGCATCGCAAATGAGAGCGTGAACGAGATCTGGACGACGATCACGGACGCCATGTTTGGCAGGATCGCGCGTCCAATGACGTGGAGCGGGCTGGCCCCCAGCGACACCGCCGCAACGACGTATTCCTTCCTTTTCAGCGACGCCGCCACGCTGTAGGCCACCCTGGCAAACTGCGGGAAATACAGCAGCCCGATCGTCAGGACGAGTGTCCTCAAGCTGTTTTCCATGAAGGCCATGACGACGATGGCCACGAAGATCTCCGGGAGGCAGACGAAGATGTCAATGGACCGCATGGTCAGGTTCTCGATGTGGCCCCCGGCGTAGCTCGAGAGGATCCCGACCGCCACGCCCAGGAGGGACGCGATCACCACCGCCGCGGCTGCCACGCTCAGCGAGACGCGCGCGCCGAAGATGAGGCGGCTGAGAATGTCCCTGCCCAATTCATCGGTGCCAAGGAGATGTGTGCTGGACGGCGACTGGAGGATATTCCCGGCGTCTATGCCAAGCGGATCGTAGGGTGCGAGGAGGTTGGCAAGCACGGCCGTGGCCAGCAGCAGGATGAGGATTGGCCCCGCCAGGAACAGCCGGAAATGTCTCTTCAACAATCGCACGGGCATCGCGCTGGCTGCCCTGGGCTCAGGGCCCTCAGGCGTGACGGAGTTGTGGATCGATCAGGCCCTGGCATAGGTCCACGAGGAGGCTGAACAGAACGAAAATCACGAAGATCGCGAGGAGGGCGCCCTGGATCATCAGGTAGTCGCGGTCGAAGCAGGCTCGCACCAGGAGCGAACTCAGGCCGGGCCAGTCGAATAACGCCTCGATGATGACCATCCCCCCGAGGAGATTCCCCGCGCGTACCCCGAGAATGGCGATCACGGGAATGAGCGAGTTCGGCAGGGCATGGCGATACGTGGCGAGCCGGTCCGACAGTCCCTTGGCACGCGCGGTGCGCACAAAATCCTTGACGAGAACATCCATCACGCTGGCGCGGGTCATCCGGGTGACCACGCCCATGAAGTTCGTCCCGATGGTGAGCGACGGCAGGATCGCGTGACGCAGATGCTGGACAGGATTCTCCAGCGGCGGGACATAGCCGGAGGAGGGCAGGAGCGGTAGCCAGAGGCTGAAGCCGATGATGAGAAGTATCCCGGTCACGAAGCTCGGCGAGGAGAAGCCGACGACCGCAATCGCAGAGGAAAGCCAGCCAGCCAGGGCATTCGGCCTCCGGGCACCGAGGATGCCCAGCGGGATGCCCACCGCGACGGCGAAGACAAGTCCGGCGACGATCAATTCGAGGCTGCGCGGGATGCGCCTGGCGACTTCCTGCGCAACCGGCAGGCCCGTCTGGAAGGACTCGCCCAGATCGCCCCGAACGATCCTGCCGACCCAGCGGACGTACTGGGTGGGGAGGGGGGCGTCGAGATTCAGCTTCTGACGGAGGCGACCCACGACCTCGGGGTTGCTCGCCCCTTGCTCGCCCAGGAGGAGGAGGATGGGGTCGCCCGGGAGGAGGTGGATCAGGAAGAAGACGAGGGTGCTGGCGATGGCGACCATGATCGCCGCCGCCGTGAGCCGCCGGCAGAGGAACATCAGCATCGGGCGATAACCAGGGTGCGCCCCGGCGGGAGGCCAGCAGGATGCGGTGGGGCGGGAGGAGGGGGGGGCCCCTCCTGCCGCGAGCACGCTCGATCGCTTATCGCTTGATCCACATCACGGGCAAGGCAATCCCAGGGCCGCTCTCGCTCAGGGCGCCGCCGAGCTGCTTGTAGCCCTGGACGCTGTCCCGGTAGGCCTGGGCCTGGTCGCGCCAGTTGATGAAGACCCAGGGGCTGACCTCGATCACCCGGCGCTCCAGCTCGGCATACACCTTCTTGCGGGCGTCGGTGTCGGTGAGGGCGCGCCCCTTCTTCACGAGGGTCTCGATCGTCTCGTCCCGGAAGCCGATGGGGCTCGCCCAGTAGGAGGAGTCGGCGCCGAAGTAATAGGCATACACGTCGGGGTCCGGGAGCTTCACGTTGACGCCGTACACCATGAAGTCGTAGGCGCCCTTGTTCTTGCTCTCCACGACGTTCGCCCATTCCACCAGCTTGATCCGCGCGTTGATCCCCACTTGCATCAGGTTGGCCTGGACGATCTGGGCCGTGCTGGTGTAGATGCCGAGGCCCTGGAAGACGAGGAGCTCAAGCTCCTGCCCTTCGGGGACCCCGGCCTCCTTCAACAAGGCCTTGGCCTTCTGGGGATCGTAGGAGAACGCGTTGGCCAGGTCCTTGTTGAAATAGGGGGAATCGGGACTCGTCGGCGGGCCATACAGCGGCGAGCCGTGTCCGAAGAATGCCGCCTTGGAGATGGCCTCCCGGTCAACGGCAAAGGCGAGGGCGCGCCGCACCCGCGGGTCGTCGAGCGGTTTCTTCTTCGTGTTGATCCAGAGGTTCATGAAGGCGCCGCCCGAGGCCTCGACCCTGATGCCGGACTGCCGCTTGAGGTTGTCAATGTCCTTCCACGGAACGAACTCGATCATGTCCACGGCGGCCGTGCGCAGGGCGTTCACGCGGGCGTCGTCGTTCTTGATCATGCGGAACTCGAGCCGGTCGAGGAGGGGCTGCCCCTTCCGGAAGTAGTTGGGATTCTTCTCGGCGACGGCGCGCACCCCCGGCTCGTAGTCCTTCAGGATGAACGGCCCGGTGCCGTTGGCCTTGACCTTGACGTTCGGGTCGGACTTCATCCACTCGCTGGAGAGGATGGCGACCTCCGGCATGGCGAGCACGTTGAGCAGGGTCGCGTCCGGGGTGGGCCGCTCCAATCTGATGGTGAAGTCGTCAACCACGGTGACCTTCGTGCCGAGCAGGTTTTCCCGGAGGGTCGCGCCCGTCTTGGGGTCCATGACTCGCTCGAGCGAATATTTCACGTCCCGGGCGGTGAAGGGCTCGCCGCCATGGAAGCGCACGCCCTTGCGCAGCTTCAGGACGTAGGTCTTGGCGTCCGAGGTGTCCCAGCTTTCGGCGAGCGCCGGGACCAGCCGGGCGTCCTGGTTGAAGGCGAGCAGGGTGTCATAGAAGGCCGCGTTGAGCACCTTCCAGGAGCTTCCCACGTAGACGTGGGGGTCCAGGCTCGACACTTCCGTCACCATGCCGTATCGCAAGGTGCCGCCGGACATGGGTTGGCCGGCGTCGGATCGTGGAACCGCTAGGGCGAACACAAGGCTGGAAACCAGTGCCAGGAGAGCAAGCAGTCTCTTCATCGTCCGACCCTCCCCTTTCCCGCTTCCGGTCAGCTCTTCGGCAGAGCCTCCAGAAAGCGCTCGATCTCGTCCTCGTCGTTGTAGAAGGACGGAGAGATCCGCAGCGCGCCGCCACGGACCGCCAAATCCACTGATGCGTCGGCCAGCCTGGGGGCGATAGCCTCCGCCGGGATGCTCGGGTGCCTGAAGGACAGGATGCCCGAGCGCTCGCCGTCCCCCTGGGGGCTGACGATCTCGTATCCACGCTTGAGCAGGCCATCCATGGCCAGGTCGGTGAGCATCCGGATCCGCTTTTCGATCTCGCGGGTCCCCAGGGTCAGGAGGTTCTGGACGGCGGCATCCAGGCCCCAGATGCCCGGGAAGTTCACCAGGGCCTCCTCGAACCGGCCGGCGTCGGGCCGGTACACGAGCTCGTAGTCCATGTGATCCTCGTGCTTCCCGACGCTGTGATAGCCGACGTTCGGCGGATCCAGGAGGTCCATGGCAGCCGCGCGGCAGTAGAAGAAGCCCGTGCCGATGGGGCCCAGGATCCACTTGTGCCCCCCGGCCGACAGGAAATCCACATGATAGTGGGAGACGTCCATGTGCAGCGCCCCGACCCACTGGATGGCGTCAAGATTGAGCAGGACTCCCCGACTCCGGCACAGGTCGCCGGTCAGCGCGAGGTCCTGGCGATAGCCGTTGCTGAACTGGACGGCGCTCAGCGAAACCAGTCGCGTGCGGCTGTCCATGAGCGCGGCGATGTCGTCGACGACGATCCGGCCGTTCCGGTTTCGCGCCCACCGCAGCTCGACGCCCCGACTCTTGAGCTTCATCCAGCAGTAGACGTTCGAGGGATACTCGATGTCGGCGATGATGACGTTGTCGCCCGCGCGCCAGGGCAAGCCGTTGGCGACCGTGACCAATCCCTCGGTGGTGTTCTTGACGAAGGCGATCTCCGATTTCTGGGCGCCGATCAGGCGGGCCAGGCGCTCCTTCACCTCGGTGTCGGCGACCGTGCACCATGTGGGATAGTTGTTCCGGCCGTTGTCCCGGACGTCCGCGAGGAAGGAGTCGATCGCCGCGATCACCGGCAGGCAGAGGGGGCCGATGGACGCGTTGTTGAGGTAGCACCGCGTCTTCTTGATGGGAAACAGCGTCTGGATCGAGGCGAAATCGGCAGTCTCGCGGGGGCCTGGATGCGAGATCTGCCGGGCCGATGCTTTCGAGGCGTCGTTCACTGCGGTGCCCTCATTGTCTGCTCGACGGGCATTGCGCCCGGTAGTGTCCCGGAGGGTATCAAAACACCCTCTCATGTGTCAAATGAGTTAACGAGGTCAAGCGGATCCTCTCCGGGTTCGACGAAATCGCCAGGATCGCAGAGGACATCCGGAGCCACAAGGAAGCCCGGCTCAGGGTTGTCTCGCAGCCTTTCCTGGCTCAGGCGGTCCTCCCGCATGCGTTCGCCGCCTTCGCGGATGCGCATCCGGGCCTCCGGTATTCGCTCGAGATCCGCTCGCGGGGGGACGTGGGGTCCTGGATCGCCGGCCACCAGTTCGACCTGGGCGTTGACGAGGTGTTTTCCGAACTGAACCTGCCATTGACGATCCGCGCGGAAACCTCCTCTGGGCTTTCCGCGTGTCAGATGGTGGCGAAGGGACTCGGCATTAGCCTCGCAGACGCCCTGGTCGCGCGCTGTCTTCCCCCGGGACAGATCGAGCTGCGAGAATGGGACCCGGGATTGAGCCTGACGTACGGGTTCCTCTATTCGAGCGCGCATCTCCCCTTATCACCCGTCCCGGAATTCGCGGAGATCGTCGCCGCAACGACGAAAAAACTCTCCCCCAAGCACGTTCGGCTCATTCGGGACACCAACACCCCCCGCGCCTGACCAGACCCCATTCCGGGTCAACGAACCCTCCTGAAATCATTTCCACGCACGGGATGGGCGGGGCAATCAAGAGGCGGCCAGGACGGCGGTGCGCGCCCTCAGGCTGCGGCGAACACAGCCGCCCGGGCGATGTCCTCGGTCCGGATCTTGTCCACGTCGAATTTCTCCAGGGCGGTCTGGACCTTCTCCCAGGTCTGATCGAAGGTGGGCATCGTCTTCCGGGCGCGGGTGAGGGGGTTGCAGCGGGCCATGACGAAATTCTTGACGTACGGGTGGAGGATGCCGCGCTTCTTCAGGCGGGCGACCGCGTCGGTCAGGAGCTTGTCGGCGGCCTCGACCAGGCCGGCCCGGTGGCCGCGCTCCTCGTAGGCCTTGGGGAGGGTGTTCTTCAGGAACGTGTCCACCCGCCGCAAGATGGGGGCGTGGACGCTTCCCGAGAAGCGGGGGAACTTCTCGTACAGGAGGCCGAGGGTGATGAAGTGGGCCTCCTCGAACTGGAAGACAAAGTCCTCCTCGGCCTTCCGAGGCTCCGCCTCCATGAGGCCGCGGAACATCCGGATGACCTCCAGGGACTTTTCCTTGAGGTTGTGGGCCTTCTCGGTGTTCAGGGCCAGGATCTGAAAGGCGACCTCCGGCTCCGGGATGAGGATGACCGGGATGTGTTTGGCCTTGAGCTTCTGGAGCGCATCCCGCCGGTGGTTGCCGTTGGGCGTCCAGTACTCCCCGGGCCCGTGGCGGACCACCACGACGGGGTCAATGAACCGGTCCAGCTTCTTGATGACCTCGCGCAGGCGCTTGGCGTGAGTCGGTGACAGGTCGCGCTGGTAGGGCGTGGGCTGGACCTGCTCCAGAGGGAGCAGGGCGAAGATCTGCCAGGCCTGACCCACCGGCTCGCGGTAGATGGCCAGGACGCTCCCCCCGTCGCCCTCGACCTGTTCCGCCAGGATCAGGACTGCCCTGGGCGGCTCGCCCTTCTCCGGGAAGATCCCCCATCCCTCACCGGCCATAGACCGGTCCCCGCCAATCCCTGCCCGTGGGTTTCTCCACGCCCAGCATCCGGAGGTAGGTGGCCACCTGGCCGCGGTGGTGGGCGTCGTGTTCGAACATGAGGATGAAGAATTCCAGGGTGGTCCGGTTCTTCCCACCCCACTCGGTGGGCCGCGTGAGATCGGCGTCGGTCATTCCCTGGAGGGTCCGGATGGTGGAGGCGTGTGCCTCCTTGAGGGCCACGAGTTCCGCGTCCAGGTCCGTGACCGCGCCCAGCGTTGCCTTGAGATCTTTCGAGTCGCCTTCCCCGTGGCGCAGGACGTAGTAGGTCTTGTGGTCGATGAGGTCGTTGAGGAATCGCATCCGGTTGTACTCGGATCGGTGCATGTGGCGGAGGAGTTGTCCCAGCGTGAGGGCATCCGGCGCCGGGGCCCACATGAGTTGCTCCCGGGGGCAGAGCGGCGCCACCTGCATGGTCCGGGAGAGCATCTCCTCCTTCAGCGCGATGAGAGACGCCACGGTGCTCATAGGTCCTTCACCCTCCCCGGCTGCCGTTTCTTCCATGTTCCAACCCAGAGCCTGGCATCGGCCACCAGTGAATGTTCCCTCGTCTCTCTGCGGATCACCGCCGCCGGCGCAGCCAGGCCCAGAGGCGGGCCCAGCTCGTGATGCGGCGGTCATCCGTCAGCCAGCCGCTGCGCGCGAAGAAAAAGAGCATCGCCGCCGGCAGGACCATCATCATCGCCAGGACCATCGCCAGAAGCCAGGGCCGGTCGTAGGGGATGCGGGTGAAGTTCATGCCGAAGAAGCCGGTGAGGAAGGCGAGGGGCATGAAGATGGTGGCGATCACGGTGAGCTGCTTCATCACCTGGCCCAGCCGGTTGGAGATGGATGCCAGGTAGGCCTCCAGCGTGTTCCCCACCAGGTCCCGGTAGGAATCGATGATCTCGAAGGCGCGCACCAGGTGGTCATGCACGTCTCGGAAATACACCGCCGTGCGCGCGTCAATGTAGGGATAGTCGCGGCGGCTCAGGGCGTTGTAGACCTCCCGCTGAGGACTCACGATCTTCCGGAGGTGGACCACCACCCGCTTCACCTCGAAGATCCGCTGCATCCGGGCGCGGGCCGGGGCCTCCACCACGGCGTCCTCCAGGGAGTCGATCTCGTCCCCCAGGGCGTCCAGCACCGGGAAGTATCCGTCCACCACGGCGTCGCTGAGGAGGTAGAGCACGAAGCTGGTTCCATTCTGGAGGGGCCGGGGGTCGGTCGCGCAGCGGTCGAAGGTCCGCTGCACGGCATCCAGCGGCCTGTCGTGGACCGTGAGCAGGTAGTGGTGCGTGAGGACGACGTGCAGCTCGTCCGTCTCCAGCTCGTCGCCTCGGAGGGCCCGCAGGGCATGGATGGCCAGGAAGACGTACTGGTCGAACTCCTCGATCTTGGGACGCTGGTTCCTGTGGACGAAGTCCTCGAGCGTGACCGGATGGAGCTCGAATTGCGCCGCCAGGGCCTCCAGGGCCTCGGCCGGCTCGCCTTCGGCGTCCACCCAGAGGACGGCTCCGGGGTCGCGCAGCACCTCCGCCAGGGCGCCGACGTCGGCAGCCGTCTCGACCCTCCCATCGCTGTGCCGGACCAGCACTCGCCGCACGGTGTCCAGCTCCTCCGGGCGCCTCGGGCCCCGTGGCCGCTAGATAGCCCTCCGCCTGGCCCAAGTCAAGCGGAAAGCTGGAACGGGCCGGGGGCCGGCCAGAGGCCGACGGGTGCGTTGACACGGCCAAGGCACCGTGCTAACGTCCCACCGCCATTCCCATGAATCGCCAGCCGCTTCAACTCGAACTCTACAGCAAGCCCGGCTGCCACCTGTGCGACGAACTGCGGGCGCTCTGCGAGCGGTTGAGCGACGAGTTCTTCCTCCAGGTCACGGAAATCAACATCGAGACCGATCCGGTCCTGGAGGAACGATACGGCCAGGATATCCCCGTCCTCTTCATTGACGGGCGAAAGGCGGTCAAGTTCCGGACGGCAGAGGCGGAACTCCGACGCAAGCTGCGGCGGCGCCTCCTCTCGCGACGGCTGTTCGGGTGCTGAAGGCAGCGGGCCGGGAGGCCGCACGATGAGAGATTCGTGACGGCGTGAGGATTGTCATGGCGGCTCAACACGGTGCACGTCAGGCGGGACACGGACGGATCTGGGAGATGTACCGGCGGGCGAACCCGCGGTCCGAGGCGCTCTTTGCCCGGGCTGGGCAGTCCATCGCCGGCCGCATCACTCACGACATCCGCCACATGAAGCCCTTCCCGGTGTACATCGAACGCGCCCAGGGCACCCGCAAGTGGACGGCGGACGGCCAGGAGCTGATCGACTACTGGATGGGCCACGGCGCCCTGTTTCTCGGCCATGGCCACCCGGCGATCCTCAGGGCGGTCCACGACCAGCTCGACCGCGGCACCCACTACGGGGCCTGCCACGAACTGGAGGTCCGCTGGGCGGAGCTGGTGCAGCGGCTCGTGCCGTCGGCAGAGCGGGTAAGGTTTACCATCTCGGGGACGGAGGCCACACAGCTCGCCCTGCGGCTGGCCCGCGCCCACACCGGCAAGACGAAGGTGGTGAAGTTCGAGGGGCATTTCCACGGCTGGCACGATTATGCCCTGGCAGGCGTGAAGCCGCCCTACGATGTCCCCCTGTCCTCCGGCATCCCGGGGGAATCGCTGGCGCAGGTCCTCCTGTGCCCGCCCAACGACCTGGCGGCCCTCGACGCGCTCCTGGCCGGTCGCCAGGACGTGGCCGCCGTGATCCTGGAGCCCGGCGGTGGGAGCAGCGGGACGATCCCGACGGATGCGACGTACCTGCAAGGGCTGCGGGACCTGACGCGCCGGCACAGGGTGGTGCTCATCTTCGACGAGGTCATCACGGGCTTCCGGTACGCGCCCGGGGGCGTCCAGCAGGTGGTGGGGGTCACGCCCGACATGACCACGCTGGCCAAGATCATCGCCGGCGGCCTGCCCGGCGGGGCGGTGACGGGGCAGGCGGCCATCCTGGACCGGCTGGCCTTCGGCGAGGATCCCGCCTGGAATCGGAAGGAACGCGTGGCCCACGCGGGTACCTATAACGCGAACCCGCTGTCGGCGGCGGCCGGGATCGCCATGCTGGAATGCATCGCCGACGGCAAGGCGCACCAGCGGGCCAACCAGACGACGCGGGCCCTGCGACAGGAGCTGGCGGGAGTGTGGCGCCGCCTGGGGGTCCCGGGCTGCGTGTACGGCGAGGCTTCCATTCTGAACTACTCGCTGGAGCCGGCGCTGGAAACTCCCCCGACGGCCGGCACGCGCGACCATCGCCGCCTCCAGGCGCTGGCCAATCCCGATGCCTATCATGCCCTGCGCTGCGGCCTCATCCTCAACGGGGTGGACATCTGCCCGCTGCACGGCTGGATCTCGGCCGTGCACACCGACGAGGACGTGCAGCGAACCGTCCAGGCCTTCGAGAAGGCCCTGTTGCTGCTTCGGGAGGACGGGTTCTTTTCCTGAGGTTCCTGCCGGACCGCGCTTTGGAGTTGACAGGCGCCCGCGCTGTGCTAGCATCCCCGCGAAGCCCTAGGGGAGTCCGCCGACAAGACCGTCGAACCTCTCGTCTGTCCCTGTCGAAGGACTGAGAGCCCGGGGAAGCGCGGCGCTGTCGGGCCGCGCCGCCGGGGACCCTGGAACCTGATCTGGGTCATGCCAGCGTAGGAAAGCGGCTTCCTGGAAGGCGCCAACTCCACGCCGCATCCCCCTTGGGCGATGCGGCGTTTTTCTTTTCGCCGGCGCGGAAACCGGACAAGACCGGCAGCAACTGGATCAGAGGGGGGAAGCGGATGATGCGGTATTCAGCCGGAGTTGGGATCCTGGTGGGACTTCTGGTGGCGATGGGGCTGGCGACGACTGCGGGTGCGGCAGAGACGCTGACACTGGCGCTCACTCCCTCGCAGAGCCCGACGGCGCTGCAGCAGGTGGGGGACGAGTTCGGGGCCGTCCTCTCCAAGCTGCTGAAGATGCCGGTGAAGGTCTACGTGGCCTCCGACTACGCCGCGGTGATCGAGGCCATGCGCTCCAGAAACGCGGACCTCGCCTTCCTCCACACGGTGGGGTACGTCCTGGCCCACCAGGAGGCCAAGGCCACGCTCCTGGCCAAGGACATCTGGCACGGGAAAACCTCATACACGTCGCGGATCTACGTCCGGAAGGACAGCGGTTTCAAGACCCTGGAGGACCTGCGCGGCAAGACCATCGCCTTCGTGGATCCGACGAGCAGCTCGGGATACATCTATCCCATGATCCTGCTGATCCAGAAGGGCCTCGTGAAGAGCCGAGACCCCAAGACCTTCTTCAAGGAGGCCCTCTACGCCGGCTCGCACGATGCCGCGCTCTTGGCGCTGGTCAACCGCAGCGTGGATGCAGCGGCGTCCTTCGACCTGGCCCGGGAGCAGTACCTGAAGGATCGGGAGCGGATCGAGGCGATCACCTGGGTGGCGGAGACCCCGCCGATCCCGGAGGCCGGCATCGCCGCGCGAGAGGGCCTCGACCCGGCGCTGGCCAGGCGGATCTTCGACGCGCTCATGGCGCTCAACGCGCCGGAGTACAAGCCGCTCCTGACCAAGCTCTACTCGATCGACGGATTCACGGACCCGGGACCCGACAGCGACTTCGACGTGGTCCGGGTCGCCCTCCGCGAGGGGATGCTGAGGCGGTAGGCGGCAGGCGGATCCGGAGGTCGGTGATGGGGAAAGACCAGCTCACAGCGATGAGACCTTGGCGACCCAGCAACCAATTATATGAGACGCACCTGGACGTCCCCAGGCGGAGAGTGCGATGGATAGTGGGGGGTTGGATCCTCGCAACCATCGTTGCGCTCACCGCAGGCAATGGAGGCGTGGCGCAGGGGGCGACCGGAATCACCCTGGCCCTGACCCCGTCCAAGGACCCGACGCTGCTCCAGGAGGCGGGCACGGCCCTGGCCCAGGAACTCAGCAAGCGCCTGGACCTGCCGATCAAGCTCTACGTGGCCGCCGATTACGCCGGGGTCATCGAGGCGCTGCGCAACGGGACCGTGGACCTGGCCTTCGTGCATCCCGTCGCCTACGTCCTGGCCCACCGGGAGGCCAGGGCGCGGATCCTGGTGAAGAGCATCCGCGGCGGCAGCGCCACGTATACCGCGCGCTTCTTCGTCTTGAAAGAGGGCGGGCCCCGGACCCTGGACGACCTCCGCGGGAAGACCATCGCCTTCGTGGACCCGGCCTCCACCTCGGGCTACATCTACCCGATGGTATTCCTGATGAAGCGGGGATTGGTGAAGGGGAAGGACCCCAAGACGTTCTTCAAGGACGCCGTCTTTTCCGGGGCCCACGATGCGGTCCTGCACGCCGTCCTGCGGCGCCAGGTGGACGTGGCCGTCTCCTACCCGCACGCGCCGGACACCCTGCTCAAGGACCCGGCCCAGCGGGCACAACTGACCTTCATCGCCGAGACGCCGCCCATCCCCAACGACGGGGCCTGCGTGCGGGACGGCCTGGCGCCGGATCTGGTCCAGCGGCTGAAGGCCGCCCTGTTGTCGCTCAACGATCCCGTCGGCCGGCCGCTCCTGAAGCGCCTCTACGCGGTGGACGGACTGGCGGAGGCAACCGACGTCGACTTCGACCCGGTGCGCGAGGCGGTGGACCTCTTGGGGCTGGCTCCGCCGAGGCGCTAACGAAGAATAAAAAACGTTCGGGTGTTCGAGGGTTCGATGGTTCGGTCGTTCCCGAGCCACCGAACAACCGAACCCCCGAACCACCGAACGCCTTGCGAACCAGCCGTCAACTGTGAACTGTATACGCCGAGAGATCCCATGATCCTCATCCGCGGGCTTCGCAAGGTGTTTCCGCCGGACAAGCTGGCCCTGGCGGGGGTGGACCTGGACATCGCCGCCGGCGAGTTCGTCATGATCA
>Ga0156237_1166_pt1 | contig 30027 bp, 18 predicted proteins | sample RifCSPlowO2_12_FD_107884 | JGI IMG/M metagenome (GOLD analysis project Ga0156237, IMG submission 107884) | candidate division NC10 bacterium RIFCSPLOWO2_12_FULL_66_18
CGAGCTCGCCGTCGCGGACCTGGACGCCCGCCTGCACGAGAAGCGCGAGACGACCGTCGCCTGGCAGATCGAACAGGAGGGCTTCGACCCGGCGCGCGAGCACGAGATGGAGAGCATCCTCACCGTGGGCAACGGCTATCTCGCCGTGCGGGGGACCCTCGACACGCCGGTGCCGGGCTCGCAGGGGGACCTGTTCATCGCCGGCGTCTACGATCGCAAGCATCCCGAGCGCCCGTACTCCGAGCTGGAGTTCCTGACCGCGGGCCGCGGCGACTACCCCTACAGCGAGCTGGTGTCGGCGCCGTTCCCGTTCCGCCTGCGCCTCAGCGTGGACGGCCGGCCGCTGGACCTGGCGGGCCCGCACTGGCGGGCCCACCGCCGGGTGCTCGACCTCCGCCGGGGCATCCTGCACGGCCACGCCGTGTACGAGACGGACCAGGACCGCCGGACGGTGGTGCGGACGCGCCGCTGCGCCTCCCTCGCCGATCTGCACCTGCTGCTGCAGGAGGTCACGGTGTGCCTGGAGAATTACTCCGGCGCCGTCGAGCTCGAGGCCTCGCTCGCCGACCCGGACCTCGCGGCCAACCACCCGCACCTCACGCCGCTGGAGGCCCGGGGGGCCGACCCCGCCCTGGACGTCCAGCGCTTCACCACCCAGGCCTCGGGCATCGAGATCTGCCTGGCCGCCCGCACCACCCTCGCCGGCAGCGGCCGGGACGGCGTGCGCTGGCAGGTTCCGGGGGCCATCGGCGAGACGCTCACGTTCCGCCGGTACCTGGCGGTCTACACCAGCCGCGACCTCGCCGACCCCTGCACCGCGGCCGTGGAGCGCGTGCGGGCGCTCGGCTGGGAGGAGTTCGAGGATGCGCTGGCCGCCCACGCGGCGAGCTGGGGCGGGATCTGGGAGCGGGCCGACGTGCGGATCGCCGGCAGCCCCGCCACCGCGCAGGCGCTCCGGTTCAATGCCTATCATCTCACCAGCGCCGCCGACCGCGACCCGCGGGTCTCCGTGGGGGCGCGGGCCCTCACCGGCCGCGCCTACGAGGGCCACGTGTTCTGGGACGTGGAGATCTTCAAGCTGCCCTTCTATCTCCACACCTGCCCGGAGGTGGCGCGCAGCTTCTTGCTCTACCGCCACCACACCCTCGAGGGGGCGCGACGGCGGGCGCGCGAGCTGGGCTGCCGTGGGGCCTGCTACGCCTGGGAGTCCACGGTGACCGGCGACGACGTGACCCCCCGCACGATCCGGCTCAAGACGACCGGCAAGGAAATCCCGATCTTCACCGGCACCCAGCAGGTCCACGTGACGGCCGGCGTGGCCCACGGGGTCTGGCGCTACTGGGAGGCCACAGGCGACCGCGGGTTCCTGCGCGATGCCGGGGTCGAGATCCTGGCGGAGACGGCCCGCTTCTGGGCCAGCCGCTGCACGCGGGGCGGCCGGCACTACCACATCCGCGGCGTCGTCGGCCCCGACGAGTACCACCACTCCGTGGACGACAACGCCTACACAAACTGGATGGCGCGCTTCAACCTGGAGGCGGCGGTGCGGGCCGCCGAGTGGCTGCGGCACGAGTTCCCGCGGGCCTGGGGTGGTCTGGCCGAGCGCCTGGCGCTCGCGCCGGAGGAGCCGCAGGAGTGGGCGGCGGTGGCCCGGGATCTCTTCTGCCCGGGGCCGAACCCGCAGGGCGTGATCGAGCAGTTCGCGGGCTTCTTCGACCTGGAGGACTACCCCCTGCCCCGGCAGGAGCGCTTCAAGGCGCCCATCAGCCGGCTGTTCGACTGGGACCGGATCAACCGGCTCAAGCTCATCAAGCAGGCGGACGTCCTCATGCTGCTGCACCTCTTCCCCGAGGCGTTTCCGCGCGAGGTGGTCGCCGCGAACTACCGCTTCTACGAGCCGATCACCGACCACGGCAGCAGCCTGTCCCCCGGGATCCACGCCGCCGTGGCCGCACGGGTCGGCCTGCGCGAGGACGCGGAGCGCTACTGGCGCGAGAGCCTCTGGCTCGATCTGTCCAACAGGATGGGCAACAGCGCCCTGGGCGTGCACCCGGCGTGCATGGGGGCCACCTGGCAGGCGCTGGTGTTCGGCTTCCTGGGCGTGCGCTTCACGGACACGGGACCCCTGCCCGATCCCGAGGCCGCCGCGCGCCTGCCCGCGAAGTGGCGTGCGGTCGCGGTCGCGCTCGCCTGGCGCGGTCGCGCCTACCCCGTGGAGGTGGCGAGGGAGGAGGCGCCATGAGCCTGTTTCCGTCCATCCTGGTGCCGCTCGACGGCTCGCGCACCGCCGCGCGGAGCCTGGGCTGCGCCACCTGGCTCGCCTCGCGGCTCGGCGCCCGGCTGCACATCCTGAGCGCCACGCCCCGCGAGCTCCCCGCGCGCGAGGAGCTGGCGCGCCTCCGGGTTCCCGAGGAACACTGGCCGCTCATCGTGCTGCACCAGGCGCCGGCGTACCCGGAGGGCGCGATCCTGGCGGCGCTCGCGCGCCACGGCGTGGGGCTCGTCGTGATGACCGCGCGCGGCCAGGCCTCGGAGGATCCCGCGCCCGCGGAACCCGAGCCGGGCACGATCGTCGGGCACGTGGCGCGCGCCGTCCTCGAGCGATGCGCGGTGCCGGTGCTGCTGCTGCCGCCGCGCTACCGCGCGGCGCTGCCGTGGGAGCGCGCCCTCGTGCCCGTGAGCGGCGAGGCCGCATCCGACGAGGCGCTGGCCCTGGCCGTGCGCCTGGCCGATGCCCTGGACCTCCAGGTGCACGTGGCGCACGTGGCGGATTCAAAGGCCGGAGACGAGGGTCTCGCGGCCCGGGCGCGCTACGCGGACGCCCTCCACCACGAGTACCCGGGCCAGCTCGGGGAGCTGGTCAGCCGGGCCCTGCCCCACTGCGGCCCCGAGGCGTGCCGCCGCATCCAGGAGGTCGCCCTCGGCCGCGGGGATGTCGCCGCCGAGCTGCTCGCGCTGATCGAGCGCGAGGGGGTGAGCCTGCTGGTGGTCGGCTGGCACGGCCGGTTCATGACCGGCCGCGCCCGGGTGCTGAAGCATCTGCTCCAGGCGATCGGCTGCCCGGTGCTGCTGGTGAAGCCCGAGGCGCGGATGCCCTTCAGCCTCAAGGTCGGCGAGGAGATCGAGTGAACGGGAGCCGCGGAACCGGCACGCCCGGAGGCATGGACTTCCGAGTGCTTCCGCTCAGGGCGCCGCCCTGAAAGGAGGCTCTTGAGGGATTGCCCCGACCGTTTCCTTCCGCTAAACTGATCCCATGATAACGATGGTCAAGAGGGTGTGGATGGCAAGACGGTGGTCGCTGTGAGAGCGGGGCCGGGCCGTCTCCCCACACGGCTCTCGGAAGACCTCCAACACATCCTGGACCATGCCGATGGCGAGGGGGTGACGATCGGAAAGGTCGTGGAAATCCTCCGCGGACGCGGGCTGGATGTCCTGGTGATCCTTCTGGCGTTGCCGTTCTGCACGCCGATTCCGCTCCCCGGCCTCTCCACGCCGTTCGGCCTGGTCCTGATGTTCCTCGGACTCCGGATCGCCTTCCGAAACTGGCCGGCTATCTCATGTCGGGGCTGACCTGGGTGTATCTCGCCTCGCTGGTGTGGATGGGCCAGGTGGGGCTGACCTGGATGGGATTTTGAGACACGACACACCTTGGCGGCCACGCCATTGTGCGGTATCCTGTCGAAACACCCTGAATCGCAACGCAATCGGAGGAGACCACCGCCATGAGAGGCACCGTTCGGATCGGCACGCTGGCGGGCATCCCGCTGGAGCTGCACTTCACCTGGGCCATCATCTTCGCCCTGCTTTCCTGGAGCCTGGCGACCGGCTATTTCCCCCAGGCCGTCCCGGACCTCCCGACGGGAAGCTACTGGTCCAAGGGCATCCTGGCGGCGCTGCTCCTCTTCGCCTCGATCCTGGCCCATGAGCTTGGCCATGCCCTGGTGGCGCGGCGCGAAGGGGTGCAGACCCGGCGCATCGTCCTCTTCGCCTTCGGGGGCGTCGCCGAACTGAAGGCCGAGCCGCCGGGGCCCGGGGCCGAGTTCCGCATCGCCGCCGCCGGGCCGGTGGTGAGCCTCGGCCTCGTGGTGCTTTTTGGCATCCTGGCGGGGACCCTGGCGGGGCGGCCGGGCGCGGCCGCCGTGCCCGCCTACCTGGCGATGCTGAACGGGATCGTCGTCCTCTTCAACCTGATCCCGGCCTTCCCCCTGGATGGCGGCCGGATCCTGCGGGCCGCGCTCTGGCGGTTCTGGGGGGATTTGCCCCGCGCCACCCGCGCGGCGGCGGGCGCAGGCCGGTTCTTCGCCTATTTCCTCATCGTGACGGGGATCTTCGGCATGCTGGCGGGTCATGCGCCCGGAGCCCTCTGGCGCGTCTTCATCGGCCTGTTTCTCCTGATGGCCGCGCAGTCCGCGGCCTCGCAGGTCTGGCTCAAGGAAGCGCTCTCCGGCCTGCACGTGCGCGACCTGATGGTTCCCGACCCGGTGACCCTCCCGGCCCACCTCTCGGTCAACGACGCGATCCGCGACTACTTCCTGGCCCGGGGCTACGGCGGCTTCCCGGTGGTCCGGAATGACCACGTGGTCGGATTGCTGGAGCTGGCACAGGTTCGAGCGGTGTCCGCGGAGGAGCGGGACCAGGTCTCAGTGCAGGCCGTGGCCCTGCCGGCCGACGCGTCGGTGCGAACGACCCCCGAGGCCGATGCGTTGGAGGCCATGCAGCAGATGCTTCAGGCGGGCCGGGGGCGGCTCCTCGTCTTCGAGGGGGAGGCGTTTCGGGGCCTGCTCACCCATACCGGGGTGGCCCGCCTCATCCAGATCAAGATGGCGCTCGGAGTGTGAGGGAAGCCATGCGCGAGACGATGACGGAATGCGACCTGCCGGGGATCGGACGGAAGTACACCTTCACGGCGAGCGGGGGCGAGCGGCTCGCCATTGTGGTCCATCAGACGGGCACACGGGAGCTGTTCATCTTCCCCCCAGGCGCGGAGGAGCCCTGCGGGGGGATCGCCTTCGAGGACGATGAGGCGCGGCAGATCGGGGCCATCATCGGCGGGGCCTACTACAAGCCCAAGATCCTCGAGGACCTGGAGGTGAGCCTCCAGGGGATCGCCATCGAGTGGTTCCAGATCGGCCCGGCCGCCCCGGCCCGGGGCAAGTCCATCGGCGAGCTGCAGATCCGCAAGCGCACCGGGGTGAGCATCATTGACATCATCCGGGAGGGACAGAGCCTGCCGAATCCCGGTCCCGAGACCGTGCTGGAGGAAGGCGACACGCTGGTGGTGGCTGCCAAGCATGGGCAGCTCTCCGCCTTCAAGACCCTGATCACCGGCCGCCAGCCCGGCGACGCGTGATGACCCCGATCCTGGAGCTGGGACTGGTCTATGCCGTCCTCGCCCTGGCGGGACTGCTGGCACGGCGCCTCGGGACCTCCGCCATCCCCTTCTTCGTGGCGGCCGGGATGCTGGTGGGGCCGCACGGCCTCACCCTGAGCTTCCTGGACCTCCGCGTGGTGCGCGATCCCGCGGTGGTGGACCTGCTGGGACGGATCGGCCTGCTGCTCCTCCTCTTGTTCGTCGGGCTCGAACTGCCGGTCTCCCGGCTCCTGCAGTCGGGACAGCGGATCGTGGTGGGCGGGGTCACATACGTCGCCCTGAACGCGGCCCTCAGCGCCGCCTACGGCCTTCTCCTGGGCTGGGAAGGTCTGGAGGTCCTGGCCCTGGTGGGCATCATGTCCATCTCCTCCAGCGCCATCGTGGCCCGCATCCTCATCGACCTGCGTCGCACCGCGAACCCCGAGACCGAGCTGATCCTGGGAATCATCACGATCGAGGACGTGTTCCTGGCCGTCTATCTGACAGCCCTCTCCGGGATCCTCCTGACCGGCGCCATCCAACCGGCGCGCCTGCTGGCCGGGGCCGCCCTCTCGCTGCTGTTCATCGCCGGGGTCGTCGCCGCGGGCCATGCGGGACGCCGCCTGCTGGATCGGGCCCTGGCGGATCTCCCCCAGGAGCTGTTCCTGCTCCTGGTGTTCGCCCTCGTCCTGACTGTCGCCGGCGCGGGGGAAGTCCTCCACGTGGCCGAGGCGGTCGGGGCGCTCCTGGTGGGACTGGTCCTGGCCGGCACGGCGCACCGCGAGGCCATCCAGGAACGGCTCCTGCCGGTGCGCGACCTGACCGCGGCCGTCTTCTTCTTCGCCTTCGGGGCCGCCGTGCCTCCCGCCGGGCTGTGGGCGGTGGCGCTTCCAGCCATTGGGGGCGCCGCCGTGAGCGTGGCGGGGAGCTTCCTCGCCGGCCTGGCGGCCGGCTGGTGGGGTGGGCACTCTTTCCGGGCCTCGTCCCGGCTCGGGATGACCATCCTGGCCCGGGGCGAGTTCTCCGTGATGGTGGCAGTGCTCGCCAGGCAGGGCGGCTTGGATTCGCGCCTCCAACCCTTCGCCGCCCTGTACGTGCTGATCCTGGCCCTGGCGTCGCCCTCGCTGGCGCGGCACGCCAACGCCATCGCCGACGCCCTGCGGGGCGTGGCCGGACGATGGCCGGGGCGCCGTCCCCCGGCGCCCCCGGCTCCCACGACCGCCTCCGGTGCCGGACAGCAAGCCGTCGCGGCCGGTGCCGGGAGGGCAGGACGGCATGACCGAACAGGAGTGGGGAAGGCTGCGATGGGCGGGAGTTTTTGAGCGGGATCCCGGATCGAGGGGAGTTTGACACGGAGCCCATCGAGGGTTATCTTGATCCAGTCTTCCTGTCACCGATCTGAGGGCAGAGTGAGCATCCTCAGGCCATCCCCTAACGGCGCGTCCCATTTTCCCGGGACCTCTACGGCGCTTGCCAGGCCCTCGCCCCGCGGGGATCTGTCGGGCAGTCTGGCCACCCGGTTCGTCTCTCTGCAGGCCCTGATTCCTCTCCCCCGCTCCACCCTCCGCTGATCTGACCTCGCTCTCGCGGCATCGGGTCGCCTCCTGTCCGGCGGTCCGCCGATCCCTGTTCCCCTGCGAGTGCACTCGTTCCGACGGAAGTCCGGAGGACTCCCCCAGCTCGGAGACTCTTCCTGGGACTTCCCCGGAGCGGTCCCAAGGAGATGCTGATGCCTATTCCCGCAGGCGAGTTGCGACGACTCCTGGAGGAAGATCGCCGCCGCGAGGCTGCCCACCGACGCCTCCGCTGGCAGCGGCGCCGTCGCCAGCTCGCGTGGTGGCTGGCGGCCGCGGCCGCCGCGGCCGCGATCCTGTTCATCGGGGCGCACCTGGCTTACGCCGCAAACACGCCGAACGAGGAGCTCGCCGACCGGCTTCGGCAGCTCGAGGCACGCATAGAAGAACTGGAGGAGGACCGGCAGCGCCTCACCCGGGCACTCCTCACCTTCGAGGTGCCCGCGGCCCTCGGGTTTGCCGGCGAGGCCGTTCCCCTCGACCGGTGGGATGTGCGGGAGCGGCTGGAGCGGGAGGTCCTGCTCTCTCTCCAGCAGCGCGGCCAGGTCATCCTCTGGCTGAAGCGGGCAGCCCGGTACTTCCCATATATCGAGAAGACCCTGCGCCGGACCGACCTCCCCGACGATCTGAAGTACGTGGCGGTCATCGAAAGTGCCCTCCAGCCCCAGGCGCTCTCGTCGGCCTCCGCCCTGGGAATCTGGCAGTTCATTCCGGCGACCGCCCGGCGCTATGGCCTGCGGGTCACGACTCGGTGGGACGAGCGCCGCGATCCCGAGTTGGCCAGCCGGGCAGCCCTCGCCTACCTTGCCGACCTGTATGGCCAGTTCGGGCAATGGTCCCTGGCCCTGGCGGCATACAACGGCGGCGAGTCCCGCGTGAAGTCGGCCATGCGGAAGCAGCGCGTCCGGAGCTATTTCCAGCTCGCGCTTCCGAGGGAAACGGAACGCTACGTCTTCCGGGCCTACGCCGCCAAGCTCATCCTGGCGGATCCCGAGCGGTACGGCTTTCACGTCCCCGGCGAAGAGCTGTACCGGCCGCCCGCGCGGGACCGGGTGCAGGTGCGGGTCCGCCACCACCTGACAGTCATGGGGATCGCCGAGGGGGCAGGCTCGTTCTACCGGGAGGTCAAGCTTCTCAATCCGGCGATCACGGGGGACGCGCTTCCGGCGGGGACGTTCCTCATCAATCTGCCGGAAGGCGCGGGAAAACACTTCAAGGTCCGCGAGCAGGCTTCGGGTGTCGCCTCCTCCGCGGCACAGCGGCACAGGGTGCGACGCGGGGACACGCTCTCCGCGATTGCCCGACAGTACCGGGTACGCCTGGAGGACCTCCGGCGGTGGAATCCGGCCGTTTCTGGTCGAGCCATTCGCCCGGGTGATGTCCTGGTCATTCGCCGGATGCAACAGTGATCCAAGATCTGGGCGGGCAGGTTCAACGGTGACGCCGCACGAGGGAGGTCCACGCATGCCAGAGAAAGTCTTCACCGGCTCCAAGGTGACGCTGCTCCGGGAGGATGGACGCAGCTTCGACTTCGTCCTCGTTCCTCCCGTCCAGGCCAACATCAATCAAGGGAAGCTATCCATCGGTGCCCCCCTGGGGAAGGCCTTGCTGGGGCGACACAAGGGGGAGGAGTTCAGCTTCGACGCTCCCGGAGGCCCGGTTCGGATGAAGGTCCTGGACATCCAGCCGACCTCCGGATGACCCCGGGTGTTTCCTGGGGTCAGGGGAAAGCCGGAGGACGGCTCCCTCCCTCACCTCCGGCTTTCCCTCCTTCCCAAATAGGGGTCGCGGCAATCCGGTGACACCATGTCACCGACCTGGACATGATGACTTTGCCCTGTATTCTTAATGAGTTGCCGCGATTGCTGCTTCAGTGGAGACAGACCGAGCTTGCCAAACTTTCATTGGAGGTTCGCATCGCCTCCCGGCCTCTCGCAACATTTTATGCCTGGTAACCCCCCGCCAATGAGGGCTTCAGGACGCCTCCCCCTCGAATAAGCTGTTTCCGGCACCGGCCTTGCTGCCCTACGAGGTCGGGTAGGACTGCCCCAGGAAGCCATGTTGACGCTGCTGGAGCATCGGGTCCGTGCCGCGGCGGAGAAAGAGACGAGGTGACAACTCCGCGCCCATCTCCAGGTCGGCGCGGTGGGCGCGCCCGCCCTCGACGGTCCCACGGGGAACAGGTTGGCCGCGCTCCCGGCGATTCTGTCGAGGAGGCGTTCCATGTGCAGACCGGGAAGCCGGTGCCGTCCCAGTTCGCTGAGCCCCGCACCAGCCTGGACCGCACTGGGTGCTGGGGTGAAGACGGCGGGAGAAGTGGTGGGGCGAAGCGGTCCTGCTGGAGCCGATTCAGTAGGGAAGAACACTCATCGTTGGACTGGCGCTCCTGCTGGTAGGGTTGCCGCTCGCGTCGGCGCCTGCAGGTGACGCGGAGAAGAGGGAGCCGGCACCCGCAGAGGAGGAGAAGAAGGCGGGGGGGCCCGCGGAAACCAAGGCAGCCCCTATCGACTTCCGGCGGGTCGCGACTGGCGACGAGGCGATCAGCGTGGAGGTCTTGCCTGGCGCGAAGAGCTGACCGGCCGCAAGAAGGGCGGTGCCGGCTGGGGGGTTGACACAGAGCGCTTGTTTGAGTTCTATCGGGCCAGGCTGGAAAGCGGTGTGTGCAGGTAGGCGGGTGTGGCCTCGGGGCGCGACCGCCGGCCACCCCATTGTGCTGGAATGGGCAGCGCGACAGAATCGTGGGAGAATGCAAGACGGGTGTGGGCCTGGACGGTCCGGGCGGCGATCGCTGCCCTGCTGCTTCTCGGGATGCCGGGCGCCGTCCTGGGTGCGGCCGGGGATGAGCACGGCCGCTTTGGCCCGATCCTCTTCGGCCTGGCCGTCCTGGTGGTGGCGGCCAAGGCCGGCGGCCTCATTGTCCAGCGCTGGGGTCAGCCGTCCGTCCTGGGGGAGCTCCTGGTCGGGATCGCCCTGGGGAACCTCCTGCCGCCCCTCTTCGGACAGACGGGGATCGCCTTCGTGCGGGGGAATGCGACCCTGTTCGTCCTGGCCGAGATGGGCGTCCTGATCCTGCTCTTCGATGTGGGGCTGGAGGCGGACCTTCGGGCGCTGGTCCGGGTGGGCTGGTCGTCCCTCTTGGTGGCCCTGGTCGGGATCATGGTCCCCCTCCTCCTGGGGTGGGGGGCGGCGGCGTGGCTGCTGCCGGACAGCCTGACCCTGACCCACGTCTTCGTCGGGGCCACGCTGTCGGCCACCAGCGTGGGGATCACCGCGCGGGTGCTGAGGGACCTGGGGATGGTCCAGACTCGGGAGGGACAGATCATCCTGGGCGCGGCCGTGATGGACGACATCCTGGGGCTGGTGGTGCTGGCGGTGATCAGCGGCGCGGTCGCTGCGGCGGCGACGGGCGGACCGGGCCTTTCGCCTCTTGCCATCGGGGGCATCCTCCTCCGGGCCATCCTGTTCCTGGGGATCACGGTTGGGGTCGGTCACCTGCTGTCACAGCCTATCGTGCGCCTGGCGGCGCGAACCGGACAGCACGGCATCCTGCTGGTCTTCGGCCTCGCTCTGTGCTTCAGCCTGGCATTCGCGGCCGAGCTGATAGGGCTCGCCGACATCATCGGCGCCTTCGCCGCCGGGCTGATGCTGGACCCCTTCGGCGAGGGCATCCGGACCCGGAAGGAAGAGGCAACCCTTTCGGAGCTGATGCACCCGCTCACCAGCCTCTTCGTCCCCCTCTTCTTCGTCCTGATGGGCATCCAGGTCCACCTGGGCAGTTTGGCCAGCCCGAACATCCTGACCCTGGGGGCGGTCCTAATCCTTTGCGCGCTGGCCGGAAAGTTGGCCTGCGCTCTGGGGGTGGTGGGTCGGGGCGTCAACCGCCTGGCGGTCGGCATCGGCATGATCCCTCGAGGCGAAGTCGGGCTGATCTTTGCCGGAATCGGCGCGAGCCTGACGCTACAGGGAGAGCCGGTTCTGTCCCAGGGCGCCTTCTCGGCCATCGTCCTGATGGTCTTAGTGACGACGCTCTTGGCGCCCGTCGGTCTCCGGTGGGCCTTCCGCCGGAGCCGCCAGTCGGCGGGCTGACCGACCCAGGGAAACGGCGGACCCGGCCCTGTGCGTTCCGCGATGCAGCGGACCTGACGGGTCCGGCCTGGGGAAATGCAAAGAAGGAGGAAGACGGTGTCCACCAGCCTCACTCCGGAAGTGATCGAGGCCATCATGCGGGGGGAGCACGGCGACCCCGTCGCGGTCCTCGGCCCCCATGCCCTGCCGGAGGGCGAGGGCGCCGGGCTGGTCATCCGGGCGTTCCGCCCCGGCGCGGCCACGATGACGGTCGTGCCCCTGGCGCTCGGTCTGCGAGACCAGCCCATGACCAGGATCCATCCGGAAGGCGTCTTCGAGGCCGTCTTTCCCGGCCGGCGCGAGGCCTTTCCGTACCGCCTGCGATGGAGGGATGGAGAGGGCCACGAGTCCGAGGCGGAGGATGAGTACCGGTTCGGGTCCCGCCTCAGCGACTACGACCTCTATCTGATGGGCGAGGGACGCCATTACCAGGAATACGAGAAGCTGGGAGCACATCTCACGGAGATGGACGGCGTCTCCGGCGTCTCCTTCGGTGTCTGGGCCCCCAACGCCCGCCGCGTCAGCGTCGTGGGCGATTTCAACGGGTGGGACGGCCGGGTGCACCCGATGCGGCTGCACCCGGGCAACGGTATCTGGGAAATCTTCATCCCGGGCCTCGGCGTGGGGACCCTGTACAAGTTCGAGGTACTCCCGCCCGAGGGGCCTCCCGTCCTCAAGGCGGACCCCTACGCCTTCGCGTTCGAGCTGCCGCCCCGCACCGCCTCCATCGTCACCGACCTGGCGTACGAGTGGAGGGATGCGGCCTGGATGGCCACCCGGGCGGAGAAGCACGCCCTGGACGCGCCCCTGGCCATCTACGAGGTGCACCTGGGCTCCTGGCGGCGCAAGGCGGGGGGCGAGTTCCTGAGGTACCAGGAGCTGGCCCAGGAGCTGGCCGCGTACGTGAAGGCCATGGGCTACACTCACGTGGAGCTGCTCCCCATCACCGAGCATCCCTTCTACGGCTCATGGGGCTACCAGCCCATCGGGTTGTTCGCCCCCACCTGCCGGCACGGCAGCCCACAGGATTTCATGGCCTTCGTGGACACCCTGCACCAGCACGGGATCGGCGTCATCCTGGACTGGGTGCCGGCCCACTTTCCCCAGGATCCCCACGGCCTGATCTACTTCGACGGGACCCACCTGTACGAACATGCGGATCCACGCCAGCGGGAGCACCCGGACTGGGGGACGCGGATCTTCAACTACGGCCGGAACGAGGTGGCGAACTTCCTCCTGGGCAGCGCCCTCTTCTGGCTGGACACGTACCACCTCGACGGCCTCCGGGTGGACGCCGTGGCCTCCATGCTGTACCTGGACTACGGCCGGAAACCGGGGGAGTGGATCCCGAACGCCCACGGGGGCAACGAGAACCTGGAGGCCATTGCGTTCCTGAAGCGATTCAACGAGGTCGTGTACCAGTACCATCCAGACGTGATGACCATCGCGGAGGAATCCACGGCCTGGCCGATGGTCTCCCGGCCAACCTACGTCGGGGGGTTGGGCTTCGGCTTCAAGTGGAACATGGGCTGGATGCACGACCTGCTCATCTACATGAGCAAAGACTCCATCCACCGGAAGTACTACCACAACAACCTGACCTTCGGCCTGCTCTATGCCTGGCACGAGAACTTCATCCTCCCCTTGTCTCACGACGAGGTGGTATATGGGAAGGGCTCGCTCCACCGGAAAATGCCGGGCGACGACTGGCAGAAGTTCGCCAACCTCCGGGTGTTTTACGCGTTCATGTACGGGCACCCCGGGAAGAAGCTGCTCTTCATGGGCGGGGAGTTTGGGCAGACCAACGAGTGGTACCACGAGGCCAGCCTGGACTGGCACCTATTGGAGATGGGGCCGTACCATCGGGGCCTCCAGCGGCTGGTCCAGGACCTGAATACCCTGTACCGGAACGAGCCGGCCCTGCATGAGGTGGACTTCGAGCCCGCGGGGTTCCAGTGGATTGATTGTAACGACTGGGAGGGGAGCAGCATCTCCTTCCTCCGTAGAGCCCGGGACCCCGAGAACTTCCTGGTTTTCGTCTGCAACTTCACCCCGGTGGTCCGGGACGCCTACCGGATCGGCGTCCCGCGCGGCGGCTTCTACCGGGAATTGGTGAACACGGACGCCGAGATCTACGGAGGAAGCAATGTGGGCAACGGCGGCGGGGTCGCGGCCGTCCCCCTGCCCCAGCATGGCCACCGCTGGTCGCTGGAGCTGACCCTCCCGCCTCTGGCGGCTCTGATCCTCCAGCCGGAGGGCCAAGGATGAAAACCCGGCCGGGCAACCCCTATCCCCTGGGCGCCACGTGGGATGGCTCGGGAGTGAACTTCGCGCTCTTCTCGGAGAACGCCACAGGCGTCGCGCTCTGCCTCATCGATGGACCAGACGGGAACGAGGAGGTGGCCCGGATCCGGATGACGGAGCAGACCGACCAGGTCTGGCACACCTACCTCGCCGAGGCGAGGCCGGGGCAGCGGTACGGGTACCGGGTGGAGGGGCCGCATGATCCCGCCAACGGTCACCGGTTCAATCCCGCCAAGCTGCTCCTGGACCCGTATGCCAAAGCCGTTGACGGGACCATCCGCTGGAACGATGCCCTCTTTGGCTACCAGGTTGGCCATCCCGATGCCGACCTCAGCCGGGACGAGCGGGACAGCGCCGCCAACATCCCCAAGTGCGTGGTGATTGACCCGGCGTTCACCTGGGGGGACGATCGGCCCCCCCGCGTCCCCTGGAACGAGACGATCATCTACGAGGTGCATGTCAAAGGCCTCACCGCCCGGCACCCGGACGTGCCGAAGGGGCTCCGGGGGACGTACGCCGGCCTGGCCAGCCCAGCCGTCATCGATTACCTCTGCTCGCTGGGGATCACCGCCGTGGAGCTGCTGCCCGTGCACCAGTTCGTGGCCGACAAGCACCTGGTGGAGCAGGGCCTGACCAACTACTGGGGGTACAACTCCATCGGGTTCCTCGCCCCGGACGTGCGATTTTCCAGCGCCGGCGCGTTGGGCCAGCAGGTCAGCGAGTTCAAGACCATGGTGAAGACATTCCACCAGGCCGGGATCGAGGTGATCCTGGATGTGGTGTACAACCACACCGGGGAGGGGAACCACTTGGGGCCCACCCTCTGCTTCCGCGGCATCGACAACGCCAGCTATTACCGCCTGGCCGAGGACCGCCGCTACTACATGGACTACACGGGCTGCGGCAACACCCTCAACATGACCCATCCGCGAACCCTCCAGCTCATCATGGACAGCCTGCGCTATTGGGTGCTGGAGATGCACGTGGACGGGTTCCGGTTCGACCTGGCCTCGGCGCTGGCCCGGGAGCTTCACGACGTGGACCGGCTGGGAGCCTTTTTCGACATCATCCACCAGGACCCGGTCATCTCCCAGGTGAAGCTGATCGCGGAGCCGTGGGATCTGGGCGAGGGCGGTTACCAGGTCGGGAACTTCCCCGTCCTGTGGGCGGAGTGGAACGGCCAGTACCGGGACACCGTGCGGGCGTACTGGAAGGAGGACGAGGGGCAGGCCGGGGCGCTAGGGTATCGTTTGACGGGATCGAGCGACCTGTACGGCAAGGGCGGGCGCCGGCCCTACGCCAGCATCAACTTCGTCACCGCCCACGACGGGTTCACGCTGCACGACCTGGTGAGCTACAACGACAAGCACAACGAGAGAAACGGCGAGGAGAACCGGGACGGGACCAACGACAACCTGAGCTGGAACTGCGGGGTGGAGGGGCCCACAGATGACCCGCCGATCCTCGGCCGGCGCGAGCTGCAGAAGCGGAACTTCCTGGCGACCCTCCTCCTCTCCCAGGGCGTCCCCATGCTCTGCGGCGGGGATGAGATCGGCCGCACGCAGCAAGGCAATAACAATGCCTACTGCCAGGACAACGAGACCAGTTGGTTCGACTGGAAGCTGGACAAGCGCCGGCGGGATCTCCTGGCCTTCACCCGGTTCCTCATCGAGCTGCGCCGCCGGCACCCGGTCCTGCGCCGGCGCCAGTTCTTCTACGGGCGGCGGATCCACGGCTCCGAGGTCAAGGACCTGGCCTGGTTCCGCCCAGACGGCAAGGAGATGACCGAGGAGGATTGGACCAACGCCCAGACCCGCGCCCTCGGGCTCCGGCTGGCCGGGGACGCCATCGAGGACGTGGACGCCCAGGGGAACCGGATCACGGACGACACGCTCCTCATCCTCTTGAACGCTCATCACGAGCCGCTGCCGTTCACGCTGCCGGCCCACCGGCCCGGCGTGAAGTGGGAGCTGCTCCTGGACACCCGCACGCCCGAGGGACGCCGGTTGCACCGGCCGATGAAGGGGGGCGAGGTCTACAACCTGGAGGGCCGGGGCCTGGCCCTCCTCCGGCTTCGGCGGAAGTGATTGAACCGCCAGGAGCGCCACAAGCCCGGGAATGGGGAATGCCTGCAGAGAATGGAATGCTTGAAAAGCCTGTCGATCCGTTCCTGACTTTTCGACGGCTCGCAGGGGATAGGCCATTCTTGGCGTCCTTGGCGCACCAACGGCCATGTCGTTGGTACCGGCGGTTGGATTCGGACCGCGATGAGTGAGGGGCCGCGGATCTACAACCTCTTCCCGCTCCTGGCCGGGCCGCTGCCCTGCTGGGCGTCCCACATGGAACGGGCGGCCGCCATGGGGTTCACCTGGATCTACGTGAACCCGTTCTCCCAGGCCGGGTATTCCGGGAGCCTGTATTCGGTGAAGGACTACTCTGCCATCGATCCACGGTTCACCGACGGGGGCGCTGCCCCCATGGATCAGCTCCGCGGGATGCTGGAAGAGGCGTCGCGGCTCGGTCTGGCCGTCATGATGGACCTGGTCATCAATCACACCGCCTTCGACTCGCCACTGGTTCACCAGCACCCCGGCTGGTATCGGCGCGACCGGGACGGGCAGATCGTGCACCCCGGCGCCATGGACGGGAAGACGCGCGTGGTCTGGCGGGACCTGGCGGAGGTGGACAACGCGGGGAGTCCCGACCGGGAGGCTCTCTGGACGTACTGGCGAAACCTCGCCCTCCACTATGCGGGCCTGGGCTTCCGGGGGTTTCGCTGCGACGCCGCCTACCAGGTTCCGGCCGACCTCTGGAAGGAGCTGATCGGCGCCGTCAAGGCCAGGCACCCTGACGTTCTGTTCTTCGCCGAGACACTGGGCTGCACCCCCGAGCAGACACTGGAAATGGCCGGGACGGGATTCGACTTCCTCTTCAACAGCAGCAAGTGGTGGAACTTCCGGGACTCCTGGTGCCTGGAACAGTACGCCGCGACCGCGCCGGTACTCCCCTCCGTCAGCTTCCCGGAATCCCATGACACGCCACGGCTGGCCGCCGAGCTCGACGGCGACCGGCAGGCCGTTCTCCAGCGGTACGCCTTTGCGGCGACCTTCTCCGCCGGGGTGATGATGCCCATGGGGTTCGAGTACGGATTTCGGAATCGCCTCCACGTGGTGACCACGAGCCCGCAGGACTGGGAGGCCCCGCACTGGGATCTCACCGGGGCCATCACCACCATCAACCGGACCAAGGCGGCCCACCGGCCGTTCAACGAGGACGGACCTCTCCACCCGATAGATCTCGGCGATCCCCGGCTCTTCGGGTTCCAGAAGTGGACGCGCGATGGGCGCGAGGGGATTCTGGTGGTTCTCAATCTGGATCGGACGGCTGGGAGCCGCGTGCCGGTCCCGTCGCATCTGGGGACGGATCCATGGCTTTCCTGGACAGATCTGGTGAGTGCGGCATCTGGCCTGCTCTCTGATCTCGTCCCCCTCGAGCTTGCCCCATCCGGCATCCTGATCCTCCACCCGCTCTCTGGAGGCGATGCGCCTCCGGCAGGAGCGGAGGGGGCCGACACGGGCTGACGGGACAGGGGGGCAGCGGGATGGCGGGGGAGGTGGCATCGGGGTCGAGCCGGCTCGCTTGACCCGCGAGCCCGGCATGGGTCATGATCACCGGGGGGAAGAAAGATGTCAAAGCAACCAAGGATTCTGGTGGTAGATGATGATCCGGAGATGCGGGCGCTCCTCCTGGATGTCCTCCGCAACGAGGGCTACGAGGTCGTTGAGGCCAAGGATGGAACGGAGGCGGTGCTGGCCCTCCGGGCCCGGACGTTCGACGTCATCCTGATGGACAAGAACATGCCCGGGCCCAGCGGCCTGGATCTGCTCCCGGGGCTCCGGCGCGTCTGCCCGCACTCCCAGATCATCATGATGACCGCGTTCGGCGATGTGGCCTCCTACATGGAGGCCGCGGAGAAGGGGGCGGTGGAATACCTCTTCAAACCGTTCCGGATGGAAGAGATGAAGGCGGCCATCGCCAAGGCCCTGGGGTCGAGCGCGGAATCTCCGGCGTGATCCGCTCCCCTTCACCGGCTCCCGGGTCCCCCTGGGTGGGGGCCGGGGTGAGGGAGCGTGGCGCACCGCGGAGCGCTGACCGTATGCGAAACCTCACGACGCGTCTGGTCATCCTTCTGATGCTGGCCCTGATGATCATCACCGGCATCTACGACTACGTCCGCCTGGGTCGCGAGCGGGAACGGCTCGTGGAGCAAACCCGGGAGGACGAGCGGATCTTCGCCGAGACGCTGGCGCTGGCGGTGAGCCGGAACGTCCGCTGGGGCCGGACCACGGCCGAGCTGAAGGAGCTTCTGGACGACATCTTGGCGCGGCCGGGCCTGGTCGCGGTGGCCATCTATGCCCCTGACGGGCAGGTCGTGGCGGAGACCGTCTCCCCCGGGGCCGCAGCCCCGACGCTGGATGACATCGTCCGCGACGCCCTGGCGTCGAAGGAGGCGGTCTCGGCGCTGGTATCGGCCGAATCGGGGCGGCTGCTCCGCTACGTTCAACCCTTCCGCTGGCCCGGGCGGCAGACGGGGGCCATCGAGGTCCGGCAGACCCTGGCAGGAATGGAGCGGGAGTTTCGCCGCGCGGTCCGGGAGAATGTTCTATCGCGCCTGGTGGTCCTGGCCCTCTTTGTCCTGTCGGTAGTGGCCCTCACCCGCTGGAGCATCGCCCGGCCGATCCGAGCGCTGATGGCGGGGGCCCAAGCGGTGGGCCGGGGAGACCTCGCGCAGCGGATCGAGGTGGCGCGCCGGGACGAGATCGGCCAGCTCGCCGAGGAGTTCAACCGGATGGCCACCAACCTCCAGATGGCGCACGACGAGCTCCTCCACCAGGCGGAGGAGCGTCTGCGGCTGGAGCAAGAGGTGCATCAGGCCCAGAAGCTGGTCGCGGTGGGCATGCTGGCGGCCGAGGTGGCCCACGAGATCGGCACGCCCCTGAACATCATCTCCGGTCGCGCCGAGGTGCTGGAGCGGGTCGTACCGCGGGAGCACCCTGAGCGCCGACACCTGGACGTGATCCTGAAACAGACCGAGCGGATCAGCGGGATCATCCGCGCCCTGCTGGACTACACCCGGCCCCGGCGCCCGAGCCTGCGGGCCGAGGCGATCGTGCCGATCGTCGGCCGCGTGGCGGACCTGTTGCTGGAGCGGAGCCGCCGCCGCGGGGTGCGCCTCGAGCTGGACCTTCCCATCGGCCTCCCGCGCGTCCTGGCGGACCCGGACCAGCTCCAGCAACTCTTTCTCAACCTGTTGCTGAACGCCCTGGATGCCTCGCCGCCTGGCGAAAGGGTCCGGGTGACGACGGGACCGGATCCGCTCCTGCCGGCCGAGGGGCGCGCCGGGATCATCCGCGGCAAGGTGGAGGGACCGTGCCTGCCCATCCATGTCGTGGACGCCGGGAAGGGCCTGACCGCCGAGGAGCTGGACCACGTTTTCGAGCCCTTCTTCTCCACCAAAGGGCGGGGACAGGGGACGGGGCTGGGCCTGCCCATCGTCGAGGAGATTGCGCGCGCCCACCGGGGTGAGGTGGAGATGCTGTCCATTCCGGGACGGGGGACCGAGGTGATCGTCCGCCTGCCCCTGGCCGGGAGCGGCCCGCCGGACCCGGGCGGAAGGACACGGGATTCTGCGGCAGAGGCGGGGGCACATGGAGACTGACGTGTTCACGGAACTGCAGCAGGACGTCGCCTTGCTCCCCAGGGTGCCGGTGGCCACCTACCGGCTCCAGTTCAACCGGGGCTTCACCTTCGAGGCTGCGCGGCAGGTGATCCCGTACCTGGAGGCCCTGGGGGTGAGCGACGTGTATGCCTCCTCCTACCTCCAGGCCCGGCCGGGGAGCATGCACGGCTACGACATCGCCGATCACAGCCGGCTGAACCCCGAGATCGGGACGGAAGAGGAGTTCGCGCGGTTTGTCGGCGACCTGCAGGCGCGGGGGATGGGGCAGATCCTGGACGTGATTCCCAACCACATGGGGATCGCCGCCGCGTGTAATCCCTGGTGGAACGACGTCCTGGAGAACGGGCCCAGTTCCGCCTATGCGGAATTCTTCGACATCGACTGGGACCCGGTCAAACCGCAACTGGCCAACAGGGTCCTGCTGCCCATCCTGGGGGACCAATACGGACAGGTGCTGGAGAAGCAGGAACTCGCCCTGGAGTACGCGGGCGGCGCCTTCAGCCTGCGCTACCACGAGACCCGGCTGCCCATCGCGCCCCGCTCCGCGACCCTGATCCTGGGGCACCGCCTGGAGGCCCTGACGGCCACGCTGGGCGAGGGGGATCCCTATCTTCAGGAGTACCAGAGCATCATCACGGCCCTCACCAATCTCCCGGCCCGGACGGAGACGGCGCCGGACCGGGTCCGGGAGCGGATGCGGGAGAAAGAGGTGATCCGCCGGCGCCTGGCGCACCTGACGGAGCGCTGCGAGATCATCCGGGCTTCCATCGAGGAGACGGTCCGGAACTTCAACGGCAAGCGGGGCGATCCCCGGAGCTTCGACCTCCTGGACCGCCTGCTGGACGATCAGGCCTACCGCCTGGCCTACTGGCGGGTGGCGGCCGAGGAGATCAACTACCGCCGCTTCTTCGACATCAACGATCTCGCGGCCATCCGGATGGAGAATCCCGCGGTCTTCCGGGAGGCGCACCGGCTGATCCTGCGTCTGGTGGAGGAAGGGAAGCTAACCGGCCTTCGCCTCGATCATCCAGATGGTCTGTTCGACCCGCCCCGCTACTTCCTGGCGCTCCAGCGAGAGCGGTTCGCCCAGGTGGCCCGCGCCCGCCTCGACCAGCAAGGCGTGGGGGCCGAGCCCGACCGGGAGGCCGCGGTAGCGGTCGCGCTGCAGCGCTTCGACGCGACCTGCCAGCCGGATCCGGCCCGGCCAGGCTGCCGCCCGCTCTACCTCCTGGCGGAGAAGATCCTGGCCCGAGGGGAGCGCCTGCCGATCCACTGGGCCATTCACGGCACCACGGGCTACGAGTTCCTGCACCTGGTGGGGGGCCTGTTCATGGACAGCAGCAACGAGAAGGCAATGACGGCCGCCTACACCGCCTTCACCGGGCAGCGCACCCCCTTCGCCGACCTGGTGTACGAGTCGAAGCAGCTCATCCTGCGGGTCTCCATGTCCAGCGAGCTGAACGTCCTCGGGCACGCCCTCGACCGGTTGTCGGAGCGGAACCGATACTCGCGTGATTTCACCCTCAACAGCCTCACCCACGCCCTGCGGGAGGTGATCGCGTGCTTCCCGGTGTACCGGACCTATATCGACGGGCGGAGCCCGGAGGTGTCGCTCCAGGATCGGGCCTGTGTCGAGGTGGCGGTGGCCTTTGCCAAGCGGCGCAATCCCGCCACCAACGTCTCCGTCTTCGACTTCGTGCGCGACGTCCTGTTGCTCCGATACCCGGAGAATGTCGACCAAACTTACCGCGAGGATCAGCGCACCTTCGTCCAGAAGTTCCAGCAGGTGACCGCCCCCGTCACGGCGAAGGGGGTCGAGGACACCGCCTTTTACCGGTACAACCCTCTCGTGAGCCTGAACGAGGTGGGCGGCGACCCGGACCGGTTCGGGATCTCCGTGGACGAGTTCCACACGCAGTGCCTAGCCCGGCAGGAGAAGTGGCCCGCCGGGCTCTCCGCCACCTCGACCCACGATACCAAGCGCAGTGAGGACGTGCGGGCGCGGATCCAGGTCCTCTCAGAGATCCCGCGGGAGTGGCGGGCGGCAGTGGGCCGCTGGCACCGCTGGAACCGGCGGCACGCAGCCGAGGTGGACGGCCGCCCCGCCCCCGACCGGAACGACGAATACCTGCTCTACCAGACGCTGATCGGGGCCTGGCCCATCGCGCTCATGGAACCCGAGGAGGCTGCGACCTTCACCGCCCGGATCCAGGAGTACATGCTCAAGGCGGCCAGGGAGGCCAAGGTCAATACAAGCTGGATCAATCCGAACGAGGCCTACGATGAGGCACTCCGATCGTTCGTGGCCCGGATCCTGGAGCCGGACTCCGGCAACCGGTTCCTGCCCGACTTCATCAGCTTCCAGACCTTCGTGGCCCGCCTGGGGATGGTCAATAGCCTGGCGCAGACGCTGCTCAAGATCACCGCACCCGGCGTGCCCGACTTCTACCAGGGCACGGAGGTATGGAACTTCAGTCTGGTGGACCCCGACAACCGCCGGCCGGTGGATTTTGCGTCCCGCATCTCCCTTTTGGAGGGCTTGCGGGAGCGCATCGCGATGGGGCACCTGGTGGAATTGGCCCGGGAGCTGGTGGAACAGTGGATGGACGGTCGAATCAAGCTCTACACCATCCACCGGGCGCTGACGTACCGCCGGAGAGCACCCGACCTGTTCCGGGCAGGCGAGTATGTCCCCCTCTCCACGGGTGGCGCGTACGCGGAACACGTCTGCGCCTTCGCGCGCCGGCAGGCGACGACCGCGGTCTTGACGGTGGTCCCCCGCCTGATTGGGGTGCTGACGGACAACGGAGCCCGGCTGCCTCTCGGGACCGAGGTCTGGGGCGATACCCGGGTGCTGTTGCCCAGGGACCTCCCTGCTGGGCCATACCTCAACCTCTTCACCGGCACAGAGGTCAGAACCAGGCCCGTGGACGCGGCGGCGGGCCTCCCGGTCGGAGACCTCCTGGCGGAGTTCCCCGTCGCTCTTCTGGATCTCACGCCCTCTCCGGCGATGGCAGACAGCCGCGGAACCCTCTGATGGAAAAGCTGCGGTTCGTCATGGTCCTGCACAATCACCAGCCGGTGGGGAACGATCCCCGGATCATCGAGGAGGTGGCCCAGGCTTCCTACCGTCCTCTCCTGACAGCCCTGGAGTCCGTCCCGTGGCTCCGCCATGCCCTGCATGTGAGCGGCCCGCTCCTCATATGGATGGAATCGGCCGACCACGCCTACCTGGATCGTCTGGGGACGATGGTGGCACGGGGTCAGGTGGAGCTTTTGACCGGCGGCCACTACGAGCCGATCCTGGCCGCCATTCCCTCGGCAGACCGGGTTGCCCAGGTGGAGGGCCTCTCGGACCGGATCGAACGGCGATTCGGGGTCCGCCCCCAGGGGCTTTGGCTTACGGAGCGCGTCTGGGAACCCCAGATCGTTCCCGACCTCGTGGCAGCCGGGGTCCGCTACGTCTTCATGGACGATCGGGCGTTCATCGCCGCCGGCATTCCGCGCGATCAGTTGACCGCCCATTTCCTGACCGAGGAAGGCGGGGAGAGGCTCATCGTCTTCCCCCTGGACCAGCGCCTCCGGAACCTGATCCCCTGGGCGCCTCCCGAGGAGGCCGGGGCCTACTTGGCCGGCCTGGCCGCTGCCGGACACCGAGTCGCGGTGTTCGGCGACGACGGGGAGAAGTTCGGGGCCTGGCCCGAGACCCACGAGAAGGTCTACGGCGGCGGCTGGCTGAAGGGCTTCCTGGCCGTACTGGAGCGGCTGGCGGATCGGGTGGAGACCTGGCGACCCGGCGATGTGGTGGCCACCACCCCGCCGGCGGGGTTGTGCTATCTGCCGAACTCCTCCTACAGCGAGATGGAGGAGTGGGCGCTGCCGCCAGCGCACGCGGCGGAGATCGCCAGGCTCAGGGACCGCGTGGGAGCCGACGCGGAACGATTCGCCCCGTTCATCCGGGGCAGCCACTGGAAGCATTTCTTCATCCGCTATCCCGAGGCAAACCGGGCCCACAAGAAGATGCTGGCCCTGCGTGCCCGGCTTCCCAGGGGGCGGCGCTGGCTCTCGGCGTGGGACGAGCTGTACGCCGCCCAATGTAATGACGGCTACTGGCACGGCTGGTTCGGCGGGGTCTACCTCCCCCTGCTCCGGCACCAGACGTGGATCCGCCTGGCGCGGGTCGAACGGGCCCTGCGGCGGGGACAGGGCGTCGAGCTGGAACAGCTGGATCTCGACCTCGACGGTCACCCCGAGGTCTGGGCGCATTCGGGGGGTTTCTCGGCACTGCTCTCGCCGCACCTGGGAGGCACCCTCGTGGAGTGGACCGACCTCCGACGCACGGTGAACGTCCTGAACGTGCTGACCCGTCGGCTCGAGTGGTACCATGCCAAGCTCCGTGGGACGGATCCGGCCTGTCTCGTGGCCGCGCCCGGCCAGCAGCCGCCCGATGCCCGGGAGGCCCTGGCCTACGATGTGTGGGATCGCGCTTCCTTCCGCGACCGATTCCTTGGCGGCCCGCCCTCGGCTCAGGCCCTGGCCTATCGGGCCCTGGAGGAACTGGGGGATTTCGCAGAGGCCCCGTACCGCTTGACGATGGAGTCGAACGGCGTGGTCCTGACTCGGGAGGGCATGGTGCGGACGCCCTCGGGCCCCCGCCTGATCGGGCTCCGGAAGACCATCCACTTCGACGCCCGCGGGCGGATCGCGGCCGCCTATCGGCTCGCGGCGGGGGACGGAGAGACATTCGCGCAGTGGTTCGGAGTGGAGCTGAATGTGTTTCTCCCCGGGCTGGTGGACGGTCTCGGAGAGATCCGGGTGGATCGGCAGCGGCTGGATCCCGGGATGCCCGGCGCGGCCTCCGGGAGCGCCTGCATCCTGCGGGAGGGGGCGGCAGGGAGTCGCGAGATACGGATCGCGTGGAGCCGTCCGGCCGAAGTCGCCATGAGCCCGATCCGCACCGTGGCCCAGACCGAGCGGGGGTTCGAGATGACCTGCCAGGGACACGGCCTGGTCGCCGCCTGGCCGGTCCGGCTCCCCACCGACGGGGACTGGTCCGTGGAGATCTCGGCGAGGATCGCCGGAAGGGAGTAGCGACGCGATGTCGGGGATGAGGACGAATCGGTCTGTCCGGGGCGACGTCAGGACGGTGTGGATCGGAAACGTCCGGCCAGAGCTGGATGGCGGCCGGTTCCCGGTGAAGCGCGAGGTGGGAGACCTCTTCGAGGTCAGCGCCGATATCCTGCGCGAGGGACATGAGGCCCTGGCCGCAGTCCTGAAGTACCGAACGGTCAAGGACACGGAGTGGCACGAGGTCCGGATGGAGCCGCTGGGCAACGACTCCTGGGTTGCCCGGTTCCCCCTGGAAGAGAACACCCGCTACGTCTATACCATCGAGGCCTATCCCGACCCCTACCGGACCTGGGCCGAGGACCTGAAGAAGCGCCTGGCTGCTGGCATGGAGGTGGACAGTGAACTGCTCGAGGGAGCGGAGCTCTTGCGGCGGACGCTGCCCCGCGCGGCGGGAGCCGATCGGAAACGACTGGAGGCGCGACTCGCGGAGTTCGATCACGCGCCCGGCGTGACCGCGCGGGTCCGGATCCTCCTCGATGAGGAGACAGCCGAGCTGATGGACACCTACCCGGATCGGAGCGCGGCCACCCGCTACGATCGGGAGCTGGAGGTAATCGCGGATCGCGCCCTGGCGCGATTCGCCGCCTGGTACGAGATGTTCCCCCGCTCCCAGGGGAGAATCCCGGGGCACCACGGGACGTTCAAGGATTGCATTGACCGGCTGCCGGAGATCGCCGGCATGGGTTTTGACGTCATCTACCTGCCCCCTATCCACCCCGTCGGCAAGAGTTTTCGGAAGGGCAAGAACAATAGCCTCACGGCCGGCCCCGATGACCCCGGGTCCCCCTGGGCCATCGGCAACGAACACGGGGGGCACAAGGCGGTAGAGCCGGCCCTGGGGAGCCTGGAGGACTTCCGGGCCTTCGTCCGGGCGGCCCGCGAAACGGGGATCGAGATCGCGTTGGACTACGCCCTGCAGTGCTCGCCGGACCATCCCTACACGCGGGAGCATCCGGAGTGGTTCTACGCCCGCCCCGACGGGACCATCAAGTATGCCGAGAACCCGCCGAAGAAGTATCAGGACATTTACCCGCTGAACTTCTACTGCCGGGGCCGGGAAGCGCTGTGGGAGGAGATGAAAAGCATCCTCCTCTTCTGGATCGAACAGGGGGTCCGGATCTTCCGGGTGGACAACCCGCACACCAAGCCCATCCCGTTCTGGGCCTGGGTCATCGGCGAGATCCAGGCGGTGTACCCTGACGTCATCTTCCTGTCGGAGGCCTTCACGCGCCCCAAGGTCATGCAGGCCTTGGCCAAGGTCGGGTTCACCCAGTCCTACACCTACTTCACCTGGCGGAACTTCAAAGACGAACTGACCGACTACTTCACGGAACTGACCCAGACCGAAATGGCGGAGCACTTCCGGGGGAACCTATTCACCAACACCCCCGACATCCTGCCTCCCATCCTGCAGCAGGGGGGCCGGCCGGCCTTCAAGATGCGCCTGGTCCTGGCCGCGACTCTGTCGCCGCTCTACGGGATTTACAGCGGGTATGAGCTGTGTGAGAATGAGGCCATCGTGGGGACGGAGGAGTACCTGAACGCGGAGAAGTACGAGATCAAACTGCGGGACTGGAATGCGCCGGGCAACCTCAAGGACTACATTGCGCGCATCAACGCCATCCGCAGGGAGAACCCGGCCCTTCACGAGTACCGCAACCTGCGTTTTTACGAGAGCGACGATGACAATATCCTGTTCTACGGGAAGCGCAGTTACGACGGCCGCAACGCGATACTGGTGGCAGTCAACCTGGATCCCTTTGAGGCCCGCCAGGCCCAGGTGCACGTACCCCTGCTGGAGCTGGGGATCGCCCCGGAGGAGCGGTTCCAGGCGGACGAGCTGATCACCGGAAGCCGCCACCTGTGGAAGGGCCCGGTGCAGACGATCCGGCTGGATCCCCGCGAGGAGCCGGCGGCGATCTTCTGCGTCAGCCGGTTCCCCCACAAGGAGTACGGGACCCCGTGCTACTGAAAATGACCAATTCTCAATGAGCCAATGCGTTCTTGCGTTCTCAGTTCCCATTGGTCATTTGCCATTGGTCATTGGTCAGTACGGCGAACGGAGTGAGCCGTGGATGATCTGTGGTACAAGGACGCCATCTTCTACGAGCTGCACGTCAAGGCCTTCCAGGACGGCAACGACGACGGCGTCGGGGATCTCCGGGGCCTGACGGAGCGGCTGGACTACATCCAGGACCTCGGCGTGACCTGCCTCTGGCTGCTCCCCTTCTACCCGTCCCCGCTGCGGGACGACGGATATGACATCGCCGATTACTATGTCATCTCCCCCCTGTACGGGAAGATGGGCGACTTCCAGCGGTTCCTGGACGAGGCCCACCGCCGGGGGCTCAAGGTCATCGTGGATCTGGTGGTCAACCACACCTCGGACCAGCATCCCTGGTTCCAGGAAGCCCGCCGCGACCCCACCTCGCCCAAGCGACCGTACTACGTCTGGAGCGAGACGGACCAGAAATACCGGGGCGCCAGGATCATCTTTGTGGACACCGAGAAATCCAACTGGACCTGGGATCCCGAGGCCAAGGCCTACTACTGGCACCGGTTCTTCAGCCACCAACCCGATCTGAACTACGACAACCCCGAGGTGCAGCAGGCGATGCTGGACGCCATGCGCTTCTGGCTGGACAAGGGCCTGGACGGGTTCCGCTGCGACGCCGTCCCGTACCTCTTCGAGCGCGAGGGGACCAACTGCGAGAACCTGCCCGAGACCCACGCCTTCCTCAAGCGGCTGCGGGCCGCCCTGGACGCCCAGTACCGCGGCCGGATCCTGCTGGCCGAGGCGAACCAGTGGCCCAAGGACGTGCGGCCCTACTTCGGGGACGGGGACGAGTTCCACATGGCGTTCCACTTCCCCCTGATGCCGCGGATGTTCATGGCAGTGCGCAGTGCCGACCGGCGGCCCATCACCGACATGTTCCTGCACACCCCGCCGATCCCGGACACCTGCCAGTGGTGCGTGTTCCTCCGCAACCACGACGAGCTGACCCTGGAGATGTGCACGGACCCGGAGCGGGACTACATGTACTACGCCTATGCCCAGGACCCGATGATGAAGCTGAACATCGGGATCCGCCGCCGGCTGGCCCCCCTGCTGGAGAACGACCGGCCAAAGATCCAGCTCCTCCACAGCCTGCTCTTCACGCTGCCGGGGACGCCCATCATCTATTACGGGGACGAGATCGGGATGGGCGACAACATCCACCTGGGAGACCGGAACGGCGTGCGGACGCCCATGCAGTGGTCGGCGGACCGCAATGCCGGGTTCTCCCGGGCGGACCCGGGGCAGTTGTACAGCCCCGTCATCGCCGACCCCGTGTTCGGCTACCAGGCGGTCAATGTGGAGACGCAGCTCCGGACCCCGTCGTCCCTGCTCCACTGGATGCGGCGCCTCATCGCGGTTCGGAAGACGTCGCAGGTCTTCGGGCGGGGGGGCCTGCGGTTCCTGACCCCCGCCAACACCCGGGTGCTGGCCCACCTGCGGGAGTATCGGGGGGAGACGATTCTGGCCGTCCACAACCTTGCCAGGTCGGCCGAGCCGGTGGAATTGGACCTGCGGGAGTTCCGCGGCACGATCCCCGTGGAGATGCTGGGGGAGGCCCGGTTCCCCCCCATCGGCGAGCGGCCCTACTTCCTGAGCCTGGGGCCGTACGGCTTCTACTGGTTCCGGCTGCACCATCCGGGGACCCGTAGGGAGACCTATGGGATCGAAGATTCCGCCATCTGATTGGCAATTAGGCAACCCCTCCGAAGGCGGGGCAACCTGGCAACCAGGTAGGTCCGTAGTTCCCGATTGCCGGATTGCCGGATTGCCTTGAGTTGGTGACGAGGTGAAGGCCCTGCTCCTCACCCGGGAGTATCCTCCGGAGGTGTACGGGGGCGCCGGCGTGCACGTGGATTACCTCTCCCGGGAGCTGGCCCGCCTGATCCCGGTTGAGGTCCGGACCTTCGGTGACCAGGACATCCGGGATCCACGCCTCGTGGTGCGGGGCCACCGATTCGCTCAGACCGACCCGGAGGACACGCCCGAGAAATTCCTCGTGGCGTTGCAGGCCATCCGTGTCTGCACGAGCTTCGTCGCCCGGCCCATTGACGCCGACGTGGTCCACTGCCACACCTGGTACGCCCAGTTCGGCGGGCTGGTGGCCAAGATCCTCTACGGGATCCCCCTGGTCATCACCGCGCACTCCCTGGAGCCCCTGCGGCCCTGGAAACGCGAGCAGTTGGGGCGCGGCGCCGACCTCAGCCTGTGGATCGAGAAGACGGCCATGGAAGCGGCCGACGCTGTCATCGCCGTCTCGCAGGAGATGCGGGCGGATATCCTCCGCCACTTCGCGGTGGGGCCCGAGAAGATCCACGTCATCGGGAACGGCATCGATACCGAGGAGTACCGGCCGGTGACGAGCCGCGGGCATCTCCAGCGGTACGGGATCGATCCGGCGCGCCCCTCCGTCCTGTTTGTGGGCCGCATCTCCCGGCAAAAGGGAATCCTGCACCTGGTCAACGCGATCCCGCACCTGGACCCCAGCGTCCAGGTCGTGCTCTGCGCCGGGACCCCTGACGAGCCGGAGATCGCCAAGGAGGTCGAGGAAGCGGTCGGCCGGGCCCGGGCCACGCGGGACGGGATCGTCTGGATCCGGGAGATGGTGGATCGGCCCAGGGCCATCGAGCTGTACTCGCACGCCGCCGTCTTCTGCTGTCCGTCCATCTACGAGCCCTTCGGCATCATCAACCTGGAGGCGATGGCCTGTGAGACGCCGGTGGTGGCCAGCGCCGTGGGGGGCATCAAAGAGGTCGTGGCTCACGGCGAGACCGGCTACCTGGTTCCCCTGGAGCAGCGGGCGGAGAGTCCATTCGAACCCCTCGACCCCGGGCGGTTCTCCCAGGACCTTGCCCGCGCCATCAAAGCCCTCTTGGCCGATGAGGGACTTCGCAAGGCCATGGGCGCCAAGGGTCGTCGGCGGGCCGAAGCTCTCTTCAGTTGGCGCGCCGTCGCCAAACAGGTCCTCGCCCTGTACGGCTCCTTGGTCCGGTGACGGCCCGGGCCATCGGCGCCCATCGGAATTCCCGAGGCAGTGAGGAGAAGAATGGGAACGAAGCCGCGATCCTCCAAGACCTCGCTCGGGCCGGCACGGCGCCCGCGGCGGCCGCGGGCGCTGCCGCCCGAGGAACTGGTGGCCCGGGCGGCCGCGGGCCTTCTCGCCTTCCTGCCTGCTCAGCGCTGGTTCGGGAGCAAGGCGCGGACCCCGGTCAACGCGACCCCTGTGGATCATGCCTTGCTGCCGGGGACGGCGGGGGTCCTGGCCCTGTTCGACGTCACCTTCGCGGACGGAGGCAGGGAGACCTACCTGCTCCCGGTGGTGCCCAACGCAGGCCAGGCCGGAGTGCGCGACGCAATGGACGACCCCGCCTTCTGCGCGGCCCTGGTCGGACAGATCCGGCTCGGCGCCTCCCTGCCGGGCCGCCAGGGGACATTCCATTTCACCCCGACGGAGGTCCTGGCCGAGATCCTGCCCGGACCTCCCGGGAAGGTGACCCGGGTCCGGACCGAACAGAGCAACACGTCAGTCATCTTCGGCGGGAAGGCGATCCTGAAGCTGTTCCGCAAGCTGGAGCCGGGCCCGAACCCGGATTCCGAGATCACGGACTTCCTCACCCGGCGGACTGCCTTTCGCGGCATCGCGCGCCTGGCCGGCTCGATCGCCTACGCGCGATCCGACGGCGACGGGACCACCCTGGCCATCCTTCAGGAGTTCGTGCCGAACCAGGGAGATGCGTGGACGGCCACC
>Ga0156237_1104_pt1 | contig 29937 bp, 29 predicted proteins | sample RifCSPlowO2_12_FD_107884 | JGI IMG/M metagenome (GOLD analysis project Ga0156237, IMG submission 107884) | candidate division NC10 bacterium RIFCSPLOWO2_12_FULL_66_18
CCGTCGGTGAACGCTTGCAGGCCGTCCATGACCACCATGGCCGGTCCGTCGGTGAACGCTTGCAGGCCGTCCATGACCACCATGGCCGGTCGGTAGACCTGATTGATCTCGGCGATCATCTGCCGCTGGTACGTGGACCCGTGCAGCTCGCTCATGTAATTATAGTTGTCGCGGGGCGAGTCCTTCGCCACCATCCCGACAGAGTTCTTCAGCGACAGGGTGAAGTGGCCGCCGTAGCGGTGCGTCTTGAGGCAACAGGTCTGGACCAGAAGATCGGCCTTCTGAAAGAGCTTGGGGAAGAGTACCCCTCTCGACCAGTGGCTTCCCGGCAATCGTTCCTCGGTCCACCCCTCCATCGGGATCTCGTCGAGGACGACGGCCCGGTAGCCCATCTGCTTCGCCTGGGCGAACACCCCTTTCTGTTCCATCACCCGGCGAGTGTTCCCCATCCCGCTCCGATCAGCGACGGTGATCTCGGTCGCTCCGGCCGCCTGGAATTGCCGGACCAGCGCGCCGATCGTGTCCAGGTGGGTGGACGCGGGAAATTCATCGGCGCTGTTGAAGTTCGGCTTGATGATCACGCGCTTGCCCCGGGCTGAGGGAAAACCCAATGCCGCCAGGCCACGCCGGATCCCGTCCGCCCGGTCCGGCGTGCGCACCAGGTACACGGGCGCCGCCGCCGCCCGGACAGTCCGGGCCATGACCGCCGTCGCCACACCCGCCTTGAGCAACTCCCTGCGCGTGAGATGATGCATTGCGAGTTCTCCTTTGCCGTCTTCAGGTGCCAGCGCCGCCGCAGCGCCTCTCCGGGCGCTACCATCCGCGGCCTCGGGTCGCATGGACCTCAGAGGTCGCGAGGAGCATATCCAGGTCAGATGCGGGAAGTCAAGGCGACGGCGGACCGCAGTTCCGCATTGACGGGCCGACTACGGACGGGTAAAGTGCCGCGAACTTCCGCGTCCGCCACGAGGAAATCTGCATGGCCGACAGCCACCCAGAGCGCGACCGGTCTTCGGGCTTCGCTGCCCTGTGCCTCGGGCAGTTCCTGGGCCACCAGACGGGTCTGACGTTCTCGGCGCTCATCCCCATCGTGAGCGCCGAATGGCAACTGAGCGCCAGCCAGGCGGGCCTCATCCTGGGAGCCTTCCAGCTCGGAAACCTGATCGCCTACGTGGCTGTGGGGTTCCTCCTGGACCGCACGCGGACCAAGCCCATCATGGCGTGGGCAGCGGCGCTGGTGGGCCTGGGAGACCTGCTATTCGCGCTGGGAGCGCGCGATTTCTGGTCCGGGATTGGTCTGCGCCTCCTGGTGGGCGTCTGCCTGGGTGGGCTCTACCTGCCCGCACTGAAGCACATTGCCGAGACTATTCCGGCCGCCCGGCGTGCCACAGCCACGGGGATGTTCATCGGCGTGCTGGTAGCCGGCTATGCCGGTTCCCTCTTCTACGTCGGTGCGCTGGCCACACGGATCGGCTGGCGCCTGGCCATGGCGGGTGTCGGTGCCGCGGAACTCCTGGGGGCCCTCGTCCTGGCCTTCGGGGTGTCGGCGAACCAACCGCCCAGCCGGGCTGAGGGGCGCACCCGCTACCTCGCCGACGTTTTCACCAATCGCCCGGCGCTCTGCGTCATCGGAGCATACACCGCCCACAACTGGGAGCTGTTCGGGATGTGGGGATGGACGTCGCCGTTCATGGTGGCCCTGCTTCAGGCCCGGGGGGCTGGGCCGGCGGCGGCCCTCACCTGGGGCGGCATGCTGGCTGCGGGAATCGTCGGCGTGGGCGGGCTGGGTGGCATACTGGGTGGCCGCCTCGCCGATCGCCTCGGTCGGGCGCGCGCCGCCAGGATGCTCCTGGGGATGAGCTGTCTCTGCTCCGCCATCTTCGGGTGGCTGTTCCACGCACCGCTGGCCCTGATCCTGGCGGTCAGCTTTATCTACGGAATCGTGGTGGTGGCCGACTCCCCCGCGTACTCGGCCAGCCTCATGGAGCTGGTCCCCCCGCGCTCCCTGGGCGGCGCCTTTAGCCTGCAGATGCTGTTCGGCTGGACGGTGACGGCCATCTCGCCGGCGGTCTTCGGCGCGACACTGGATCTCACGCGGCACCTCTGGGGCGACGCGATGATGCCCTGGGGAATCGCCTACGGCGTCCTGGCCCTCGGTCCGATCGCCGGGATCGCCGCCCTCTGGCCCCTGGCCCGGCGGGAGGGCCGGATGGCCCAAGCTGCCTCGCACAGGGCACCCCGGTCGTAGCTGGATTCCCTGTCCTCCCCACTCTATCGCACTCTCTATCCTGAGAGTTTCAGGAAACCCTTGCAACCGTCAGGGCGACGTGGTAAGAATAGCGCGTGCCATCGGCCCCCCAACCCTGGCGGGGCCGACATTATTTGGACAAACGCGGGGTCGTAGTTCAGTTGGCTAGAACGCCGGCCTGTCACGCCGGAGGTCGCGGGTTCGAGTCCCGTCGGCCCCGCCATCGAAACCCCTCACGCCACCCTCTCGGGTGGCGTTTTGCGTCTCTGATACGCTGGAGGCTGGCTTACTCCTCACGAAACAGCGCGGGGTCCATGGTGGCGACACCGGGCGGGATGGCCACCGGGAACTCCATCTGGGGGAGAATGTCCTTGGCGGGATCAATGCCGGGGGCGACCTCGATCAACTCCAGACCGTCCTTCCCCAGGCGGAAGACGGCCCGCTCGGTGATGTAGAGGATCTCCTGCCCCTTCTCGCGGGCGGCCTTGCCGCTCAGCGTGATCTGCTCGACCCTCCGGATGAACTTCTTTACCCGGCCTTCCTTGCGGATCACCACCCGGCCGTCCACGATCTCCGCCTGGAGGCCGCCCGCAGTAAAGGTCCCGCAGAAGACGATCTTCTTCGTCTGGTGGCAGATGTTGGCGAACCCGCCCGAGCCGGGCGCCATGTGGGCGAACTTGCTCACGTTGACGTTCCCCTCTTGATCTACCTGGGCCATCCCCAGCAGGGTGATATCCAGCAGGCCCCCGTCGTACATGTCGAAGACGGCCGTGGAGTCCAGCAGGAGATCGGGGTTGGCCGTGGCGCCGAAGGCGTCCATCCCCTCGGGGAGGCCGCCCACGGGCCCGTGCTCGATGCTGTAGGCCACGCGCTCGTGCACCCGCCGGGGGAACCCCAGCGCCGGGATCAAGGCGGGAACCCCGTACCCGAGGTTGACGAGCTGCCCGTCCCGTAGTTCCTGCATCCCACGCCGGGCGATGGCCGACTCGACGCTCAGCGGAACGGGATCGGGGTGCAGCCGGATCCGCGCCTCACCGGAGAACTCCGGATGCTCCCCGGTGACGGTCTGGGGCTGGGCGGGATTCACCACGATGGCATCCACCAACCTGCCGGGGACGATCGTCAGCCGGGGATGGACGACCCCTGACTCCACCTGCTGCTTCACCTGGGCGATGACCGTGCCCCCGGAGCGCTTCGCCGCCAAGGCCAGGGTGAAGATGCCCAGGGATGCCGGCTCGTGCTCCACGGAGATGTTCCCCTGCGGATCGGCCGAGGTCCCACGGATGATGGCCACGTCCACCTTCAGCGCCGGGTAAAACAGCCATTCGCGTCCCGCCAGTTGAACGATCTGCGAGAGCGGCTCCTTTGCCGCTGCATTGGCGCGGCCCGCCTCGACCCGGGGATCAATGTAGGTCTGGAGCCCGACGGCGGTCAACAGCCCCGGTCGTCCCGCCCCGCTCTCCCGCAGCCAGTGAAAGATCGTCCCGATGGGCAGATTGTAGGCCTCGACCCGGTCCTGCTTGATCATTCCGGTGATCTCGTAGTCCGGGAAGATGCTGAAGGAGCCGCCAATCACCCGCCGCATGAGGCCGTCATGCGCCAACCGGTTGATGCCCGAACCCTTCCGGCTGGCCACCATGACCGGGTGGATCACCGTGAGGTCCCGGGGATGCCCCTGCTGGAGGTACCGCGCCTCGATCCCCTGGAGGACCGCGTCCGGCTCCAGCACGGAGAGGCAGCCGCACAGCGCGACGGTCGCTCCGTCCGGAATGAGCTGCGCGGCCTCCGGAGATGTCATGATCCTGGGTGCCATTCCGGGTATCCCTTCTCCCCCCATCAAAATTTCGAATTCTGGATTTCTGGTTTCGAATTGTGGGCGTTGGCCTTGTTGGCCTAGCGCAGGCGGGACCACGCCCTCAGGACCTCCAGCAGAAAGTAGTCGCCCCAGACCAGCTCGTGATCCGTGTGCCAGCCCGCGTTCTTGTTGTAGCAGCCATGCAGGAGCATACCTCGTGGGCGCCGGTCGTTCTCGTCGAGCGGGGTCAGATACCCCGTGACCATCGCCGAAAGCAGCGCCTCGGCCCGGTCCCGCGATCGCTGGCGCCGGATCGGATCCTGGGCGTGCTCCGCCAGGATCATGAGCCCCGCACAGGTGATAGCCGCGGCCGAAGAATCCCGGGGAATATTCGGCTTCGCCGCGTCATCGAAGCAGTAGAAAGGAACCGGATCATCGCCTGCGCGCCGGAAATAATAGGCCGCCGTCCGGTCGGCCACCTCCAGGAAGCGCTCCTCCCCCGTCGCGCGGTAGGCCGCAGCGAACCCGTAGACGCCCCAGGCCTGTCCCCGGGCCCAGCATCCGTCCGTCCCCGACCCCTGGTGCGTCTCCTGCTTCGTCACGCGTCCCGTGCGGGGATCGAAGTGGGTGGACTGGATGATCCGCCCGTCCTCCTTGACGTGCCACGCCGCCGTCCGGTCGGCATGGGAAACGGCCACCTCCAGGAACCGCCCCTCGCCCGTCGTCTTCCAGGCCCACCAGAGGAGCGGCAGGTTCCCCATGCAATCGATGGTCACGTCGTCCAGGCCCGCGGCAATCTCCGCCTGGGAGCCCACGGGAATGACCCCGACCGCGGGGTTCGCCATGCCGGCCAGGCGGTCCGCCGCCCGCAGCGCCAGGTCCCGGCACGCCGGGTCCCGGCAGATCTCCCACCCCAGGACCGCGGAGCTCGAGAAGACAAAGCCGATGTCGTGGGTCTGGTGGTCCAGGTGGGGGGAGAGGCGCAGGGTCCACGTCGTGGCCGTGGCCGCATCCTCCGCCTTGCCCGTCACGGCAGCCCGCTGCCAGAGGAGGCCGGCCCAGAACCCGCTGGTCCACATCCCCTCCCGCGTCCCCTCCCAGATGCCTGTCGCCGAGGGCGCAGCGTGGGGGAAGATGCCCTCGCGCGTCACCTGCGTGAGCGTGCTCTCCACCCGCTGCAACAGCAGCGCAAGCCTCTCATCCGGCGTTCTCGTTTTCCCCATCCTGTTTGTTTCCCTCAATTCGACATTCGAAATTCGACATTCGAAATTCTCATCAGTGCAACCACAGTCCCCCGGTCACGTTGACGGCCTGGCCGGTCATGTAGGCCGCCTCGTCGGACGCCAGAAAGGCCACTGCATTGGCGATATCCTCCGGCGTGGCCAGACGCCCCAGGGGGATCACCTTGGCCCGCTCCGACGACGGCGGAAGCCCGAACGCCTCCCCCAGTCGTTCCACCTGCGCCCGCATGGGCGTGCCGGCCACGATACCAGGACAGACGGCGTTCACCCGGATGCCGTGGGATGCTAGCTCCCGCGCCAGGGCCTGGGTGAGGCTGATCACCGCGGCCTTGGTCGCACTGTACGCGCCGAAGTTCGGCGCCCCGAGCTTCCCATTCCACGAGGCGATATTCACGATGTTGCCCTGCCGGCGCGCCGCCATCCGGGGGAGCACGGCCTGACAGCAGAAGAAGACCCCGTCGACGTTCACCCGGAACAGCTCCCGCCAGTCCGCCTCGGGGAAGCTCGCCAGCGGCCCCAGGCGGGCAATCCCGGCGTTGTTGACCAGCAGGTCCACATCCCCCAGGGCCCGACCGGCCGTCTCGGCCATCCGGTACGCGGCGGCCCGGTCCCCCACATCGCAAGCGATAGCGGTCGTGCGCCGGCCGTCCCCCCGCAGTTCCTGCGCCGCACGCTCTGCGCCTCCCGAATCCACGTCGGCGATGGCGATGTCGTACCCCGCCTTCGCCAGGCGCCGGGCGATTGCCAGGCCGATCCCCGCCGCCGCCCCCGTGACCAGGGCCACACGTCTCACCACGGCCATGGTGCCCCCCTTAGCCCGGGTGATTCACCAAGAGCCTCGTGAATTCTCCGGATCAAATGACCAATTTCGCGAAGGCATTCGCGAACAATGCGGGCTAGGTGATCCCCCGGCCGCCGTCCACTTGCAACGTCATTCCCGTCATCATGTCCGAGTCGGCCGATGCCAGGAAGATCGCCGCTCCCACCAGATCCTCCGGCGCCATCACCCGCCCGAGGGGAATGCGGGTCAGCCTGGCCTTCAGGAAGGTGTCGTCCTCCAGGTCCTTCCGGTTGATGTCGGTCCGGGTGAGGCCGGGGGCCAGGGCATTGACCCGAATCCCGTAGGGCGCCAGCTCCAGCGCCATGCACTTGGTCAGCATGGCCACCCCCGCCTTGGACACGCAGTAGGCGGTCATCCGCGGGGCCGGAAAGCCTGCGGCCTCCGAGGAGACGTTGATGATCTTCCCCCGGCCGCGCGCCTTCATCCGGGCCGCCACCGCCTGGCCGACCAGGAAATACCCCTTCAGGTTCACGCCCAGCATCCAGTCCCAGTCCGCCTCGTCGAGCTCCAGGAAGAAGACCCGCTTCTGCACACCGGCGTTGTTGACCAGGATGTCAATGGGTCCGAGGCGCGTCGTTACCTCGTCCACCATGGCCTGGACCTGCGCTCGCTGGGAGGCGTCGGCGCGGACCGCAAGCGCGCGTCGCCCCTGTTTCTCGATCTCCCGCACGGCGCTCTCTGCCTCCTCGGCGTGGCTGACGTAGTTGACGGCCACAGCCGCGCCCTCGCGCGCGAAGGCCAGCGCGACGGCCCGGCCAATGCTGCGCGAGCCCCCGGTGACGAGGGCCACCTGCCTTTCCAGCTTCACGCTGTCTCCTCCTGCCCGCGATGGAAACGGCCGCCCACCGACCCGGATCGCCTCATGTCTTGTGAATGCCCCCCAGGCCTGCCACGATGTACCGATAGCACAGGGCGGTCACGATGACCGCGGGCACGGTCGCCATCACCCCCGTTGCCGCCATCCGGCCCCACTCGACGCCCATCTCGGTGATGAAGGCCGACACGGTCTTGGCGAACATCGGGATACTCTCGGTGGTCAAGAAGAGGGCGATCAACAGCTCGTTCCACCCCCAGATCCACCCCAGGATTCCTGCCGCCACAACACCCGGCATCGCAAGCGGGACGGCGATCCGAAAGAAGGCTCCCCACCGGGAGCACCCATCCAGCAGAGCGGCCTCCTCCACCTCGTGGGGTACGCCTTCGAAAAACCCCTTGAGGATCCACGAATAGAAGGCGACATGGAAGGCGGCTTGGGCGGCGATGATGCCGAAATAGGTGTCGTACAACCCCAGTTTCTGGGCCAGCAGGAACAGCGGCAGCACCCAACTCACGTAGGGGACAGCCCGCACCAGGTAGATGATGAAGAACCACGTGCGCGCCAAGCGCGTTCGGTACCGGGCCAGCATGTACCCGCTGGGCAGCGTGACGACCAGGGACAGCAGGGTGGAGACGGTCGCGATCAAGGCGCTGTTGACGAAGGCCTCCTTGATGCGGACCCCGCGCCAGTTCAGGGCGTCGGTGAAGTTGCGTATGGAGAACTCCAGGCCGGCCTCGAGGACGTAGAAAACCGCCTGCGGCCTCCGAAAGGCGGTGAGGGTGAGGTAGAGGACCGGCACCAGGAATCCGAAGGCAACCAGGTAGATCATCGAGATCCGGAGGATCCGTGCCCCATGCCGCTCGCGCATACCCAGTCCCTCGCTGATCCGTCAGCAGCGGGTGGGGAACGGCGTCAGGCCGCCGTCCGCCCCCAGACGATCCGGGAAATGGTCCCGTACACCACAACACCGACGACCATGATGATCAGCGCACCGATCATGGCGGCCGCGGCCCCCTCGCTGTAGTTCACCGTGAGCAACCCGATCCGGTAGACGAAGGTCCCGAAGACCTCCGTCGCGTTCCCCGGTCCCCCGGCGGTCATGGTCCAGACCACGTCGAAGACACGGAAGGCGTCAAACGACCGGATGAGGACCGTGAAGGATGCCACCGGGAACAACAGGGGAAGGGTGATGTTTCGGAAAATCTGCCAGGCGTTGGCGCCGTCCAGGTGCGCTGCCTCGACCGGTTCCGGGGGCAGCGTCTGAAGGGCCGAGTAAAGCAAAAGGGTGAACCAGGGCGTCCACGTCCAGACGTCCGCCAGGACGATGATAAGGAAAGCTGTCCAGGGCCGGTTGAACCAGAGCACAGTGGGAAATCCAAGAAGCCCGAGGACCTTGTTGATAAACCCGAACTCGGCGTTGAACATCCAGTAAAACATCAGACCCGCCACGACCGGAGCTACGAGCAGGGGGAAAAGGAGGAGGATCCGAACCACCCGTTCTCCGGGATAAGGTTTGCTGATCAAGAGGGCGATGCACAGACCGAGGATCAGCTCGAGGCTGACCGCCAGGAGCAGGAAGAGTCCCGTATTCTCGAGCGCGAGGTAGAAGAGGGGATTCGATAGCACCCGGGAATAGTTCCAGAGGCCCACGAAGGTGGGCTCGGGGTTCCAGATGCTGAAGTCCTGGAGGCTGATGAGAATGCCGTGGATCACGGGAAGCCCCTGGAACACGAACATCGCCAGGGCCGGGAGGAGGATCAACTCGTAAGGGAACAGGGCACCGCTTCGCCTGCCGATCCGCCGCCACCAGGAGTGGCCGTGGGCGAGGGAACCACGGAGGACACGTTCGCTGTCGTTTCCGGCGGACCTGGGGCGATCGCCAGAGGCCTCCAACTCGGAGGCCTCTGGCGTGTAGCGAACCTGGTCCGGATTGATTTTCATCTTCCGTGTTCCCTGACCCGTGAGCCTCACACTACCGCTGACGCACCGGCGCCCGGAGCCTGAAGTCCTTCGCCAGTCCCGCCATCACCTCCGGGATCTTCTCCCGCGGCCCCGTCAGGGACTGGGTGAAGGCCTTGGAGGCAAGGGAGTGGATCTCCGGCCACAGGGGCCAGTAGTAGGCGGAATGGATCATGTTCGGGGCCCCGACCGTGACGGCGTGCAGCCGCTTGTACTCGGGGTCGCTGGCGATCAGTTGCTTCTGCACCTGAACGTTGCCGGGGATTCCCCCGACCTTGGTCCAGACCTCCTTCTGGGCATCCGGGTTGCCGATGACCCAGTTGATCAGCTCCTTGGCCCGCTTCTTCACGTCAGCCGGGTTGTTCTTGGGCACTGACCAGGACCAGTTATCCGCCCAGCCCATCTGCCCTTTCTTGTCATGGGGACCCCGCGGATGGCCGGCAAAGCTGACCTTGTCAAAGACCTTCGACTTGTCCTTGTTGCGGTACGTCTGCAGGAGGGTGCTGTCCTGGAAGGCGAAGGCTGCGTCGCCCTGCATGAAGACCGCGTCGGTATCGGTCCGGGTGCTCCCCGATGCGATAACGGGTGGGGCGATCTTGTGTGTGTGAACGGCGTCCCACCACCACTCCACCGTGTTGATGAACTCCTTCTGGGTTACCCCTGGCGTCCAGCCGCCCTTCTCGAGATGATCCCACGACCGGGCCCCATACGGCAGGAACAGATCGGCATTGTTGGACCAGAGGCTCCACAGGAGGCTGAACCACAGGTGCGGGAAGCCGGACGACCCGATCAGACCCCACTTCACCCCCTTCGCCTGCGCCTTTTTTGAGGCCTCGACCAGCTCCTCCAGGGTCTTCGGGACCTCGTTCTCGGCGATCAGATCGGTGCGGTAGAACATCACCCCGGCGGTCAGCACGAAGGGCGCCGCAGTCAGCTTGCCCCGGTCCCGCATCATCCAGACCCGGTCCTCCGCCCAGACGGTCTTCACACCATCCTCCAACGGGTCCAGGAAGCGGCCGAAGAGCTGCCCCCAGTCGTCGTTGTTCCAGATGATCTGGTACCGGTTGCGGGGGCCCAGAAACTGCGCGGTCATGGACTGGACGTAGTCAATGTACGAGATGGCGGGCGCCTCCAGCTCGATGTTCAGGGCCTTGGCGCCTTTTTCCATCCAGTCCAGCTGCTGCACCTGGATGGGGTGCGGCATGTACCCCACCGTCAGCCGGGTGCGCGCCTGCGCGTGGGCAACCTGAAGCAGGCTCGCCCCTTGCCATGCCGCGAGCCCCGTCCCGCCGAGGATCTGTAGGAACCGACGGCGGCTGGGCCGCCCCATGGCGAGCGCGTCGATGGTCGGATACTCAGTGTGCTCAGACATGCAGACCTCCTTGTGTCCCTGTGTGAGGATATTTGCTCACGTGTATTATCGGTTGGGTTCCCGTCCGTCACCTCCTTCCTCGGCTTGCGTGGCGGCTGCTCCGCGCCCCAATGGATTGCACCAGATCACGCCGCCGCGGCCGGCACGGTGGGAAGTTCCACCGCGCATCCCGTTCGGATCGCCCGCCGTGCCGCCTCCAGCACCTCAACGCTAGTCCGGACCTCCGAGGCTGATGCCATCGGCGTCCGCCCGTCGCGGATGGCGGTCAGGAACTCCCGCATCTGCGCGTCAAAGTTCGGGCCGCCCTCCAGGTACGGCCCGTATGTCTCGTCCACCACCACCTCGCCGTTGACAACAAGACGAGTTTCGTTGGTCAGGTGCATAGTCCCCCGTGCCCCCACGACGAAGCGCTCGTTCACCCCGTAGTTGGCGTTGAAGGAGAGGTGCCCGACTCCGATCCCATCGCCCGGGAAATCCAGGAGAAGGGCCGCCTCGTCTTCCCCCTCCCAACCCTGGTTGTGGCGGACCGCTGTCGCCTGGACCCGGGTCGGCCGCTGGCCGAAGAACCAGCAGATGGTATCCACCACGTGTGGCCCGTTCAGTCCCAGGACGAGGCCACCCGTGGCCTCCGCGGACGCCCACCAGTCGGTGGCGAGACCGGGGAAGCGGACGGCCAGCGTGTGGACGATGCTGCGAATCGGCCCGATCGCCTCCAGCCGTGCCTTTGCCTGGCGAACTGCCTCGGTGAAGCGGCGGCACTGGGCGACCATCAGCGCGACACCGTGCAGAGCGGCGGCCGCAATCATGGCGTCCGCCTCGGCGACGCTGTTGGCCAGTGGCTTCTCCACGAGGACGTGGCGCTTCGCCCGTGCACAGGCCACGGCCTGGACAGCATGAAGATGATTGGGGGAGCACAGGACCAACGCGTCCACGGTGTCCGCGACGAGCACCTGATCCAGGCTGTCATAGACCTTTGGCACGTGGTGCTGTTGCGCCAGGACCGCCGCATGCTCGCGCCGCCGACTGACAAAGGCTGCCAGCTCTGCAAGGTCGCTGGCGCGTTTCACCGCCCGGATATGCGCGGGGGCGATCCGACCCAGCCCAACTATCCCGATTCGCAGTCTACCCATCCGTGTGCCCCTAGCCTCAATCCATCAGCACCCCGCCATCAACACTCAGGGTCTCGCCATAAATGAAGCTGGCCATGTCGGACACCAGGAACACGACAGCCGCGGCGATCTCCTCAGGTCGGGCAAATCGCCCGAGAGGGATGTTCCGGGCGACCTGCTCCCGCAGGTCCGGGGGAAGGGCGGCATGCATAGGGGTGTCCGTCGGACCGGGGCAGACGCAGTTGATCCGAATCCTCCCACCAGCCAGCTCCCGGGCCACGGACCGGGTGAAGGCGATCACCCCCCCCTTCGACGCCGCATAGTGAGAGGTGGCAATCCGCCCTCCTCCGCGCTTTCCGGTATCCGAGGCGATGGTGACGATTCGCCCCTCTCCCAAGCGGCTCATGCCCTCCACCGCTCGCTGCACGCACAAGAATGTCCCTTTCAGGTTCACCGCGAGCACGCGATCCCATTCCTCCTCCGTAAGGGCGAGGAGCCGTGCCGTGCCGATAATTCCCGCACACGTGACGAGGATCTGCGGAATCCCCCAGCTTGTCTCGATTCGCTCGAAGGCGAGGTGGACGGACGCGCGACGGGTCACGTCCACCGGGACCGCCAGGGCCGGCCGCCCGGTCGCGCGGATCTCCTCGGTGATCTGGGCGGCGGACTCGCCGTCCAGGTCCAAAGCTGCAACGCGGGCGCCAGCCTCGGCCAGTGCCAAGGCCACGGCCCTCCCCATACCGCCTCCCGCACCGGTGACCGCAGCTATCCGGTCTTCGAGGCTGATGTGCACCGCCATGGGACGAACTCTCCTACTCGAGCGGGTGTCGGCCCTCTAGTAGGCGCCCACGAGGCGGGGCACCACTAGGACAATGCTCGGGAAGACGGCGACGAGTGCCACAGTCGCCACGAGAAGCCCGATCATGGGCAGGACCTCCACAAACACCTCCATCACGGATAGGCCGGCGAGGCCCGCACCCATCATGAGGCACAGACCGAATGGGGGCGTCAAGAGGCCAATGACGATGGTCATCACGCTCACGATGCCGAGGTGCAAGGGATCGATTCCAACCGTCTTACCAATCTCCACGGTGATCGGCACAAAAATGATGATGATCGGCACGCCGTCCAGGAAGGTCCCCAAGATCAAATAGAGGGCGATGATGGCTGTGAAGGCGAGCGCCTGCGAAGATCCCGACGCACGCATCAAGTTGAGCGCCAGGTCGGGGATGCGCAGGAAAGCTACGAGCCATCCGAACAGGACGGCTCCGGCGATGGCGAACAGCACTGACGAGACGGTCACGACGGACTCGCGGAAGAGGTCTCCAAGCTCGCTCAGCCGGATGGTCTTCTTGATCCCCACCGTGACCAGGAGGGCGTAGACGACCGCCGCCGCCGCCGCCTCGGTGGCGGTAAATACCCCTCCGAGAATTCCCCCGATGATGAGCACCGGGACCCCCAGGGGCAGGAGGGCTGGGGGAATGGCTCGTCCCATCTCTCGAATCCCGGCCCACTGCGTCCCCTGGAGTCCGTGGCGTCTCGCGTACCAGTAGACGAAACCCATCTGCCCGAGCCCCATGAGGACTCCAGGCATAAACCCCGCCAGGAACAGGGCGCCGATGGAGACGCCGGTGACCGCCCCGTAGACCACCATGAGGATGCTCGGGGGGATGATCGGACCCATGGTGGAGGCGGTGGCGTTCAGGGCCGCCGCGAACCGCCGGCTGAATCCCGCCCTCACCATGGCCGGGATCATGATGGGCCCGACCGCCGCGAGGTCCGCCGTAGCGGCGCCAGAGACGCCCCCCATGAACATGTTGACAACAACGACCACGTGCGCCAGCCCCCCGCGGATGTGTCCAACCCATTTTGTGGAGAGGTCCACAAAGGTGTCCGTGATTCCACCGCGGTTCATGATGCAACCAGCGAGCAGAAAGAACGGAATTGCCAGGAGGGGAAAATACTCCAGGGTGGCGAACATCCGTTCGATAACCAGGACCGCCGGCTTCCCCAGGTATAAGATGGTCCCCAGAGAGGCCAGCCCGAGGGATATCGCGACAGGCACCCCGAGGACAACCAGCAGAAGGAAGAGACCAAAAAGAAGGATTGCCCCGACCTCAAGACTCATGGTGTGTGCCCAGGATAGACGACACGAGACCCTCGACCGCAAAAAGGACCATCGCCATCCCCGCGACCGGAATCGCGCTCGTCACGTGTACGATGGGAATCCCCAGGGCGTAGGAGTACCGTTTCGCGGAGAGCAGGGCGAACTGCGTGCCGTACACGACCAAGACGAGAACGAAGACCAGCACCGCAACCTGGACGGCGGCGTTACGGAGCCTGTCCGCCAAGTCTCCCCTCTTCAGTTGTCCGCCAAGGACATCAACAATGAAGTGCTCCTTTCGCCGCAGGGCCACCCCTGCTCCCAGGAAAGTGATCCATTGGAAGCAGAAGATGGCCGCCTCTTCGCTCCAGATGAAGGAATACCGGAACACGTAGCGGGCGATCACCTCCAGGAAAACGACCAGCGTCAGACCGGCCAGGAGAACGGCGGCCACCGTGAGCGAGGCTCGCTCGACCCAGTTGTTGATGGCACGGAGGACTTCCATGATCAGTTGCCCCTCCCCCGGAGGGCCCGGGGGAGGGGCAGACCTCACTTCTCCAGGGAGCGTACGAGCCTGAGGAGTTCCTCGGCCTTCAGTTCCTTCGCGACCCTATCGTAAAGGTGGGCCACCCGGCGCCGAAACGCATCCTGGTCCACATCGGTCACGATCGTGGCCTTTCCGCTCTTGCGCATGGCCTCGACCGCATCCGCGGTCATCTTCTGCGACGCGTCGATGCTGACAACGCCCGCCTCGGCCCCGGCCTTGGCCACTGCCGCCTGCAGATCGGCAGGAAGTTTCGCCCATGTCTTCTCGCTGATCAGGATCGGCGCGACCAACCACTGATGCTCCGTCTTGCTCACGTACGGGAAGACCTCGTACACTTTGTAGGTGTAGAGGAGGGACGGACCATTCTCGGCAGCGTCCACTACGCCCTGACGACCGGCCGTGTACACCTCCGGCATCGGCATGGTCACCGGGGCTGCCCCGAATGCGGACCACACCTCCCGCTCGATCGGCGATCCCATGACGCGGGTCCGCAGTCCCAGCTTGGTAATGTCCTCGGGCGAGCGGACGGGGCCCTTCCGGTTGGCGTACCACCGGATCCCGATGGTCCCCAGGCCAATCAGCCGCATCCCGATCTTCTTCTCTCCTACAAGCCCCTGCAGATGCTTGAAGACTGGGCTGTCCGGCCCCATCGCCCGCTTGAAGTGATCGGGACTCTTGAAGAGGTAGCTTACGCTCAGGATGCCCATCTCCGGGACAAAGGCGGCAAAGTTGGGACCCCCCACGATTGCCGCATCCACGGATCCCGCCCGCATCCCCTCCATCATGCTCTGCTCTGTTCCCAATTGCTGCTTCGGGTAGATGTTGACCAGAATCCGTCCCCCTGTAGCTTGTTCCATCTCCTTCTTGAAGTGCTCAAGGGCGGCGGTGTATGGGTCATTGCCCGCCGTCTCGGTCCCCACTGAAAGCGTGAACTCACCACGGGCGGCTTCCACCGTGGCAGGGAGAAGTCCGCCCATCACTGCCAGAACCACCGCGAGAATGATTACCCTGAATTGTATGCGCATGTCCCCCTCCTTCCTCAGAGCCCCCGCCGGACGTGGCGGGGACGAGTGTTCGGGGATATCCCCGGCCATCCCCCCTGCCCCAGGAAAATCACCGGTCCCAAGAGCCGCCGGATCACCAGCGTTCGGTAGCGGGGCCGAGGCCCCGACTTGGCTCAGGACAGTGGGTGTCCACCCCGGATCGGATTGGCCAGCGTCCCGATCTCGGGCGCGGTGATTTCCACCCGATCGCCGTCGCGAAGGGCGAACTGGTCTGGCACCAGAATTCCCGTCCCCGTCGAGAGGATGGTCCCCGGCGGGATCACGTTGTCCCGCAGGAGCCACCGGGCCAGCTCGTCGCAGCGCCGCTTGAGCTGACTGGTCTTGACGCTCCCCTCGAAGAGGATCTGGCCCGCCCGCCACAGACGGCAGGTGAGCTCAAGCTGGTACGGATCGCGGAGTTCGCCTGCCGTCACGATCATCGGTCCGATGGCACAGCAGCCCGCGAACACCTTCGACTGGGGGAGGAACAGCGGGTTCTCCCGCTCGATGTCCCAGGCCGACAGGTCATTGCACAGCGTGTACCCGACGATCGTGCCCCGCACCCCCAGGATGAAGGCGAGTTCCGGCTCGGGCGCGGTCAGCTTGGAATCACCCCGCACCCGGAGGGGGGCGTTGGGCCCGACGCACCGGCCGGCCGAGGCCTTGAAGAACAGCTCGGGACGCTCGCTCTCGTAGACGTAATCGTAGATGCCCTTCTTCCGCCCTGTGGCGTGGCTGTAGAAGTCGGCGCTTCGGCGGTACGTGATGCCGGCGCCCCACACCTCGGGGGGATCGATGGGAATCCGCAAATGTGCCACCCGAGACCCCGGCGGTCGGTCCAGGGAGGCGAACGTGTGGGACGGCCGCCGCCCCGCCCCGCGGAGGCGCCGGATCAGGCGCTCCACACCGGCGGCCGTGCCCCCTTGGGCGAGCATGTCGGCCACTCCGCCGATCCCCTCGCGGGGGGCCGTGATGTCCAGGACACGATCCCCCTCCACGAGGCCGACCCGGTTCCCCCGGCCTGGCACGGCGAACTGGACGAGCCGCATCCGATCTCCTCTGGCCCCCGCATCGGTGGGCGGCCCGCGAGGCCGGCTCCCCACCGCCCTCCGGGTTCCGCCCGCGCTACCGCAGCAGGTGCCGGGCGATCACCAGCCGCTGGATCTGACTCGTTCCCTCCCAGATCTGGTACAGCTTCGCGTCCCGGTAGATCCGTTCGATGGAAAATTCGGCCGAGTACCCGTAGGCGCCATGGATCTGGAGCGCGTCGGCGACGACCCGCCCGAGGACTTCCGAGGCGAAGAGTTTCGCCTCCGCCGACTCGCGGCTGAAGGGTCGCCCCTGATCCCGCAGGAACGCCGCCTTGCGGAGCATGAGCCGGGCCGCCTCGATCTGCATGGACATGTCGGCGATCATGAACTGGATCGCCTGGAAGTTGGCGATAGGTTGGCCGAAGGCCACCCGTCCCTTGGCGTACCGGATCGCCTCCTCCATGGCCGCCTGGGCCAGGCCGAGGGCCTGGGACCCGATGCCGATCCGCCCGCTGTCCAGGGAGATCATGGCAAGTTTGAACCCCTCCCCCTCGGGCCCGAGCCGGTTCTCCTCCGGCACGAAGCAATCCTCGAAGACGAGCTCGCCCGTGGCCAACCCCCGCACGCCCATGAGGCTGTCCTTGGACCCGCGTGAGAAACCCTGGGTCCCTTCCTCGACGATGAAGAGCGTGATTCCCCGGCGCCCCTTGGTGCGATCCACGCTGGCAACCACGATGGCCATCTGACAGACGCCGGCCGCCGTGATGAAGCGCTTGGTCCCGTTCAGCACGTACCCTCCCCGCTCCCGGCGGGCGGTGGTCTGGATGCTGGCGACGTCGGAGCCGGTCCCCGGCTCGGTCTGGGCGATGGCACAGATCTTCTCGCCCCGGGCCAAGGACGGGAGGTACTTCCGCCGCTGGGCCTCCGTGCCGTTGCGGAGGATCATGTCGCCCATCAGCTTGCTCAGGAGCTGCGCGTCCGCCACCGCTGCGGAGGCGCGGGCCAATTCCTCCTCCACCAGCGACCAGCTCACGGTGTCGGCGCCCGACCCGCCATACTCCTCGGGCAGAGTCATCCCCAGGAGGCCCAGTTCCCCCATCCGAGTGAACAGTTTCCAGGGGAACTCGTCCGTCCGGTCGATTTCCGCGGCCAGCGGCCTCACCTCGTTCTCGGCGAACTCGCGGGCCATGTCCCGGATCATGCGATGCGCGTCGGTCAGATCGAAATCCATCCTCTGCCTTCTTCGACGCCGCCGGAGGCAGCCTGGGGTCTCGACCCATGCGCGCCTGCGGCGTCCCGGCCGGTGCGCCGGCCCCCTGGCATCTCCACTACGACCATCAGACGACCTTCAGGATCAGCCGGAAGCGGGCGGTGTCGCCGATCCCCAGGACCTCCAGGGCTTGCCGCCGCCTGGCCTTGTCCAAGGCGTGCTCCCTCCCTCCGCGGGGCGGCCAACGGCCCGCCCCGGGCTTGGCCGCCCTACCGTGTTGCCCGCCGGGGATCCGCGGGACCCCCGAGGGCCTTGGAGACCTCGGCCACGGCCTCCAGCAGCATGGACCGCAAGTCAGCCATCCGCTCATCGCCGAGGGTCGCGGCCGGGGCCGAGATGCTCATGGCCGCGACAGCGTATCCGGTGAAGTCCAGGACCGGTGCCCCCAGGCATCGCAGGCCCAGGACCAGTTCCTCGCGGTCCACGGCCACGCCGGTGCGCCGGATTTCCTCTAGGTGATCGATAAGCTCGCGCGGGTCTGTGATCGTGTTGGGCGTGAACCGTCGGAGCCGCTTCCGCCGGCCGAAGAGCCGGCGAACCTCTGCCGCGGGCCGAAAGGCCAGCATCGCCTTGCCGAGGGCCGTGCAGTAGACCGGAAGGCGACGACCCACTTCGACGGTCAGCCTGAGGGGGTCGGGGGATTCCCGCTTGGCCACGTACAGGATTTCATCCCCGTCCAGGACTGCCAGGTTCACCGTCTGCCGGGATCGCACCGCCAGTCGGTCCAGAACGGGGACCGCGGCGCGCCCCAGGGCACTGCGAGCCGTGACCGCCGTGCCGAGCTCCAGCATGCGGATCCCGAGCGAGTAGCGCAAGGACAACGGATCCCTGCGGATGAACTCCCGCGCCTCCAGGGTCCCCAGGAGACGATGCAGGGTGCTCTTCTCGATCGCCAGGTGTCGGCTCAACTCCACCAATCCGAGATCTCCGGATTCTTTCCCGAGGGTTTCCAGGATCCGAAGCGCCTTATCCACGGCTCTGACGGAGTAGCGGAAGGCCGGGCGCCCGGCAAGGGCTCGGTTGCGTGATTCGGAAACAGGTTGTGTCATACGGGCGGTGTATACCTATGGCGTGGCGAGGCTGTCAAGGGAAAACTTGGAGGGTGCGACGCTCGAGAAGGCGAGCGCGCGATCCCCAACCGCCATGCCCAGGAAGCGCGGCCCGTTTCCGGAGGATGACACCCGCCCCCCACGATCCGGCGTATCGGAAAAGGCACCAGAGGTGCGGGAGAGATCCCGCGGGACTTGATCCGGGCGGTGCACACGGGATAGGATGCGCCCGTCGTGATGTTCGGCGCGGGCACCGGGAACTCGTCAACCTGGAGGAATCGGAATGAGCGGCAAGACAGCGCGTCAATTCGTGCAGTGGAGCGCGGAGGGTGGCGTGGCGACGCTGGTCGTGGACCGGCCGCCGCTGAACGCCCTCTCGTACCAGGCCAAGGAGGAGATCGCCGCCTGCCTGGAAGAGGTCGCCGCGGATTCCGCGGTGCGGTGCCTGATCGTCTTCGGGGCGGGCGGCCGGGCCTTCTCCGTCGGGTCGGACATCAAGGAGTTCCCGGAGGTCACGGCGCGCCGGCTCGGCCGGCAGCGCGCCGCCCACGAGCACGCCGTGTACAACCGGCTGGACTTCTTCCCCGTCCCGACCATCGCCGCCATCGAGGGGCACTGCCTGGGGGGCGGGTTGGAGCTGGCCCTGGCCTGCGACCTGCGCGTGGCCGGCGAGACCTCGCGCCTGGGCCTGCCCGAGGTGAAGCTGGGGGTGTTCCCCGGGGGCGGCGGCACGGAACGGCTGCCCCGCCTGATCGGGGAGGCCCGCGCGCGTGAGCTGATCTACACGGGCGAACCCGTGGATGCGCGCGAGGCCTGGCGGATCGGACTCGTCAACCGGGTGGCCCCCGCAGGGCGGGCCCTGGGGGTGGCGCAGGAACTGGGGCGAACCATCGCGTCACGCTCTGCCCTCACGCTGCGCACGGTGAAGGCGGTGATGGACCGCGGGCTCCACATGGATCTGCTGGAGGCGGAGCAGGTCGCCATCGAGGCGATCAGCGAGCTGTTCCAGTCGGAGGCGGTGCAGGAGGGGGTGGCGGCGTTCTTGGAGAAGCGGCCGCCGAGGTTCTGAACCTCCCAGCGGCCCCTTTCGGGGGTTGCGCGCTGGAGCCCTACCGGACCTTCCCCCTGGCCGCCACGGGACATCCGCCCTCCCCGTGGCCGCGTCGGACCACCACCGTGTCGCACAGGTTGCTCACGACGCAGGTGTGATTTTTTCCCGTCGCCTCACACGCGACGGTGGAGCCGGTAGTCGACAACCAGCAAGATTGAATTTATCGTGATGGCAAAAATAACAAGCAGAAGAGTGATCGCCATGATGGTGTCCATTCTGTACAAGCCGATCGCAGCCATGAGCAGATGACCGAGCCCGCGCTGTGAACCGAACATTTCGCCGAGGAGCGTTCCAACCAGGGTTAACGAGAAGCCGACGCGTAAGCCGGTGAAGATCTCCGGGAGTGTCGCTGGCAGTAGAACCTTGCGTGCCGTCGCCCACGGCCCGAGTTTCAGGATCTGTGCCGTTTTGAGATAGATCGGGTTGAGATTGCGGACCGCATTCATTGCAAAGATCGCGATCGGGACGACTCCGTGAATGGCGCCAAACACGACCTTGGCCGGCATGCCGATACCGAAAAACAACAATACGACAGGATACAGCGTGACCTTTGGGATCGAGTAGAGCGCAACCAAGATCGGCTCCGCGACCTCCCCCGACAGTCGATGCGCGCCGAGAGCCATGCCGACTGTCAAGCCCGCACCAACCGCGATCGCCAGTGCTCGCAAAAAGGCGCTGGCGCTTTCATGCAGATGGGGCCAGAAATTCGGCGTGCCGAGCAGCCTGAGCACTCGCGCGAATGTGTCGAGAGGAGCCGTCAACAACCCTGTTCCCGTGAATTGGTACAGCCCCTGCCAGATGAGCAGGATCACAACGATCAATACCGCAATATCCCGACTTCTTGTGACCATGGTGCCCTCGCTAGCCGCGCCTCCGTCGCTCGAATAGAATCATCTCCCAGAAATGGAGGAACATGTTAATGATCGTCACCAGGACCAAGACCAACATAATGAGCGGATACATGACCTTGTTATCGAAGTTGTTGTACGCAAAGGCGATCTCATAGCCCATGCCTGACCCGGACATGATGAACTCGGCACCGATGACACCGATGAACGAGTATGCTATGGCGAGCTTTACGCCCGTGAATATGTAGGGCGCCGCGCACGGCATCATAACTTGCAGGGCGGTCCGCACACGGCCCATGCGATAGATCCTGGCAGTCTTGAGAAGTGCACGTGGGATGCGGTCGAATCCGTTCAGGGTACTAACGATCATCGCCACAACGGCCAGCAAGAACCCGATGATGATTATCGGGACATCGCCGAGGCCGAATAGCACGATGAACAGCGGATAGAACGCATAAATTGGGATCGCATAGTACGTCGCAAAGAGGGGATCCACCGTCCGTCGGACTCGGGGCAACGCATGCAGCAGGGCACCCAACACGAATCCGACGAGGATCGACGCGGCCAGGGCGATTCCGACGATGCGAAGTGTCCGGACAATGGCCGGTGTCAGTCGACCGGATGTCAGGATGCCGGCGAGCGCCACTACCATTTCGCTGGGCGGGATCATCGTAAACCTCGTGATGATCCCGCCCTGGCACAGCAATTCAACCGCCGCCACTGCCGCCACCACGACGGAGACGCGTATCCACCCAGCCCTGCTCATAGTGGCGGTCGGTCCTGGCCCAGGGCTTTCAGTGATTCTACCCGCAAATGCGACCACAGTCGGCCGGTGATCCGGCCGAACTCTGGCCGCGCCACGATCCGGCTGTCGCGATCCTGCGGCCAGCCTGTCTCGACAATCTCCAGGAAGCGTCCCGGGCGGGCCGACATGACCCCGATCCGATCAGCGAGCATCGCGGCCTCGTCGAGGGCATGCGTGATGAGCAGGACGGTGGATTCGGTCTCGCGCCATAGTCGCAGGAGTTCATCACCCATGAGCAAGCGGGTCTGCTGATCGAGCGAACCGAACGGCTCATCAAGCAGGATAAGCCGCGGTTCGAGCACGAGTGTTCGCGCGATGCACACCCGCTGTCGCATGCCGCCGGAAAGCTGCGCCGGATAGGCGCGGATGAAATCCTTGAGACCCATCAGGGAGAGCGCGTGGTCGACTCGGCGGCGAACTTCGCCCGCCTCAACGCTGTTCTGCCGAAGGCCAAAGGCTATATTGTCCTCGACGGTCAGCCACGGAAAGCTCGCGTCCTCCTGAAAGACCACGCCGATGCCGTCCGGCACCCGACCATGGATCGGTACCCCTTCGAAACGTATGGCACCATCGGTGACCGAGGCTAAACCTGCCAGCACATCAAGGAGGGTGGACTTGCCGCATCCCGACGGCCCGACAACTGAGAAGAATTCGCCTTTGACCAGTTCCAGATCCAGGGGTCCGAGGGCGTGAACCGGCTGTTGTCCGGCCACCCCCGGATACACCCGCGTCACACCCTGGAGCGTTACGTGCGCTTCGCCTTTGGCCAAATTGCCCGCCTGCCTTCGAAGGCCTATCGCTTCTTCGTTTTGAGGTCGTCGGGGAGGAACCGTTCATCAACGATTTTGGACCAGTCGGCCTCCCCTTGAAATGCGCCGACGAGCTTTTGGGCGCGGAGCATATTGTCCATGGTGTCGAGACGGAGGTCGCCGGGGCCCCAATAGGGGACCCTGCTCTTCTTCTCGCTGTTTAACAGGTTGGTGATCACGCTTTCAGCCACGTCCGGTTCGATGTTCCAGACCTTGGCAATGATCCCGGCCGCCTCCTTCGGGTTCGCGTACATGAACTCGACGGCCTTCCGGCGAGCTTTTATCACGGCACGGATGAAATCCGGCTTGGCGGCGGCGGCTTTCGCCGTTGTGACACCCACGACATTGCTCAAGGGCGGGAGAACATCGGTCACCCAAATAACTGCTTTGTACTTCCCGCGCCTCTGCGACCACAGCGGCTCGGCCGCCGGCGCGGAGTCGACCTCGCCATGCTCGAGAAGAGCGAGCCCCGGGCCGAAACCGCCAGCCTTGACGGGCGTCACATCGCCTTCCTTCAGGCCAGCCTTCTCCAGGAGCAGAGCGACCAGCGCCTGGCTCGTGGACCGAGGATTCGTATAGGCAATTCTCCTGCCCTTGAAATCCTTTAGCGAATTGATCGGTGAGTTGGGCATGGCAACCCACACGAACTCTGCCACCGTATGCACGTTGCCGCTGATGATTCGGAGGTCAGCCCCCTTCTGGATAGCGGTTACGACGGCCGACACGGCCGCCTCGCCGTAGGCAAGATCGCCCCCCAGGAGATTGCGAATCGTCGTTCCGCCCCCATCTGAGCTCAGGATACCAGTGACGTCCGCCCCCGCTTCCTTGAAGTACCCCTTCTCCATGGCGATCGCGAACGGCATGCCGTTGGTCGTCACGCTGTAGTTGGAAACGACGATTTGCTCGGCAGCGACACCTGCGGGGTCAAAGCATGCAACGAGGGCTGCGACTGCCCACATGGCGCCGATCAGGATGGGAAAACCAAGTCTGCGTCTCATCGCTCTCCTCCCTTCGCCCCGTGCAGATCCACATGGGGCCGTTTGTCCCCACAGCTCCTCGGGGGCAGCTTGACCGCTCAGGCGGTCTTGACACACCGAACAGGATGCTGAAAAACTCCCATCTTTTCCAGCCAAGAATCGGCGCACATTCTTATGCTGCCAGCGGCACCACCGCCGTGACGCACGGCTGATTCCCGACGACGCGGGTCGTGTGCCCCCGGCCTGTGGTATCTTCCACCAGCCGTGCGTCCCCCGGCTGGAACCGCCTGCGGGTGCCATCTCCGAGCCCGATTTCGAGCTGCCCTGCGAGGATGATGACCCACTGGCGACGGGGGGCGGGATGCCAGTCGATGTAGTCCCCAGGGGGGGCCTCACGGAACATGATCCCGGCTGTCGCCGTGAGCGACGACAGCTCCGGCTGATCCGCCAGCGTGAATTCCTCGAGATGTGACTCCCTGTCGGTGCCGGTATACAGCCGATACATGCCCATGCGCTCTCCCCCGTTCGGTGCGGTCAGACGGCGCCAGGGATGGCTGGGCCAGGGCGTCGCCGTCCCGTGAACCGTCAGATGCGCGTCGCGAACTTCCCCTGCTTCCGATCGGCCTCGATCCGCGCCTTCAGCACTTCAACGATGCCGCCCGACTCGATGATCCGCTGCACCAGTTCACTGTAGGGCTCGATCGCCGTCTCTTTCCCGTTCGTGAGGTTCTGCAGCCGCCACCGTTCCAAGTCCACCCTCAGTTCGTCCCCTTCCTCCACATTGGTGGTGATCCCGGGGACCTGGATCGCATGGAAGCCGATCGCGACCGAGTTCCGGAAGAAGATCCTCGCGATCGATTCGGCGATCACGACCGAGAACCCGAGGCTGACGAGCGCCGTGTTGGCCTGCTCGCGATGCGAGCCGAGTCCGAAGTTGCGTCCGGCGACGAGCATGTCGCCCGGCCTCACCAGCCTGTAGAAGCCGGGGCGGATGGATCGGAAGGCGTTCTCCTTGAGGATCCGGATCTCTTCCGCGTCCCCCAAACCGAAGCACGTCGTATCGGCCGGCGTGATGACATCGGTGTCGATGTTGTCGCCGAACTTCCAGACCCGTCCGACGAGCACCCTGGATCGCTGCGCGTGGATCATACGACCTCCCGGGGGTCGGCGATCACCCCGGCCAACGCCGAGGCCGCGACCGTAGCAGGACTGGCGAGGTAGATCTGGGCGTCCGCGCTCCCCATGCGCCCGCGGAAGTTTCGCGTGGTCGAGGTGATGCACACGTCCCCGCCGGCGAGCGCCCCCTGCATCCCTATACACAGATGGCAGCCGGGCGACAGGACTTGCGCTCCGGCATCCAGCAGGTCGCCGATAAACCCGCGCTCCAGGCTGGCGCGGTAGACCGCCCAGGAGGCGGGCTGGACAAGGAGCCGCACGCCCTGGGCCACCCGCTTGCCCTTGACCAGCCGGACCACCGTCGCGATGTCTTCGAGGTTGCCGTTCGCACACGAGCCGACCTGCGCCTGGTGGATGGGAATGCCGGCGATCCGGCTGACCGGCACCACATTGTCAAAATTATGCGGGCGGGCGACCTGAGGCTCGAGCCCGTCCAGGTCCACCCGAACCTCCTGGCAGTAGACGGCGTCCGGGTCAGGCGCTACCGGCTGCGCCAAGTGTTTCTGGTGCAGCATGGCCGTTCGATCCGCCAGGAAGCCCGCCGTCGTGTCGTCGTACCCGAAGAGGCCGAACTTCCCGCCCAGTTCCACGGCATGCGCGGCCAGGGAGATCCGGCCGTCGATCGACAGCGCGGATGCTCCCGGCCCGGTGAACTCGATGGCTTTGTACAGCGCGAACGCGGTGGTGTGCTGTCCGGCGAGATAGAGGGCGACATCCTTGCCCGAGAGGGCCGCATGCAGCCGCCCGCTCAAGACCACCTTGATGGTCTCCGGCACTTTGAACCAGAGCGTCCCGTAGACGAGTGCATAGGCCAGCTCGTGTTCTCCCATTCCGGTTCCGACGCAGTTGACGGCACCCCACGCAACGCTGTGCGAGTCGCTCCCGAGTGCCAATTCGCCGGGGAGCACATAGTCCTCGATGGCGATGCGGTGGATGACACCGCACACGGCATCCCGGAAGTGCGTCAGCCCGTACCGCTTCGCCACCTCGCGCATCTTCTGCTGACGGAGGGCCTGGGTGACGTTCAGGGCTGGCTGGAAGTGCTCCAGGATCAGGTGGAAGCGATCCCGGTCCCAGATGTCGGGGAGCCCGCCCGCAATCCCGGCGGCCTCCGCAGCCGTGTGGATGCGGTAGAACTCCTCGTCCGCAATGATGCGATCGATCCTCGCGTCCACGTACTGACCGGGATGGACGACCTCCTTGCCGGAGGCCCGCGCCATCACCTTCTCCGCGATGGTCATTCCCATGCGCATTCCCCTCGCCGGCGATTCGGACAGTCAGACAGCACACCTTTTCCCCTTCAGCCCTTGAGGGCCCCCGCTGTGAGGCCCTGGATGAGATGCTTCTGCATGAAGATGAAGAGGATGGCCACGGGGATCAGGCTGATCACGACGCCCGCCCCAAGCTGCCCCCACATGATATCGAATTGCCCCACCATGTAGAGCATCCCCGAGGAGAGGGTCCGCATCTCCGTTTTGCTGGTGAAGGTCATCGCGAAGATGAGCTCGTGCCACGAGGCCACGAAGGCGAAGATGGCGGTGGCGGCGATCCCCGGCGCCGCCAGGGGCACGATGATCCGGAGCAGCGCGCCGAACCGGCCGGAGCCGTCGATCATGGCGCTCTCCTCCAGCTCCCGCGGGATGCTCTCGAAGTAGCCGACCAGCATCCAGACGGTGAACGGCACGGTGAAGGAGAAGTTGGAGTAGATGAGCGCCTGGTAGGTGTCGATCAGCCCCAGGGCGTGCCACTGGGACAGGAGCGGCGCGATGAGCAGCACGGCGGGAAACATCTGGGTGGCCAGGAACACCAGCATCAGCGTGTTCTTGCCCACGAACCGAAACCGGGCGAGGGCATAGCCCGCCAGGGTCGAGATCACGATGGTGGCCACCATCGTCACCGAGGAGACCCACAGGCTGTTGGCGAAGAAGCGGCTGAAGGGGGTGAGGGGCGAGGTCCAGGCGTCCACGTAGTTCTGGAATGTGGGGTGGGTGGGGAGGTATTTGATGGGGGTGACGTATAGCTCGGTGTCCGTCTTGATGGAAGCGAGGAATATCCACACGAACGGTCCCAGCGCAAACAGCGTGATCAGCCCCAACCCGGTCCAGAGGACCGGGCCCCCCAGGAACCGCTCCAGCCGGTCCTCACGTCGAAGTGTTTTCACCCCGCCACCTCCTCGACACCCTTTGTGAGCTTCAGATACAAGGCGGTGAACACCAGCAAGATTACCAGGAGGATGACGGAGAGGCTCGCCGCGTACCCCCAGTCCAGGTTAATGTAGGCCTGAATGAGGGTGTAGGCGGACGGGATCATGGTGGCGTTGCCGGGCCCCCCGCCGGTCATGACGAAGATCAGGTCCGGGTGGTTGAAGGTCCAGATGGTCCGGGTGACCGTCGAGACCACGATGATGGGCCTGAGCATCGGGAGCGTGACCGACCGGAAGCGCTGGAACACCCCCGCCCCGTCCACGGTCGCCGCCTCGTAGATCTCCCCCGGGATCGCCTGGAGTCCGGCCAGGATCATGATCGTGAAGAAGGGCATGCCGCGCCAGATATTCGCGAAGATGATGGCCGGCATGGCCAGGTTCGGGTCACTCAGCCAGGCCACCGGCGCTCGCATCAGCCCGGACCGGCCGAGCAGGTCGTTCAACGGTCCGTAGTTGGGCTGGTAGATGTACTCAAAGATGAGGCCCACGACGACGCTTGGAATGATCCAGGGGAGCAGATTCACCGTCCGGAAGATGACCCGCCCCCGAAAGGGGACATTGAGCAGCAGCGCCACCATGAAGCCGAAGATGAACTGGAAAAATACCGATCCGAAGGTCCAGACGATGGAGTTCTTCAGGGAGAGCCAGAAGACCGGATCCTGGACGATCCGGACGTAGTTGCCGAGCCCAATGAACCGGTAGTCCTGAGGGCGGATCAGGACGTTCTGGTACAGGCTCATGTGGATGGCCTTCAGGATGGGCAAGAGCACGGTCCCACCCAGGCAGACGGCCGCGGGCAGGAGGTAGGCGTAGTTCGCTAATGCCTCCCACGATGCGTGCGAGAGCAGGGCGCGCGGCGCGGTAGCCGCGAGGGTTGCATCGCGATTCACCTGATGGCCTCCCCACACTGCGAGGGCGGCCCGGAATTTCTTGCCGGGCCGCCCTCGTCGTTCGCTACACCATGTTCTTCGTCAGAACATCGGCCCACTTGTCTAGGCACTCCTTCGGCGAGATCTGGCCGAGTAACGCCTGCTGCAAGAGGGGCATCCCTTCCGATTCCAGCTTGCCACCCCACCCAGCATAGGTCAGGTACGGGCTCACGATGGCGAAGGGAAACGACTTAACGAAGCCCGAGTAGGGGGCCTCGTTGAATGGCGGTTGCCCGGACAGGGATGGTCGGGTCGGCAGATTGCCGGCGACCTTGGTAAACTGGTAGTGTTGCTCGTCCTCCATCATATACGTCAGGAACTTCCAAACCCCCTCCTTGTTCTTGCTGGCCTTGAACATGACCAGGGTCTCGCAGAAGTAGAAGGCGGAGCGCTTCTTGGCCGGACCGATCGGCATGGGGACTGTGGCGAACCTCTCTGCACCTATGGCCTTTTTTTGCTCCTCCACCGAGCCCGAGTTGTGGAAGTACATGTTGGTGATACCCCGGGAGAAGCCTTGGACGATCTGTCGGAAGCCGTCGGTGGGAACGCTCGGAGGGGTCACCTTCCATCTCCGGAACAGGTCGATGTACCACTCGAGGGCGGACACGGCCTCGGGTGAGTTGATGACGACCTTGCCGTCCTTCAGGACCTGAGCCCCATTCCCGTACATGAACGCCGTGGCGTACGGGACGGCCCATTTGCCGGCGCCGCGCATGCCGAAGCCATACTGGTTCTTCTCCGGCTTGGTCATGCCTTTGGCCAGGGCCAGGAAGTCGTCCCAGGTCCAGTTCTCGTCCGGCATCCTGAGGCCATACTCCTTCACGCGATCTGGGCGGAAGTAAATAGCTTCGGTGGTGATGGACAGGGGGAGGGCGAAGATCCCACCCTTCACGGTGAGGGCCTGCCAGGCCGTGGGCGTCGTGCTGGGATAGAATTTCCATCCCTTGACCCGCTCCGTGAGATCCTCCAGCGCATCCAGACCAACGAACTCGCCGAGCCACTGGTCCCACATCTGACAGCAATCCGGCGGGTTCTTCGCGTTGATCGCCGTGATGAGCTTCTGATGCGCCTGGGTCTGGGGCACGAATTCGACCTTCACCTCCACATCCGATTGGGATTTGTTGAAGCGGTCGACCAACGACTGCACCACGGCGTACCGCGCCGGCTCATTGATGTAGAACTCGAAGCGAACCGTCGTCGCGGCGTGGGCCTTCCGGGGCGAGAGGTATGGCGCCTCCAACCACGCAAGATCGGAGACTGCGATCGCGCCGCTGGCAGCCAGGGTTCGGAGAAACTGTCGTCGGGATGCGTAGGAATCGTCATTCTTCATTTCCCCCTCCTCTCATTCTCGTGGAACAAGGTTCGGTTGGCTCACTCCCGTCGTTTGTTGCTACGCTGGTTCGAGTCAATACCTTCCTACAACGCATGCCAGCCCCCATCGATATTGATGGGGCTTCCTGTCATCTCGCTCGCCGCATCACTGCAGAGGAAAACAATCAAGTCGCCAATCTGCTCTGGCCGCACGATGCGTCCGGAGGGCTGCCGCTGGCCAAGGTATTCTTTGACGGTCTCCTCGTAGCTCTTTCCGCTCTTGTCCATCCGCTCCTTTATCTGACGTTCGACATGCGGCGTCAGCGTCAATCCGGGACAGATCGCATTGCACGTAACGCGATATGGGAGCGCTTCAAGTGCCACCGCCCGCGTCAGCCCCACGACCCCATGCTTCGTCGCCACGTAGTCGCTGCGATTCACGGTCCCCGTGAGACCCCACTTCGAGGCAATGTTGACGATTCGACCCCAGTGTCGGCTCCTCATGCCTGGAAGCGTCAGGCGAATCAGGTGGAACTGCGCGGAGAGGTTGACCGCAACGGCATAGTTCCATCGATCCACCGGAAGCTCTTCGATCGCGTAGGCATTGCGCACCCCGGCATTGTTCACGAGGATTTCGATCGGTCCGAGTTCTCCTTCCGTCGCCCGGACCAATTCTTCAATTTGCCCGACGTCCGAGAGATCGGCGCCGTTGAAGCCGACCTTTACCCGACACTCGTCGGCGAGACCCTGTCGCATGTGTTCGCCCTCCGTGGGGTCGGCGAGGCCGTGAAGCATGACGTGGCAGCCTTGCCCAGCAAGAGCCCGCGCCGTTGCATGCCCGATCCCACTGGTCGACCCAGTTACAAGAGCGCATTTTCCCGCGATGCCGATGTCCGCTTTCAGTGGCCGATAGGTCATTTCTCACGCCCCTCTTCTCGTATCGTTCAACGCCGACAGGAGCTGCATGGTGGGCCAGACGTTGTCCTGCCGATCCAGGGAGAGAACCGCGTCGGCGATTCGCTCCGCATCGCCCGCGCCGATCGTGTCTTCCACGTTGGCCCGGAATTTCTCGCGCAACGCCGCTGCGTCGAGCGGCCTCTGCGGACTGCCGCGATTGTACTCCTCGATGCGTTCCAGTACCCTTCCATCTCGCAGGCGGATCTGCACCCAGCCCTTGTACCTCTCACGCCCCGGGGCGTCGGGATCGGTTCGGTAATCGATGCGTTCCGCCAACGCGCGGACGCGTGGATCCGACCGCCGCTCCTCCGAAAAGCTGCGCGGACCGATCTCGCCGAAGACCAGGGCCTCCGCCAGGATGTGCGGCAAGCTCACGCGTGCCGAC
>Ga0156237_1026_pt1 | contig 27377 bp, 21 predicted proteins | sample RifCSPlowO2_12_FD_107884 | JGI IMG/M metagenome (GOLD analysis project Ga0156237, IMG submission 107884) | candidate division NC10 bacterium RIFCSPLOWO2_12_FULL_66_18
CCTCCGAGGGGACATGAACCTCGTGGGTCCCCGGCCGCACCCGGTGTCGAACTTCGACCTCTTCGTCTTGGTGTCGCGGAATGCGCCTGAGTGCGGCCAGCAGATTCCATACTACTCGTTCCGCTCAATGGTTCGGCCGGGACTGACCGGCTGGGCGCAGGTCCGCTACCGCTACGCAAACGACGTCGAGGAAGAGATCGAGAAGATGAAGTACGACCTGTACTACATCAAGCACATGTCGCTCCGGCTGGATCTCCGCATCCTCTTCGACACGGTCAGGGTCGTCCTCCTGGGTCGCGGCGCAGAAACTCCCGAGGTCTCCCCCGCCGTGGCCCCCATGGGCGTCCGCCGCCCATGGCCCCTTCCCACGAATGTCGATCGGCAGAAGGCGGCGTGATGGGAACACCGCGCCGCAGGAAAGCCGTACGGCGACCGGAGACCGATGGGTGGCGCACAATCCGATCCCCTGGCGAGCCAGACAAAACAGCCGAACACGTCGCGAGAATCCCATGAAACAGACGGCCTTGAAGTTTCTCGTCTGTCCGACCTGCAAAGACGAGCTGGACCTTCACGCGAGAGTGCAACACGGAGCGGAGATCGTGGAAGGATCCCTCTCCTGCCGGGAGTGCGGCGCGCGCTACCCCGTCCTCCGGGGGATCCCGAGGTTCGTCGGCCGGGACGCCTACGCCTCCAGCTTCGGGCGACAATGGAACTGGTTCAGGACCGTTCAGCTCGACTCGTTCAACGGGACCCACGAATCGGAGCAGACCCTGGAAGCGACCACGGGCTGGCAGGACGACGATTACTCCGGCCGATTCGTGCTGGACGCCGGCGTCGGGGCCGGCCGGTTTGCAGCGATCGTCGCGAAGAAGGGAGGCGAGGTCATCGGGATCGACCTGACCACTGCGGTTGACGCCGCATATCTCAACATCGGCCGACAGGAAAACGTCCACTTGGTTCAGGCCGACATCTTTGCCATGCCGTTCCGCGGGGGGGCCTTCGACCTTGCCTATTCGATCGGCGTGCTGCATCACACCCCGGATCCGCGTGGGGCCTTCGGCCACGTGGCCGCCGCGGTCAAGCAGGGAGGCGGATTTGCCGTCTATCTGTACGCAGCCTATGGGCCATCGCATTCCTGCTCCGACCTGATTCGGAAGATCACCACCCGCCTCCCCCTGCGGATGATGTTGGCGATCGCCGCGATCTCGATCCCCCTCTACTCCCTCTATCGCGTACCCGGAATCGGGAAGGTCCTGCAGCTTCTCTGCCCGATCTCGTTGCACCCGAACTGGCGCTGGCGATGGCTGGACACCTTCGACTGGTACACCCCCAGGTACCAGTGGAAGTTCCGCTATCCCGAGGTGTTCCGCTGGTTTCGGGCGAACGGATTCACCGACATCGAGGTCTTCGACGACCCAATCCGGATGCGCGGCGTGAGGACAGGGGAGCGGGCATAGCAAAACGACGCGCGACCAGCAAACGCTGGCCAGGGAGGAACGACCGGAGTGCATGACACAGAGCTGATCAACATCATCCGAAACCGCAGGGCCCACCTCACGTTCATCGGTCAGGGATACGTGGGGCTCCCCCTGGCGGTGGAGTTTGCTCGCGCGGGGTTTCCCGTGACTGGCCTTGATGCTAATGGTGAGCGGGTCGCAGCCCTGAATCGCGGCCAATCGCACACCCCCGATGTCGACGGCGAAGAGTTGATGGGGTTGCTCCGTCAGGGCCGCTACGAAGCGACGTCTGACTTCTCCGCTCTGGAGCGGAGCGACGTCGTCGTGATCTGCGTGCCCACACCGCTCCGGAAGTCCAAGGATCCGGACATCTCCTTCGTGGTCGCCGCGGCCGAACAGGTGGCCAACCGGTTCAGGCCCGGCCAACTGGTGATCCTGGAATCCACGACGTACCCGGGAACCACCGAGGAACTCCTCCTCCCGATGTTCGAGGCGCGCGGCGGCAAGGTCGGGGAGAACTTTTTCCTGGCCTTTTCTCCCGAGCGGATCGACCCGGGAAATCCGACCTTCAAGGTCCGGGACATCCCCAAGATCGTCGGAGGAGTCACGCCGACGTGCAGCCGGCTGGCAACTCTCCTCTACCGTCAGATCACCGGCAAGGTGATCCAGGTCTCCAGTCCGAAGGTGGCCGAGCTGGCCAAGCTCTACGAGAATGTCTTCAGGAACGTCAACATCGCACTGGCGAACGAGTTCGCCCTCATGTGCCGCCGCCTGGGCGTGAACACCCGCGAGGTGATCGACGCCGCTGCCACCAAGCCCTTCGGCTTCCTCCCCTTCTACCCGGGTCCGGGCATCGGCGGCCATTGTATCGCCGTCGATCCGTTCTATCTCTCCTGGAAGATGCGCCTGAACGGGTACGAACCCCGCTTCATCCACCTGGCCGACGAGGTCAACCGGTCCATGCCCGCCCACGTGGTGGGTCTGGTGACGGAGGCCCTGAACCAGCGGGGCCGATGCGTAAACGGGGCCAGGATTCTCGTGCTCGGGGTGGCCTACAAGCGCGGGGTCGGAGATACCCGGGAATCGCCGGCCCTGGAGATCCTCACGAGGCTCCGGGAAAAGAAGGCAGAGGTCTCCTATGCGGACCCCTACGTCCCCTCGGTCGAACTGGAAGGCATGGCCGTGAAGGCTGTGGAGCTCACGAATCAGGAGCTCAGCTTGGCCGACTGCGTGCTGATCCTCACCGACCACCCCGGGTTCGACTATCGTCTGGTCGTGGAGGTCGCTTCGCTCATCGTGGACGCGCGAAACGCCACCTGGGGGCTCCCGGCACCGGAGGGGCGGATTGTCACCCTGTAGGAGAGGAGGGCCTGCCGAGGTGGAATACCCTGAGCCGCACGCCATGCTGCAGACGCAAGAAATGCGACAGCGTCCTTTCGCGGAATGGTGGCGCCCCGATATCGCACGCCAACGCCGGGACCGGTCGGGGACGATCGCAGTGGAGGGATCCGGGCCACGGGAAAGCGCCCTGCCGTTTTGGGGCCTGATGACGTTTACCTTCATCTTATTGCTTGCGCCGCAGACATTCTTTCCCGTACTCGCCCCCGTCCGTATTGCCCTGTGCACGGCGGCAGTGGCAACAGCCGCGTATCTCTGCGATCGATTTATCCGCCGCCAACCCGTCACGATACTCACTCGGGAGATGCGGCTTACTGCAGGCCTGGCGGGGTGGGCGATCGTCACCCTGCCGCTCTCCTACTGGCCAGGCGGGAGCCTGGCGTTTCTTCTCGGGGTCTACGGCAAGACCCTTGTCGTCTTCTGGCTCCTTTGCAACACCGTGACCAGCCGGAGGCGGCTTCGCCAGGTGGCGTGGGGGCTGAGCCTGATGAGTGCGCCGCTGGCCGCAACCGGAGTGAAACACTTCCTTTCGGCGTCGTTTCTTTCGCCGGGAGACGCCGTGAAACGGATCGTGGGCTACGAGGCGCCGCTCACCGAGAATCCGAACGATCTCGCCCTGATGCTCAACCTGATCCTCCCCTTCAGCCTGGCGCTTTTTCTGATGCACCGGCAGCGCGGTGTGCGTGCACTCTTGCTCTCGATCATGCTGCTAAATGTGATGGCGGTGATCCTCACGTTCTCCCGCGCGGGCTTCTTGACCCTCGTGACGATTCTCGGAATGTGCCTGTGGAAGCTCCGCCGGCGCCCGGAACGCGTCTGGGCGGCGGCGGCGCTGGCACTGGGCATCCTCTGTGTTCCCTTCCTGCCGTCGGGCTACGTGGAGCGCGTCGGCACCATAATGGATATCAACGCGGATCCGACGGGATCGGCGCAGGCTCGATGGAACGACACGCTGGCGGCCCTACACTTCGTGGCCCGCAACCCCATCATCGGATCGGGGGTGGGGGCAAATGTGTTGGCCTTGAATGCGGAACGGGGGGAGGCGTGGAAGGCCGTCCACAACGCCTACCTGGAGTATGCTGTTGAGCTCGGCATTCCCGGTCTTGTGCTCTTCCTCCTCTTACTCGTGGGATGCATCACATCCGCCACGGGAGTCCGGCAGCGATCTGCCCCCCTGCCCGCTTTCCGGGACCTCTCCTGTCTTGCGGAGGGGATCCAGATCAGTCTCAGCGGGTTCGCCGTGGCTGCGCTCTTCCATCCGGTGGGCTATCAGTTCTACTTTTACTATCTGGCGGGATTTGCGGTGGCGACGCGTGCCGTGTTCCAGGCGGAAATGCGACAGGTCATCCCCTGTCAGAATCCCCTGGCCCCCGGGCGGGAGGGCTCCACGCCCAGGGACGGTGACTCGCGCATCCTGGATTGGCATGGGTGCGGGTCCCTGGGCGGGAGATTTGGCAGATGATCTGGCAGCGCTCGTCGGCCGCCCAGAGAGAGATGGGCATCCAGCCGGACCGGATTCGGCTCCTCAAGTTTGTCAACATTCTTGCCATAGGCGGGACCGAACGGCAGGCGGTCAGGTTGGCGCAGGCGCTTGATCCGTCGAGCTTCGAGCTGCACATAGCCTGCCTGAGGCGCGCGGGGCACTTCCTGGAAGCAATCCAGCGACTCCAAGTCCCGCTTGCCGAATACCGGATTCACAGCCTCTACAAGCCCAAGACCTTTCACGCCCAGTGGAAGTTCGTCGAGTACCTGAAGCGGAATCGCATTCAGATCGTCCATACCTACGGGTTTTACCCTAATGTCTTTGCCATACCGGCCGCCAGGCTGGCGCGCACCCCTGTCGTTGTGGCATCCATCCGGGATCTGGGAAATCTCGGCACGCCGATGCAAGAGCGCGTACAGAAGGTCATTTGCCGCCTGGCCGATTGTGTCGTGGTAAACGCCGAAGCCATCAGGCAACGGCTCATCGCGGAAGGATATACCCCGGAGAAGATCGCCGTCATTCGGAACGGCATCGTCGTGCCGGAGTCCGGAACCCGGCCGGGCGGCCCAGGACTGCGTCAGGGGCTCGGGCTGTCACCACACGGGCCGGTAATCGCCGTCCTCTGCGTATTGCGGCGCCTGAAAGGAATCGAGTACTTCCTGGCAGCGGCCACGAGCGTCTCCAGGCGCTTTCCCGAGGCTCACTTCCTGGTGGTAGGCGACAGCGTGCACAAAGAAAATGGTCGCGAGGTGGTCGGGGACAGCGGGTATCGGAAGGAGCTGGAGGACTATGCGCGCCGGTTGGGTCTCGACGGGCGCGTCACTTTTATGGGATTTAGGCTCGATGTGCCCGAACTTCTCTCGGAGGTCACTGTCTCCGTGCTCCCGACGCTCAGCGAAGGCCTGTCGAACACCCTCCTCGAGTCGGTGGCTGCGGGCGTGCCCGTGGTTGCAACCCGTGTGGGGGGAAATCCTGAGGTGGTCCAGGATGGGGTGACCGGTCTGCTGGTGCCGCCACGCGATGCTGGAGCGCTGGCGGACGCCATCTGCCGGCTGCTCGCGGACCCCGACCTCGCCTCACGCTTCGCCCAGGCGGGCAGGCGCCGCCTTGCCGAACGTTTTTCTCTCGATCGGATGGTGAATGAGACAGAGCGGCTCTACCTGACCCTGCTGGAGAAAGCCGGGCAGGCAGCGGGCGGCAGACAGACGGCCAAAGCCGTATGACCCGAGTGCCGGCTCCCGGCACTCCCCCGCAGTTCACACTGGACTCCCAGCACAATGGAAGCGTGCTTCCGCCATGCAATCGCCCCCGCGCGACCTGTCCGCCTCCTTGCGCAGGATAGCCGACATTCTCGCCGAGGGTGGGCTGCGTCACCTGCTGATACGATTGCTTCAGAGGCTGAGCTCACCCCTCGTAGAGTGTGGCAGTGTAATGTTTCTCATGCGCGGGTTGGACCAGGACTTGCCCGAGCCCGAGATTCCGCCCCCGCTTACGTTGCGCGAGGCCTCTCCCTCCGACCTCCCCCTCCTGCTGGGGGCATGTGACCCTTCGCGATCGTCTGAGATGCTGCTGGCGCGTTTTCGCCGAGGCGATTTCTGCTTCGTGGCCATGGACGCTGACGGGATGGTCGTACATTCGTGCTGGGCAACGACGGGTCCCGGGCGGATTCCCGAGCTTGCGATGGAGGTGCTTCCGGCTCCGAGAGAGGTATATCTGTACGACGGATACACGCGGCCCGACGTGCGACACCGGGGGATCTTCGCCCTCGCATTCCACTTCATGCTCACCAGTCTGCGTGCCGCCGGGTTCAACCGGGTCTGCTGCTATGTCCGGAGCGACAACCTCCTGAGCCTCCGCGTGGTGCAGCGTTGGCTACGGTCAACAGGAAGGGTGTGGTACCTGCGGCTGGGTAGCTTTCGACCCCTCGTTTTGGGTTGGCACAGCCTCCACCTGCCACATCTGACAAGGATCGCTGCAAGGGACGCTGGAGCCTTCTGAAGCGCATCCCCACGGGAGAGCGCTCACCTGCGGGAGAGTGAATCATGGGGCCAGCCACGGCGACAGCCACGCCGATCGGAACCGCCCGCGAGTTGAGGGTGGACACCGTCTCTGATCACCAGTCCTTCCTCGCGCTGGAACCGGTGTGGACCGCCCTGGTGGAGGCGGCGGGAATAGACCACCCCTTCCTGAGCCACGAGTGGGTCCGCACGTGGTGGGAATGCTTCGGCGCGGGCAAGCAGCTTCGCATTCTCACCGTGAGCGCCGGAGATGACGTCATCGCCATCGCGCCGCTTATGCTGAGCCACGGACGGATGAATGGTTTCAAGCTGCGCCGGCTGCAGTTCATCTACAATGATCATACGCCGCGTTTCGACTTCATCGTCGCCCACCGGCCAGAGGAAGCGTACCGCGCCATCTGGCAATACCTCTCGGACCAACGACCGCATTGGGACGTGATCGAGCTCGGCCAATTGCCGGCCGGCTCCAGGACCCTGAAGGAGCTGTCCCGCCTGGCGGCCGACGATGGGTTCCTCATCGGGTCGTGGCGATCCACGGCCTCGCCCTATCTGCCCGTGCGGGGCGCATGGGAGAGCTACCTTCAGGACCTCAGCGGTAAGCACCGCTCGAACCTTCGGAACCGGCTCAAGCGGCTCGGGCAACTTGGTCAGGTGCAACTGGAGGAGATCTGTTGCGGGGAGCAACTGGAAAGCGCCCTGGAGGAGGGATTGCGGATCGAGGCCGCGGCCTGGAAGGGCGAGGCGGGAACCGCTATTCTCTCCCGCCCCGATCTCTCCCGCTTCTATCGAATCCTTGCCGAGCATGCTGGGCAGCGCGGATGGCTGCGTTTGCACTTCCTCACCGTCAATCACCGCAGGATAGCCTTTGCCTACGCTCTTTGCTACAAGAACAGGCTCTATCTCCTCAAGGACGGCTACGACCCCGAATATGCCCGGTATTCGCCGTTCAACTTGCTTTGCTATACCGTGCTGCGCGAGGCGCACGCGCGTGGGTTGGTTGAATACGATTTCCTGGGTGCGCATGAAGCCTGGAAGCTCGACTGGACCCGGGAAACCCGCGACCACTACTGGTTGTTCGTCTTTCCGAATGTTCCGCGCACACGCCTGCTCCACTCCATCAAGTTCCGCCTCGTCCCACGACTCAAACAGTATCCGCTCTACCTGGCCCTGCGCGCTACGGTTCTGGGGTTGAGGAACGGGGTGAAGTCACACCAGAACCACGGGGCCTGCGGATAAGGAGGAGAAAGATGGCTCGAGCAGCGGCCACGCCAACCCAAGCGGCCGGGAAGACCGTGCGAGCAGCGGAGGCGATCGGGGCGGCCCCACCCATCCTGCGGAAGTCCCGCCCGGGAGACACGGCAGGAACGGTGCGTGATGATGCCCGGGTCGGGAACCGCCCTGGAGCGCCAGTGCCGGCGGGTGATCCCGAGGAGCGGCGCAGGGATATCTACCGTCTCTAGGAGCCTCCTTCGCGCCGGTCGCCTGCACCCGCATCCTGGCGGCGGGAGGTCTGGGTGTGTGGCGGGACCGCGCCCTCGGGTCGCCGCGGAGAGAGAAAACCTATGTACGTTCCGGCCTGGCCGGGTCTCTCGCCCGGACATTTCATCCGTCCGCCTTCAGCGCAGGAGCCCCCCTTCCCCTTGAAGGCTCCCAACAAGACCTACTTCTACAGGGCCCGCAATGCGATTTACCACCTCTTCCGCAGCCTGCGGGTTCAGCACGGCGAGACCGTTCTGGTGCCCGCCTACCATAGCGGCAATGAAGTGTGGGCGATGCGGGCTGCCGGCGCGTCCACTCGTTTTTACTCCATCCATCGGAATCTTGAGCCGGATCTTGACGAGCTGGCGCGATTGGCCAAATCTGAGAACGCCCGCGCGCTCTTCGTGATTCATTTCCTCGGGTGGCCTCAGCCCATGAAGGAGCTCACCGCGCTCTGCCGGGAACGGGGAATGATCCTCATTGAAGACTGTGCCCTTTCCCTCCTGAGCCAACCGGGTGGCCAGCCCCTTGGCTCGTGGGGCGATTACGCCATCTTTTGCCTGTATAAGACCCTGCCTGTGCCCAACGGTGGGCTGCTGGTCCAGAACGGGAGCGTTGCCGGGAGCCTGACCGCGCCCGAGTTGACCCCGTGCGATCTGGCCTCCGTCGCAGGTAGGACCACCGAACTGATGCTGGAATGGATCCGAAGCCGGTCCGATGGCGCCGGGGCAATGCTGACGGGGCTGAAGAGACTGGTCGGCCGGACCCTCAGCGCACTTCGCCTGGAGCGGCTGCCTGTCGGGGACATCGGGTTCGATCCTGCCAGCGTCAACGTCGGCATGTCGCCCCTGGGCCTCGCCCTGCTGAAACGGTGCGATTACGAAGAGATCCGCCGGAGACGGAGGAACAATTTTCTCTTCCTGTACCAGCAGCTTGGGGGCAAGGTGGCAGTCTTGCGCGAGGAGCTCGAGGAGGGCGTGTGTCCCTTGTTCTTCCCTCTCCTGGTGCCGGACAAGGCCGCCGCCGCCCGGGCCCTGTGGGACCGTGGCATCACGGCTGTGGAGTTCTGGAATTCCGGTGACCCGGAGGCGACGAGGGACGCGTTCCCGGAGGCCCACTTCCTCCGGGACCACGTCCTGGAGTTGCCGATTCATCAAGACATCACCCCATCCCAGCTCGAATATATGGCTGACCAGGTCCTGAGCCTGAAGCGGCTCGTCTAGCGACTCTCAGGGCGACGGAACCGCTCCAGGCCACGCGCACATGATCGAGCGGATCGAGAATACAGCAGGCTTTGAGAAGCTCCGGGAGGAGTGGGCTTCGCTGCTCGAGGCCAGCGCGTCCAACTCCCTGTTCTTGACTTGGGAGTGGCTCTCCACGTGGTGGCGGCACCTCTCGGAAAGGCGAGGCCTCTTCCTCCTGGCGGCGCGCCGTGATGGGGAACTCGTGGCGATGGCGCCCCTGGCGCTGCGGCCCTGCAGGCTCACCCCCCTTCGGCCCTTCCGGTCGCTGGAGTTCCTGGGCACAGGCAGCGTCGGTTCCGATTACCTGGACGTCGTCATCCGTCGGGGGGGGGAACCGGAGGCCCAAGAGGCTCTGGCGGGATATCTGGCTGAGGGGCGAATCGCGCTCGAGCTGGCCCAGCTCCGGACCGGCGCCTGCGCTGCCGCAGAGCTCGCCTCCCTCCTGAGGCAGCGAGGCTGGAGCGCTCTCCAGGCACGGACGGATGTCTGTCCATTCATACCGTTGGCCGGTCATACCTGGCAGTCGTATCTCGCCACGCTCGGCCCCGCGCATCGCTATAACTTCCAGCGACGGCTGAAGAATCTCAGCAAACACTTTGATGTGCGCTTCGAGCGAGTAGTGTCGGAGGCCCAGCGCCGAGAGGCGCTGGCCCTGCTGGTGAGGCTCCACAACATGCGCTGGCAGGGCCGGGGCGGCTCGACGGCCTTCCACACTGCGGGTCTCCTCTCGTTCCACAACGAGCTGAGCCGGCTCGCGCTTGATCGCAACTGGCTCCGGCTGTTCGTCCTGAGGCTGAACGGGGAGCCTGCCGCGTCCCTCTACGGCTTCAGATACGGCCGCACCTTTTACTTCTACCAGTCGGGATTCGATCCCCGCTACAGCAAGTACAGCGTGGGGCTTGTCACCATGGGGCTTGCCATACGAAGCGCCATCGAGGAAGGCGTGGACGAGTATGATCTGCTGCACGGCGACGAAGCCTACAAATTCGATTGGGGCCGGGACACCCGCGAGTTGACGCGGGTGCGCATGTATCCGCCCGACGTTCGCGGGTTCATGCTCCGCACAGCGGACGGGCTGTCCCGCGCCGCCGGGAAGATGGTGCGCCGCGTGCTTCCGCGGCGGGTCGGAAACGGGCTCGCAGGGGGACAGGGATTTGGGGCCTGGAGGCGGATTCAGACTGCGTGGCCTCGTTAAGGCGGGGTTCGCGTGGGTCCTGCAACGGACGGGGGCCGACGCCAGGATCGGCGACCTGACCGATGCGCGCCGCTTTCGCCTGGTGGTCGGCTACCACCGGGTGGTAGAGGATTTCGCGACCGCAGCACGCCAGGCCATCCCCGCCATGCTCACAAGCCGGCGGATGCTGGAGCGGCACCTGGACTGGATCGGCCGTCGCTTCCGCGTGATCTCGCTGGACGAGCTGGGCTCACGGCTCGAATGCGGGGAGGGCTTCGATACCCCGGTGGCCGCCATCACCTTCGACGACGGGTACCGCGACGTGTACCACCAGGCGTTCCCCCTCCTGAAACGGAAGGGGCTTCCGGCGGCGGTCTTCGTGGTGACCGATCTCATCGGCACATCAGACGTGCCCCTCCACGACACGCTCTACCATCTATTCGCGCGCGCCTTTGCCCGCTGGCGGTCCACCCGCGAACTGGCCGATGCCCTCCGGGGACTCGGGCTGCCGGGGCCCCTGGCCGACATGGCCGCCAGGACGAAACACCCGCTGGCGGCCATGAGGCGATTGTTCACCACCCTCCCCCAGGCTGAAATGCATCGGGCCATCGAAGCCCTGGAGGGCGAACTCGGGGTGGAAGAAGCGGCGATGGACGGATTCCGTCCCCTGAGTTGGGAGATGCTCGCCGAGATGCAGCGAGGCGGCATCACGATCGGGTCACACACGAAGACGCACGTGTTGCTGCCGAACGAACGCTGGCGAAAGGTGCTGGAGGAGACGTCCGGCTCGCGGCAGGAGTTGGAGCGGAGGCTGGGGAGAGCGGTCAGACACTTCGCGTATCCCGATGGCCGCTTCGATGCGGCCACGGTGAAGGCCGTGGCGACCTCGGGCTATCGGTTCGGCTATACGACCTGCCGGCACCGGGATCGGTTGTACCCCTTGCTCACCATACCGCGCACGCTGCTCTGGGAAAAATCGTGCGTCGATGCGCTCGGGCGCTTCTCCCCGGCCATCATGAGCTGCCACGCCAACGGGGTCTTCCGTGGCGATTGCGGGCAATACCACAGGGTGTCGGGGAACAGGGGAGCACCCCGGCGCTGAAGGCCAGGGCAGCCGGAATGCGGCCGGAAGAATCCCGCCCGCCAGTGATCGCAAGATCGATGGATACCAGCTTCAAGCCGGCATTCCTGCTGATGTCCGGGAGGGTCCTGGGCTTCGCCGCTTCCTTCTGCATACCGATCGTGTTCGTCCGGATCTTCACCCAAAGCGAGTTCGGGACGTATAAACAGCTCTTTTTGGTCTACGCCACGCTCTACAGCATTGCGCAGGTTGGGATGGCCGAAAGCCTCTTCTACTTTCTCCCGCTGGCCCCGGAAAAAGGCGGCCGCTACTCCGTGAATTCCCTGCTGGCCCTGGCCGTCGCGGGGCTCGCTTGCCTCGCCGTCTTGGGGACCGGAGGTTCGCAGATTTCCCACTGGCTCAACAATAGCGCGCTGTCCGGGCATACGGCCCTCATAGGCATCTACCTGCTTCTGATGCTGATCTCCTCTGTGCTCGAGATTGCCATGATCTCGCGCAAGCAGTATCGCTGGGCTGCCCTCTCCTATGCGCTCTCCGACCTGGTGCGCGCGGCCCTCTACATCCTCCCTGTCGTCTTCCTCCGGAAGCTCGAATGGCTGCTGCTCGGGGCCGTGCTCTTTGCCGCCCTCCGGCTGGGCGCGTCACTGGCGTACATCGGGCGGGAGTTCGGACGCGAGTTGCGGCCGGACCCGGTTCTGCTCAGGAAGCAACTGGCCTATGCCGTGCCGTTCGAGATGGCGGTGGTTGCCGAAACGTTGCAATCGAATTTCCACCAATACGCCGTCTCCTACGCCTTCGATGCCGCCACCTTCGCCATCTATTCGGTGGGATGCCTTCAGATCCCCCTCGTCGAGTTCCTGGCCAGCTCCGCGGCCAATGTGATGATGGTGAGGATGGCCGAGGAAGTGCGCGAGGGCCGCAGCTCGGGGGTGCTGGCATTGTGGCACGATACCACCCGAAAGCTGGCCGTGGTCTTCTTCCCCCTGGTCGGCTTGCTGCTCCTGAACGCGCGCGAAATCATTGCGATCCTGTTCACGGAGGCCTACCGGGCGAGCATCCCCATCTTCGCGATCTCGTCAACCGGCGTCTTGCTCGCCACCTTCATGACGGATGCCGTCCTCCGGGTCTACGCCCAAACCCACGTCCTGTTCATGATCAACGTGGTCCGGCTGGTCTTGGTTGCGGCCCTAATCAATTGGTTCCTTTCGGCATTCGGGTTATGGGGTGCGGTCCTGGTCACGCTCCTGGCCACCGCTGTCGGAAAAGGGTGGGCGTTGGCCAGGATGAAGAGCCTCATGCACACACGCCTCTCACGGATCCTGCCCTGGCGGAGCCTCGCGGCGATCCTCACCGTTGCCGCCGCCTCGGGTCTCCCGCCGCTGATCGTCAAGTGGACACTGGGAATGCCGACGCTGGCCCTCGCGTCGACGACGAGCCTCCTGTACACCGCCTCGTACCTTGCTCTCTTGCGCCAGTTCGGCCTCATCAGCCAGGGCGAGAGGCTGGCACTCGCCAGGTGGCTGCGGGGGTGGACTGCCGGTGTGGCACGAGGTGGTGCCGTTCCACAAGACCCGCAGGGAACGCCGCCGGCGCGGGTGCGCGCACGTTAAGCCGAAGCCCGGGAACGGCTCACGGTCAGGCATCCTCCCTCGGAACCAGTCAGACGCCAGGTTGAGTGCTTTCCAGACGCGCACCCGGAGCGGCGAGCCAGGATTCCAGGGGCTGGAACAATGTGCGGAATTGCCGGAATAGTCAGTCTCGAGGAACGGTCCGTGTCCATCGAGGAGCTGCATCGGATGTGTGCAGCGATGGTCCATCGGGGGCCGAACGACGAAGGCTATCATCTCGGGATCGGGGCCGGCCTGGGGATGCGGCGGCTGAGTATCATCGACCTCGACACCGGACACCAGCCGGTGAGAAACGAAGACGGTTCAATCTGGACGGTCTTCAATGGCGAGATTTATAACTTCAAGGAGCTGCGCGGCGAACTCGAACGGCAGGGGCATTCGTTTTATACCGCCACCGATACGGAGACCATCGTCCATCTGTACGAGGAATACGGGACACACTGCGTCGAGAAAATGCGTGGCATGTTCGCCTTTGCGGTGTGGGATGAGACCCGCAGGCAGTTGCTCCTGGCGCGGGACCGGCTGGGAATCAAGCCGCTGTATTACACCGAGGTGAACGGGAGACTCCTGTTCGCCTCTGAGCTAAAAGCGATCTTGCAGTGCCCGGAGGTAGAGCGCAGCCTCAACTGGAGGGCCGTCCAGCACCTGTTTACGTTCCTGTGCACTCCCTCATCGGAGAGCATCGTGGAGGGCGTGCACAAGCTGGAGCCGGGACACAGCCTGACCTACTCCCCCGGTCAGAGGATCCGCATAGAGCGCTACTGGGATGTGCAATTCCAACCCGATTACGGCCGGAGCGAAGACTACTTTGTTGAGCGACTGCGTGATCTGCTCGAGGAATCCGTCCGCCTGCATCTTGTGAGTGACGTCCCTCTGGGCGCTTTCCTGAGCGGCGGCATCGATTCCAGCGCAGTCGTTGCGACCATGGCGCGACTGACCCCGGCTCCCGTGAAGACCTTTTCCATCGGCTTTGCCGAAGAGGACTTCAACGAGGTGCAGTACGCCCGACGCGTGGCAGACGCCTTGGGCACAGAGCACCATGAATGCATTCTCCAGCCAGACGTCCTTGCGATCCTCAAAGATCTGACCTTCCATCTCGACGAACCCTTTGGCGACTCTTCGGCAATCCCGACGTACATGGTCTCGAAGCTGGCCGCCGAGCACGTGAAGGTGGTGCTGTCGGGCGATGGCGGCGACGAGCTGTTCGCGGGGTACGACAAATATCTCGTCGAAGGCAAGGAGAGGAAATACCGGTTCTTGCCGGCTCCGGCGCGGAGGGTCCTGGGTGTCATTGGCACGATGATACCCGAGGGGATACGGGGGAGGAATTTTCTACGCCACATCTCCCTGGCGGGGGGCCAACGCTATCTCGATGCCTCGACGCTGTTCCGGTGGGAACAACAGAGGATGCTCTTTCGTCCCGAGGTCTTCGCGTGGCTTTCCTCCTATGACCCGTGGCAACAAGCGGGCGAGTTCCTCGCCCGCGCCAACGGCAATTGGCTGTCGGCACTGCAATACCTGGACATCCAGAGCTATCTCCCCCTGGATATCTTGACGAAGGTGGATCGGATGAGCATGGCGCATTCCATCGAAACTCGGGTCCCCTTGCTCGACCATAAGCTCGTCGAGTTCGCCGCCACCATTCCACCGGAGCTGACATTGCGCACGGGCACCACCAAGTACATCTTCAAACGCGCCATGAGGGGCGTCCTGCCCCCGGAGATTCTCGCCAGGCCGAAGCACGGCTTTGCCGTTCCGCTCGGCCGCTGGTTTCGGGGCCAATTGGAGCACGTTGTCCGCGAGCTGTTGCTGTCCGACACCAGCAGGCGGCGCGGGATAGTAAACTCCGACTACGTCGGAAAGCTGCTGGAGTGGCACGCAAAGGGGCGGGACCTGGACCTTCACCTCTGGACCCTCATCTCCTTCGAAATGTGGTGCAGGACCTTTCTGGATCGCGCCTTCGAGATGCCGTTGTGGGAAGACACCCGGGAAGCGCTTCCCGCCTCCGCCGGGCTGCGGAGTCCCCACGGCGTGAGTGCGTGAGCCTAGCGGGCTGCTTTGAGCAGCCTGGGCGAAAGCGGGTTTTTCAGCAACCTGCTAGAGGATGAGAACCGCTATGTTCTGCGCGCTCGTGTTCGCCATAGCCGTATGGCTGGCAGGCTGGCCCGGATCAGCCTTTGCCTACCTGACCGACAGCAATGTCTACCCTCCGATCAACTATTTCACCTTTCATCCCCCTGCTGCCGGCGGGAGCTATGTCGATCCCACCTTCGGCAGCGCAATCAAGCGCATCTCCGACGCGCCGGGGAGTCTCAATGCGGCCGACGCCGGGCGCCTGACGATGATCGTCGGCGAATACTCCACCGTCTCGCCGTTCAACAGCGACAATGCGAAGCTCCTGCTCCAGCACCAGAGCTACTTCGCGCTGTACGACGGGACGGGAAATTACCTCCGTGATCTTCCCTTCGAGATCTCCGCGTCGAGCGAGCCCCGGTGGTCGCGCACCGACCCGAATGTCTTCTACTACCACACCGCCAGCAATCAGTTGAAGCGGTTCAACACCAGCACGGGCGTGGCCTCGGTGGTGCACATCTTCAGCGAATACACCACGATCAGCGGTTTGGGGGAGTCGGAGATCTCCGCTGACGGGGATCACCTCGTCCTGGCGGGCGAGAACCGGTACGTCTTCGTGTTCGAGATCAGCACGGACACCAAGGGGCCGGTCCTGGATACGGGCGGTGGAGCGGTCGACAGTGTTTACATCACGCCCAGCAACAGCGTGATCATCAACTGGTACCGGGCGGGCATTAACCCGTTCACTGGGGTAGAGTTGTACGACAGGAACATGACCTTTCTGCGACAACTGACCACGGTGGAAGGCCACATGGCCGTCGCCCGGGACGTGAACGGCGACGAGATCATGCTCTGGGTGAATGCCGCCGATCCCCTGGCGAGCTGCCCTAACAGTGTGGTGAAGATCCGGCTGGCTGACGGACAGAAGACCTGCCTGCTCTCCTTGACCTGGGGTCTTGCCGCGCACATCTCGGCACCGGCGAGCGGTGGTTGGTTCTATGTCAGCACCTACGCCCCGAGCGACCCCGGCCCACTGTCCGGCTGGGCGGCGTACACGAACGAGATCCTTCAGGTCGCCCTGGATGGCTCGCAGGTGAGGCGGCTGGCCCATCACCGGAGCCGCCCGTTCAACAGCTACTGGTACACGCCGCGCGCTTCCGCGAGCCGGGATGGGAGCCGCCTAGTCTACAGCAGCAACTATGGCTTGCAGGCGATCCTCGGTTACCCGAGCGGGTATTTGGATGTCTATCTCATCGACCTCTCGTCGAGTGCACCCGCCTTTGCCGGCTCACAAGCCCCAGTGGCCACGCGGGCCGAACAGGATAACGAGGCGGTGAAATACGGCGGGCCCTGGCATACCAACACCTACCCGGCCCACAGCGGCGGCAGCGCCGTGCTGGCGATGGACCCTGGCGCGCAGGCGAGCTTCACCTTCACGGGCACCGCGGTGAGCTGGATCGGCTACCGGGACCAGTGGTCGGGTATCGCGCGTGTCTACGTGGACGGCGTCCCCAAAGCAACCGTGGACACCTATGCCTCGACGGCGCAGTCCCAGGTGGTGCTCTTTTCGACGAGCGGCCTCGGCCCGGGCACCCATACGCTGACGATCGAGGCGACGGGCACTCACAACGCCGCGTCCGGAGGGTCGTGGATCTGGATCGACGCCTTCGACCTCGTCACCCGCCTCGAACAGGAGGATGCGAGCGTGGGCTACACCTGCCCCGCGTCCGCGACCTGGTACGCCAACGCCCACTCGTTCCACAGCGGCGGGAGCGCGGCGTTGGCGATCACCCAGGGGTGTCGGGCCACCCTCAACTTCACCGGCACCATGGTGAGCTGGATCGGCTACCGGGATCAGTGGTCGGGCATCGCGCTGGTCTCCATCGACGGCGCGTTCCGGGCCGAGATCGACACCTACACGCCGTCCGGCGACGCGCAGGCTCGGATCTTCACGCTGAGCGGTCTCGGACCCGGGTCCCACACCCTGACCATCGAGGCGACGGGCCGCCGCAACCCGGCCTCTGGCGGCGCCTGGATCTGGGTGGACGCGTTCGAGGTGCATCCATGAGGATCGCGCTCGTCGCGGCGAGCCCGGACATCCTGGGCGGCCAGTCGGTCCAGGCGCAGGCGCTGGCCCTTGGCCTCCGGCAGGCGGGCTACGAGGTCACGTTCATCCCCATCAATCCCCCCTTCCCTCCGGGGCTCCGCTGGCTCCGGCGCTGGCCGTACGCGCGCACCCTGCTCAATCAGGCGCTTTACCTTCCGAGCCTCGGGCGTCTCCACCGCGCCGACGTCGTCCACATCTTCTCGGCGTCCTACTGGTCGTTCCTCCTCGCCGTGGCGCCGGCCATCCTGGCGGCGAGCCGGCTGGGGAGGCGGACGGTGCTGAATTACCACAGCGGCGAGGCCCAGGACCACCTGGCGCGCTGGGGGATGCTCGTCCATCCCTGGTTGCGCCTGGTGCATGAGATCGTGGTCCCGTCGGAGTATCTGCGGAGTGTTTTCACCGCCCACGGGTACCGGGCCCGCGTGATCCGGAACGTGGTGGATACCTCGTGTTTCCGCTATCGGGAGCGGGCATCCCTCCGCCCCCGCCTGCTGTCCACCCGGAACCTGGAGCCCTACTATCGGGTGGATAACACGCTGGAGGCGTTTGCGGTGATCAAGGCCCAGTATCCCCAGGCCACCCTGACGGTCGCCGGATACGGAAGCCAGGAAGGTCGGCTCCGCCGGCTGGCTGCTTCACTCGGCACCGACGGGATCCGCTTCGTGGGGCGGGTCGAACCTTCGGCCGTGGCCGGCCTCTATGAGTCGGCCGACATATTCCTCAACTCCTCCGTCGTGGACAACCAGCCGGTGTCAGTGCTGGAAGCGTTCGCGGCCGGGCTGCCGGTGGTGTCCACCGGGACCGGAGACATCGCGGCCATGGTTCGCGACGGGGAGACGGGCCTCATCGTTCCTCCAGGGGATCCAGCGGCCATGGCCAAGGCCGTCGCAATCCTCCTGGGGGATCCAGAGTTCGCCGTGCGCATTGCGCGCCGAGCGCTGCAAGAGGTCAAGAGGTATACCTGGCCCCAGGTGCGGGAGGAGTGGGCGGCGGTGTACTCGGGAGCGCCGGCATGAGCATCGGACGGCTCCTCAGAATGGGAATCCCCGAGCTGGCCTGTCGCAGTCGGCAGGGGGCCTCGAAGTGGCTGGAACGGGTGGGTGTGGCCAGAAGAATGAACGGCCGACGCCCTCAGCCCTTTGCCCTTGAAAATTTCCGAGAGGTCTGCCCCGCCCGGTTCTTCGAGGGCGCGGTAAGCGATCAAACGCCGGCACTCATCGTGGAACACGTGCCGGGCGCCCGCGACCAGGCGGTGGCCGCGGCGGAATTGCTCTGTCAGAAGCGTTTTGACCTGTTGGGGTACCGCGGGCTGTTCTTCGGTGATCCGGTGGACTGGCACCTGGATCCGGTCTCGGGACGTCGGGCGCCGCTCGTCCACTGGAGTCGAGTGAATCCGCTCGACCAAAGTGCGGTGGGAGACAGCAAGGTCATCTGGGAATTGAGTCGTCACCAATGGATGGTCTGCCTTGCGCAGGCCTACCACCTGACGGGAGATCAGCGTTACGTCGAGGGGTTCTCCGGATACCTCCGACAATGGATGCGGGCCAATCCCCCGGGGATGGGGATCAACTGGGCGAGCAGCCTGGAAGTCGCGTTGCGACTGATCTCCTGGTGCTGGAGTCTCCACCTCTTCAATAAATCGCCGGCGCTGTCCCCGGGGCTGCTCGCCGAAATGCTCGAAGGCATCCGGGCCCACGCCACGCACGTGGAGCGATATCTTTCCTACTACTTCTCGCCGAACACCCATCTCACCGGCGAGGCCTTGGGCCTCTTTTACGCCGGGCTGCTCTTCCCGGACATGCCATTCTCGGAGCGCTGGCGCACGCTGGGGGCGCGGATCCTCGTGGAGCAGAGCCGGCGGCAGATCCACCCGGACGGCGTCTACTTCGAGCAGTCCGCCTGCTACCAGCACTACACGGTGGAGATCTACCTCCACTTCCTGATCCTGGCGGCCCAAAACGGACTGAGTATCCCGGTGGCAGTGGGGGAGCGAGTCCGGCGGATGCTCGACTCCCTCCTGCTTCTTCGGAGTCCTGACGGCCCCCTTCCCCAGATCGGGGACGCCGACGGTGGGAGGCTCTTGCCGCTCGCCCCGCGGGCGCCCGCTGATCTCCGGGGCGTCTTTTCGACGGCAGCGGCATTCTTCGGTCGCGCCGACTACGCCTGGGCGGCAGGTGCCCTGGCGCCGGAAACCCTGTGGCTCCTCGGCGCGGCCGGACTGAAGGCCTTCGCGGCCCTCCGGCCCGCCCCCCCGGCGACTGCCCCCTCCCGCCTCTTTGCCGAGGGGGGATATGCGGTGATGCGGAGCGGGTGGGAGGCGAACTCCCACCACTTGATCTTCGACGCGGGACCCCTGGGCTGCCCGGTGAGCGGGGGGCACGGCCATGCCGACCTCCTGAGCATCCAATGCTCCGTCTTCGGGGAACCGTGTCTCGTGGATCCCGGGACGTTCTGCTACACGACGGATCCGGACTGGCGAGATTTCTTCCGGAGCGCCGCCGCCCACAGCACCCTCCGGGTGGACAACGCCGAGCAGGCGATCCCTGCTGGACCATTTGGGTGGCAGGCCCGGCCCCGTGTCCGGTTGCGCCGGTGGGTCTCTACCGACGTCTTCGACTTCGCCGACGCCGATCACGACGCCTACTGTCGCCTCCCCGATCCGGTGGTTCACCGGCGCCGGGTCCTCTTCGTCAAGCCCCACTACTGGGTCGTGATGGACGACCTTGAGGGTGCAGCAGAGCACCAGGTCGAGCTTCGATTCCAGTTCGCGCCGATGCAGGTGAGGGCGGACCCGGCGCTTTGGGCACGGGCGCACGGGCCCGGGGGCCGCGGGCTCCTTATCCGAGCGTTCGCCGCGATGCCCCTCAAGGTTGATATCCTCGAGGGGGAGCTCGCCCCGATCCAGGGGTGGGTATCCCCCGACTACGGGCAGCGCCGCCCGGCACCCGTCCTGACCTACTCGGCCGCGACACGCCTCCCGCTGCGCATCATGACGCTGCTGGTTCCGACGTTGGACTCGCACGCGGCCGCGCCGGCCGTCGCGCCGCTGGTCGGTGAGGACGGTGCACCCGCGGGAGTCGTATTCGAAGACGGCGAGAGCGTCAGCTTCGGTGACCTGGGAGTCTGTGTGACCGGCCCAGGTCGAGAAAGGAGAGAACAATGAAGTCCCTGTGGATGAAGTTCACGATGGCTCCACTGATCCTCGGGGTGCTCTTCGCGGCCCCACCGTTGGCAGCCGGCCAGTCGGCGTTCGAGGTCACCGGCTCCGGGACGGTGGAGACGAACTGCCTCGCGACGCTCGTTCCAGGCTGCACGGGCACATCGACCGGGCAGATGACGGGAACACCGATTCTCCCCGGCCAGTTCATCCTGAGGTTCGATACTGGGAGTCCGAGCTCGTTCAACGGGTACCCGGGCGGCCCCACTCAAGGCGTCTGCCTGCCGGCGAGCTTTATCGGCAGGCTTACTGAGAGGGATGGCGAGATCAATTTCTACCACGCGGGCCTCGTGTGCGAGGAGGCGGGGCCAGGCTCATCCTATGTCTACCACGGGACCTTCCGGCTGACGGGCGGAACGGGTCGGTTTGCCGCGGTCGCTGGGGGCGGAAGCCTGGTGGGCACGTTCACGCGCGATACCCAGTCCGCGCTCGTCTACCTCCGTGGAGCGATCAGCTATTAGCCCCCTCGGTTTCGCCAGCGAGGACCGGGCGCAGGGGACGGCATCGAGCCCGCGGCTCCGGTTGTCGTCCGCCTGGGACCTGTTCCGGTTCGGGCTCGTCGTGGGTCTCCGCACCCTGCCCGTGGCGCCTCGCCACGGCGTCAAGCGGCTGATCCTGCCGCTCGAGTACGTCCGCTACGCGGAGGACGGGTACGTGCTCGCGCACCTCGAGGTGAGCCCCGGCCACCTCGTGCTCGACGTGGGCAGTCCGAAGCTCCTCTCCCTGTTCCTGGCAGCGCGGGTCCGCGCCCGGGTCCACGCGACCGATCTCCTCGACTACTTCTTCGGCGCGTACGGCGCCTACGCCGACCGGGTGCTCGGCGCGCACCGCGACGGGTACGTGATGCGGTCGGAGGACGCCCGGGTGCTGACATATCCGGACGGGACGTTTGACCGGGTATTCTCGATCTCGACGATCGAGCACATTCCCGACGACGGTGACCGCATCGCCATGCGGGAGATCGCGCGCGTGTTGAAGCCCGGCGGGATCTGCTGCGTGACGGTCCCGTGGAGCGACCGCGGCTATGTGGAAGAGTTCACGCAACGCGGCGATCCCTACGCGTACTGGGTCACGTCGGGTGAGGAGCGCGTCTTCTACCAGCGTGCCTACGATCGGCCCACCCTCGAGGATCGTCTCCTGGGACCGAGCGGCCTGGAAGTCGTGGATGTGAGTTTTTGGGGCGAGCGGCGCGTGGCCGCCGAGAACCTCTTCCTCAGCCGGCAACCTCTCCGCTATGCCATGCTCCCACTCCACTTCCCGCTCGCCCTGCTGTTCCTAACACGGCTGGGCGAGCAAGAGCCTTCGCGAAAAAAGGTGGCGTGCCTGACCCTTCGCCGACCACCCGTCGCCTGAGGAGCGCACCAGGGTATGTGCGGAATTGTCGGTATCGTCAATCTGAACCCGTTCGAGCCGATGGACGAGACGCGGCTCAAGCGCATGCGGGACGTGCTCTACCATCGAGGGCCCGACGGCGAGGGGCTGTGGGCCGAGGGACCGGTCGGCCTCGGGCACCGGCGACTGGCCATCCTGGACGTGCAGGGCGGTTCCCAGCCGATGGCGAACGAGGACGGGACCGTCTGGATCGTCTACAACGGCGAGATCTACAACCACCCGGTGCTCCGGCCCGAACTCGAGGCGCGGGGCCATCGGTACCGGACCCGGAGCGATACCGAGACGATCCTCCACCTCTACGAGGAGGAAGGGGACCGCTGCGTCGAGCGGCTCCAGGGAATGTTTGCCTTTGCCGTGTGGGACAGGGCTCGGGGGCGGCTGCTCCTGGCGCGGGATCGGTTGGGAATCAAGCCGCTCTACTATGCGTGCACCGACCAGGAACTGCTCTTTGCGTCGGAGATCAAGGCGATCCTGGCGGCAGGATCCCTGAAGCCCGAATTGAACACGGCAATCCTGCCCGAGTTTCTCGCCACCCGGTTCGTCTCGGGAGAGGAGACCTTCTTCCGGGGGGTGCGGAAGCTTTTGCCCGGCAGGACGCTGTCCTGGTCGCTTGCCGAAGGCGCCCGGGAACGCCGCTACTGGCGACTTCCGGCGGAGCCGGATGACTCCCGGACGAGCTTCAAGGAGCACGCCGGCGAGGTGCGGGCCCGGCTCGAAGCCGCCGTCCGGAACCATCTCATGAGCGATGTCCCGCTCGGCCTCTTCCTGTCGGGTGGTATGGATTCCAGCGGACTGGCCGCCCTCATGGCACCCATGCTGAAGGAGCCGATTCGGACCTTCGCCGTGGGCTTCTCCGAGCCTGGTGCCAACGAGCTCGCCTATGCGCGCCTGGCGGCCCGCGCCGTGGGGGCGGAGCACCGGGAGGTGGTGGTCTCCCCCGAGGAATTCTTCCATGCCCTGCCCCACCTCCTCTGGCATGAGGACGAGCCCATCGCGTTTCCCTCCAGCGTGCCGCTCTACTTCGTGTCGCGCTTGGCGAGGGATCACGTCAAGGTGGTGTTGACCGGCGAGGGGGCGGATGAGCTCTTCCTTGGCTACAACCGGTACCGGGTGACGGTCTGGAACCAACGGCTGGGGCGCGTGTACCGGGGGCTGACCCCGGGAGCGCTGCGGGAGGGCCTCGGCCGCCTGGTGGGGACACTCCCGCGGCCGTTGCGTCGCTACGCCCAGCGAACGTTCCTGGCCCTTCCCCCGGGCCCCCGGGGGCTGTTCTACGAGAACTTTGCGGTCTTCCCGGAAGGCCTGCAACAGGACCTGCTGCTGGACCGGCGGCTCCTGGCCGATCGGGACCCGTACGCCGAGGGCCTGGGCTACTACCTGGAGACCGCCGGCCGGGCGCTGGAGCGGATGGGCCACGCGGACCTCCAGACCTATCTGGTCGAGCTGCTGATGAAGCAGGATCAGATGAGCATGGCGGCTTCGATCGAAAGCCGGGTGCCGTACCTGGACCACGAGTTCGTCGAACACGTCGTGGCGATCCCGGCCCGTTTCAAGCTGCAGGGCTGGCGGACCAAGGCGGTGTTGCGGGCCGCCCTCCGGGATCTGGTGCCGCGTCCGATCCTGTCGCGGAGGAAGATGGGTTTCCCCGTCCCCGTCGGCCGGTGGTTCCGGGGGCCGTTCTGGCCGGTCATCCGGGAGTTCGTGCTCGGGCCGCGGGCGCTCCGCAGGGAGTTCTTCGATCCGTCCCTGCTCCGTCGCATTGCCGAGGAGCACCGAACGGGCGTGGCGGAGCATGGCGATCGGCTCTGGCTCCTGGTGAATCTGGAAATCTGGCACCGCATCTTCGTCGACGGAGAGGATCTCGGTTCGATCATGCGGTAAAGAGGCGGCGGGGGCAAGCTCCCCCTTTAACCTGACGGCGAGACTCACGGATCAAGTCTCGATCGACGGGCTCGCCTCCGGCGCCCGCCCGCTGGCCGTCAAGGCGACCGGCACCCGCGGCGATGCGTCGGCCATAGCGCGCGTGTACCTGGACGGCGCCCTCGTCGGGTTCGTCGACACCTACGCCTCGCCGTCCCAGGGCCAGACCGTCCTGTTCACAACGAGCGGGCTCACGAGCGGACCCCACACGGTCGCGGTCGAGGCCACCCACGAGCGCAACGTCGACTCGAAGGGCCGCTGGGTCTGGGTCGACGCCTTTGACGTTCTGCCCTAGGAGAAGCGATGCGAATCCTCTGGGTAAAAGTCGGGGGACTCTGGCCGCTGACTGCGGGAGGGCGACTCCGCAGCTTCCACATCGTCTCGGAGTTGTCGCGCCGCCACTCCGTGACGGTGCTGACCACCCATGGTCCGGGCGATGATCCGGAGGAGCTTCCCCGCCGGCTGCCCCACTGCCAGCGGGTCCTTTCGGTTCCCTTTGCCCCTCCCAAGCGCGGCAGCGCGCGTTTCGCCCTCGCCTTGTTGGGATCCTGGCTGTCGCCGCTCCCCGTGGATGTCAGCAAGTGCCGGGTGCCGGCACTTCGCCGGGCCGCCGACCGCCTCATGCAGAGTGACGCCTGCGATGTCTGCGTGGCGGACTTCCTGGCCGCCGCGCCGAATGTTCCCCCCGGCGGGCGGATTCCAGTGATCCTCTTCGCCCACAATGTCGAACACATGATCTGGAAACGCTTGCGCCAGGTCGAGACCCGGCCCTGGCGCCGTGCGCTCCTCGAATTCGAGTGGCGGAAGATGCGCCGGTACGAGGCCCGCGCCTGCAGCCAGGCCCGCCTGACCATCGCCGTCTCCGGGATGGATCGTGACCTGCTGGCCTCCACCGCGCCCAGCGCGCACGTGCGCGCGATTCCGACGGGGGTCGACACAACCCACTTCACGCCGAACGGGTCCCCCGAGAGGCCGACGGAGCTCGTCTTCACCGGCTCGATGGATTGGTACCCGAACGAGGACGCCATCCTGTACTTCGTCCAGGCGATCCTCCCGCGCATTCAACGGGAGGTGCCCGACGTGACCCTGACCGTGGTCGGCCGCAATCCGACCCGCCGCCTGCTGGATGCGACCGCCGGGGCGGGCGTGCGGATCACGGGAACCGTCGACGACATCCGTCCGTACGTGGCCGCGGCGGCCGTCTACGTGGTGCCGCTCCGAGTCGGCGGTGGGACACGACTCAAGATCTTCGAAGCCCTCGCCATGGGGAAGGCGGTGGTCGCGACGACCGTGGGCGCAGAGGGCCTTCCCCTGGTTCCGGGGGAGCATTTCGTCCGGACGGACGATCCCGCGGACTTCGCCCGCGCCGTCGCGTCCCTCCTGCGGGATCCCGTCCGGCGGCGGGCGCTCGGCCGTGCCGGGCGTCAACTGGTTGAGGCAAGGTACTCATGGGCACAGGTGGCTCGCGAATTCGAGGCCGGGTGCCGGGAGGTGGTGACGACCCATGCGTGTTAGCATCTTCGGGCTCGGGTACGTGGGATGCGTGACCGCCGCCGGCTTGGCCAAGGCGGGGCACGAGGTGATCGGCGTCGACGTCAACGCGGAGAAGGTCGCGATGATCAATCGTGCCGTCTCGCCGGTCGTCGAGCCTGGCCTGGCTGACCTCCTGGCCGAGGTCGTGAAAGGAGGACAACTGAGAGCGACAGTGTCCGGCGAGGAAGCCGTGCGACACGCCGATCTGGCCCTCCTCTGCGTCGGAACCCCCGGACACGCCAACGGGGAGCAGGACCTGGACGCGGTCCAGCGGGTGGGCACGGAGATCGGCCAGGCGCTGCGCCGGCGTCCCCAGCCGTATACGGTGGTGCTTCGAAGCACGGTCCTCCCCGGGACCATCGAACGGGTCCTCGTCCCCTCCCTCCTGGCGGGCGCGGGTCGAGCGCGCGGGTCCTGGCTGCGGGTCGCGGTGAATCCGGAGTTCATGCGTGAGGGCTCGTCCCTGCGGGATTTTGCCCATCCCCCCTTCACGCTGGTGGGCTGCGATGATCCGGAGGCGGCCTCCCCCCTCCGCTCGCTCTATGCCGGGGTGGACGCGCCATTCGTTCACACCACGCTGAGGACGGCGGAGATGGTCAAGTACGTGTCGAATGCCTTCCACGCGCTCAAGGTGTGCTTCGCCAACGAGATCGGGGATGTCTGCGCCGCCGCTGGCGTCGACGCCCACGAGGCCATGCGGATCTTCCTCATGGACCGGAAGCTCAACGTCTCCGAGGCGTACCTCCGCCCCGGCTTTGCCTTCGGGGGATCGTGCCTGCCGAAGGACCTGCGGGCACTGCTGTACGCCGCCCGGACAACCGACATCTCCGTCCCCCTCTTGTCGGCCATCCTGCCCTCCAATGGGGGACAGATTCACCGCGCCGCGGAGGCGGTGCTCGCGGCGCGCAAGCGGCGCGTGGGAGTCGTCGGCCTCTCGTTCAAGCCCGGCACGGACGACCTGCGGGAAAGTCCCATGGTGGCTCTGGTCGAAATCCTCATCGGCAAGGGATGCGAGGTTCGCATCCTGGACCGGAACGTTTCCATCGCGCGGCTGATCGGCGCGAATCGTCGCTATATCGAGGAAGAGATCCCACACATCGCGTCGTTGATGTGCGATGACTTGGGCGTCCTCCTCGCTCATGCAGAGGTGGTGGTCATCGGCAACTCGTGCGAGGAGGCGGCGCGTGCCCTGGCGGCTGCCAGCCCCAGCCATGTGGTGATCGATCTCACACGGGCAGGTGGACGGCAGCCGTTGGAGGCAGATAGGGAGGTCTCCGTCTGATGCTGCGAAGGGTTCTCCGGGGCCGCTCTGGCCCTCTCCCTGGCGTCGCCACCCTCTGGCTTCTCTCCGGATTGGTCTTCGTGGGATCGGTTTGCGCCGGGACGGGCGCCGAGCCCCCGCGCGTCTCCGTCGATACCACGGATGCCACCCCCTCCGGACGAACACTCACGGTCCCGGCGGGCGGTGATTTCCAGGCGGCATTGAATCGGGCGCAACCGGGGGATGTGATCTCGCTCGCGCCCGGGGCGACATTCACGGGCCCATTCAGGCTCCTCAACAAGGGGGGATCGGGGTGGATCGTCATCCGGACGGGCGCCCCCGACAGCAGCCTCCCGCCGCCGGGCGGACGGGTCGACCCGTCGTATGCCCCCGTGATGCCAAAGCTCGTGACGGCGTCCGGGCCGGTGATCGCCACGGCGGCGGGGGCCCACCACTACCGGTTTGTCGGCATCGAGATCCGGCCGCGCCCGGGCGCATTCCTCCACACCCTCGTCCAGCTCGGGGCGGGCGAGAGGTCTGTTGAAACGCTCCCCCAGCATATCATCTTCGACCGCTGCTACCTCCACGGAGATCCGGAGAAAGGTGCGAGGCGCGGGATCGCCATGAACGCCCGGGACACGGCGGTCATCGGCTCATACCTTTCGGATTTCAAAGAGGCCGGGGCCGACTCTCAGGCGATCGCCGGCTGGAACGGCCCGGGCCCCTTCAAGATCCTGAACAGCTACCTCGAAGGGGCAGGCGAGAACGTGATGTTCGGGGGCGCCGATCCTTCCATTGTGGGCCTTGTGCCGTCCGACATCGAGATCCGCGGGAATCACTTCGCGAAACCCCTCTCCTGGAAGGCGGGTGATCCCGGCTACCGGGGGGCCCCCTGGACGATCAAGAACCTCT
>Ga0156237_1163_pt1 | contig 27131 bp, 25 predicted proteins | sample RifCSPlowO2_12_FD_107884 | JGI IMG/M metagenome (GOLD analysis project Ga0156237, IMG submission 107884) | candidate division NC10 bacterium RIFCSPLOWO2_12_FULL_66_18
CCTCTCCCAGGACTACATCCGGACCGCGGAATCCAAGGGACTCCCCCAGCAGGCAGTGATCCTGCGCCACGCCATGCGGAATGCGCTCCTCCCGATCATGACCGTCACGGGGCTTCAGGTCGGCCGCCTCCTGGCCGGGGCCATCCTGACCGAGACGATCTTCTCCTGGCCCGGGATCGGCCTGTGGATCTATGAGTCCATTCAGGCGCGGGACTATCCCATTGTGCAGGGCGCCACGCTGTTCATCGCCACAATCTTCGTCATGGTAAACCTCCTTACGGACGTGCTCTATGCCGCAGTCGATCCCCGTATCAAGTATGATTGAGTTCCCGGCCGCGGCCGTTACGCTCCGAGGCCGAAGCCCCCTGGAAGCGGCCTGGCACCGGCTGCTGGCCAACCGGGTTGCCCGGGGTGGGCTGGTTATCATTGTCGTCTTCACGTTGATGGCGGTCCTGAGTCCGGTCCTGCTTCCCTACAATCCAAAGGTGGATGCGGATCTTCTCGCGCGCCTCAAGCCCCCGAGCTGGATCCACCCCTTCGGCACCGACGCCCTCGGGCGGGACATCCTGATGCGGATCCTCCACGGGGCCCGGGTCTCCCTCGGATTGGGAGTGGGATCGGTCGCCCTGGCTGCCGTGGTGGGCTCGTTCCTGGGCCTCCTGGCGGGATACGCCGGAGGCCGGACGGATCTCTGCCTCATGTTCTGCATGGACATCCTCCTGGCCTTCCCCGCGACGCTGCTGGCCATCGCCATCGTGGCCATGATCGGCCCGGGCCTCCGGAACTCCCTGATCGCCATCAGCGTGGTTTCGATTCCCTTCTACGCGCGGATCACCCGAGGCGAGGTGCTGGCCCTGAAGGAGCGGGAGTTTGTCACCGCCGCTCGGGGGCTGGGCGGCAGCGCGCGCCGGATCCTCCTCTGGCATATCTTCCCGAACACGCTTCCCCCCCTCACCGTCCAGACCACGCTCGCCGTGGCCTTCGCCATCCTGGAGGCGGCGGCGCTGGGGTTCCTGGGCCTAGGGGCGCAGCCGCCGACCCCCGAGTGGGGTGCCATGCTGGCGGACAGCTACAAGTTCTTCACCAGCGGCGCCTGGTGGGCCTTCTTCTTTCCCGGCGCGGCCATCATGTTATCGGTCCTCGGCTTCAACCTGGTGGGGGATGCACTGCGGGACGCGCTAGACCCGCGACTCCGGACCTGAATCTTTCGAGGATCGCACATCATGTGGGGAGGTGCGACCATGAGGTGGAAACCAACGCTTGCAGTCTTGGTGGTCCTGGGGGTCGCCTGTATCGCTTCGTCCCTGGCGGCCCAGGAGCAGGTCTTCCGCATCAACAACATGGTGGAGCCGGAGAGCCTGGATCCAGGCGTGGTCACCGGCGTGCCGGAGCACCGAATCATCAGCAACCTGTTCGAGGGCCTGACCACCACCGACCTAAAAGATCTGTCTCCCCGTCCGGGCATGGCCGCCTCGTGGGCTGTTTCCAAGGACGGCTTGGTCTATACGTTCAAGCTCCGGGAGGCTCGTTGGACCGACGGCAAGCCGGTGACGACCCACGACTTCGTCTACGCCTGGGAGCGGGTCCTGAATCCCAAGATGGGTGCGAAGTACGCGCAACAGCTCTTCTACGTGAAAAACGGGGAGGACTACAACAAGGGGCGGATCACGGATTTCTCCCAGGTGGGGGTCAAGGCCCTGGACGATCGAACATTGCAGGTTACCCTGCGCTGTCCGACTGCTTATTTCCTGGACCTCACCAGCTTCTACACGCTGTACCCCGTACCCCGCTGGGCCATCGAGGCCCACGGAAAAGATTGGGTCAAGCCCGGCAAGATCGTGAGCAACGGTCCGTTCCGCCTGGTCAGTTGGACACCTCAGAGGGAACTTGTGTTGGAGAAGAATCCGAGACATTGGGACGCGACAAGAGTCAAGCTCCAGAGGGTGGTCTTTTTCCCAACCGACGATGTCAACACCACCTTCAAACAATTCCTAGCGGGAGAAACTGACTGGGTGCCCCAGGTTCCCACGTCGCAGATCGATGCCGCCCGGAATCGTCCCGAGTCCTACGTGGCGCCGTACCTCGGGACCTATTACTTCCGCTTCAATGTCACGAAGCCCCCTACAAACGACGTCCGCACGCGCAAGGCCTTGAGCATGGCCGTGGACCGGGAGTCGCTGACGAAGTTCGTGACCAAGGCCGGGGAGATCCCGACCGGCACGTTTGTGCCGGCCGGCATGCGGGGCTACGAGGGGGTCAGGGGGATCGGGTTTGACGTGGCGGCCGCGAAAAAGCTCCTGGCGGAAGCGGGCTATCCCGATGGCAAGGGGTTCCCCAAGCTCGAACTCCTGTACAACACCAACGAGCTGCATCGGGTCATCACCCAGGCGGTGCAGCAGATGTGGAAGGATCACCTGGGCATCCAGGTGGACCTGGTCAACGTCGAATGGAAGGTGTACCTCAGCCGGCAGAGCAGCCTGGACTACCAGGTTTCCCGCGCGGGGTGGATCGGGGACTACGTGGACCCCAACACCTTCCTGGACATGTGGATCACCGGCGGCGGCAACAACCAGACCGGATGGTCGAACAAGCGCTATGACGACCTGATCGCTCGGGCCGCCTGCAAGATCGTCAACGCGAAGGACCGGATGCGGGCGCTGCAAGAGGCAGAGCAGATCCTGGTGGTGGAGGAGGCGCCCATCATGCCCCTCTTCACCTACGTCAACAAGGGCATGCTGAGCCGCCGGGTGAAGGGATGGTCCCCCAACATCCTCGACCAGCATCCGCTGAAGTACATCAGCCTGGAGCGGTGACCCCATCGTGCTCGGCTACATCCTCCGCCGGCTGGCGGGGTTCCTGCCTGTCCTGTTCGTCATCGTCTCCCTGTCCTTTTTCATGATGCGCCTGGCGCCGGGCGGGCCGTTCGACCAGGAACGCGCCCTCCCGGAGCAGGTGCGCGCCAACATCGAGGCCCGCTACCACCTGGACGAGCCCCTCTGGCGCCAGTACCTCCGCTACCTCGGCGAGGTGGCGCAGGGCGATCTGGGCCCCTCCTTCCGGTATCCCGACCGTTCCGTGAACGAGCTCCTGGGTCTCGGATTCCCTGTCTCGTTGACCCTGGGCCTGTGCGCGCTGGCCGTGGCCCTGGCGTTGGGGGGAACGGCAGGCATCCTGGCCGGCCTGCGACGTAATTCCTTCCTCGACTATCTCACCATGTCGTTTGCCCTGGGTGGGGTCTCGGTCCCAAATTTCGTCCTCGGCCCGATCCTGATGCTGGTCTTCGCGCTGGGGCTCCACTGGCTGCCGGTGGCGGGGTGGGGGACTTGGCGGCACATCGTCCTGCCGTCGGTGACCCTGGGGACCTTCTATGCGGCCTATGTCGCTCGGCTCACCCGGGCCGGCATGCTGGAGGTGATCGGCCAGGACTTCATCCGGACCGCGCGCGCCAAGGGCCTCCGCGAGGCCGCGGTGGTCCTGCGGCACGCCTTGCCAGGCGCGATCCTGCCGGTGATCACGTACCTCGGTCCCGCCTCGGCCGCCATCCTCACCGGGTCGGTGGTGGTGGAGACGATCTTCAGCATTCCCGGGATCGGCCGCTATTTCGTGGGGAGCGCGCTGAACAGGGATTACACCATGGTCCTCGGGACGGTGGTCTTCTACAGCGTGTTCCTGCTGTTCTTCAATCTGATCGTGGATATCCTCTACGCCTACCTGGACCCACGGGTGCAAGTGCGGTGAAGAGCCAAGAGCCGAGAGCCGCGAGCCGCGACAGGGAGACGACGGGATCGAGGTTCCCCGCTTCCCCGGAGGCGCTGCGCAATCCGCATTCCGGAATCCGCAATCCGCAATGGAGAGTGCCGGGGGCCTCGCCGTGGCAGGATGCCTTCCGGCGGTTGCGCCGGAACCGCCTGGCCATGTTCGGCCTCGGAATCCTCCTGGTCTTCGTCATGATGGCTCTCCTGGCCCCCTGGATTGCGGCCTACCCGTTCGACAGAACGAACCTGCGTTACGGCGCGAAGCCGCCCACGCCCGCCCATCTCCTGGGGACGGATGAGCTGGGCCGGGACCTCTTCACGCGGATCTTGTACGGGGCGCGCATCTCCTTCGCGGTCGGCATCCTGGCCACCCTGGTGAGCCTGACCATCGGGGTGACCTACGGCTCCATCGCCGGCTGGGCAGGCGGCCGGGTGGACCACCTGCTGATGCGGGTGGTGGACATCCTCTACGGGCTGCCCTTCATGTTCTTCGTCATCATCCTCATGCTGATCTTCGGGCGGAACATCCTGAACCTGTTCGTGGCACTGGGGGCGGTCCAGTGGCTGACCATGGCCCGGATCGTGCGAGGGCAGGTCCTCAGCCTGAAGGCCCGCGAGTTCGTCCTCTCGGCCCAGGCCATCGGAGCCTCACCGCCGCGCCTCCTGGTGCGCCACGTGCTTCCGAACGCCTGGGGGCCGATCGTCGTCTACGCGACCCTCACGGTGCCCGCCGTCATGCTGGAGGAGGCATTCCTGAGCTTCCTGGGCCTGGGCGTCCAGCCCCCCATGGCGAGTTGGGGATCTTTGGCTTCCGAGGGGGCGGCAGCCATGGAGACCTACCCCTGGCTGATCCTGTTCCCGGGCCTGGCCCTGACCGCGACCCTGCTCTCGTTGAATTTTCTGGGAGACGGCCTCCGGGACGCCTTGGACCCCCAGATCACCTCCGGGCGTTGATGGTCCCTGTCTGTTGGGTGGGGGCCGGGTGGTCCTCGCGAGGTCGGCGGGAAGGCAGCCGCGGAGTCCCTGGGTTCGGCAAGAACCCGCCCTGCAAGTGGGGGCCTCCGTCCCGAGCCCGGGCCAGCAAGTGCAACGGCGCTTATTGAGCTTGAACTGTTCTGGCGACGATGGTAGACTCATTAGCACTTTGTAACCCAGGAGTTCATGAAGGACCATCCATGACCAGCAGCCACGGAAGCGGCAATGAGATCCTGCTGAATATCGAGGGGCTGCAGACCCACTTCTTCACCGAGGCGGGGACGGTGCGGGCGGTGGACGGCGTGAGCCTCATGGTCCGCAAGGGCGAGACGCTGGGCATCGTGGGAGAGTCGGGCTGCGGCAAGAGCGTCACGGCGCTCTCCATCCTGCGGCTGATCCCGAATCCCCCCGGCAAGATCGTCGGGGGCCGGATCCTCCTGGAGGAGCGTGACCTGCTGCGGTTGCCAGAGCACGAGATGCGGAAGGTGCGGGGCGCCTCCATCTCCATGATCTTCCAGGAGCCCATGACCTCCCTGAATCCGGTCTTCACCGCGGGCGACCAGATCGCCGAGGGCATCCGTCTCCACCAGAGGCTGTCCAAGCGCGAGTCATGGAACAAGGCCATCGAGATGCTGCGGGTGGTGCGCATCCCGGATCCGGAGCGGCGCGTGGGCGAATACCCGCATCAGATGTCGGGCGGGATGCGGCAGCGGGTGATGATCGCGATGGCCCTGTCCTGCAACCCGCAGCTCTTGATCGCGGACGAGCCCACCACGGCCTTGGACGTGACCATCCAGGCGCAGATCCTGGAGCTCCTGAACCAGCTCAAGTCCGAGCTGGGAATGGCGGTCATGCTCATCACCCACGATCTGGGGGTCGTGGCGGACACCGCGGCCCGGGTGGCGGTGATGTACGCCGGGCGGGTTGTGGAGGAGGCCCCGGTCCTGGAGCTCTTCACCAACCCGCTGCACCCGTACACGCAGGGCTTGCTGAATTCCATTCCGCGTCTCGAGAAGACCGAGCGGCGGGCCCGCCTCCAGGCGATTCCCGGGATGGTGCCGGACTTGCTGGACCTTCCCCGCGGGTGCAAATTCCAGGCGCGATGTCCCAAGGTCTTCGAGCCTTGCAGCGGCGAGGAGCCCGAGTTGAAGACGGTGTCCGCCGAACATCGGGTCCGCTGCTACCTGTATTGAAGGGAATCCGTGGATGGCCAACAACTCGTTGCTTCAGGTCCGTGACCTGCGGAAATACTTCGACATCAAGCGGGGATTCTTCTGGGGCGAGGCGGCCAAGGTCCACGCCGTGGACGGGGTGAGTTTCGACATCAAGCATGGCGAGACGCTGGGCCTGGTGGGTGAATCGGGCTGCGGGAAATCCACCACCGGTCGCCTCATCCTCCGCCTCATCGAACCCACCTCGGGCGAGGTGATCTTCGATAACGTGCCCATCTTCCAGGCCGACAAGGGCGAGATGCGGCGCCTCCGGCAGCGGATGCAGATCATCTTCCAGGATCCCTACTCTTCGCTGAACCCCCGCATGACCGTGGGGCAGATCGTGGGGGAGGGGATCGTCATCCACAAGCTCTGCCAGACCAAGGCGGAGCGACGCGAACGGGTGGCCGACCTGCTCCAGAAGGTGGGGTTGAGTCCCGAGCAGATGAACCGCTACCCCCACGAGTTCAGCGGCGGCCAGCGCCAGCGCGTCGGCATCGCCCGCGCTCTGGCCGTCAATCCCAAGCTGATCATCGCCGACGAGCCGATCTCGGCCCTGGACGTCTCCATCCAGGCCCAGGTCATCAATCTCCTGGAGGATCTCCAAGAGCAGTTCGACCTGACCTACCTGTTCATCGCCCACGACCTGCGGGTGGTGGAACACATCAGCGATCGCGTGGCCGTGATGTACCTCGGGCAGATCGTGGAGCTGGCGGACAGCCAGGAACTGTACGCCAAGCCGCTCCACCCCTACACCGAGGCCCTGCTGTCGGCCATCCCCATCCCGGATCCCACCACCAAGCGCCAGCGGATCATCCTGGAAGGCGATCCGCCCAGCCCCATCCATCCGCCGAAGGGATGCCGGTTTCACACGCGCTGCCACAAACGCTTCGACCGCTGCGACAAGGAGGAGCCGGTGCTTCGGGAGATCGCACCCCGGCACTGGGTCTCCTGTCACCTCTATTGACGCCGGCCGTGGGGCGTTCGCGGGGACCCGCATAAGCGAGTGATGCCTGTCCGCGGAACCCCTTCCCGGTTCCCGTTAAGCCCGAACAGTGCAGTTCAACCGCAAAGCACGCGAAGCACGCAAAGGAACTGCCCGTATTCAAAGCGCTGACCCGGAAAACTTGGAGATCCGCCCCGGAAGATTTCGGTCCGGCAGCTCCTCTGACCTGATGAGAGTTGGCGACTCTTTGCGATCTTGGCGGTCTTGGCGGTGAAAGTTTTGGGTTGAGTCGGGTATGCCAAAACTGAAGGTCGTGACATTCGGCTGCCAGGCGAACGAGCTGGACTCGGCCCGGATCGCCGGGATCCTCGCCAGGGAGGGCTACACCCTGACGGAGGACGAGGCGGAGGCGGACCTCGTCATCCTGAACGGGTGCAGCATCCGCGAGAAGGCCGAGCAGAAGCTGTTCAGCCGCCTGGGAACCCTCCAGGCCTTGAAGGCGGAGAATCCCCGGTTGCGCCTGGGGGTGGCGGGCTGCCTGGCCCAGCGGGAAGGGGAGACGCTCCTCCGGCGGTTCCCGTACCTGGACTTCGTCGTCGGAAACGGCGAGCACTTGGCGGAGATCCCCCAGCTCCTCTCCATCGCCCCGGGCCGGCCGGCGGTTGCGGCGAGCGAGCCGGTGGGCCTCTTCCCCGAGGACGCCGACATCCACCGGCACAGCCGCATCCGCGCCTGGGTGGGCATCATGGAAGGTTGCGACAACTTCTGCACCTTCTGCGTGGTGCCCTTCACCCGCGGGCGCGAGCGCAGCCGCTACCCGGACGACATCCTGCACGAGGTCGTCCGCCTCCGCGGTGCGGGCTATCGTGAGATCACCCTGCTCGGCCAGACGGTGAACTCCTACGGGAAGAAGCTCGATCCCCCGGTCCCCTTCGCCGAGCTTCTGCGGCGGATCAATGTCGCCGTCGGACCGGCCATGCGCGTGCGCTTCACCACCTCGTATCCCCCGGATGTCACCCCGGCCTTGGCCGAGGCCATGGCCGCCTTGCCCAGCGTGTGTGAGCACATTCACCTGCCCGTGCAGACCGGCTCCACGCGCACCCTGGCTCACATGAAGCGCACCTACACGCGGGAAGACTACCTGGAGAAGGTGGCCATGCTGCGGGCGGCGGTTCCAGACCTGGCCATCACCACCGACATCATCGTGGGATTCCCCGGCGAGACGGACGTCGACTTCGCCGAGACCCTGAGCCTCATGGAAGAGGTGGGATTCGACGGGTGCTTCGCCTTCAAGTTCTCACCGCGAAGCGGGACCCCCGCCGTGGACCTTCCGGACCAGGCACCGGAGCCGGTCAAGGCCGCCCGGCTGAGCCGCGTCCTGGAGCTGCAAAGAGCGCTGTCGCTCCAGCGGAACCGAGCCGTGGTGGGGCGGGTCGTCGAGGTGCTGGTGGACCGCGGGCTCAGCAAGCGCGATTCGGGCCTAGCCGCTGGTCGAACCCGTCAGAACAAGATCGTCCACTTCCAGGGGGGAGAACTGGAGGAGGGACAGCTTGTAAATGTCGAAATCACGGAGGCCACGTCGCATCACTTGAAGGGGGTCCTTATCGCTTCTTCGTAACTATTGAAAAATACATTGACATCAGGTTTTGGCCTCCCTATGATACCGACGGTAAAACGACGGAGGGTTCATGGCCAGGTTCAGCTTTCGCAAGCGAACTACCGAAGAGGACGTAGTTCCTGAAATCCTTCCTGAAGAGGAAGGAACTGAGGACAGTGCCCCCGACGAAGGTGGTGGGCGTGCAGGAGGGGGATCACATCGGCTCCTCATCATTGCCGGAATCGGTGTCATTCTGATCGGCGGGTGGTACCTCGCCAATCAACTGTTCCTGGCGCCCCCACCGCCGCCCCAGGCCCCGGCGCGTCCGGCGGTCCCGGCGCCTCCGGCGAAAGCCCCGGCTCCAACCGCTCCGACCAAGGAGGCCGCACCGGGCCCGGCCGCTCCTGCGAAGCCGCCGAGCAAGGCGGAGCAGAAACCCGCGGCACCGGCGAAGGCGGGCGCGGCTCCTCCGGCAGCGCCAGCGAAGCCCGAGGCCGCCAAGGCGCCTCCTGCGGAAAAGAAAGCGCCGGTCCCAAAGGTGGAGGCCAAGGCGCAGACGAAACCGGCGGCCGCCCCCCCAACGAGCTTCAGTCTGCAAGTGGGGGCGATGGTGATGGAGGAGAACGCGGAAACCCTGAAGCGGAAGTTGGATGAGAGCGGCTTCCCATCTGCTATCCGCAAGGGCACGGCCTTTGTCACGAAGCAGGTCGTGACGGTGGGGGAACCGACGGGAAAGCGCGAGGCCGAAGATCTCTCCCGGCGATTGAACGTGGACGGGTTCCCGTCTCAACTGCTCGCCGTTGGGGGTAAGTACACGCCGCAGATCGGGGCCTTCTTCAATCTGGACGAAGCTATCGATCTGGCGCGGGAGCTCCAGAAGAAGAACTTCCGCCCGAAGATCAGCTCCAAGCCGGCGAACACGGTCGTGTTCCAGGTGCGGCACGGAAAGTTCGACTCGCGGACGGCCGCAGTGAGGCGAGGGGAAGAGGTCAAGGCCAAGGGCTTCAATTTCCTGGTCGTTCGTGAATGAGAGGCTGTCTTGGCGTTCCAGCGGTTCCACAGACCTGCCGACCAGACCACGCTCGGGGGAAGGAGGTGGGGTGAGTGACCAAGGCAGACATCGCCTCACTGGTGGCTGAGAAGGGCCTGACGAAGAAACAGGCCATGGAAGCCGTCGAGGCGACCCTGGAGATCATCAAGAGTGCCCTGCGTCGCGGGGACAAGATCCAGTTGGTCGGGTTCGGATCTTTCCAGGTGAAGGCCAAGCGCGCGCGCAAGGGTCGGAACCCGCAAACCGGAAGCGAGATCACCATCACCGCGCGGAAGGTCCTGAAGTTCAAGCCCGGCAAGGCACTGCACCAGACGGTCAACGCCGGCGAGGCGGCAGCGCAGGAACATGCCTAGATCCCCCCGGAGCCAGCAGGACCCGGCAGCCGGCAACGCCTCCTCGCGGGAGCGACCCGCCCCGACCGCGGTGGAGCTCCCGTCAGAGGTTCCGGACCGTCTCTACTTCCGGATCGGCGAGGTGTCGGCCATCACGGGCGTGCCGCCCTATGTCCTGCGGTACTGGGAAAGCGAGTTTCCCGCCCTGCAGCCACGGAAGAGCGGCGGCGGCCAGCGCCTCTACCGGAAGCGGGACGTGGCGATGATCCTGGAAATCAAGAGGCTCCTGTACCAGGAGCGGTACACGGTGGCCGGTGCGCGGCGCCGCCTGACGGAGCGGGAGGAGCGCGCCCGACGCCTGGAAGCACGCGCCACGCTCCAGCGGTTGCGGGTCGGCCTGGAGGGCATCCTCAAGCAACTGTCGTGATCCCCCACTTCTACATTGTCCTCTGCGATTGAGATATCGGGGCGTGGCGTTCGCCTCTGGCGGATGGCGCACCTCGCACGGGTGCGGGAGGGTCAGCCAGGGCGTCCCGCCCTGACAAGGCATCGCAGGAATACCGTATCGGGGCGTGGCGCAGCCTGGTAGCGCACTGGCATGGGGGGCCAGGGGTCAGCAGTTCGAATCTGCTCGCCCCGACCAATGTGGTCGGAATAACGTGGGATCGGCCATCCGCGAGATTTTCGGATCTGCCAATGCCTGACGGAGCAGGGAGAGCGCCATGGGGCGGGAAGAGCGTCCCCTGATCCTGGTGTCCAATGACGACGGCATCGGATCGGCGGGCCTGCAGGCGCTGGTGGAGAGTTTGCGCGGTCTGGGCGAAGTGGTGGTGGTGGCCCCGGACCGGGAGCGCAGTGCAGCTGGACATTCCCTCACCCTCAGCCGACCACTTCGCGTCTCCCACATCGATGATGGCTGGTACGGCGTGGACGGGACACCCACGGACTGTATCACGCTGGCGGTGATGGGGCTGCTGCCCCGGCGGCCGCACCTGGTGGCTGCGGGGATCAACCACGGCTCGAACATGGGCGACGACGTGACCTACTCCGGGACGGTTTCGTCCGCCATCGAAGCGACCCTGCAGGGCATCCCGGCCTTCGCCATATCGGTGGCCGGGGAAGGCGAGTTGGATTTTCAGAGCGCCGCGAGGTTCGCCCGGCGTCTGGCCGAGCAGATCCTGCGTCGGGGGCTGCCGCGCAACACGCTGCTCAATGTGAACGTGCCGAACCTGCCCCCCGAGGCGATCCAGGGCGTCGCGGTGACCCGCCAAGGACGCCGCGTCTACAGCGAGACGGTGGTTCGGAAGATCGATCCGCGGGGCAAAGCCTACTACTGGATCGGCGGCACCGACCCCGCGTGGGAGCGGCCGGGAGGGACGGACTACGAGGCTGTGAGCAGCGGCTGGATCTCCCTGACCCCGCTCCACCTGGATCTCACCAATTACAGGGCGATTGACGAACTCAAGGCGTGGGGACTCTCGCTGAACGGCGGACCGCCGGCCTGAGCCTGAAATAATGCGCCTCGCGAGTGGGGAAGGCGCTTTCCTTGGCAGTCGGGTTATGGTATCGTGCATGGTCGAGGCGCCGATGGATTTTGCCATCCCCAGAGAGCGCATGCTGGCCGAGCAGCTCGTGCGCCGGGGGATCCGGGATACGCGGGTGCTGCAAGCCATGGGCAAGGTCCCGCGCCAACTGTTCGTAGACGAAGCCCTGGCCGGCCGGGCATACGGTGATTACCCGCTCCCAATTGGAGAGCGCCAAACGATCTCCCAGCCCTACATGGTTGCGCTCATGACCGAGGCGCTGGAACTGGTGGGGCATGAGCGGGTCCTGGAGATCGGCACGGGGTCCGCGTATCAGACGGCGATCCTGGCTGAGCTGTGCAGCAAAGTCTTCTCGATCGAACGGATCAAGGGGTTGGCGGATCGGGCGGTCCGCACGCTGGACACCCTGGGCAACTACAACGTGCTCGTGCGGGTCGGCGACGGCTCCCTGGGCTGGCGGGAAGAGGCCCCGTTCGACGCCATCCTGGTGACGGCAGCAGCTCCCACGGTCCCCGAGGCGCTGGTCGAGCAACTGGCGCCCAAAGGCCGATTGGTCATCCCGGTGGGAGATGTTTACACCCAGGAGCTGCGCAAGGGCGTCAAGGGCGAAGAGGGAATGCGCTGGAGCGATCTGGGCGGGTGCGTCTTCGTGAAGCTGATTGGCGACCGGGGGTGGCCCAGCGAATAGCGAACGTCGAGTCTGGCAATGATATCGAATGTCGGGGCGTAGCGCAGCCTGGTAGCGCACTTGGTTCGGGACCAAGGGGTCGCTGGTTCAAATCCAGTCGCCCCGACCAATTCTCGGTGAGGCAGCCCGCGAATTCCTGAGGGCCTCACCAACCGACCTTCGCCGATGACGGTACCCCTCCCGGACGGCCATGGACCGGGGCGAAGGAGGCGCGAGAGGAGGGCAAGCCAGGCGTGGCTTGCCTTTCGTTTTTCCCTGAGTATTGCTCCCGTCACGCGGCCGGATGAATCCCCGCAGGGCCCTGCCGTTGGCATGGCCTCTCTCGAGGTGCGGCTGGCCGGTTGGGTCCAGGGCGTCGGCTACCGATGTTTCACGCTGGAGCTCGCCCGGCGGCTCGGCCTCACCGGCTACGTGATGAACCTGATTCAACCTTTTCCATCCGACCCACCCTGTGAACGGAGGGAGCGCCGTGCAGGTTGAAGATCTGAAGCGTAGGATCCGGGATATCCCCGACTTTCCAAAGCCAGGCATCCTCTTCCGGGACATCACGCCGCTGCTCTCTGATGGTCAGGCCTTCCGTCAGGCCATTGATTACATCGGGGAGCGGTACCTGGACAAGAACATCGACGTGGTGGTGGGGGTAGAGGCGCGCGGGTTCATCATGGGCGCTGCCTTGGCGTACAAGCTGCGCGCCGGCAACATCTTGATCCGGAAGTCGGGGAAACTGCCCTACAAAACCCATCGGACGACCTATGCTCTGGAATACGGGACTGACAGTCTGGAGATTCATCAGGACGCCTTCAAACCGGGGCAGCGGGTCCTGGTGGCGGATGATCTCCTGGCGACGGGTGGTACGATCTCTGCCGCAGTGGACCTGGTGAAACAGCTCGGCGGCAAGATCGTGGAATTGGCATTTCTCATCGAGCTCACTGCTTTGAAGGGCCGTGACAAGCTCAAGGAGTACTCCGTCTTTTCGCTCATTCAATACTGACATGGCCCACAGTCCACGGGCGTCAGGTGTGGCCCTGTAGTTCAGATGGATAGAACGAGGGCATCCTAAGCCCTGCGTCGGGGGTTCGAGTCCTCCCAGGGCCACCACGAACTTCCTCTCGTGCTGGCACGTTCCCGTGGGCGATGGGGTGCACTGCAATCACACGCGGAGAAAATCGGGACCTCTGTATGACGAGCGCGTTCAGCAAGCAGGAAATGCGGCGGAACCTCCTCGTTGAGTGGCTGGTAGTGACGGTGCGATTCGTCCAGGCACGCCGGACGGCCGTGTTGGCCGCCCTGGTTGCATTGGGCCTCCTCACCGCCGCCGGCTTTGGCTATTGGTGGTACCAGGAGCGACGAGAAGACGAGGCCTCCCGCGCCCTGGCCCGAGCCCATTCCACATTGCGCGGCGAACAGCCGGGAACCCCGGGAAATCCCGATGAGGCGATGAAACGCTACCGGGAAATCGCTCAGCAGTACCGGGGCACCCGAAGCGCGGAGGAGGGCCTTCTCGCCCTGGGCAACCTCCAGTTCGAAGCGGGGAAGATGGACGACTCCATTGGGATCTTCGGGGACTACCTGACGACATACCCGCGGGGCCGATTCAGAGTCATGGCGGGGCTGGGTAAGGCTTATGCCCAGGAGGCGAAAGGCGACCTCCAGGGCGCGGCCAAGACCCTTTCGGAGCTCCTGGACCGGGACAAGGATGATGCCTTCGCGGGCGAGGCGTACATGGCGCTCGCACGCATGTACGAGGGGCTCAAGAAGCCAGACGAGGCCATGCGCGTCTACGGGCAGGTCGTGGAGAAGTTCAGTCAGACCCAGTGGGCGCAGCACGCCTTGCAGCGGATGAGCGCGCTCAAGACGAAATAGCCCCTGGGATCGCACCATTCCTTCAATCCACCGCCCCTGATCCCCAGCCCTCATCACCACTTCGCGCTATTTGGAAACAGATACAAAATTCCAAGGCCTCCCTCACCGTCATGGGGTCATAGAGGAACCAGAGATCTGAGTATCCTGATGAGATAGAAATGCATTCAATACAAATAGTTACTGGCCGTACATCAATAGCCTCCAGAGGTTATGAAACGGGAGTATCCGGCTTCCAATGCGAAGCTCACCGACGAAGAGAGGAAAGAGGGTAAGGTTCTCGAATGGACATTGTTGAGATCCATACGGCCGCCGCCCTGGGAATATATTTAAAGAAAAGTTTGGTGAGGCTGGCGAGATGATCTACGGTAGGTGAGGAGGGGCAGGAAATGATTGACAGTTATGGAGCTGGAATGGATCCTCGGGGTTTCGGCGGAAGCCTACCTTAGTAGCATACCTTCCGATAAGGAGTATTATGTAAAGTATTGAACACCACTCCTGCCTCGACCATCTCCCGGCAGCAGGGAGACGACTCCCTCCCATCCTTCACAACCTCTCCAGCTGAATTGACGCAACGAGGGGTTCCTGGTCTCTCATCGATGCCCAGCCCCGTCCCGTCATCCTCTCGGCCACGAATCCTACAGGATATTCCGGAACCTCGACATGCTCACCCGGTAATCCGGGAAGAAAGGAGAACAACGCCCGGACCCGGTGTCTCACGGACGAGGAAGAAGCCCGGCTGTACGAGGCCCTGCCCGATTACCTTCAACCCTTCCTGACCGTGGCGCTGAATACCGACATGCGGTGGGGAGAGCTGGCCCGGCTCACCTGGGGGGATTGCGATTTCTACAGTGGATCAATACACTCTCCAGAAAATCCTGGGGCACAAGACGCCGACCATGACGGCGCGCTACTCCCACCTATTCCCCGGCCACCAGGGGCAAGCCTTGGAGCGGTTGGCGGACCGACAGGACCCCTGCCCGACCCCCAGAGCCGGGGAGCAACTCACACCGGTACTCACACCTGGAAAAGTGGCTCAGACGGGTGAGAGGGATAACTCTGCATGAGGGTTGGTGGCGGCGGGTGGACTCGAACCACCGACATAGGGCTTATGAGACCCCCGCTCTACCGACTGAGCTACGCCGCCCCGAGATGGCAAAAGATCGAGGAGTTACCGCGAGATTTACAACTCAAGCCGAGTTGCATCATAGAAAAGCGACTCCGAGGTGTCAAGCGCGCTTTGGGATTTAGGACGGCAACAAGAGGGACACGCGGGGCGGCTATTAAGGCCGGTCAGCCGATCGCTGGAGTTCGTATCGTTCCCGGTCGAGGTCCTTCGGCTCGTAAAACTTCGGGTCGTAGGTCTGGAAGCTATTTATCAGCCAGAGCAGACCATACGCTAAGATGGCAATCGCGGCCAACCCGATGAGCGCGATCAGGCCGCGCCGGAGAAGCCGCCGAAGAATGACCCAGCGTAGCGGGCGACTGTGCACCCCGCTCCGTTCCAGTGGAACCTGGAATCGGATGCCATGGAGGGATCCCGCCTCCCCATGGGAATGTGACCAGCGCACGCTCCCCTGCCTCGGCTTCGCGCCCTCCAGCGCCACGGTCACCTGGGACCCTTCAGGGACCAGCGTGGGGAGACGCAATCGTGTCCCTTCGAGGCTCGTGTCCACAGCCGTCCCCTCCAGCACCACGTCCGCCTCGCCGGGCATCTGGACAGTGACCACGGCCGGTGTGTGCGTAATCCAACGGGGGGCGCGCCGACGCTCGGCGGGCAAGCCTTTCTCACCCACGTGCCGCTTCCGCCGGGGATCACCTAGCGCGAAGGCCAAGAATCGCGTCTGGCACTGGCCACAGCGGAACGGGAGGATCCCGACCCACGTCAGGGGTCCATGTTCCAGGACACCTCGCCGATGGGATATCTGCAGGGCGCTGGCCAGGCAGACAGGGCAAGTCTTCATACGCTCATTTCTCAGTTTCGGGAGGACTATCTCCCTGACCGGGAACCGACCAAACAGTATACTTCTAGCTTATTAGCAAGTCTTTTGCCATATCGTCTGAAAAAGAAAAGGGTTGGTCATCAGACCAACCCAAAAAACCGAGCCAAGCGCAAGGACCCAAGTACCTCTTCACTTGAACAGGGGCACCTCAATCCCGAGCCCCTCGGCCTTGGCCCGCTCCAGGACCTTGGACGCGGCGGCCACATCCTCGATGGCCAGGCCGTTGGACTTGAAGAGGGTGATCTCGTCCTGCCCCTCGCGCCCGGGCAGTTTCCCGCACACCACCTCGCCCAGCTCATGCATCTTGTCCCAGGTCGTGATCCCCCGCTCCGCCGGCCCCACCAGGTCGCCCGACTCGATCTTCGCATCCTCGAGTTGATCCACGACGATCCGGTCGGTCCGGCGGATCGTCTCGTCATCCACCTCGCGTCTGTGCACCATGTTGGAGCCCGCCACGTTGAGATGCTGGCCCGGCTCCACCAGGTGGCCGTCGAACACGGGGCTTGCGGCCGACGTGATGGTGATGACGATGTCCGCACCTTTCACCACCTGGGCAGGTTGCTCGACGGGTCGAACGGGGCAGCCCAGCAACGCCTGCATCTTCGCGCAGAACTGCCGGCGCCGCTCGGGGTCCCGACCATACGCCCGCACCTCCCGGATGGTCCGCACGGCGCAGACCGCCTGAAGCTGCGTCTGGGCCTGCCGGCCCGTCCCGAAGATGCCCACCACGCTCGCCTCGGGGCGGGCCATGTACTTGGTGGCGATGCCACTGGCCGCGCCCGTGCGGATCTGACCCAGACGATCCGCTTCGATCAGGGCACGCAGTTCTCCTGTCTCCGTGCTGAACAGCAGAACCACGAAGCGTACCTTCCCTTTGACAGCCGCGTAGGCCTTGAGACCCATCACCCCCCAGCCGGGCATTCCTCCGGCCATCACGTGCAGGACGCCGTTCGGGACGAAGATCCTCCGGCGCGGCTGGTTCGACGCTTGGCCCTGCCCGTGCTGCCGCAGCGCTTCCTCTACGGCCTCCAGGGCGGTGCGCATGTCCAGCAGTCGCTCGACGTCGGCTTCCCGCAAGAGCAACGCCACGGTCTCCTCCTCCGCCTCCCTCAGGGCAGTGGAACCGGTTGCCTGGGTGGCTGCTGGAAGTCGAATGCCTCCAGGGGAGCCCGCGCATTGCGGTCGCGCTCCGCCAGGGGCTCGAGGCCGAATCGCCACTCGATGATGTTCCCGTGCTTGTCAACCACTTCCTCCGGCAGCTCCTTGGGAGCATTGGGATAGACCGTTGTCCGCGCCGAGACGAGGTAATAGTGGTTCGTGTTTGAGGATCCGTGGATCGCCTGGAACCAGCGATCGAACAGGACGAATTCCTCCGCCAGCTTCCACTGGACCGGGTTGGCCTCCCGCCCGTAATATCCCATAATCAGCCCGCTCGCGTTGGTCTCCGCCACCCAGCGGTCGATTTTCCGCTCCGGCCCATACTGGCGCTGCATCAAGGGGATAGCGAACATTGGCAAGGCCATCCGCCCCCGGAAAGTGACCGAAGTAGTGATCGAAGCTCCGGTTCTCCTGGAACAGGACGACGATATGGGTGAACGGCGCCTGCGCCGGGGGGATGCCTGCGGCCCCACTCCACTCGGCACAGCCGCCAAGAATGATCCACAGGATTCCGCTCAAGATTCCAAGTGGCCATCCGCGTCGGCTCTGCATCTGTTTCAACATCGTGCTTCCCCCATCCCCAGACCCCTCGGTTGAAACCAGCCCCCCGTAACAACGGCACCGCCGTGCCGCATCCAGGAGCAGCAAAGCGCGGAGGAAGTTACCACGGCCTGTGACGTCAGACAAGCGAAAGGTTGAGCCTGAAGAAGGCAAACGCCTGAGGCAGCTCAAAACCGGACGTACACGGAGACCCGAAAACACGAAGGCCCCGACTGCATTCCAGCCAGGGCCTTGCTCTGCGGATATCGGCGTTGGTTGCGGGGGGGCGCTTTGGATTGCAGGCAAACACAAGATTCGAGTTTCGGTTCGTGGTGAGGGCATGAGTGAGCATGAATGGTGGAGCCATGACCTTGTGCTTCGGACAGCTAGACACTCCGAAGGGCAGCCACGGCAGGATGATAGACGCAGGGCAGCGTTCGAATCCGAATGGGTCTTGCCAAATGTTTTCCGAGTTTGCCCGGTTTAGCTCTGCTCCATGTCTCGGATAATCTGATCCAACTCTGCCAGGGTGACCCGGTCCAAGATCGGTCCCGGCTGCCGGACCGTGGCATGCTTGATGATCCCCCGCCGCCGCAGGATCTCCTTGCGCAGCGCCAACCCAATGCCTGGTTGCGCCTCATAACGTATCAACGGCAACCAGCGGTAGAAGATCTTCGCCGCGCCCGGCCGGTCGCCAGCCACGAATCGCTGGTAGATTTCCTGGAGCACCTCATGGTATGCAAATCCCGTCATGATCCCAACGGCTCCCCGCTGCAGCTCCTCCAGGTAGTACACCCCACCCAGCCCACCGAAGATCCCTACCCGGTCCCCCAGCGCCTCTCGGAGGGCCGTGATCTTGGGCAGGGTGGGGGCCTCCTCCAGCTTCACGTAAACTGCCGTCGGGACCTCGCGCGCGATTCGGATCAAGAGCGAGGCAGGCATGAGCACCCCGGTCGTGACCGGCTCGTCCTGGACGACGATGGGCAGCCGCGTTCCCTGGGCCACCCGCCGGTAGAAATCCAGAATCGCCTCGGGCGTCTTCAGGCCAGACGGGGGGGCCACCATGGCGGCCCGGGCCCCCAGGCCCTCGGCGTGCCGGCAGAGCGCCACCGTCGGGTCCACCCCCGGGAGGCTTGTTCCCACGACTAGGCCCAGGCGCCCGGCCGAGGCCTTAGCAAACCGCTCGGCCACACGCATCCGCTCCCCCTCGGAAAGCTTGTGGGCCTCCCCCATGACTCCAAGGATGGTCAGCCCGGCCACCCCCGCCTTGGCGGAATACTCCACCATACGGTCAATGCTGGCTTCATCGATATCTTCATTTTCCAGGAAGGGTGTGGCGGTGATGGCGTAGACTCCCCGGATCTCGATTCCCATACCTTCCTCCGTGGTTGTCACGTGTCGAGAGGTGTTTCGCAGGTTCCACGGTTTAATAGCCCCGAGCCAGATCGATAAGCGAAGGCGCCTGCTCACCCCGCACAAAGGCTGCAATGTTTTCCGCACCCTGATCCAAGAGGCGGTACTTGACCTCCGGAACGTTTGATGCCGAGTTTCCCGAGCAAAGAACATTGGGCAGGCGGTGAATTCCCCACCGAGACGGCACATTATAGTGATATCCACTTGGCTGTGTATCTGCGTAGTCCCACCATACGTCGGCGGCAAATCCAGCGATCCATCCCTCCGTGAGCGCCTGGTAGAGGGCGCCCTCACGGAGGAGCTGTCCCCGGGAGATGTTCACCAGAAAGGCATCCTTCCGCATACGGCGGAGCTCTTTGTCGTCGATTAAGTAGAGGGTCTCCTGGGTCAGCGGTATCGATAGGACGACGAAATGGGCTGGCTCCAGGACAGTGTGTAACCGATCGGGACCCACCACTTCGTCGGCTACGCCCCGATCGACCAACGGATCTCGCTTCACCGCTAGGACGCGCATGTCAAAGGCCTTCGCCCGCTTGGCAATATGGTGCCCGATCGCCCCCAGGCCAACGACGGCGAGGGTTTTCCCCGCCAACTCTACCGAATAGAATGCTCCTTCCTCCAGACGAATATAATCGACATTGGTGATTGCCCGGTGATGTCCGATGAGCCGCTTCCCAAGGCCTAGAACCATGGCCATGGCATGCTCCGCCACCGGGATGGCATTCGCCCCCGAGGAGTTGGCAACGCGCACCCCCCGCTCCTGCAACAGCTTAAGATCCAGGTGATCACAGCCTGCGTGGAAGTAGGAAACGAGCTGAAGCTTGGAGGCCGCCAAGATCACTGCCCTTGGGATTAGCCACCCCATGATGACCTCAGCATCCCGAGCAATCTCGATCAGGTCTGCCGGATCACAGATGAGCCGGTCTACAAAAGGCCGCCTCGGTGGGACGACTACTATGCAATTTTTGGGGAGGCGACTCCGAATCCGTGCAGCCTCTTCCTCTGTTGCCTGCCAGGCCAACGCGATCTTCATGTTTCCCTCCTTCGGAAAAGGGTCGGACGCCTAGTTGTCTACACCCTAGGCGCGGGGAAGGCCAGCCAGGGCCGCCTTCGCACTAAATCCGACGCCGCAATGAACAGATTTCCACTAAGCAGGAGCGCGAAGGCCCATGCCGCCACACGGTAGCCTGCACGTTCAATCAAGAACCCCAGGGCCACGGGGGCCAGGGCGTTCGCCACATCACCGACAAATCTGACTATGCTCAAGAGAAACCCTTGGCGAGGACCTAGGCGGAGATCTGCGACGAGGATCGAGGGGACATTCCAGATAGCAAGCCCAGTCGCGAAGAACGCGGCGACGGCGAGGTAGCTCCAAAATGAACTCGTATGGGGCAGGAGGAGTCCACCCACCATCAGGATACCCAAGGACGGAACCAGAAGAATTGTCCGCGCATGCTGATCCATCACCCTGCCGGCTGGAAAGAGGAGGAGGACGTCAAGCAAGTACGCTGCTGACAAGGCCCCCCCAATTTGACTCGGTCGGAGACCAAGGATTTTTCCCCCGTACAGGGGAATAAGAGTGGTCAGGACACCGGTCCAACAGACCCCCAGGGTAAAAGCGGTCATCAGGATCAAGATGTAGAGGGTGCCGCGGCTGGTGGATCCGGATACTTGGGCCGTCCCATCCACCCCCGCATCAAATGAACCCTCCCACAACTTCGGAGTCTTCAATGCTGGACAGCCAAGCAGAAACACAATCCCAGAGATGAGGACAGACGTGGCTGCCCAGACGAAGGCCGCCCGCCATCCCCACCGGTCACCTATGATCCCCCCTGCAACGGTATGCACTACAAGACTCCCAACGCCAACCGCTTCCCAGATGTTGACCAGGCGTGCCACATGACTCCGCGGGCCGAGGGAAAAGATCAGCTGCAAACCCGCAAGGTAGGTCATGCCATTTCCGATGCCCATAAAGGCGCGACCAAGCAAAAGCCACGGGTATCCCTGGGCCGCCCCATACAGCACTGTCCCAGCGAATGAGAACCCCACCCCTCCCAACACCATTCCGCTGGCCCGAGAAATCTGACTGAGATAGAGCCCCAGCGGCAAGATCACCACAAGGCGCGAAATCCCGAAGGCTCCAATCACGCCGCCGGCCTGTGTTGGAGAGAGTCCGAAGGAATCCGATACACGTACGAGGAGGGGAGGGACCACGGCCAAGGCTGCGTTCTGAAAGAATTTCATAACAAGCAGCGCGGTCAGGATCCGTCGCCCATCTCTGGGAAGCACCGATCAGCTCCTCGACATGCCGGGAAGGTTCTGGCCAAGCGGTAAAGGATTTCCCCCGTGAATGACCGTGCCCAGGTCTGCCTCCGCGAACAGGACGAGCTTCATCCACCGGGTCCAGACAGATGCCGGGAACCGCAGCAGCCTTACTGCCGACACTGGGATGTCCCAGAGGCCATTGGACCATGGCTTGGCCACCAGCAGTTTGACAAGACCGCCGCCAGCGTGATCCCTGCAAGCCATAGGGCGGTTGACCGGAATCCGCCGAACTCGATGGACCAACCGATGGCTAGCGGGGATAAGATATACCCGAGATCAGCTACGAACCGATATAGGCCCGCTGCTTTTCCTCGGAACCCGTTCGGCAATCGCTCGGCCAGCAGGGCCGGGGGGTTCATCCAAACAGTCATCCCTGTGACTACCAGCGAGCACGCCAGGGTGTAGGTCGGAACATTCTGTGTGTTGGGGACAACAAGCATCCCGGCCAGCATCACAAGGAGTCCTGGGACCATCACTCGCACCCGCCCGAGGACATCTGACAGCCAACCGATTGGGACCAACAGGCAGACCTCTATCCCGTAGGCAATGGCCATAGTGCGCCCCAGGATTTCAGGCGTCAGGCCGAGACCTCGCCCTCCATAAAGAGGCAGAAAGGTCGAGATCCCACCCGCCCAACCGACGGCCAAGCTGAAGGTTGCCAGGTAGACTGGCAGGATCATCTCCCACGAGGTAAGAGGACGTCGTTGAGGGTGGGGCGGTGCCAGACTTCCCTCCGGTTGGAGGGCCTCTCGCACCCCGGGAAGCACCCGGATAGTGACAATAAGCCAGCCCAGGGTAATGACAAGGCCCGCCATGGCGAAGCTCCACCGCCACCCCAATCGGGCGGCGATCGCCCCACCCAGGGCCGCGCTGGCCGCCGTCCCCCCGATAACCGCGATCTCGTAGATGTTCCCCCGTCGGGAGCGCTGCCCCGGGGAACCCCGGCGCATTAGGTATAGGATAGAAACGACGATGCTCATTCCCGAGCCAATCCCGACGAGCCCGCGTGCAAGCAGCATAGCCGGAAGAGATGCTGCCCAAGCGGAGAGGGCGGTACCCAGCAACAGGAATCCCACAGCAGCATGCAAGACCTTGACCACTCCCAGTCGCTCGATCAGGATCCCCGCGGGGAGATCCACCACGAACCGTGCCAGACCAAACGCCATGCCGAGCAATCCCGCGGAGGAAAAACTCAGGCCCAGGCTGTCCATCACTTGGGGCAGTACTGGCGGGAAGACACCTTGGCCAAAGTTCAACAGGAAATACAAGACCAAGAACCAGCCCAGCGGATCACCCCGCGGCTCTGCCCCTTCCACGATGCGGCCCGGATCAGGCTCAGCGACGGCCCGGGTCACGGGGCCAGCCCCAGGCTGTCCACCATGAGGCCGGCGTAGATCCTGGCGGACGCGACCAATTGGTCCAGGGGGACGAACTCGTCCGGCTGGTGCGCCATCTTCGGGTCTCCGGGGCCCAGGATGATGGTGGGCACGCCGTGTCCTCGGAAGATTGTCATGTCACAGTTCAGGGTGAAGCCATGAGGACGCGCCCGTCCACCCCGGACCCGGGAGACCGCCTTTAGGGCGGCCCTCACCAGGGGGTGCGTCGGATCGGTCTCGGACGGGCCCCCCGTGGTCGGCCCGAACCGCTCGATCCTGACCTGGAGCTCGGGATGCCTCGTGCGGAGGGTGGAAAAAATCGCGTTGAGTTCCACCGTCACCTGGTCCTGGGTCTCCCCCGATACCAGCCGTCGGTCCACCAGGATCTCACACCCGTCCGGAACCATGTTCGCTTTCGTTCCGCCCTGGATGAGTGTCACGGCGGCGGTCGGCGAATCGAGCAGCCGGTGACGGCGCCGTCGGAGCAGTCTCCCGTACCGCTCCAAGGCTGCCAGCACGGGGACCGCAGCGGTGATGGCGTTCACCCCCTGTTCCGGCTCCGCGGCGTGGGCGGACCGCCCGCCGACAACGATAACTGGTCGGCACGAGCCTTTGTGGGCAATGCACACCTGACACCCGGTGGGCTCGCCGATCACAGCCATGTCCGCCTGGAGGTCACCCACCATGGCCCGGGTTCCGAGGCTGCCGACCTCCTCATCCATGGCCCCTGCCAGGACCACATCCCCGGCAATGGTAACGCCGGCAGCGTGGACCGCTTCTATCGCGTGGACCATGGCGGCCAGGGAGCCCTTCGGGTCGCTCGACCCCCGTCCATAGATCTTCCCCTCGGACACCCAGGGATCGAAGGCGTCCCGGGACCAGCCCTGGCCCGCCGGAACCACATCCAGGTGCGTATTGAAGACCAGCCGCTTTCCTCCCGGGCGACCGGGGAGTGTCCCCACGAGATTCGGTCGTCCGGGCTCAACCTCCGTGACCTGGGCCGGCAGGCTAAGCATCTTGAAGCGCTGCACGAGGTAGGCGGCCACCGGCCCCTCACCCCCCGGGGGGTTCACACTGGGGATGCGTACCAAGTCCAGCAGGATCTCACACACCCGCTCCCGGCTTATCCATTGATCAATCGCCGCGATCGCCTTTCGCTTCTGCGCGGCTTTCATTTCTTTCCCTTTCCATTTGCCGGGCATGGCGTTGCCGTCGCAAGATTGGGGGGGAGGAGCCAGGAGAGCTCCGCGATGTGCGTCACCTGCTCAAGCCGTTCAACGGTGGCCATGATGGCCGCAGTCCTCTCCGGGTCCCAGCAACGCCGGGTGAGCCGACGGAACTTCTCCCGCACCTCCTGTGGAGTGAGAGGATTCTCCGGATCCCCCCGGGGGTGCTCTACGCACTCGACATGCTCCGCCCCACGGGTCCGGACGACCACCTCGGCCCGATTCTTCACGGGGAAGCCCCGCTCCAACTCAGGTCTTTCCGCCTGCACCGGATCCAGCACCAGCCGAACCCGATCCGCCATGGCACGGATCACCGGATCATCAAGCATCCCTTCATGCAGGGTCTCCGGGTCGATGGCTCCGGTATGTAGGGCCACGGCGATGCAGAAGGGGACACTGTACTGCGCCCCTTCCAGCGAAGAGGGTCGCGGGTTGTCCAACATCGTCCCCTTGTGCGACGTCCGAACCACGACCTCCCGGACCTCCGATTGGCGAAGCCCGTGCTTATCGAGCAGACGCAACACCGCGTCCACCGCGGCGTGGGCCATTCGACAGGCTGCGTAGGGTTTGAAGTACCCCTGCAGGATGAGGTGCCGATGACCGAGATCCCCAAACAGGGTCGGACTGAACGCCCGCGGATCGTCCAGGATCGTTTCCAAGCCGGTGAAGCCCTGGGCGGCCAGGGCGGTACTGGCCAGGCCCGAGACCACCGACCACCCGATGGATTCCTTCACCATGGGCATCGAACGGAACGTCACGCGTGCCTGGGGGTTCGGTCCGAAGGATCCGGCCAAGCCGAGAGCCTCCATGATCGCCCTGGGATCCAGGGCGTGCACCTTGGCTGCAGCCAGCGCGGCGGCGTAGGCCCCCCAGTTTCCCGTGGCGTTCTCCAGCACGATCGGGATCCGTCGCGCAGCGGATATGCGGATGCCGACCTCATAGGCGACCAGGATCGAAGCCAAGAATGTGGCGCCTGTGGCGCCTGCCTCTTCGGCTGCCGCCAGCGCCGCCGAAATCACCACAGCCCCCGGGTGACCGGCGCAGTGCCCGACCATGTTGTCTTCGCCACGGGGGGCCAGGGCAACCCGGTGCCCGTCGTCCATGTCCAGCGCGCTTGCGCTCACCCCGTTGGCCAGGGCCGCACCCTCAGCCCGCAGGCCCCAACCCGTCCCCAGGACCGTAGCGGGACCGGGAAGAAAGACCCGTCTGGCATATCCCCGCGTGAGACGAGCTGCCGTGGTCTCGGCCCCCGCAACGGCGACACCCAGGGTGTCCAAGAGGCAGAGCCGCGCCCGCTCAATGACTGCCGAGGGAAAGCTGTCCAACGTCGCCGTAGCGACGAAACGCGCCACGGTTTCAGTCACACCCATCCCGTCTCCGTCGACGGCCAGGCCTGCCTGAGGCGTGCATGGGGCTCACCTCGGCAGCCTGTGCCACCCGAAGTGGCCCGCAGGTTCATCACGCGCTCACCTTCGCCTCGCCTATCAATGGAAAGGAGATGATGGGTCGCCCCATGGGCCCCAGTGTCAGGCGCACATGCCCTCCTTACTCCCGGACGAAGAGGGCGCGCTCGAAATTGGTGAGAAGCTCGCGCCCCGTGGGCGTGACCAGCACAGTCTCGCTGAACGACGCGCCGTAGACCCCGTACTCCCGGACCGCCGAGGGGATATGAAAGACCATCCCGGGCTCCAGGACCGTCGGATCATTCTCCTGCAAGCTGAGGATGTGCCCCTCCCCCCAATCCGGCGGGAAGGCCAGGCCGATGGAGTAGCCGCTCCGGTTGGCGCGCCGCAACTCGATTAGCCCCGCCTTTTCGAACACCGCCTGGCAGGCACGGTGCACGTCACCGGACGTGGCCCCAGGCTTAATGGCCTCGTAGGCGGCCCGATTGGCTTCTTCACTGGCCTTGGCCATGTGCTGTAGGCGATCCGATGGCTTGCCAACCGACACCGTCCGCATCAGGCCAGCATTGTATCGCTGGACGCAGCCCCCGATCTCCAGGATGATAGATTCGCCGCGCTCAATCCGTTTCCGGCTCCAGTTTCCGTGCATGATCGTGGACTTGTACCCCGCGGCGACGAAGGGGCCCAGCGCCACGTATTCGCTGCCGGCGTTGAATAGAGCCCGGTGGAGTTCCGCCACCACCACATTGTCCGTGACCCCTACATGGATCGCGTCGATCGCCGCCTGCATGGCCGCCTCGGCGGCGCGGGCGGCTTGCCGGATGTACTCCACCTCCTTGGGGGACTTGATCAGCCGACAGCGCTCGATGGTTCCGGTGGCGTCCACCAGGCTGGCGTTCCCCAAGGCGGCCTGCAAAGTCAGATAGTGCTTCGGCGTCAGGAACCACGAGCCCAACTCCACGCCGATCCTGGCTTTGGCAAATCCCCGGTTGGCCAGGGTCTTGGCTGTGAGGTCGGCCGGATTCTGGATGTCCACATAGGTGATGGCGTCCTCCAGGTAGCAGAACCGGAGAAAGTTCCCCAGCTCACCCCGGCGCAGGATCAGGACCGGTTCGGCCTCCAAGGGCACCACCAGACACTGGTACATGTAGTAGCCGGGGGTCTGGTAGCCGCTGAGGTACAGGATGTTCTCAGGCGTGTGGGTCACCAGGACGTCGAGGCCCTCGACCCGCATCCGCGCCCGCACCCGATCAAGACGCTGCCGGTACTCGGCAACGTCGAAGGCCAGCTCTTTCTCCATCCTGAAATCGGTCATGCCAGCCTCCAGTCAGTCATCGCCCGCGTTTTCCCTAAGCATACGCCAGTCTGCGCTCCACCCCTCGGGAGAACCACGTGAACGGAAAGATCATGGCGAAGTACAGAAGCGCCACCGCCGTGTAGATCTCCATCGGGCGGAAGGTAAGATGGATGACGTTCTCAGCGCGTTGCAGGATCTCCGAGACCGCCACCACCGACGCCAGGGAACTCCGTAATCCCCAGGGTACCGAGTCTCCGCAAGAATCCCGCGGTCGTCCCCTCCCATCCCTCGAGGGAGACCTCAAGATACCCGCGCCGTGTCAGGCATAGGTCCGTGCCATCAGCGCGCCGTACCGTGGTTGCAGGCATTCGAGGCCGGCCAGTCGGATGGCCCGCCAGCCGGTGACCTGGTTCGCCGTCAGGACCGGCTTG
>Ga0156237_1056_pt1 | contig 27064 bp, 25 predicted proteins | sample RifCSPlowO2_12_FD_107884 | JGI IMG/M metagenome (GOLD analysis project Ga0156237, IMG submission 107884) | candidate division NC10 bacterium RIFCSPLOWO2_12_FULL_66_18
GCCGCAGCGGCTGGTGGCGCTCTGGCGTTCGCCGACCTTCACGCGCGCCCCGGCGACGGGTTGCCCCGCGCCATCCTGCACGAGGCCGCGGACGGAGGCCGCCAGGGGGGCGCCATAGGAACCCCCGGCATGAAAGATCGCCGTCCCGCGGTAGCCCGCGTGGCGACCCAGCGCCTTGTCCAGCTCCCGGACGGCTGCCAGCAGATCGCCCGCGCTCGCGTACTCGTACGTCGCCAGGCCGACCCGGATGCCCTTCCCGGCGGGAACGTCCCGCCAGAGGCGAGCATCCTCCAGCCGCTGCAGCAGCGCGCGCGCCGATCCGCCGACGAGGGGCCCACCCGGATCGCCGTAGGCCATCAGGACGATCTCGTCCACGCTCTCGAAGAATCGGCGGGGCGAGGCCTCCGGGATCTCGGCCGAGAGCGAGCCGATCCACCAGGGCAGGGCGGCCGAAAGACGCAGGCGGCCGCCCCCGTTCTTCCCGGGTGGCGGGATGGCCGATGCAAGACGCGTGAGGAGCGTCTGAAGTTTTTGCACGAGTCCGCGGCGCTCCGGAATGCCGCCACACTCCCAGTCCTCGAGCGTGTGCGGCTCCACGTCCAAGTGCACCCCGGCGAAGGCCTGATCGGGAGCGTACCGGTTCAGCGCCAGGACCCGGGCCAGACGCTCGCGGGCCCCGCCGGGATCGTCGAGCCAGCGGGTGTCCTGAAGGATCATGGCGTGGACGGCGATCCCGGAACGCTCGCGCAAGGCGCCCACGAGGCGCTGGATGTCCCCCGCCCGAAACTCGTCGTCCAGCAGGAAGCGCGGGCCCTCTTCGAGGCTGGCGTACACCTGCCGGGTGCCCGGCGGCAGCGTGGGCACTCTGGCCTCATATTGATTCCCGGACCAGCGGGGAAGATCGTACACCCAGGCGGCGATGTCTGCGGCGGCGACGGGCCGGAGGCTTCCCACGAGAACGAGCGCGACGATGGCGGCAAGCGGTCGAGGAATGGGCATGGTCTCCCAGGATGGGTTTCAGGGTGATGGGTGGCTGCGGAACTCGCTCGTCACGCGGGGCAGGGCGGAAGACTCCGCCAGGAGATCCACCGCGGTCATGGCCATGGCCTTGGCTGCCAGGAGCATCCCCCGCTGGCCGGCGTCGGAGATGGCCGCGTCGGCGAAGGCGGCCATGTGGCACGTGACCTCCCGGGGCGAGATCTGGAGCATCGGCTGGATCGTGGGAACCACCTGGCTCACGTTCCCCACGTCGGTAGAGCCCAGCTCCCGGTCCACCGGCCCCTGGTCCACGCGCTCGCCGAGCGATTCCAGGTTGCGCTGGAACAGATCGGCCAGGGCGTACACCGGTTTGTAGGGGTGATAGTCCTTGCCGGCCGGCGAGATCTTCACCCGGCATCCCGTCGCCTGCGCCGCCGCCTCGAAGCAGGCCATCACGCGCCGGCACAGGTCCTCGAGGTACGCGAGATCCAGGGCCCTGACGTAGAAGCGGGCCGCCGCGTAGTCGGGGATGATGTTCGGTGCCTGGCCGCCGTGGGTGATGATCCCGTGAATCCGGGCATCGGAGCGGACCTGCTGGCGCAGGGCGCTGATCGCGGTATAGCCCAGCACCACGGCGTCCAGGGCGTTGATCCCCTGCTCTGGCGAGGCGGCCGCGTGGCTCGCCTTGCCGAAGAACTCCACCGTGATCTCGCGCATGCCCAGCGCCAGCTTCACCATCTCCGTCCGGTTGCTGGGGTGGACCAGCATGGCGGCATCCGTTCCGGCGAAGACCCCGGCTTCCACCAGGGGGATCTTGCCGCCCCCCTTCTCCTCGGCCGGACACCCGACCACGAGGACCTCTCCCGGAACCGCGTCCAGGATGGCCTTCACTGCCAGGGCCGCCCCCAGGGACGCCGTCCCGATCAGGTTGTGGCCGCAGGCGTGGCCCAGGCCGGGCAGGGCGTCATACTCGGCCAGGAAGGCGACGCGCGGTTTGCCCGACCCGGTGCGCGCCGTAAACGCCGTGGGCAGGCCGGCCACGCCGCGCGTCACCGCGAAGCCCTGCTGTTCCAGGATGGCCGTCAGGCGCTCGGCCGCCCGATACTCCTCGTAGGCCAACTCCGGGTTCGCGTGCAGGAAGCGGCTCGTGGCCAGAAGTTCCGGCGCCAGCCGGTCTACCTCGGCCTGGACGCGCTGTTTGAGGGGCTGCACATCTCCGCGATTCGTCACGAATGCTCTCCCTGGTCTCGCCTCGGCGTCGAGGCGAGAGGGCAAATAACTTCTCTGGCCGGGGGAAAACTCCCTGAAAACGAAGGGGAAGCCGGAGGAACATACCACGCGGCTGCGCCTCGATACAAGGCTTCGAGGAGGACAGCGAATTTTTATTGACATCCAAACATATGTTTGGTATCTGTGACCCATGAGCCAGGTGAGTGCCGTCACCCGCCGGGAGGACGATAACCTCCTGGCCTTCCTGAATTCCCTGGTGGAAGGGGACCGGCAACATCTGCCTTCGCCGGGATCCGCCAGCAGGGAACCGAAGGACACCCCGACAACCCGGGCGGGTCTGTCCCTGCTCGCCGGACCATCCTTCGTCCTGAACCTGGGAACCACCCTGGCCGGCCGGGTGACCCTGAGCGGGCGCACGGTCCTGTACGTGGACGGGGCCAACGCCTTTGACCCCTATATTCTCTCGGCCCTGGCCAGGGACGCCGGACAGCCCCCCCGGGCGGTCATGCAGCGCCTGCATCTCACCCGCGCCTTCACGTGCCATCAACTGGAGACCCTGATCGTGGAACGCCTGCCCCCGGCGATCGCCCACTATCGCCCGGGTCTGGTGGTGATCTCGGGCTGGAGCCACCTGTTCCACGACGAGAACGTTCCCGCGCGCGAGGCGTTTCGCCTGCTCCAGAACACGGCGCGGCGGGTCCGGTCGCTGGCCGAGGCCGGCCAACCAATCCTGGCCACCCATCCCGAGGAGCCGGTGACACAGAGGCTGCAGCCCCTCCGAGAGATCCTGACTCGCGCCGCCGATGGCGTCGCCCGGCTCCGCGAGGAGGATGGCCTGATCCTGATCGTCCGCGAGAAACCGCCGGGTGCCCGCAGCGCCCGCCCCATGGTGATTCCACAGGAGCACTGCCGGCTGTGGTTCCGCGGGCACCCCCATCAGGAGTTGCCGGTGGCGTACCCGTGGTCGGGGCGGTGACCGCCCTGTTGGAAGGTTGAACGTTGCATGTTGGGGTCTTAAGTTCGGGAAATTCGAAATTCGCAATCCGAAATTCGCAATCGAGGTCCGTCATGGGCAGAACCGTTGCGCCATTCAGCCAGGTTCTGGAGACCGAGTTCGAGAGCTGGAACAAGTTCCGGCGCGCCCTGCGCCGAGAGGACCAGGAGGCCTTCGACGGTCTCTTCGCCGCTGCCAAGTACCACGTGGCCGCCATGGTCTACGCCTCGCGCGTGACGCCCCTGGAGGCCATCCTCATGGGCATCCTGGTGGAGCACCAGAAGGCCATCGCGCAGTTGAAAGGACGGATCCGGGAACTGGAGGCGGCGATTCAACCGCCGCTGCAACTGACCCCTCCGGATCCAACCGTATGAGGCGTCGGAAGATCTCGGGTACCCCCTGGGTGCGCCCGATCGCCAGATTGCCCGGTCGCCGGGTACCCCCTGGGTATGCCCAGTTGCCAGATTACCTGGCGCCAGGCCTGGACATCGTCTTCGTCGGGATCAACCCCGGGGTGCAATCGGCGCAGGCCGGGCACTACTACGCGAATCCCCGGAACCCGTTCTGGCTTCTGCTCTACAAAGCCGGCCTCACCCCACGGCAACTGCGGCCGGACGAGGATCACCTGATGCCGGCCTTCGGGTATGGCATCACCGACATCGTGAAGCGTCCCTCGCGGGGCGTGGCCGACCTCACCGCCGCCGACTTCCGCCAGGGGCGCCGGGTCCTGGAGGAGAAATTACGGGCATGCCAACCCCGGATCGTCTGCTTCAACAGCAAGACCGGCTTCGTCAATTTCTTTGGTCCCGGGGTCTTCAGCAGGATGCTGAAAAGCAGTCTGCTAACCCAGGCTGGTCAAAAAGGCCCAGGTGCAAGGAAGGCGGGAAGTCGAGGCGCGAGGCGTACATCGGTGCGTACGTCGCAGTGCCGCGACGAGCGCCTGACGCAGCAGATGGGCCTTTTTCAGCAGCCTGTCAGGCGCTTCGGCCGGCAGGAGGTGATCATCGGCGCTTCGCAAGTCTTCGTGGTGCCCTCGACCAGCCCGGCCAACGCCGGCATTCCCCTGGCTGCGAAGCTTCGCTACTTCCGCGCCCTTCGCCGGTGGCGGGATGCACTGGCTGGTCGCTGATGGCTCGTGGCTCGTGGCTCATAGTTCATGGCTGATGGCTGACGGCTACTTATGACTTCACTGTTCGCTGAACCCGAATCGCAACCGAAAGGCATCGAGCGGATGGCGCGCGAGGCGGCCACCCTGTTGGAAAAGCGCGAGGTGGAATACCTGAGCATCGAGGTGCGCTCCGTCCTGAACCGGTGCGTGAGCCCGCGCATGCCCTTCACCTGGACCATCAACCCCTACCGCGGATGCGAGTTCGGCTGCCGATACTGCTATGCCCGCTACACCCACGAGTTCATGGGGCTGGCTCGATGGGAGGACTTCGAGGAAAAGATCTACGTCAAGCGGGACGCGGCGCGGATCCTCGTGCGCGAGCTCACCCCCGAACGCCTCACCGGCCAGAGCATCGCGCTGGGCACCGCCACCGACCCCTACCAGCCGGCGGAGCGGCGCTATGGCGTGACCCGGAGTCTGCTGGCGGTCATGGCACTGGCCCGCGACCTGCGTCTCTCCATCACCACCAAGAGCGACCTGGTCACGCGAGACATTGACCTGCTCCGCCGGATCGCGGCCAAGAATAGCGTGCACGTCAACCTGACGGTGACCACGCTGGATCGGCGGCTGGCCCGCATCCTGGAGTTCCGCGCGCCCACACCGGAGCGGCGACTGAACACCCTCCGAACGCTGCGCCAGGCGGGGATCGTGGCCGGGGTGAACATTGCGCCCATCATGCCAGACATCACGGACAGCCGGGCCAACCTGGAAGCGGTGATTGCCGCCGCGCGGGATCATGGCGCGACCCACGTCTTCGCCAACGTCCTGTTCCTGAAGCCATCGGCGCAGCAAGCCTTCTTTCCGCTCCTGGAGCAACACTTCCCCCACCTGCGGAAGCGCTACGAGGCCCGCTTCGCCCGCTCCGCCTTCCTGGATCGCCCCTATAAGGATCGGACCTTCCGCCTGGTCGCCGAACTGAAGCGGCAACACGGGTTCCCAGACGGGTCCGAGTTTGAAATGCCCGCCTCCCTCCACGAGACCGAGGCCGAGCAACTGAATCTGCTCCAGATCGATTCCCCCACGAGGAACATCCCGTGCGTCGGCAGCCCGCCCCGACCCCAAGACGTTCCTCACGCGAGTTCCGGAACGAGGTGCTGAGTGACGGCGAGGGAAGGCGCATGGGCGGCCCATTGGGATTTCGAAACTGCTCATCGGACGTCGGACGTTGCACCTCGGAAAGAATCACGGCTGGCCTTGACATCGCCGCCGGGTCAAGGGTAGCGTTACGCGACTTCAGCGCTCCTCCGCGGCGGCCAGGGGAGGGCGGTCGGATGAGGGCGATTGGGGATACGGCAAACGCTCTTCAGCGCGCGGCCACCCGTGCGCGACAAGATCCGCCCGCTCCGGCGAAGCCCGCCACGCCTCGAAGGGCCGCCCTGCGTCCCGCCACCCTCATCCCTGCAGGCGACCCAGCAAGCCGCCACACCTTCCGACATTCCTTCCCGTTTTACGCTGACGCACGGCCCGATGTGGGATATTATGCGGAAACGGGATACCCAATAGCCGGACTTCGCCAGGGCCCCTCGGTTGGGAGCCCCTTCGTCGATCCCGCGCCAAGCTTATGGATCGTGAGGAGCAAGAAGAATCCCAGGGAGTTACCATGGACCTCGCGGGCATGAAAGCTCTCGAGCGGCAACACCCGAGCGGCGCCGACTCCTTGCTGGCGACCGTGGACCAGACTCGGCGCGACGTGACCAAGCGGTTGGACCCGCGGCAGCGAGGCGTCATGGGACAGTTTCTAACGCCGACATCCGTGGCCATGTTCATGGCCGGGATGTTCGAGGCACGAAAACCAGTCCTGCGCGTACTAGACCCCGGTGCGGGGATAGGATGCCTCTCCGCCGCCTTTGTGGCTGCGATGGCCCGGAGGTCCCGGCGTCCGGAGAGCATCATCCTGACCGCGTATGAGATTGATCCCAACCTCATCGGCTATCTCCGGGCGACGCTCGATCTGTGCCGGGAGACCAGCGATGAGGCCGGCGTCCAATTGGAGGCGCGCATCGTTGCTGGAGATTTCCTCGAAGCCGGGGCGAGGAGTCTGGCGGGCGATCTCTTCACGCCAAGGGCTGATGAACGATTCGACTGCGCCATCCTGAACCCGCCTTACCGAAAGATACGCACCGAATCCCGCGAACGTAGTTTGCTCCGGCAGATCGGGGTCGAGACGAGCAACCTGTATGCTGGCTTCCTCGCCGTTACGGCCCGGCTTCTCGCCCCCGGCGGGGAGATGGTCGCGATCACCCCGCGGAGCTTCTGCAATGGACCCTATTTCGAACCGTTCCGCCGCTTCTTCTTAAACACCATGTGCTTTCGCCGCGTCCATGTGTTCGACGCACGAGATCGGGCTTTTGCCGACGACGAGGTCCTGCAGGAGAACATCGTGTTCCGCGCCGAGAGGACGACGGATGCGGGTGCCGGCGTGGTCGTTTCCGCAAGCCTCGGCCCCGACGATCCCGACGTGCGCGTTCGGACGATTAGTCACGACGACCTCATCCGGCCCGGTGATCGCCACGCATTCATCCATATCGTCCCCGATGGCGGTGGGGATCCGATCCGGCAACGGATGGGGAAGCTCAAGGCGAGCTTGGCCGAGCTCGGTCTGGCCGTCTCCACGGGCCGCGTTGTGGACTTCCGCGCGAAGGATCTCCTCCGAGCGAAGCCGGGGCGGAACACGGCTCCCCTCATCTATCCGTGTCACCTACAGCGGGGGTACGTGGAGTGGCCCAACGGCCGCACCCGGAAACCGAATGCATTGGCTCTGAGCCCCCGAGCCGACGACCTGCTGGTTCCGGCGGGACACTATGTCCTCGTGAAGCGGTTCTCCGCCAAGGAAGAGCCGCGCCGGGTCGTGGCGGCCGTGTACGATCCCGCGCATGTCGCGGCCGACCGCGTCGCTTTCGAGAACCATCTGAATTACTACCACCAACGCGGCGCCGGCCTGCCAGCGAGTGTGGCGAAAGGCCTGGCCGCGTTCCTGAACTCGACTCTCGTGGACTCCTACTTTCGGCAGTTCAGCGGCCATACGCAGGTCAACGCAACCGACCTTCGATCTCTCCGCTATCCGGCGTGGGACGAGCTCGTCGCACTCGGCCGGCGAATCGGCAAGAGCTTCCCGGCTCAGGGAGAACTGGATCAACTTGTCGAGGAGATCGTTTTCCGTGCCTGAACCCGCGCGTCGAAGAAGAACCCCCGCTGCGAAGAGGGTCGCCGAGGCCCTGGATATTCTGAAGGCATTGGGCGTCCCGAAGGAGCAGCAGAACGAAAGGTCCGCCCTTACGTTTCTCGCTCTCCTTGGCATGACGCCTCGCAAGCGATGGGCCGATGCCGAGGCACCCATGCTCGGCATCACCGAGATGATGGACCACTTCCAGAAGCATTTCGACAAGAAGTACGCCCCCAACACCCGGGAGACAGTCCGGCGGTTCACCGTCCACCAGTTCGTCCAGATGGGTTTGGTCCTCGCCAATCCCGACGATCCTCGTAGACCCGTGAATAGCCCCGATAATCTCTATCAGGTGGCCCCAACGCTTCTCAAGCTCGCCCGCGTCTTTGGCTCTCCCCTCTGGAACGGGTCCCTGGAGGGCTTCTTGAAAACGGCCGGGGCGCTCCGCCGGCTCCAGCCAAGGGAGCGCACGATGGTGCTGATTCCGGTGAGGCTCCCCGACGGCCGCGAGCTGAAGGTGACGGCTGGTGGTCAGAACGAAGTCGTCAAGAAAATCATCGAGGGGTTCTGCCCGCGCTTCACCCCGGGTGGTGTGGTCGTCTATGTCGGCGACACGGGCGACAAGCAGCGACATGTCGAGGCCGGGTATCTCAAGCGACTTGGGTTGACAATCGACGCGCACGGCAAAATGCCAGACGTCGTGGTGCATCTCCCGCAGAAGAACTGGCTTGTCCTCATCGAGGCCGTTACCAGCCATGGCCCCGTCGGACTCAAGCGGCACAATGAGCTGAAGGACCTCTTCAAGCCAACCCCAGCCGGCCTCGTGTTCGTGACGGCCTTCCTCACACGACGGGCCATGACGAAGTACCTTGCGGACATCGCGTGGGAGACGGAGGTCTGGATCGCCGAGGCGCCCAGCCACATCATCCATTTCAATGGCGAGCGGTTTCTGGGGCCGTATGAGTGACCGCCGCGGCGGCCAGGGGAGGGCGGTCGGATGAGGACAAGCGGGGATACGGCAAACGGCCCGCAGTGCATGGATGCCCTTCCGCGGCAATTCCCGCCCGCCCGTTCGGGGCATGCCACCCCGACCCCCTCTCAATACCACCCGAGACTCCCGGGCAATGCCGTTCGGATTATCTTTCACCGCCATTCGCTCTTTTGTGACCGTCTCATGACAACTCCCACGCCGATAAGGGGAGTTACGCGGAAAACGGCCGTTCGTAGACACGTCGCTGGGAGCTGCTGTCGTTCCGTTAGGCGCACAGCGCTTGCGTGAGACATTGGATGAACCTTCGACCCAGCAAGATCGATCTCGGAGTATCTGATGACAAGCTGTATACCCCAGAGGTTGGCTCCTGGGCAGAGGACAAGTATCGTCTCTTCTGGTGCTACGCCGACCTGTTCGCCACCTCAATGAAGGAAAAATGGGATCAACGGGTCTACATCGATCTGTTTGCGGGGGCTGGGCACTCCCACGTTGAAGAGACCGACCGCTGTCTCCTTGGCACACCGCTGCTCGCCTTACGCGTCGCACACACTTTCGACTGGTACATATTCTGCGACCAAGATCCGCACTGCATCTCAGCCCTTCGCAAGCGTGTGGAGACGATGCGTCCGACCGCCGAAGTTCGATATATACCGGGAAACGTGAACCGCATTACATCCTACATACTCGAGGAGATGCCACCCCTGGCGCCAGGGAAGAAGGTGCTTGGCTTCTGCTTTGCTGACCCGTTCAGACTGCGAGACCTTCACTTCAGCACAATTAAAACTCTCGCCCAGCGGTACATGGATTTTATGGTGTTGATTCCCGCCATGGACCCTCTTCGAAACGAGATGATATACCTCGATCCTTCCAGCGATGTCGTGGACCTCTTCGTAGGAACCCCATCATGGAGAGAGGAGTGGCGGAAGAAGCAGAAAGAAATCACCTTCGATACGTTCATTGCCAGTTTTTTCTCCAGTCGGATGAGCCACCTTAATTATACCCACGGGGGGCTGGAGGACAGCCTACTCGTCCGCTCAAGCGAGAAGAATCTTTCCCTGTAGAGACTGGGGTTCTACAGTCGGCACGCGCTCGGGGGCCGATTCTGGAAAGAGGCCAGGAAATACAGCGACCCGCAGTTGGGTTTGTTGTGAACGGATCCAGGCGCATGGCACAATCATCCGGTATAGAGTGGACCGATTCGACCTGGAACCCGGTGACGGGATGCACGAAGGTTAGCCCTGGGTGCAAGCACTGCTACGCCGAGCGGATGGCGATCCGGCTATCGGGAATGAACCAGCCACGGTATCGCAACGGCTTTGAGCTCACGCTGCAGCATGATCTGGTCCGGTTGCCCTTGCGCTGGCGCCAACCGCGGACCATTTTCGTCAACTCCATGAGCGACCTGTTCCACGAGGACATTCCGGAGCCGTTCATCGCCGAGGTGTTTGATACGATGGTCGCCGCCCACTGGCACACCTTTCAGATCCTCACGAAACGGGCCGACCGTCTGGCGGAGACCGCCGGTCGCCTTCCTTGGCCGATCAACGTATGGATGGGCGTCAGCGTCGAGTCCCCTCGTTACCTCCACAGGGTCGAGAGACTCAGGCAGGTTCCCGCGGCTGTACGTTTCCTGTCGGTGGAGCCGCTGCTGGCCAGAATCCCATTGCTGCCGCTCACCGGGATTGACTGGGTAATCGTCGGCGGGGAATCCGGTCCCGGCGCGCGGCCTATGGAGGGGGATTGGGTGCGGGAAATCCGAGACTGGTGCGTCGATAGCGAGGTGCCGTTCTTTTTCAAGCAGTGGGGCGGGGTTCGAAAGGGTCGCACCGGACGGCTCCTCGACGGTCGGACCTGGGACGAAATGCCGCTAGCCGTGCTGCGGTGGCAGCATGCGGATTCACCCAGCTCCGCCCGCACGCGGACGGACCTGCCCGTGCGCACCACGCAGGCGGATGCCGTCAGCATCTGATCCCGGTTGGCCAAGTCATAAGGCGAGCATGGAGCGAGAGATCGGAGAGTCGCTGGACCAGATCGAGAACGACGAGCGAGTCAGGGTGCTCTATGCCGTGGAGTCCGGGAGCAGGGCCTGGGGCTTCGCCTCGGCCGACTCGGACTGGGACGTAAGGTTCATCTATGCACGCCATGCCGATTGGTACCTGTCCGTTCAGCGGAGGCGCGATGTCCTTGAGTACACGCCGTCAAATGGCCTGGACGTGACTGGATGGGACTTGAGGAAGGCGCTCGGGCTCTTTGCCAAGTCGAACCCGCCCCTCTTGGAATGGCTTCGGTCGCCGATCGTGTATCGGGAGGCATTCTCGACCGTGCAGAGGCTGCGGGAGCTGTCGTCACAGTACTTCTCACCGCGCGCCTGCATGCATCACTACCTCCACATGGCGGCGGGCAACTACCGCGAGTACCTGCAGGGTGACCCGGTTCGCGTAAAGAAGTATTTCTATGTACTTCGCCCGGTGCTTGCCTGCCGCTGGATCGAGGCTCACGGCACTATGCCTCCGATGGAGTTCGAGCTTCTGGCTTCGGACCAGCTTCCTTCGGCGCTCCGCGCGACCGTCAGGGCGCTTCATGAGCGCAAGTGCGCAGGAGACGAGCTTGCCTCGGGTCCGCGAATCCCTGCGATCAACGACTTCCTGGACTCGGAGATTGCCCGGCTGAGCGCCGGCCCCGCGGGCTTGTCCAAGCCCGCAGCGCCCAACTGGGACACGTTGGACGAACTATTCCGCGCATGCTTGACCGAGATATGGGGCGGCCAACAAGCGGATGCATCTGACCAGCGGCGCCTCGGTCATGAGAAGCGCGCGGCTCGCAAATGATCCGTCCCATGACAGGGAATGTTCCAGTCTTGATCGCCTTGTGCTCGTCTGGAGTTGCGATGCCTCGCCAAGCCGGCTTGGATGCCCCGAACATCCTCCACCACGTGATGGTCCGGGGGATCGAGCTGACGACCATCTTCCGCGACGACGCAGACCGGGCCGACTTCGTCGGGGGCGGTCGGCTGTCGTGTACCAGGCGGCCCGCCGGGGGGGCGAACAGGCCAGGAAGTGGCAGGCGCTTCTGGCGAAGATTGGCAAGGCGACATAGACTGAAGCGTCCCCTGTTACAGATATAATCCCAACCAGCTCAGTGCGCTTGCGCAAACTCCTTGACGGGACTGCGATCCCGGGGTTCTGAGGGGCGGGGCTTATCCGGACCTGATGCCAGACATAGCCACTTATCCGGAAACCATATAAGCGTACCACACCCGAGGTCATCCGTGTCTGATCTGGAGATCGGCAAGAAGATGGTCGAGGAGATGGAACTGGAGCCGTTCCTTGACGAATACGCCGCAGTGACTGGCCGCAAATTGGAAGTTCTCGGGCGCTCGGAGCGTCCCGACTTCATCTGTCGTCGCGGGCGGGAGCCCTATCTAGGTCTCGAGTTGGTGAAGGTCATTGAGGATCCAATCTCGAGGCAGTGGGAGGAGATCCTCAACGGTAGCGTCGATGTAGATCCCTTAGACACAGCGATTCACCTACAGGAAGCAGTTTATCGGAAGGAAGACAAGCGGAAGATCCCCGGGTGGCGATGTCCGGCACGCACAATCCTCGTGCTTCAGCTCATGGAAGCGCCAGCCGAGGAGGTCGGCCGCTATCTTGACATCCAGATTCTCGACGAAATGTCCGCCACCGGGTTCCTTGAGATCTGGGCGGCCGACTACACGGTCTTCGAACCGTACGGCACAGTTGAGTTGCTCGGGATCAAGCCGCGGAAGTGGCGTGGCATCCACCGTCATCGACTGTACGGCACGAAGCCTTATGGGTAGCGGAACCTGGAGGGAGGCGGCCCAACCCGCAGCTTCCATCCGACCGCTCCCATCGGTCGCGTCGGCTGAAGCTGGACGATGCGCCGACGCGAGCAACGGTCGCTTCGCTGCCGCGCCGCGCAGTCGGCGCATCGTGGCGGCGGCGCAGGAGGACACGTGATGTCGGCACTTCGGAAGTCCAAAACTCTCAGCATCTCCATCGACCGCCCGGCCGATCGGGTGTACGACTTCGTCTCGAATCCCCAGAACCTGCCGAAGTGGGCGACGGCTTTTGTTCGGTCGGTTAGGAAAACGGGAGGTGGGTGGGTCGTCGAAACCCCGGATGGCCCGGTAGGAATCCGGTTCGTTCCCCAGAACGAGCTCGGGGTGCTCGATCATTCCGTGAACCCGACACCGGGGGTGGAGATTGTGAACCCGATGCGGGTCGTCCCGAACGGGGCCGGGAGCGAAGTCATGTTCACGCTGTTCCAGTTACCCGAGATGTCCGATCAGAAGTTCGCCGAGGATGCGGGGATGGTCGAGCGCGACCTGCGGACCCTCAAGAGCGTCTTGGAAGGGTAGGCGGCCAAGATCGTCGTATGTAATAGGGGACGTCTAATAAGGGACGGGTCTAATAGGGGACGTTCCAGTCTACGTCGTCTTGCCCAGGTCGACACCTTGCCTCGTTCGTCGGTGAAGGTAAGGCGACATAGACTGCAGCGTCCCCTATTTACGAATATTGGAGAAGCAGCCTGCATGGGGTATAGTGACCCGGGCGCCGCGTGATCCTTGAGAGCGCCGTCACATGAAAATGCCGCAGTTGCGACAGACCACTCTGCGGACCCGGTTCATCCTGGGCATGGGAGCTATGCTCCTCCCGGTGGTCGTGCTCGCGGCCGGGGCACTTTTCTCCCTCCAGAGTACCATCCATGCCCTCGATAACGTCGTGCATGAAGCCTCCGAGGAGATCGCGCTGGTCCTGCGCCTTCAGAGCCTGATCCAGAAGGCGACGCTCCTGGTCCACGACTACTTCATCCGCGGCTACGGTGACCCGGACGAGCGGCAGCGGTTCCTGAAGGCAAGCCGGAACGTGGACACGGTCTTCGAAGAGGCGGGTGCGGGCCCCTTTTCCCTGGCAGAAGAGCGCGCATTATTCCGGTCCGCCCGGGAGGAATGGCAACGGGGTCGGAGTCTCAGCGAAGCCATCCTGGCCATTCCCCATCCCGTAGGGAATGCCGCCGCGGCGCGCGAACTCGGACGCCTCGACGCGCACATGAATCGGACGATAGACCTGCTCGACCAGGTCCATACCCTGGCCCAGCAGGAGATGACGGAATATCTGGTGCTGGCCCATGCCGTCAGGCGAAGGGCGCTGCTCGTCATCGGCACGGTCTTCGTGCTGGGGCTCGGGACCGCTCTTCTGGTTGGCAGGGCCTTGACTCGCTCCATCCTGCTCCCCCTTCGCGTGCTCGAGGAGGGCGCGGAACGGTTCGGGGCGGGCGACCTTGCCCACCGGGTCTCGCTGGCGACGTGGGATGAACTGGGGCACCTGGGAAGGACATTCAATGCCATGGCAGACAAACTTGCGAAGAGCCAGGCCGCGCTCGAGGATCTCTCCATCCACGATGGTCTCACGGGCCTGTACAACTACCGCGAGTTCCGCCGGCGGCTGACAGAAGAGGTGGGGCGATCCCGACGCTACGGCCGCCCCTTCTCTCTCTTGATCCTGGACATCGACAACTTCAAGGTCATCAACGATACCTATGGCCACCTGGCCGGCGACGAGGCCCTGCGGGCCCTCGCGGCCCTGATCCGGCAGGAAGTCCGTCCCGTGGACGAGGCTGCCCGTTACGGGGGAGACGAATTCGCCATTCTCCTGCCAGAGACGCCGGGCCCTGGCGCCCTGACGATGGCGGAACGGGTGCGGGGAATCATCGCGGGGCACACGATGACCATCGCCCCGGGGCAGGCGGTCAACTGCACCACGAGCATCGGGATCGCGACCTACCCGGAGGATGCGGAGTCCGAGGAAAAACTCATCGGCGCCGCGGACCAGGCCCTCTACGCCGCCAAGCACGCCGGCCGCAACCAGGTGCGGCGATCGGGCAAATCATAGCGCCAGGGAACCTCTCGCCTGCGGAAGGATGTCCTGATGCGTTTCGCCGTGGCCCTTGTACTCGCGGGCACCCTCTCGGGATGTGCCAGCCAGAAGCCTGTCCTGTACCCCAATGCGCATCTCGCCCGGGTGGGCCAGGCCCAGGCAGAGCGCGACATGGCCGAGTGCAAACAGTTGGCGGACCAGTTCATCAAGTCGGGGGCGGCGGGCACCGTGGCCGGCAGCACCGCCGTGGGAGCGGGAGCCGGCGCGGCCGTCGGGGCGGCGGGTGGAGCCATTCGGGGCCAGGCCAGCACCGGGGCGGCGGTGGGGGCGGCCACCGGCGCCACCGGGGGATTCCTCCGCGGCCTGTTCAAGGCCAGCGAACCCAACCCTGTCTACAAGAACTTCGTCGATCGCTGCCTCCGCGAGCGCGGATACGAGCCGGTGGGCTGGGAGTAGCCTATGGAACGCTGGGAAGGGGCAAGAGGTAGGATATGAAAGGCGCTGTGGTTGCGCCCGAGATCAGGTTTCTTCTTCAAATCATTGATGAATCGTACACCAAGAAGGCCTGGCATGGTCCCAACCTGCGCGGCTCGATCCGGGGGCTTGACGTCCGTGAGGTCTCGTGGAGACCGACGAAGGGCCGCCACAACATCTGGGAGATCGTGGTCCACGCGGCGTACTGGAAGTACATCGTCCGGCGCCGATTGCTCGGGGAGAAGAAGGGTTCCTTTCCGCTGAAGGGCTCGAACTGGTTCGTTCGCCCGATGACCGTCACACCGGAAGCGTGGCGGAGCGACGTGGCCCTGCTGGAGGAAATGCATCGAAAGATGCGAGCCGCCATTGCCGGGTTGGCGCCAAGAGACTTGAACAGGGTTCCCCCCGGCAGCAAAGTGAGCAACGCGGCCCTGATCTCCGGCATCGCCGCCCACGACGTGTACCACGCCGGGCAAATCCAATTGTTGAAGCGACTCTGCAGGCCTTGGTAGCGGATGCCCGTTCATGGACTTCATTTGCGTTTATTTGCGTTCATCTGCGGTTGCTTATAGGTTTTACAGGAGACATCTGCCATGACCACCGCCAGCACCCCGCAGACCCAGTTACCCCCGGCAAAGCCAATGGCGCTCGTAGACGCGGTGCAGTACGCCCCCGGCTCCGTCGTCAGCCGGACGTTGCTGAAGAGCGACGCCGGGACGCTGACCCTGTTCGCCTTCGACGAAGGGCAGGAGCTGAGTGAGCACACGGCGCCGTTCGACGCCCTGGTCCAGGTCCTGGACGGGACAGCCACGCTACGCATCGGCGGCACGACGGTTAGCGTCGGGACGGGCGAGCTGGTGCTGATGCCGGCCGACGTCCCCCACGCGGTCCAGGCGGCCGGCCGCTTCAAGATGCTGCTCACGATGTTCCGGGCAGGGACGAAATAGGGGAAAGAGTGGAACCACAGATTACGCAGATTGCGCAGATTTCACGGCGGGATCTTTCCGGAAAATAATCGGTGTAATCTGTGAAATCTGTGGTTAAAGGAAGAGTCCGTGACTGCTCCCAAGATCCTGGCCGTGGACTTCGACGGCGTCATCTGCGACACCGCCCACGAGACCCTGAAATCCACCTGGCAGGTGTACCGCGAGATCTGGGGCGCCAACGGGGATGAGCCGCCGCCGGAAGCGGCGGCCGCCTTCCACCGGATGCGGCCCACCCTGGAGATCGGCTGGGAAGCCCCCGTGCTCCTGCGCGCCATCCTCGAGGGCGTGCCGGAAGCCACACTCCTCCGCGAGTTTCAAACGACGTGGCGGTCGCGGATCGTTGAGGGCAACCACCTCGATCCGGCGGACCTGGCAGTGCGCTTCGACGCCGCCCGGGACGCCTGGATCCAGCGGGATCTTCCAGGCTGGCTCGCATCCCAGCATTTCTATCCCGGCGTGGCGGCCCGGCTGCGGATACTCCTTGGAGGCAATGTGCGGGTGTTCGTCATCACGACCAAGGAGGGGCGCTTCGCCCATATGCTCCTGAAGGCCAATGGGGTGACCCTGCCGACCGTCCAGGTCTGGGGGAAGGAGCGCGCCCGCCCGAAGGCGGATCTGCTTCGTGTCCTGCATCAGGAGTATGCCGTGGACTACGACGACATCTGGTTCGTCGAGGATCGCATGCCGACCCTGCGGGCGGTGGAGGGGCAGGCGGACCTGGAGGCGGCTGGCCTGTTCCTGGCAACCTGGGGGTACAACACGCCGGCCGAGCGGGACGAGGCCGGCGCAGACCGGCGGATCACGCCGCTGACGCTGGAGCAGTTCTGCGGGGACTTTTCCGGCTGGACGCGATCGGGGCCCGACTGAACCCAGACATCTAACCGCAAAGCTCGCAGAGACCGCAAAGGCCTGCGGGATCTCAAGAAGCCGAGGCGACACGGCTGCTCAGAATATTCCAGACCCTGTCTCACAGATTCACTTCTCCGGGCCTGGAAATATCGGGGATTCTCTGCGTGCTTTGCGTGCTCTGCGGTTCAATTGCATTGTCTGGGCTGAACCGTCTCGCGAGGAGTCGTCACATGAAGGTGGGCATCTACCTCACCAACCAGCACCCGCTCGGGACCGACATGGTCGCCGCCCTGGAAGAACAGTTCATCATGACCCGGGCGGCCCGCGACCGGGGCTGGGACGCCGTGGCCACCGGGCAACACTATCTCAGCGAAGGCATGGCGCAGCTCCAGCTCGTCCCCTTTCTGTCGCGCCTGGCCGCCGAGGCGGGGGAGATGACGGGCATCGCCGGTGTCCTCCTCCTCAGCCTCCACAATCCGGTGGAGGTGGCCGAGCAGGTGGCGTCCCTGGACGTGATCTGGCGGGGGAACTTCGTGTTCGGGGTCGGGCTGGGCTACCGCGAGGTGGAGTTCGACGCCTTCCGGGTGCCCCGCGGCCAGCGCGTCCGCCGCTTCGAGGAGTGCCTGGCCCTGGTCAAGCGCCTCTGGACCGAAGAGGCGGTGGACGTCGAGAACGACGTCTGCAAGCTGGAGAAGGTGACCATGACCATCCGCCCGGTCCAGCAGCCCCACCCACCCATCTGGTTCGCCGCCACGACGGATCAGGCGGTCGGACGGGCGGCCAGGCTGGGAGACACCTGGTTCATCGGCCCCCACGCCACCCTGCCCACCCTGACGCGCCAGTTATCGCTGTACCGGGCGGAGCTGTCCCGCCTTGGGCGCCCCTTCCCCCGGCACCTGCCCATGCTGCGGGAGATCTTCTGCGCCAGGGATCGGCAGACCGCGCTGGAGATCGCCGGCCCCCACCTGGCCAGCAAGTACGGGGCCTACGCCCGCTGGGGCCAGGACGGGGCCCTGCCCGCGCAGGAGACCTTCCACCGCCCCTTCGAGGATCTGGTGAAGGACCGCTTCATCCTGGGATCGCCTGAGCAATGTTACGAACAGCTCCGCCCGTACTGGGAAAAACTGGGCGTGAATCACCTGCTCCTCCGCACCCACTGGAGCGGGTTGCCCCTTCGCGCCGCCCTCCAGAGCATGCGGCTGATCAGCGACGAACTCTTGCCCGCGCTCCACCGGGTGCCCGACGCCAGCGCCGGGTCCCTGCCGCGCGGGGTGACGGGACCTACTTCGAGCAGTTCCGCCGGATGAACGTGTGGGCGCGGAGGGCTGGATGAACCGATCGGTCCGGGTGTCGCTGATTGATTGCCTTCCTATTTACTGGAGGCCGTCGTGAAGTACAGAATGCTGGGCCGCACCGGTCTGAAGGTTTCCGAACTCGGTTTCGGCTGTGGCAGCGTCGGTGGACTGCTCGTGCGCGGCGAGTATCCCAAGATGCGCCGCGCGGTGGCGCGCGCCCTCGAGCTGGGGATCGCCTACTTCGACACCGCATCGCTTTACGGGGACGGGCAATCCGAGGTCAACCTCGGGGCGGTCCTGCGCGAGATCGGCGCCGACCCACTCGTGGGGACGAAGGTGCGCCTGGAGCCCCCGGACCTGGACCGCGTCGAGGCAGCGATCGCCGAGTCCGTGGAGGCCAGCCTGCGACGGCTCGGCCGGGAGCGGATAGATCTCATCCAGCTCCACAATCCCTTCGTTCCCCACTCCGGGCCCGACTGGGCCGGGGTGACGCTGCACCACTTCCCTGCCGTCCTCCGCGCGTTCGAGGCCCTGGAGCGGCAGGGCAAGGTGCGCTTCTGGGGGATCACCGGGCTGGGGGAGACCGAGATGCTACACCAGGCAGTCACGGGCGGAGGGTTCCATACGGTCCAGGTTGTCTACAACCTGCTCAACCCCAGCGCCGGGATGCAAGTGCCTGCTGGCTTTCCTTACCAGGATTACCGGCAGCTCGTCGACCGGGCAGCGAGCAAGCAGATGGGCTCCATCGCGATTCGAGTCCTGGCGGGTGGTGCGCTTAGCGGGACACCCGACCGGCACCCGGTTGCCGCCCGCTCCGTCACTCCCATCGCGACCGAACGCGATTACGCCGCGGACGTCGCCCGGGCCCGGCGGTTCGCCTGCCTCGTGGAGGACGGCACCGTCGGGAGCCTCGTCGAAGCGGCCATCCGCTTTGCCATCAGCAAGCCTGAGATCTCGACCGCGCTGGTCGGCATCTCGAGCCTCGAACAGCTTGAGCACGCCATCGCGTGCGCCAATCGCGGCCCGTTATCCGCTGACACGCTCCGGCGTGTACACGAAATCCAGGCGCAAGTTGCGAAAACGTGACAACTCCTGACCGACGGACTCAGGTGCTCCAGGGGCACGCATTCAGAGGGGATGACCATGCGGATTGCGACGTGCAGACCGTATCACGCGCAGACCGTCGGGCAGAGCCTGCTCCGGATGCCAGACGTGGGAAATGGTGCCGGACACCTATTTCCCGCGAAGTACACGATTCGAGGAGAGGGCCTGCAGGGATTCTTGCGGGCGGCACAGCCACACGATGTAATGCGTTGTTGTCTAGGTTAACTTGCTCACGGTGGCCGGATTAGCACAGGGACCGCAGCGGACGTACTGCCGAACATGACAGCCGAGGTTTCGCTTCAAGACGTCGTCGCGGCAATGGATCTGCCCAACGCGGAGTGGGGCTCGTATCTCGATCCCGAGACGGGCGAGATTGTCACCGTCACAGACGAGGACCGCCGGCTGCTGGAGGAGGCAGCAGATGTCGAAGAGCTGCCGGACTGGCAACGGGAGATCCTGCCGAAGGTCCGTGAGGTTCTGGAATCCGAGCGCTTTCTCCAGTTACCTGCCTCGTTCGACATTCACGAATGGGCCATCATGGAACGGTTTACGCATACCAGAAGCACCCCGGAGCAGCGAGACGAACTGCTGTCCGCGATCCACGGGTCGGGGGCGTTCCGGAAGTTCCGGCGCTCGATCCAGCGGCTTGGCATCGAGAACGACTGGCACGGTTTTCGGCAGGCAGCGTTCGAGGAGATTGCGAAGGCCTGGCTGGAGGCGCACCATATTCCGTACAAGTAGCTGCGCTGATCCGGCGGTTCCGCTAACAGTGCGTCCAAACAACCAGGCAAAGATTGGGACCCGGTCGTTACGAACTGAGAGGATCCTCCGATGACTCCCGAGCAGGCTGAGGCGCTCCAGGTCGAGATGTGGCGCCGGTTGTCGCTCGAAGAGCGATTCCGGATCGTCGCCGCCATGATCCAGGATGGCTTTGCCCTGGTCGCCGCGTCCGTCCGCGCAGGGCACCCCGAGTACACACCCGAGGAATTCCGGGCCGCCCTGCGGAAGCGGATCTATGGCGAGTGAACCCGGAAAATCTGCGCAATCTGCGTAATCTGCGGATCCCTTCCCTGTCCCGGAGTCTCCGATGTACTCCCCTGCGCTTCCCCTCACGGGTTGGATTTTCGATACGTACCCGACATCCGGCGGGATGGTGGTGTGGATCGTGGACGCCGAGGGGAAGAGCCACCGGCTGGTGGACCCGTTCCAGCCCAGCTTCTACGCGGCCGGCCCTGTCGCGGCCCTGCGGCAACTGGCCGCGGACCTTTCCAGGATGCGGCTGGCGGCGCCGGTGGGCATGACCCGCCGGCAGGAGTTCTGGACCGGGGAGCCGCGCGACGTCCTGGAATTCATCCTCCTCGATCCCGAGCAGCAGCCGGCCCTCCTGCGGCAACTCGCGGTCCCCCGCCCAGGGATCACCCTGTATGACTGCGACCTCGCGCCAGCCCTGACCTACTGCCATGTGCGAAAAATCTTTCCGCTCGCCAAGGTCACGGTCTTGCAGACCGGGGTCGGAGGTCGGGGATCAGGGGTCGGGGGAGGGGGTCAAACCTTCCGTTCCCCAGCCCCTAGCCCCCGGCCCCTGGCCCCTGACGCAGCGGAGCTGCGGTACCAAGTTGAAGGGTCGGCGTGGGACCTGGAGTATCCGGAGCCGCCGCTTCGCCTGATGGCCCTGACCGGCCAGGGGGACGAGCAGGGACGCGGCGCCCCGCTCGGGAAGCTCCGCTCCCTCACCATCAGTTGCGATGGCGAGACGACTACCCTCGACGAGGGCGACCCCGAAACGCTCCTGGCCGAACTCAACCGGCTGATCCGCCGCTTCGATCCCCACGTCATCATCACGGACTGGGGCGACGCCTTCCTGGTCCCGGCCCTCCTCGGCCTGGCGCGCCGCACCGACACCCCGCTGGAGTTCGATCGCGAGGTGGTGCGCCGCCGCATCCGGAGCGCGGGGCGCTCCTACTTCTCCTACGGCCGCGTCGTGTACCAGGCGCCGTCCTATCCCTTCTTCGGCCGCTGGCACCTGGACTCGCGAAACTCCTTCATCCTGAAGGAGACGGAGCTGGCCGGCCTGCTGGAACTCAGCCGCCTCTCCAAGGTCCCGGTCCAGAAGATGGCCCGGGCTTCGCCCGGCTCGGCCATCAGCATGATGCAACTGGACCGGGCGCTCACCGACGGCATCCTGATCCCCTGGAAGAAGGGCGAGCCGGAGCGCTGGAAGACCGCCTGGGACCTCCTGGTCGCGGACAAGGGCGGCCTGGTCTATCAGCCCATCACCGGCCTGTACGAGGGTGTGGCCGAGATCGACTTCGCCTCCATGTACCCGGCCATGATGGTCCACCACAACATCTCGCCCGAGACGGTGGATTGCGCCTGCTGCCCGGACAACGCCGCGCCCGAGATCGGCTACTCGACGTGCCGCCGGCGCGAGGGCCTGGTCACCCGGACGCTCCGGCCGATCCTCCTGCGCCGGCAGGCGCTGAAGCGCCTCCGCGGTGTGTCCATCGGCCCCGCCCGCGAACGCTATGACCACCGGCAGACCGCCCTCAAGTGGATCCTGGTGACCTGCTTCGGATACCTCGGCTACAAGAACGCCCGGTTCGGACGGATCGAGGCGCACGAGACGGTGACCGCCTATGCCCGGGAGAAGCTGCTGACCGCCCGCGCCCTGGCCGAGGCGTGCGGCTTCCGGGTCCTCCACGCCATCGTGGACTCCATGTGGATCCAGAAAGCGGGGGCGACCGAGGCGGAGATCCGGGACCTCTGCCGGGCGATCCGGGAGGCCGTGGGGATCGACATCAACCTGGAGGGCATCTACAAATGGGTGAGCTTCCTCCCCTCGCGGGTGAACCCGGCGCTCTCCGTGGCCAACCGGTATCTGGGGGCCTTCCGCTCCGGGGAGTTGAAGCTGCGGGGGATCGACCTGCGCCGGTCCGATACGCCGCCGCTGATCGCCGAGGCCCAGCAGCGCATGGTGGAGATCCTGGCGCAGGCGGATGACCTCGCCGGGTTCGCGGCGCGGATCCCGACCGTGCTGGAGGTCTTCGTGGAGTACGCCTGGCGGCTGCGCGAGGGGCAGGTGCGCCTCACGGACCTCACCATCAAGCGGACCGTCTCCAAGGAGGCGGGCGAGTACAAGACCAACAGTCAGATCGGCCTGGCCAGCCGTCAGATGGCCGACCGGGGCGTGGCGGTCCACCCGGGGGAACGGGTGCGCTACGTGATCACCGACGCCGATGCGCCGAATGCCGAGGCCCGGGTGCGGGCCATCCCGTTCCTCGCGCCCGACACCCCCTACGACACCGGGAAGTACCTGGAACTCCTCTGCCGGGCCGCCGAGACGCTCCTCTGGCACCATGGCTACGACTGCGGCCGGCTCCTCCGCATCCTGGCGGAGCGAGGGGTCGGGGTCTCAAGATCCGTTCCCTGATCCCCGGCCCCCGGCCCCTTTCTTTGGTCCTCAAAAACACGAGGGGGGAAACCTGGATCAGGTTTCCCCCCTCGACAGCCGGGATGCGAGAGCGATGTGGCCTACTGGATAGGCGCCACCAGGACCACTTCCCCCCACCACTTTTGCTGCTGGGCGGCCGCGATGTCTCGCTTGGTAGTGGTCTCGGACGTTCCGCGCTTCAGGGAATAACCCATGTGCCTCCACGTGGCAAAGTGTGCCCCGTTCTTGCGGGTCTCTTCCAATGCTACCTGCGTGCGCGCCGAACAGGCCGACAAAGACAGGAACATTCCAACCACAGCCAGCGCTCCCCACATTCGTCTCCGCATAGTGGTATCCTCCTTTCTTAGGTTTATCTTATCGCGGAATTTCCGGTGGTGTCAAGGGTCACCTGATCTCGTGTGGTCACCTGACCTCGTTGATCGAAGCCGACCAGCCGGTCAACCAGACGCGAGTAGCGGCGCTGCGTGGCGTCGTTCTTGACGGCCATGGCCAGGGCTTTCTTCGTCCCCACCAGGACCAGGAGACGTCTCGCCCGGGTGACGGCCGTGTACACCAGATTGCGCTGGAGCATAGGGTAGTGCGTGGTGTGGATCGGCAGGATCACAGCGGGATACTCGCTCCCCTGGCTCTTGTGCACGGTGGCCGCGTAGGCGAGCACCAACTCGTCCAGCTCGCTCACGTCGTAGGTCACGGGCCGGCCGTCCACGCGGACGTCCACCTCCTGCTCCTGCAGGTCAATCCGCGCGATCCGCCCGATGTCCCCGTTGTAGACCCCCTTGTCGTAGTTGTTCCGGATCTGCATCACCCGGTCGCCCTCGCGGAAGACGCGCCCTCCTCGCATCACCTCCGTCCGGCCGCTCCTGGCGGGATTCAGGGCCGCCTGAAGCGCGGCATTCAGTTGGGCCGCCCCGATCACGCCCCGGTGCATAGGGGTGAGCACCTGGATGTCCTCGACGGGGTCCAGCCCGTAGCGCGCGGGCAGACGGCGCGAGGCCAGGTCCACGATGAGCTGCTGGATGCGCTCCGGGTCCTCCTCGGACAGGAAGTGGAAGTCGCACTCCTCGCCCCGGGGCGGCCGGGAGAGGTCCGGGAACTCCCCGCGGTTCACCCGGTGGGCATTCTGGACGATGCGGCTCTTCTCCGCCTGGCGGAAGATCTCGGTGAGACGGACGGCCGGCACCCGGCCCGAGTCCAGGATGTCCCGCAGGACGGTGCCGGGCCCGACCGAGGGAAGCTGGTCCGCGTCGCCCACCAGGATCAGCATCGCCATCAGCGGGACCGCCCGAAGCAGGCTGTTCATGAGGGCGATGTCGATCATGGAGGCCTCGTCGACGATCACCAAGTCCGTCTCCAGGGGGCGCTGCGCGTTCCGCTGGAACCCCGCCGAGGCGGGACTCCACTCCAGCAGGCGATGGATCGTCATCGCCTCGCGGCCCGTGGCCTCGGTCATCCGCTTGGCCGCCCGGCCCGTCGGGGAGGCCAGGTGGATCCGCACGCCCTTCCTCTCCAGGATCAGGATGATGCAGCGGAGGATGGTGGTCTTGCCGGTGCCGGGCCCGCCCGTGATGACGAGGGCCTTGTGCGTCAGCGCCATCCGGATGGCCTCACGCTGCTGGGGGGCCAAGTGCAATCGGGTGACCCCCTCCACCCAGGCCAGTGCCTTCTCCGCGTCGACCTGAACGGGCAGCCGCGGCGCCCGGAGGAGGTCGGCCAGCCGGCGGGCCACCTGCTCCTCCGCGACGTGGAGCGTCTTCAGGTAGACGCCCCGACCGCCACCCGGCACCTCTTCGGCCACCACCTGCTCTTCCCGGGCCAGCTCGGCGATCGCCGGGGCCAGGAGGTCCCGCGGGATTTCCAGCTCCGTCTCGGCATCGCAGAGCAGCTCCTCCTCGGGGACGTACACGTGCCCCTCGTCCGCCAGCGCGTGGAGGACGTGGATGATGCCCGCCTGGGCGCGGAGGGGTGAGTGGCTGGGCACGCCCAGGTTCTGCGCGATGCGGTCGGCGGTCTTGAACCCGATCCCGTAGATGTCCCGGGCCAGGCGGTACGGATTGGCCTGCACGGCGGCGATGGCCGTCTGGCCGTAGGCTTTGAAGATCTTCACCGCATAGGCCGAGGAGACCCCGTGCCCCTGAAGAAACAGCATGACCTCGCGGATGTCCTTCTGTTCCGCCCAGGTGGCGGTGATGCGCTGCAGGCGGACGCGCCCGATGCCCTCCACCGTGCGGAGGCGGTCCGGCTCTTCCTCGATCACTCGGAGGGTGTCCAGGTCGAAGGCGTCCACCAGGCGCTTGGCGAAGACCGGGCCGATGCCCTTGATCAGGCCGGAGCCGAGGTAGCGCTGGATGCCGACCAGGGTGGCGGGCGCGACGGTCTCGTAGCGTTCAACCTGAAATTGGTCGCCGTATTTCTTGTGGTGGATCCAGGTGCCGTGAAGCCGGAGGGTTTCGCCGGGGGTCAGCGATGGCAGGTTCCCCACGATGGTGGCGAGGTCGGGTCTTCCCGGAACGTCCAGGCGGGCCACCACGTACTGGGTCTCTTCATTGACGTAGATGATCCGCTCCACCGTTCCCTGGAGGGTCGCGTCAGCCCGATCCATCGTCGTCGTTCTGCCCCGGGGCGGAATGAAGTGGATGCTGGATTGGGGGGGTCGCCGGGACGGCATTCCGCGAGAGGCGGATGGCGCACGGCCTCTCGGGACGGGCGAGACCCCCCGCGTCAGTCGGAAGGCCTGCGGGTCGCCGGCCGGAGCCCCAGGTAGCGACGGAGCCCCTTCCGGCCATCTCTTCCGTCACCTCCATCGGGATGCCAGCGCCCCTGGGCGTATTTCTGTAGGTAGTACTCGGGGTTGTTGAGGAAGCTTTCGAAATCCACACCGGCCCCCAGGATCCCCCATCGGATGTAGAGGTCGCCGTAGTATTCCAGCTCTTCGTCCGACAGGCGTGCTGACGACCGGCTTTCGTGGGGGTTGCCCATGCTCCTCCTTTTCGCCTCTCGCCCGCGGCGGCGTCTGTCAATGGATCGCACTATACCACCCTGCCGGGGGAGCCCACAACCGCAATTCCCCCGATCGCCGCCCGACGGCCGCCCCGAACTCCCGAACGGCCGAACCGCCACAGGCGGAAACCGCTGAACCGAAACGTTGCAGTTCTCTCGCCAAGCGCGCCAAGACTTGCAGGACCTTTCGCACGAAAAACCGGGGGTCTGGCGGGAAAGATTTGGCCCGGGCTCGTCAAGGAAGAGACCAACCCCTGCCTCTCTTTGCGCCCTTGGCGATCTTGGCGTGAAAAATCCGGGCTGAACGTTGTTCCTCGCGTCGGAACACTGCCGTCGGAAGAGTTGCCCCCTCAACCCTCAGGGGATATACTCTGGCTCCTCGAACCAAGGAGATCTCATGCCGAAACTGGTCGTCGCCGATCCCAAAGGGAAGATCCTCGACCATCCCTCTCTCGAGATGGTCGGCCGGTTGGGGGCTGACGTGGTCGAGGTCCCGCCCGAGGACCTGCTGCGGATCCCCGAAGGCACCAAGCTGTTCACCATGCCGGGGAGCCGGCCGCTCGCCTGGAATCGTCGCCGGCGCGAATTCCGGCCGGTCACGCGCGTGCGGATCGGGGGGCGGAGCTTCGCCTGCACGACCGTGGCGGCCTTTCTGCCTCCGGGCTACACCCGGACCCTCCTCCCGGCCGCATCCTATCCCACACCACAGGCTCCCCTTCCCCTCTGGCCGTACGGTGCGGTGGGTTGGGACGGACCCGCCTTCGTGGCGGCTGCCATCCGCACCGATCCCATGGACCACTCCGCAGCACGCCACTACGACGATCGGGAGGTCTTGCCGCGGATCAAGGCGCGGCTGAAGCAGGCGCCCGCCAACCCCATCCTGCGCCAGCTCGTCCGCTGCGCCACCGAGTATCACTGTCTGGCCGCCAAGAACCTGTTCCTGGACCGGTGGGAGGCACCCCTCCCGGTGGCCAACGCGTGCAACGCGGCCTGCGTGGGGTGCATCTCGTGGCAGCCGGCCACCGCCTCGCCAGCCTCTCACGAGCGCATCCGGTACGCGCCCAGCGCAGAGGACGTCGTCGAGGTGGCTCTGCCGTTCCTGACCAGCGTGCCCGAGGCCATCGCGAGTTTCGGCCAGGGCTGCGAGGGAGAGCCGCTCCTCCAGGCGGACGTGATCGCCGAAGCGATCCGCCGGATCCGGGCGGCGACCGATCGCGGCACCCTGAACTGCAACACCAACGGCAGCCTGCCCGGACGAGTCGAGCAGATTGCGCGGGCCGGATTGGACAGCATCCGGATCAGCCTCAACAGCGCCCTGGGCCCGACCTACACCGCATACTACCAGCCCCGCTACTACCGGTGGGAGGACGTGCGGGAATCCGTTCGCCGGTCCAAAGCCCTGGGCCTCTACACGACCATCAACTACCTCGTGTTTCCTGGCGTGACCGACCGCGAGGAGGAGCTGGAGGAGTTGCTGGACCTGATCC
>Ga0156237_1025_pt1 | contig 26674 bp, 24 predicted proteins | sample RifCSPlowO2_12_FD_107884 | JGI IMG/M metagenome (GOLD analysis project Ga0156237, IMG submission 107884) | candidate division NC10 bacterium RIFCSPLOWO2_12_FULL_66_18
GAGGCGGCCGGGATCACCTTCCACCCAGCGCCCCTCCTGCGGCGGTTCAGCCCCCTGGCCGACCTCCGGGCCATCCTCAGCATGGCGCGGGTCTTCCGCCGGGAGCGCATAGACATCGTCCACACCCATGTGGCCAAGGCCGCCCTGCTGGGGCAGATCGCGGCGCGGCTGGCCCGGGTGCCGCTGACCGTGAACACCGTCCATGGGTTCCTCTTCACGGACTTCAGCAGCCGGCTGCGCCGCCTGGCCTTCCTCTGGCTGGAGCGGATCACGGCCGCCTTCGCCGACCTGGAGCTGTTCCAGAGCCAGGAGAAGCTCGAGCTGGCGGTGGAGGTGGGCGTCTGCCGCCGGGACCGGGCCCGGCACATCGGCAACGGCATCAACGTCGCCCTGTTCGACCCCACGCGGTTTGGACCCGAGGCGCGATTGCGGGCGCGCACGGCCCTCGGCCTCCCCCCGGAGGCCCTGGTCGTGGGGATGGCGGCCTCCTACAGCCGCGAGAAGGGGTACATGGAGTTCTTCGAGGCGGCCAGGACGCTGGCTGCGGAGTTCCCCACGATCCGCTTTCTGACCGTCGGCATCTCCCTCAGCCAGGGGATCCGGAACCCGATCCCGGAGGACATTTTGCAGCGCACGGGCCTGGCAGACCGGGTGGTTCGCCTCGAGGACCGGGAGGACATGCCAGACCTGTACGCGTGCATGGACATCGTCACCCTGCCGTCGTACCGCGAGGGCCTCCCCCGCTGCCTCATGGAGGCGGCCATGATGGGCAAGCCCATCGTGGCCTCGAACATCAGCGGCAACCGGGAGGTGGTCGAGGATGGCGTCAACGGATTCCTGGTGCCGGTGCGAGACGCCCCGGCGCTGGCCGAGGTCATCGGGCGCCTGGCTCGGGATCCCGGCCTGCGGCAGCGGATGGGGGAGGCGGGCCGGCGGAAGGCCCTCGCCGCCTTCGACGAGCGGCAGGTCTTTGAGGAGGTGGAGCAGGGCTACCGGGAGCTGCTGGCGAGGCGCCCCGTCCCGGCGGCCGCGCCGGGCCTGGAACCGCTACGGGTGCTCCACGTGTCGGTCATCGATGATTCTCTGAAGTTCCTGCTGAAGAACCAGCTTATCTACCTGCGCAGGAAGGGCTACGAGGTCCACGCGATGAGCAGCCCGGGACTCTGGCGTGCCGAGCTGGAGGCGGCGGGCCTCCGCTTCCACCCCGTGAGGCTCCTGCGCCGGTTCAGCCCTTTTTCGGACGTGCTCTCCCTTGTGGGGATGGTCCGGATCTTCCGCCGCGAGCGGGTCCACATCGTCCACACCCACATCGCCAAGGCGGCCCTGCTGGGCCAGGTGGCCGCCCGGATCGCTCGGGTCCCCCTCTCGATCAACACCATCCACGGCTTCGTGTTCACGGGCTTCAGGGGCGCCCTTCAGCGGTGGTTCTTCAGCAAGCTGGAGCGGCTGACGGCCCTGTTCGCGGCCGTGACCCTCTTCCAGAGCCGGGAGAACTACGAGGTAGCCTTGGCGGAGCGAATCTGCCGGCCGGACCGCGCCCGGCACATCGGCAACGGGATCGAGCTTGGCCTCTTCGTTCCCCAGGCCTTCTCCGCCGAGGACATCCGCCGCAAGCGCCGGGAGGTGGGCCTGCCGGAGGACGCGGTCGTGGTGGGCATCGTCGGCTCCTATACCCGGCGGAAGGGTTACTTCGAATTTTATACCGCCGCCCGGACCCTAAAGGACCAGTTCCCCCACGTGTGCTTCCTGACCGTCGGGGCATCCCTGAGCCAGGGGGCGCGCAACCCCATTCCCCCGGACCTGGTGGACCGGTATGGGCTGCGGCAGCGGATGGTGAACCTGGAGGACCGGGCGGATATGCCGGAGCTATACGCCTCCATGGACATCGTCGTCCTCCCCTCCTACTGGGAGGGGTTGCCCCGCTGCCTGATGGAGGCGGCGGCCATGGCGAAGCCCATCGTCGCCTCCGACATCAGCGGCAACCGGGAGGTGGTGGAGGACGGCGTGAACGGCGTCCTCGTCCCAGCCTGGGATGCGGGCGCCCTGGCCGAGGCCATCGCCCGGTTGGTCCGGGAGCCGGCGCTGCGCCTCGCCATGGGAGTCCAGAGTCGCCACAAAGCGGAGCGGCTGTTCGACGAGCGCAGGGTGTTCGCCACCATCGATGCCATCTACCGGGACCGGCTGGAAACGTTGCGCCCGGCGCCTGCCCCGGCGGAGGAGACGGCAACCCTGCCTGGGGGTCGCCGGTGACGGCCGTGCCGCTGGCGATCCTGGGGGCCGGTGGGCACGCCAAGGTCGTGATTGACATCGTGGAGCGGATGGGCGTGTATCGCATTGCCGGCGTGTTCGATGATGACCCCGCCAAGTGGGGAACGCAGGTATTGGGCTATGAGGTGCTGGGGGGGATGGATGAATTCTTGCTGCACTGGAGATCACGCTGCCCTCAGGTCGTGATTGGGATCGGCGGCAATCGGGTTCGGCAGAAGCTCTACCGCAGACTTTCCGAGGGGGCGTTTCTTGTGACGACCGCGATCCACCCCACCGCGGCTGTGGCGCGGGACGTGGAGATGGGGGAGGGCACCGTCGTCATGGCCCAGGTGGCGGTGAACCCGGGGTGTCGGATTGGCCCGTGCGCGGTCCTGAACACTTCCGCCAGCGTTGACCATGACTGTGTCCTGGGCGAATGCGTGTTCATTGCCCCGGGGGCGCGCCTGTGCGGAAACGTGCGAGTCGGTGACCTCTCGTTTATCGGGACGGGCGCATCCATCATCCCGGGTCGGACCATCGGCCGGAATGTGACCGTGGGGGCAGGCACGGTCGTGATCACCGACATCCCCGATGATGTGACCGTGGTTGGCATGCGGGCACGCGTGGTGACCCCAGCAGGGCGGACCCCTGGAGGCGAGAAGCGATGAAGGAATCTCATGAGGACGGTCAGGTGCCGATGCACGTCCCGCTCTCCCGGCCCTGGTTCGATGAGGAGGAGCCCCGCGCGGCGGCGGAGGTGGTGCGATCAGGCTGGCTCATCTCCGGCCCCGTGGTGGAGGAATTCGAACGCCGCTTTGGCAGCCGCCTGGGCGGGGTTGAGGCGGTGGCGGTGAACAGCGGCTCCAGTGCCCTGTTGGTGGCGCTGGCCGCCCTGGGGGTCGGGCCTGGCGACGAAGTCCTCGTGCCGGACATGACCTTCGTTTCCACGGCCACCGCGGCCATGTTTCTGGGCGCCAGGCCGGTGTTCGTTGACATCAACCTGCAGAACTACTGTCTCGACCCGAAGGACGCCGAGCGGAAGATCACGCCGCGGACGAAGGTCATCATCCCGGTGCACTATGCCGGCCACGCTGCCGACATGGACGAAATCATCGAGCTGGCCAGGCGAAACGGTCTGCGGGTCCTGGAGGACGCGGCAGAGTCCCACCTCGCCCTGTACCGGGGGGGCGCCTACACCGGGACCATCGGTGACGTGGGCATCTTCAGCTTCACCCCCTCCAAGCCAATGACCACCGGAGAAGGGGGCATGATCGTGACCCCGGACCCCGACCTGGCGGCACGCTGCCGCCTCCTGCGAAACTTTGGGGACACCGAGAAGTTTCGATGGGAGATGCTGGGCTTCAACTTCCGGATGCCGGAGGTGATGGGGGCCATCGGTCTGGCGCAACTCGACAAGCTGGACCGCGCGGTGACCCTGCGGCGCGCGGTGGCCGCCCGCTACACGGAGGCCCTCCGGGATGAGGAGGCGGTCATCCTGCCGACGCTCCGCACGCCGGATGACGGGAACTACCAGCTCTACACGATCCGTCTGCGGCTGGAGCGGTTGGCGCTGGACCGGGATGCTGTGATCCGAGCGCTCGAGGCGCGGGGGGTCGGTGCCCGGTTGTACTACCCGCCGCTTCACCTCCAGGGGGTGTTCGCGCGGGACGGGGACCGGCCGAGGGACGACGAGTTTCCGAACGCGATGACGTTCGACCGGACGGCGCTGTCGCTCCCCATCTTTCCGATGCTGAGCGCGGCGGAGCAGGAGTACGTCATCGCGGTCCTGCGGGACATCCTGCGGGCACACAGGCGGCAGCCATGAGCCGAGAGGGCGCAATGATCGAGGGCAAGCGCATTCTCATCACGGGCGGCGCGGGATTCATTGGCACGGGGCTGGCCGAACGGCTGGTCGAGAGGAACACGGTCGTCCTGTACGACTGTCAGCACGAGGGCATGCCGCTCACCTACAGCCCGATCGTCGGCCACCCCAACCTGCTCACCATTCGTGGCGACGTCCGGGACTATGAGGCTCTGGCGCGCGAGGTGGAGAAGGCCCACATCGTCGTCCACCTCGCCGCTATCGTGGGGGTCAGCGACGTCCTGCGGCGTGGTCGCGAAACCATCGAGGTCATCGTCCTCGGGACGTCCAACGTTCTGCGGGCCGCCGAGCGTAACCAAGTCCTGGAGCGCATGGTGTATCTTTCAACGAGCGAGGTCTTCGGCCCGAGCTCGTTTCGCGCCGACGAGAATTCACACCCGACAGTTGGCCCCGTCACCGAGGCCCGCTGGACATACTCCATCGCGAAGCTCGCCGGTGAACACCTGGTGCACTCGTACAAGATGGAGGCTGGGTTGCCCACGGTGATCATCCGGCCGTTCAATGTCTTCGGACCGAAGCGGCTGGGGGATCATGTCATAGTTCGATTCATCATCAATGCGCTGCTGAACAAAGATCTCGAGGTGCACGGTGACGGGTCGCAGATCCGATCGTGGTGTTATATTGAAGACTTCTTGGACGGCATGCTGGCCGCGCTGACCCGGAAGGAGGCCATCGGCGAGGACTTTAACCTCGGCTGTGCGGAGAACACGCTCACCATCTACGACCTGGCTCGGCGGGTCATCCGGCTGTGCAAATCGTCCTCTCAGATCCGGTTCGCTGAGGTTTCCTTCACGGATATCGATGTTCGTGTTCCTCGGCTTGACAAGGCAAGGCGCCTGCTGGGATACCAGCCCCGCCACGACCTGGAAGAGGCATTGGCCCACACCATCACCTGGTATCGGGATCACCTCGATGCACTGGCCCTTCGTTTTGCCAAATAGTGTGCTCCTTCTTCTCATGGCGTTTGTCGCGGCCGCCTTGCTGGCGGCAGGGTTGACCCGGGTACACCTGTGGTGTGGCCGCCGGCTGGGTCATTCGGCTTCGCGCGACTCCTTCCACCCCATTCCCGTGCCCCTCTCGGGAGGCGTCGGGATCTGGGTAGCCATCCTTGTGGCAACCGTCCTCGTGGGGGGCGGTGGCGCTGTTCACTGGTTAATCCTTGGCCCCAGCCTGGCCATGTTTGCGGTGGGCCTGTGGGACGATCTCAGGCCGCTGACACCCCAGGGCAAGCTTCTGCTCCAAATCTTCGTGAGCACCGGCGGTGTAGCCCTGGGCCTGCAGTTCCAGACGGCCGGCCTCGAAGTCGTCGGCGTTCCCGTGTCCATCCTCTGGTTGGTGGGCATGGCCAACGCGTTCAACCTGATTGACAACATGGACGGCCTGGCGGCGGGAGTGGCCGCCCTGTCGGGCGTTTTCCTCAGCTTCCACGCTCTCGGGCAGGGGTCTCCTGGCGTCGCCATTGCCGCCGCGGCGTTCGCAGGGGCCCACGCCGGGTTCCTCCCCTTCAACTTCAAGCCGGCTCGAATCTTCATGGGAGACTGCGGCTCGATGGCGGCTGGGTTTTTCCTGAGCGCCGCCAGCATGGCGGGAACCTGGCGGGGCGTGTCGAACCTGCTGTTCGTGGTCGTCATCCCGCTGCTGATCTTGGCAGTTCCGATTTTCAACATGGTGTTCATCATCATCACCCGGAAGCTGAGCGGCGTGCCGGTCTTTCACGGGAAGGCAGATCATATCAGCTACCGCCTCGTGGCCCATGGCCTTTCCGAGCGAAAATCTGTTGCCCTCATCTACGCCCTCTCGGCGGGGTGTGGCATGCTGGCCTTGGGGTTCAGCCGCCTCGGCAGCCTGGCCCTGATTGCCCTCATCAGCATCGTCACTCTCGCGCTTTTGTACTTCGGCGTTTTCCTCTACGAGGCGAGCGTCCGCAATTTTTACAGCGACTTCCGCGTGGAGTGGCGGGACTCGGTGGATCTGACGACACTGCCCTTTGCGCAGTACTGGTGGCGGCTGTTTCAGGTATTGGGTGATGTCATTCTCATCTCGGGGGGCTACTTCCTCGCATACCTGATGCGGTTTGAAGGGAGCCTGCCGGCAGCGCAGGAGCGGAATTTCATCCTTACGCTGCCCTACCTTATCCTCGGCAAGACGATGGTCTTTAATCTATTCAGGCTGTACGGCAGTCACTGGCGGTATGTGGGGGTCAACGACCTCCTGAAGATCCTTCAGGCAGCGGGGCTGAGCGCGCTGGCCTTGGCGGCGGGCGTGGCGTTGATCCGGCCGGAATCCTTCTCGCGCTCTGTCATTGTCATTGACGCCATTGTCACCGTGTTGCTGATCGGCGGGTCGCGGGTCCTGCTACGCCTCTTCAGGGAATTTATTCTGGAGAGCCGATCGGGGGTCAGCCTCGTTCGGACGGTAATCGTGGGAGCGGGCGACAGCGGCGAGCTGATGTTGCGGGAGGCGCGACACAACGGGAAACTCGGGCTGGACGTCGTGGGCTTTCTGGATGACGACCCCAGCAAGGCGGAGGGAACTATCCACGGCGTCCGGGTGCTGGGAGCAACCAGCGCCCTCCCACAAATCTGCCGCGACAGGCGGGTGGAGCTCGCCATCGTCGCGATGCCCTCTGCACCGCACACAAGGGTCAAGGAGATTGCTGGGCTTTGTCGAGAGGCTGGGATTCCGTGCAAGATCCTGTCGATTGAACTGCTTGATTGTGACACGCAAGGCGAAATCCCAGCTTCCAACAAGAATGGGCCTGTGCTATGGTAGGTCCTGACTCCGGAAGTTAAGGGAGAGGTTGAACGCTGTGGGCACGGTGGCTGTGCGCCGCTGGACGCGGCAGCAGTACGAGAAGATGGTCGAGGGGGGGATCTTTCCACCCGGTGAGCGGGCGGAACTGATTGACGGGGAGATTCTGGCGATGACCCCGCAGGGAAGTGCCCACGCTACCGCTGTCCGGCTGACCGAAGAGGCCTTGCGAAGTGCCTTTGGCCCCGGCTGTGACGTGCGCGTCCAGATGCCTCTGGCCCTCGACCCTTCCTCGGAGCCCGAACCGGATGTCACGGTGGTCCCCGGGTCCCCTCGAGACTACCGAGACGCGCATCCGGCCTCCGCCCTTTTGGTGGTGGAGGTTTCCGACACGACGCTTTCGTATGATCGCGCGCAAAAGGGAAGCCTTTATGCCCGGGCAGGTCTGAGGGAGTTCTGGGTGGTGAACCTCCTAGACCGGCGTCTGGAGGTGCACCGCGATCCCATCCGCCAGGCCGACGGCCACTATGGGTGGGGCTATCGAACCGTGGAACATTACGCCAGCGGGGATTCTCTCTTCCCCCTTGCCGCACCGCAATCCCGCGTAGCCGTCGCCGATCTGCTGCCCTAATCCCGCCGGTTTCTTGTCTGCCTCCCCACAGCGAGACTCCCTTTACGCCTACCGCCTTACGCCTCACGGGATTAGAATGGGATTCGGCATTCCACCTTCCGCATCGAGGAAAGCATGCGCATTCTGATCACGGGTGGAGCGGGATTCATCGGGTCACACGTGGTGGACGCCTCTCTGGCGGCCGGACACGAGGTCGGGGTGGTGGATGATCTGTCCACCGGAACCCGAGAGAACCTGGACCCCCGTGCATCCTTCTGGCAGGTGGACATTCGCAGCACGGATCTCGACGCGATCCTGACAAACTTCCGACCCGACGTCATCAACCATCACGCCGCGCAGATGAGCGTCACCGCCTCCGCGCGGGATCCGAGGCGGGATGCCGACATCAATATCCTGGGAACGCTGAACCTGTTGGAAGCGTCCGTCCGGCATGGCGTCCGGCGAGTGGTCTTTGCCTCGACGGGTGGCGCGATCTATGGGGACCAGGATTCCGTTCCGACGGCGGAGACGGTCTTTCCCAAACCGGTGAGTCCCTACGGGGTGGCGAAACTGGCGGTGGAGCGGTACCTGTACGCCTACCAGGCGATGCACGGCCTCCGGGCAATCGCCCTCCGATACAGCAATGTCTACGGCCCACGCCAGAATCCCCACGGGGAAGCGGGCGTCGTGGCCATCTTTTCCCGGGGGATCCTGGAGGGGCGAGAGCTGACGGTCAACGGGGACGGGGCCCAGACCCGCGACTACGTCTCCGTCGAGGATGTCGTGCGCGCCAACATGCTGGCGCTGGAGTGCCGAGAGCCGAGTGCCGAGAGCCGAGTTGATCCGCAGGCCACGCATGTTGACAGCCAGAGCCGCGATCCGCGAATCATGAGCCATGAGCCATCAGCCATAAGAAATGAGCGGCAGGCCGGAGGCCCACCGCTCGTTCTGAACATCGGGACCGGGAGAGAGACCTCCGTGAATGACCTCGTCCGACTCTTCCGCGAAGTTGCCGGGAAAGATGTCTCCTGCCGGCATGGATCTGCACGCCCAGGCGAACAGCGACGGAGCGTCCTGGATTGTGCCCTGGCCAAGCGGTTCCTCGGCTGGGAAGCGACGACGGACCTCCGGACGGGCCTGGCCCGGACCTTCCAATGGTTTCGATCTCGCTACCGCGGGCCCTGAGCCGTGAGGCGTGAAACGTGAGGCGTAAGGCGAGAGGCGTGAGGGGAGAGAACACGGAGCAGCCGCACAAGAAGCAAGAAAGAAATGTTTGACAAGATGACGGCTCTTGTGCTAGAAAGCCCTGCTTTCTCGTGGAACGCGAGGGCCGCGCACTCCTTTTAATTTCCCCTCCCCTGCCTGGTTAGGTCAGCCCGGCAGGATAGCGGCCCGCCTGACGATCCAACCCGAGAAACTTCATCGCATGAAAACATCCTATGACGTCCTCGTTATAGGCGCGGGACCGGCCGGGTCCACGGCCGCAGAGTGCCTGGCAGCCGAAGGGATCGAGGTCGCGGTCCTGGAGGAGCATGCCGTCATCGGTGAGCCGGTGGACTGCACCGGTGTTGTCGGGACCGAGGCCTTCGAGAGCTTCGACCTGCCCCGGAGTATCATCGTCGGGACCGTGGGCGCGGTAACGATCCACTCGCCCGCCGGGATTCCCGCCACGTATCAGGCGACCGAGCCGCTGGCCTACATCGTGGACCGTGCTGAACTGGATCGGTCCCTGGCGACACGGGCCCAGGACGCCGGCGCCACATTCCTGCTCAGCACCCAGGCCGTGGATGTGACCCGCGACGCCCGGGGAGTGGAGGTGACCTGTCGCTGTGCCGGGGGTGAACCGCAAAGGCTGTCTGCCAAAATGCTGATCCTGGCGGGCGGCCCTCGCTTTCCCTTCCACGGCCGGTTGGGGCTGGGGACCTCCTCCGTGCTGTGGCGAAGCGCCCATGCAGAACTTCCCGGCAACAGCTTGCCCCACGCGCAAGTCTATCTGGGCCGGGACGTTGCTCCCGGGGCCTTCGGGTGGGCGGTTCCTGTCACGCGCTCCGGGATCCCCCACATTCGCGTCGGCGTGAACAGCCACAGCGACGCCCCCCGGTACCTGCGAAAGCTGTGTGAAGAGAAGTTCCCCCACCTGATCCCCGATGAGGGGCAGATTCCGTTTCGATCCTGGGTCGTTCCGGTCTTGCCGCTCTCCCGGACGTACGCGGACCGGGCCCTGGCCGTGGGCGACGCCGCCGGCCAGGTGAAGCCCACGTCGGGCGGAGGGATCTACTACGGAATGCTCAGCGCGCGAGAGGCCGCCGACGCGGTGGCCGAAGCTTTCAAGCGCGGAACGTTCACCCGGGAGGGTCTCTCGACCTACGAGAAGCGGTGGCGGGCACGACTGGGCCTCGACCTCAAGATCGGCACGCTCTTCCGCCGTCTCTTCTCCCGGATGACGGACCGGGACGTGGATGATCTCTTCCGCACGCTGCACACGGACGGTCTCCTGGCCCGGATGACAGAGAAGGTCAGCTTCGACTGGCACCGGGACCTGATCCTCTTCCTCCTGAAGCATCCCAAGCTGGCCCGGATCTTCATGCGCCGCTGCCTGGACTGGCGGGCCGAGCCCGCCTTCTCGGACCTGTCTGCCCTGTAACGCGGGACTTCCGCAAGAACCCCACCACGGGTCAAACACTCCACCGTCTGCAGATTCAGGCTGCCCTCCTCGTGCGACTTCCGCTTGCGCATACGGTGATCTACCATCCCCTCCAGATTCTGCTCCCGAAGGCTCCGCTCCACCTGCTGACCGGCTGTGCAAGTGCGCGGGGACACGCGGAAAAAAGCCTTGACCGGTACACCAATCTGCGGTAGGCAGGACCGGGAGACGCGTTCGCAGAAGCAGCATCCGGACAGGCGGTATCGGGACCGGTTCGACACGAATCCCCGACAGCCTCCGAAGAGCTCCTCAATTTTATGCGATCCTTGACAGGCTCTTTCCGGGGGGTGGGCCCCTGGCTCTCAACGGCCAGTCCCGCCCTGCTGGCGCCCGGGTTCCAGGAAGCGCGACGCTCCCGAGTGGGGAACCGAATTTCTTCTCCACCTCGGGGGATCAGCGCCTTGGCGAGTGGCCGCGCGAGGTGGGTATGCGATTGACGGGTCAGGTCGCGCTGGTGACTGGAGGGGGGCGGGGGATCGGTCGTAGCACCGCCCTGGCCTTTGCGCGGGAGGGGGCGGACGTCGCGATGGCCGCTCGGACCGGGACCGAGGTGACGGCAGTTTCCAAAGAAATCGAAGGGCTCGGCCGTTCCGCGTTGGCCTGCCAGTGTGACGTGACCGACCGGGACCAGGTTGCGGGGCTGGTCCGGGAGGTCGAGAAGAATCTCGGCCCCATCACGATCCTGGTGAACAACGCGGGCATCGCCGCCAGCGCCAAGACCACGGAGATGGATGATGATCTCTGGGAACGAATCCTGCGGGTCAACCTGACCGGGACCTACCTGTGTACCAAGGCGGTCCTGCCCGGGATGTTGACCCGGGGTCACGGGCGGATCATCAACATCGCCTCCATAGGCGCGAAAGTCGGGCTGCTGTACTCCGCGGCCTACTGTGCCAGCAAACATGGGGTCCTGGGCCTCACGCGCTCTCTCGCCCTGGAGGTGGCCGGACGGGGCATCACCGTGAATGCCATCTGCCCTGGGTTCGTCGAGACGACCATGACCGAGGAGAGCATCCGTCGCATCGTCACGAAGACCGGCCGGACCCCGGACGCCGCCCGCCAAACGCTCGAGGCGCTCAGCCCCCAGCACCGGCTCATCCAGCCGGAAGAAGTGGCATTCGTCGCAGTCATGCTGGCCAGCCCGGAAGCCAGCGGAATTCACGGGCAGGCGATCAATGTGGATGGAGGGGCGGTGATGTTCTGAAACTGGAAACCGGAAACTGGAAGTTGGAAACTGGAAGTTGGGAAGAGGGAGGCCGGGAGGGTGACGACTCGAACGGGGGAAGGGTTACGGGAGCTTGGCGCGCCCCGCAGCGGTCCGATTACCGATTTTACCGATCTCGAGTGCTGGCAGCTTGCGAGAAAACTACGACACGAGGTCTATCGAATTACACGAACGTTCCCGAAGTCTGAAGAATTCAACCTCGTCAAGCAGCTCCGCGCGGCCTCCGTATCGGCCACCTCAAATATCGCCGAAGGATTTGGACGGTATCATTTCTCCTGAGATGTTCGAGGAGTTGCTGGCACTTCAAGGTCAAGCCGCGAGATCTCTCAACGGGTACATCCGATCAACGCGTCGGTGGATGGCCAATCAAGAAGGCTCATGAAGTGATCCGGGTAGCCCGTTCTCAGTTTCCATTTTCCGACTTCCAGTTTCCGGAGGATTAGGATGCTTGTTGAGCGCATCATCATCACCCCACCGGACATGGCGAAGCCGAGGGGATACAGCTATGGGGTCAAGGTCCTCGGGGGCGCCACGCTCTACATCGCCGGGCAGGTGGCCTTTGACGCCGCCGGAAAAGTGGTCGGGGCGGGGGACATCGTCACACAGTTCGAACAGGCGCTGGCGAATTTCCGCCGCGTCATCGAAGTGGGCGGGGCGACGCCGCAGGACGTCGTGAAGCTGAACATCTTCACCTCGGACAAGGCGGCGTACCAGGCCAACCTGAAGGCTATCGGGCGGGCGTATCGTGCGGTGTTCGGCCACCATTATCCGGCCATGACTCTCGTCGAGGTGAACAGCCTGTACGACGGGGGAATCCTCGTCGAAATCGAGGGGGTTGCCGTCACGGACGTGTCACAGGAACCGTAAGGCGTAAGGCGGGAGGCGTAAGGGGAGGGGAGGAGAGGAGATGGAGAAGCCGCATAAGAAACTCGACGTTTGGAAGCTGTCGATGGATCTCGCGTGCCGGATTTACAGAGCGACGGAGGCCTTTCCGAGGGGTGAGCAGTATTCCTTAACCGATCAGGTGCGAAGAGCGGCTGTGAGCATTCCAAGCAACATCGCGGAAGGGGCGGCACGCCAGACGAAGCGAGAATTTGCGAACTATCTGCACATAGCACAGGGGTCCCTCAGTGAGCTGGATACGCTGCTTGAGCTAGCAACACATCTCGAATACCTCAGACCTGATCGTTGGAATGCTTTGGACGAGCAGATGGTGCGCATAGACAAGATGCTGACCGGATTGATTCGGCGGCAAAAGACCAACGGACGTAAGGAGTAAGGCACGAGTCAGGACCGGTGAAGAGTAGGGCGTCTTCCCCTTCCGACTTCCGCCTTACGACTCACGGCATTTGTCCGCATTCGGCATTCCGCATTTGAAATGAGGGGCGAGGTGGGGCCCTTCGAGATTCACGTGTTTGTGTGCACCAGCGGAGGCACGTGCCCGCACCAGGGATCGGTGGCGGTACACGCCTACCTGAAAGAGGCCGTCGCCCGGGCGGGACTGAAGGGGAAGGTGCGGGTGAACAACTCCGGCTGCCTGGATCAATGCGGGCACGGGCCCACCCTGGTCATTTACCCCGAGAACGTCTGGTACTCGCACGTGACCCGGGAGGAGGCGGAGGTCATCTTCACCGAGCACATCCTGGGCGGGAGGCCGGTGGAACACCTGATGTTCCGGGCGCCCAAGCCGGGCGGGCACAAGCTGGCCCGGAACAGGGAGGGGAAACCCATCGAACGCTGCACCCTGTGTCGCGGCGGGCAGGCGATCACCCATGCCTTCGCGGGGAACGACCCCGCGTGAGGTTCGAGTGGACCCCGGCACGGGGGCGGTGCGGACAACGGCGCGCGTGAATGCGCGGACCTGGAGCGCCACAAGGGTCAAAATGATAGACCCGTATCCGCTTCAGAACGGCGAGACCAATTCGATGCACGTCTTCTACGAGCACGTGGCCCAGGGGCGGCTGACGACCACCCGGTGCAAGGGGTGCAATACCTTGTCCTGGCCCCCGCGGCGGTTCTGTGGCGAATGCTGTTCGGATCAATTCGATTGGGTGGACCTGCCCAACCACGGACGCATACATGGGTACAGCATCCAGGAGGCCGGGGTTCCCGCCGGGTTCCGGAAGCCCTTGATCTTCGCGGTGGTGGAGGTGGCCGGCCTGCGGATGTTCACGACCCTGGTCGAGGCGGATCCTCAGGCGGTAGGGGTGGGAAAGCCGGTGCGCTTCACGCCGATGGCCGTGACGGATGGTCCGGGTGGCGCGAAGCGATTCTTGCCCGCTTTCACGCTGGCATGAGGCTGAAGACCGATGACCCAACTGCTGGAAGGCGTGACCGTCCTGGATCTGACCCGCATGCTGGCCGGGCCGTACGGATCCATGCTCCTGGCGGACCTCGGCGCCGAGGTGATCAAGGTGGAGGACCCGGCCGGGGGGGATCCCGTCCGCGCCATGGGGCCACCCTTCCTCAACGGGGAAAGCGCGTACTTCATCAGCATCAACCGGAACAAGAAGAGCCTGACGCTGGACCTGACCCAGCCCCGTGGGCGGGAGGTGTTCCTCCGGCTGGTCCAGACGGCGGACGTGGTTCTGGACAACTTCCGACCGGGCATCCCGGAGAAGCTGGGCGTGGACTATCCAATGCTGCGCCGGGCCAATCCCAGGATCATCGCCTGTTCCATCTCGGCGTTCGGCCAGGATGGCCCGTACCGGTCGCTGCCGGCCTTCGATCTGATCCTCCAGGCCATGGGCGGCGCCATGAGCATCACCGGCGAACCCGACCGGGATCCGGTTCGCCTGGGCATCCCGATGGGGGACCTGGCCGGAGGGCTGTTCGGCGCCTTCGCCGTGGCGGGCGCCCTGTTCCAGCGCGAGCGGACGGGCGAGGGCCGGTACATTGACCTGAGCCTGCTGGACTGCCAGGTATCGCTGCTCACCTACGTGGCGCAGTACTTCCTGGTCAGCGGCGAGATCCCGGGACCGGTGGGTTCGGCCCATGCCTCTGCGGTTCCCTACCAGGCGTTCCGGACGAAGGACATGCACATCGTGATCGCCGTCTTCACGGAGAAGTTCTGGAGCAAGCTCTGCACCGTCATCGACCGGCCCGACCTGGTAGAGGACCCCCGCTTCGCGGTCAATGCCCGGCGCCACGCGCACCGGCACGAACTCGTCCCGATCCTGGAAGAGATTTTCGCCAGCCGCACTGGTGAAGAGTGGCTCGAGGCCCTGCGAGTGGAAGGGATCCCGTCGGGGCCGATCAATAGCGTGGATCGGGTGTTGTCGGACCCCCAGGTCCTGCACCGGGGCATGGTGACCGAGATGGAGCATCCGGTCTGCGGCCGGCTCAGGGTAGTCGGGAACCCAGTGAAGACGATCCCCGACGGTCCGCGGGTGTTCCGGTCGCCGCCGGCGCTGGGCCAGCATACCGAGGAGGTCTTGCAGCGGGTCGGGTATTCCGCCGAGGAAATCGCACGACTCCGGCGGGAGCGGATCATTTGACCGGGAGGAAAACGAAGGCGCCTCGTGAACAGACCACGCCTTGAGACCCTGGAGCGGGAGGAGTTGGAGCACCTCCAGGTGCAGGGACTGCGGCGGACGCTGGCCCGGATCGCGATCGAGAACCCGGGCTACCACGCACACCTCGGCCACATCCGGCCCCATGCCGTCGAGCGTGTGGCCGACATCCAGCAACTCCCGTTCCTGACGAAGGACATGTTGCGGGACGGCTACCCGTTCGGGTTCGCCTGCGGGTCCCCCCGGGACTTCCTGCGCATGCACATGAGTTCCGGCACGACCGGCAACCCCATCATCACCCCGTATACCCGAGCGGACGTGGACCAGTGGCGGGAGGTGATGGCGCGTTGCTACGTCGTGGCGGGCGTCAGCCGGGAGGACGTGATCCAGATCACGCCATCCTTCGGCCTGTTCACCGGCGGCTTCGGCTTCCACTATGGGGCCGAGGCCCTGGGGGCCATGGTGATCCCCATCGGAGCGGGGCGCACGCTCATGCAGCTCCAGCTCATGCGGGACCTGGGGACGACGGTCCTCACCGGGATCGCCACCTACCCGTTGCGGATCATGGAGGTGGCGGCGGAGGAGGGATTCGACCTGAAGTCCACGAAGCTCCGGGTGGGCATCTTTGGGTCGGAGATGTGGAGCGACCAGCTCCGCAAGCGGATCGAGGACGGGCTGGGCGTCCGGAGCTTCGACATCATCGGGATGACCGAGACGGGCGGTCCGGGCCTGGGCATCGACTGCGAGGTCCAGCAGGGCATCCACGTGTGGGAGGACCACTATCTGGTGGAGGTCATTCACCCGGAGACGGGACGCCCTGTCCCCGACGGCCAGGCAGGGGAGCTGGTCGTGACCACGCTGACGCGCGAGGGGCTGCCCCTGATCCGCTACCGCACCCGCGACCTCACCCGTGTCGTCTCCCGGGACCGGTGCGTCTGCGGACGGACGCACCTTCGCCTGGGGCGATTCACGGGACGCAGCGACGACATGATCGTCTATCGCGGCATCAACTTCTATCCCCAGCAGATCGAACGGCTCCTCCTCCAGCACGACGGCCTGGGCCACGAATACCAGATCCGGTTGGAGAGCGATGCAGGTGTCGGCGAGCGGCTGGTCCTCTTGGTGGAGGCGCGGCCGACCTTCGATGGCCAGGCCGAGGGACGGCTGCGCAGAGAACTGTACGACTTCCTGGGCCTCCGCCCCGAGCTCCGATTCGTGAAGGAAGGCGAGATCCAGCGGCCGGCCGGCAAGGCGGTCCGGGTGGTGGACAACCGGAACGACTAGCGCCTCGCGGCGCTAACGAAAAGCGTTCGGGGCACCCACGCCACGGCGGTGGGCCACACCGCGGTGCCGTGGGTCCTGGCTGTTCGGGCGTTCGAGATCCACCGAACCGCCGAACGCCCGAACTACCGAACGCTGTTGAGGAGATGTGTGATGCCCGAGACGAAGGTGGTGCTCACGGAGAAGGACCTGCCGACGCACTGGTACAACATCCAGGCGGATCTCCCGTCCCCCCTGCCTCCGGTCATCCACCCGGGAACCCGGCAGCCCATCGGGCCCGCCGACCTGGCCCCGCTGTTCCCGATGGAACTCATCAAGCAGGAGATGACCCAGGAGCGCTGGGTGGAGATCCCGGAGCCGGTCCGGGACATGTATCGCCTCTGGCGCCCCTCCCCGCTGTATCGGGCCCACCGGCTGGAGCGGGCGCTCCGGACCCCCGCGAGAATCTATTACAAGTGGGAGGGGGTGAGTCCCGCCGGGAGCCACAAGCCCAACACGGCCGTGGCCCAGGCCTATTACAACAAGCAGGAGGGGGTGAGGCGCATCACCACCGAGACCGGCGCCGGCCAGTGGGGCAGCGCCCTGGCCTTTGCCTGCAACGCCTTCGGCCTGGAGTCGAAGGTGTACATGGTGAAGGTGAGCTACGACCAGAAGCCTTACCGGCGGATCATGATGGAAACCTGGGGCGGGACGGTGGTGCCCAGCCCCAGCAGAGAGACCCGGGCGGGCCGGGCCATCCTGGCCAAGGACCCCGATTCCCCCGGCAGCCTGGGCATCGCCATCAGCGAGGCGGTGGAGGAGGCTGCCACCCGGGAGGACACGAAGTACTCCCTGGGCAGCGTCTTGAACCACGTGCTGATGCACCAGACGGTCATCGGCCTGGAGGCCAAGAAGCAGTTCGAGATCCTGGGCGAGTACCCGGACATCCTGGTGGGATGTGTCGGCGGGGGCAGCTCCTTCGCCGGGTTCACGTTTCCCTTCATCCAGGACAAGCTGTCGGGCAAGGCGAAGGGGCTGCGCATTGTCGCCGTGGAGCCCATGGCCTGCCCGACCCTGACGAAGGGGAAGTACCTGTACGATTTCGGCGATACGGCTGGCACGACCCCCCTGATCAAGATGTACACCCTGGGCCATTCCTTCATCCCGGCGCCGATTCACGCCGGGGGGCTTCGCTACCACGGGATGGGCCCGCTGGTGTGCGCCCTGTACGATCAGAAGGTCATCGAGGCCGTGGCGCTGCACCAGAATCCCGTCTTCGAGGCGGCCGTGCAGTTCGCGAGGAGCGAGGGGATCGTCCCGGCGCCGGAGCCGTCCCACGGCATCCGGGTCGTGATCGACGAGGCGATCCGCTGCCGCGAGCGGGGAGAACGGAAAATTATCGCCTTCGTCCTCTGCGGGCACGGGCACTTCGACCTGAGCTCCTATCAGCGATACCTGGCGGGACAGCTGGAGGATTTCGAACTCCCGCAGTCGGCCATTGACGAGGCGCTCAGCCTGGTGCCTAAAACACCGTAAGGCGGGAGGCGGGAGGCGTGAAAGGTGAGGGGTGAGGGGCGAGGCAGATTATCCCCTGACGCCTTCCGCCTGACGCCTCACGGGGTCAATCGAAGAAGCATGAGGCACGATAGTGAAACGGCGAATCCGACGGGTGCTGGAGGGACGGGTGGCGCTGGTGACCGGGGCCTCTAGCGGCATCGGCTGGGCGATGGCCCTGGGGTTCGCCGATGCGGGTGCCGACGTGGTCCTCGTGGCACGCCGGGCCCACCGGCTGGCCCGCCTGGCCCAGGCCATCCAGGCCAAGGGGCGACGGGCCCTCCTGGTCATCGCCGACGTGGCCGTCGAGCGGGCGGTGAAGCGGGTCGTTGACGAGGCCACGCAGGCCTTCCCGCGGGTGGATATCCTGGTCAACAACGCCGCCATGATCCTGCCGGAGCAACGGACGCACGAGACGTCGCTGGTGGATTGGGATCGCCTGCTGGCAGTCAACCTGCGCGGGCCATTCCTGCTGAGCCGCTTGCTCGTTCCCACCATGCTCCAGGCCGGCTACGGGCGGATCATCAATGTCACCAGCGGCTACAAGGCCGAGCCCGGGTTCGGCGCCTACAGCGTCTCGAAGGCCGCGCTGTATGCCCTCACCCGAGTCATGGCGCAGGAACTCCGGGGAACGGGCATCCTCGTGAACGCCCTGGATCCGGGGTGGGTCCGATCGGAGATGTCCCCCGAGGGCGGGAAGGCTCCCGACACGGTGGTGCCACTGGCGATCCGGCTTGCCAGCCTGCCGGCCCGGGGACCCTCGGGGAAGGAGTTCGTGGTGCGATGACGGGGGACCGGAATAGGCAACCGCAAATGAACGCAAATGAACGCAAATTGGTAACGCCTCGATACAGAACATTCAGATCCCTCGGCAACGTGGGATCGTCACCGGGGACTGAAGACGACAAGGCGTTGACGTCCGACGGACGAGGAGAAGGAAATGGCTGAGGCAGAGAACACCCTGGCGGTTTTCATCGATTTCGAGAACCTGGCCCTGGGCTTCAAGCACAGCAAGGAGGACTTCGACTTCCACCGGGTCCTGGAGCGACTGGTGGAGAAGGGCAAGGTGATCGTCAAGGTTGCCTATGCCGACTGGAGCCGCTACGCGAAGTACAAACAGCAGCTCCACGAGGCCGCCATCGAGCTGATCGAGATCCCCAAGCGGTCCATGACCGGCAAGAACTCCGCGGACATCCACCTCTCCGTGGACGCCATGGACCTGTGTTACTCCAAGGCCCACATCGACACGTTCGTGATCGTCTCCGGGGACAGCGACTTCTCTCCCCTGGTCTCCAAGCTGAAGGCCAACGGCAAGCGCGTCATCGGACTGGGGATGAAGGACTCGACTTCCACCCTGCTCAGCGACAACTGCGACGAGTTCATCTTCTACGAGACCCTGGGGAAGCAGGAGCGGATCACTGCGCCGGGCGTGCGGGACATCCCCAAGGAGAAACGGGAGGTCTTCGAGCTACTCTTCGACACCATCGCCGGGCTCATCCGGGAGAACAAGGAGATCCTCTGGTCCTCCATGGTGAAGGACACCATGAAGCGCAAGCGACCCGCCTTCTCCGAGCGCGCCTACGGCTACCGCACCTTCAGTGACCTCCTGGAGGACGCCCAGAAGCAGGGCTTCATTGACCTGCGGACCGATCCGACCAGCGGGACCTATGTTGTGGTGGGGTTCACGAAGGGAACCCGCGGGTAGCTCATGGCGCAATCATAAAGGGGGAGGCGGAAGGGGGAAGGCGTGAGGGGATGCGAACCGAGAGCTGTGAGGATCTTCCCCTTACGCCTTACGCCTATCGCCTCCCGATGTCGTCATCGGCCATCAGCCACGATCATCGCTCAGGGGGCCTGGCGGTCAGGCGGTTCGACTCTTCGGCGTGCTCGCGGAGAGTGGCCAGCAGTTCCTGGACCTTGTCCTCCAGCTGATGGATCAGCGCGCGGTTTCGAGTGGCCAGCCGCCGGCGCTGCAGGGCGCGGGAGACCGCAGACAGCATGACCTCGTTCTTGAATCCCTTCACGATGAAATCAAAGGCACCCAGGCGGAGGGCGGCGATGGCGTTGTCGGAGGTGGGGTTGGCCGTGACGATGATCACCGGGGAATCGGGAATCAGTTCCCCCAGCTTGGACAGGACCTCCAGGCCGGACATGCTGGGCATCATGATGTCCAGCAGGACGACATCCACGGTCTGCTGCCGGGTGGTCTCCAGCGCCTGGACCCCCCCCTCGGCCTCGAGGGCGACGTAGCCCGCCTCCCGGAGGACGTCGGCGTACAGTTGTCGGGGCAGCGGTTGATCGTCCACTACCAGGATCACCCCGGCGCCGGGCACGGGTGGCGCAGGCACCGGGCGCTGCTTGGGTCGATGGGCGTGTCGGGCCAGCTCCAGCTCATACAGGTAGGCCAGGGCCCGCTCCAGGTCGCGGTTCAGGTGGCGCACCTTCAGGAGGGCCTCGACGCGGGCGAGCAGTTCCGCCCGCTGGAACGGTTTGGTGAGGAAGTCGTCGCCGCCCGCGGCCAGGGCCCGCTCCTTGTCGCCGATCTGGCTCAGGGCCGTCACGAACAGGACGGGGATCCCGCCGGTCTTCGGATCCGTCTTGAGGCGGGCGCACACCTCGAAGCCCGAGAGGCCGGGCATCATGAGGTCCAGGATGATGAGGTCCGGCTTCTTGTCCTGCGCCGCGGCCCAGCCCTCCGCGCCGTCCTCGGCCAGGTAGACTTCGTACCCCGCGGGGAGGAGCATCGCCTCGACCAGTTCCCGGTTCTGTGACTCGTCGTCCACCACGAGGATCCGCGCGGGGGCCCCGGCGTCTGGTGTGGTCATATTCGTCTCCTCCCCGTTGGTATGCGCCTCGTCCGCCGGGGTCGGGCTGTCCGCCGCAACCCCCCATGCTTCTAACACAGACCCCGGACGGAGTAAAGCCCGTCCTGTCCCCTGGGCGGCAAAAGTCATTGACAGGCCTGGGCGCCTTTGTTAAGTAAGGGCCTCCCACGTCGAGAGCGTGTGAGGCCCGACTCGGGATCCCGCCTGACCCGGGGTGCCAACCGGCGGGGGGGCGAGGGGGGCATGGCGGCTGGTTACACGGCCGGCGAGTTGATGGTGGCCTGCGCCGCCCGGGAGATCCGGGACGGCGAGGTGGTCTTCGTCGGGATGCGGCTCCCCCTCCTGGCCTTCGCCCTGGCCAAGCGCACCCACGCGCCCGGAGCGGTCGGGCTCTTCGAGAACGGCATCGTCCGGGATCAGCCGGCTGCGACGCTCTTGTACACCATGGGCGACGGCGGCAACGTGGCCGGAGCGCTCTGGTGCACGCGGATGATGGATGTCATGGCCCTGCTGCACCAGGGGGCGGTAGATCTCGGATTCATCGGCGGCGCCCAGATGGACCGGTTCGGGAACCTCAACACTTCCTACATCGGTGTCGCCCCTCCGGGCCCGGTGTCGGGCGACCAGCCGAGTGACCAGCCGGAGGCGGGCCGGCCGGCGACCGGCGGTTCCGCCGGAAATCCATGGGCCACGCGCGGCCTCCCGCGCGGTTCCATCAAGCTGCCCGGCAGCGGGGGCGCGGCCGACATCGCCGCGCTGTCCGGACGCCTGCTGATCATCATGCAGCACGAGCGGCGCCGGTTCACTCCTCGCGTGGACTACGTGACCTCGCCGGGGTACGGCGAGGGGGGCGACTGGCGGGCGCGCGTGGGCCTGCCGCGGGGCGGGCCGGCCGCCGCCATCACGACCCTGGGCGTGCTGCGCTTCCGGCCGGACACCCGGGAGGCCTACCTGGATTCCTGCCACCCGGGGACCTCCGTGGCGGAGGTCCGAGCGAATACCGGATGGGACCTCAAGGTGGCGGAGGATGTGGGAGAGACGCCGCCGCCCACGGCCGACGAGTTGCAGATCATCCGGGAGGTCGACCCCGAGGGGTTCTGGACCCGCTGACGGTCTCGATGGGGCTGCGGACGGGTCCCCCGGGGGCTTCCTGGGAGCGAGCCCTGGGGCAGGACGGGGCGTCACCAGCCCGCCGTCGCGGCGGGCCAACGCGGGCGGTTTCGGGGAGGTGCCCGGGGAGGGCGCTGCTCCGGCGCCCACACGAGGAGGGGGACCGATGGATCAGTTGACGCGTCGGAGGTTTCTCCAGACCGCTTCGGTGGCGGCCGCGGGGGCAGCGGTCGGGCCCTGGGTGCTCCGGGCGCAGGCCCAGAGCAGCCCGGTCAAGATCGGGGTGGTGCTGCCCTACACGGGCGTCTACGCGGTCCTGGGCGAGAGCATCACCCAGGCCATGGAGTTGGTGTTCGCGCGGGAGAACTGGACGGTCGCGGGCCGCAAGATCGAGATGATCAAGGAAGACGACGAGATGAAGCCGCCGGTCGGCATCCGCAAGACCGAGAAGCTCATCGACTCGGACAAGGTGGACATCCTCACCGGCCCCGTGCACAGCGGCATCCTCATGGGCATGCGCGACAAGGTCCACAACTCCAAGACGATCCTGATCGTGTCGAACGCCGGCGCCGACGCGATCAGCCGCGAGCGCTGTTCGAAGTGGATCTTCCGCACGTCGTTCTCGAACTGGCAGCCCTGCCAGCCCATGGGCGGGTGGGTCGCCAAGAACGTGTCCAAGGAGGTCTTCCAGATTGCGCCCAATTACCAGGCCGGCAAGGACATGATGGCGGCCTTCCGGGAGACGTTCCTGCCGGCGGGGGGGAAGCTCGTCGCCGAGGACTACCCGAAGCTGGGCGAGACGGACTACGCGCCGTACATCACCAAGATCAAGCAGTCGGGGGCCAAGGCGGTCTTCGCCTTTTTCTCCGGCACCGACGCCGTGAACTTCGTGAAGCAGTTCGACCAGTTCGGCCTCAAGCAGACGGTCAAGCTGACCGGCGCCGGCTTCCTCACCGAGCCGGACGTGCTGCCCGCCCAGGGCAAGTCGGCGCTCGGCATTATCACCGGCCATTTCTACACGCCCGTGCTCGACAACCCGGTGAACAAGCAGTTCGTGAAGGACTTCAAGGCCAGGTACAACAACAAGACGCCGGACGGCTTCGCGGTCCAGGGCTACGACACGGCCGAGGTCATCCTGCGCGCGCTCAAGGCCGTCAACGGCAACACGCAGGACAAGGACAAGCTGGTGGACGCGATCGCCAAGGTCGAGTTCGACAGCCCGCGTGGTCGCTTCCGCTTCGACCCCAAGACCCACAACGTGATCCAGCCCTTCATCTATGTCCGCGAGGTGCGCGAGGTACCGGAGTTCGGCCTCACGAACGTCCCGATCGACAAGGTCGCGGACGTGCGAGACCCGGGGACCGGCTGCACCCTGCCGGCCTAAGGGAGATCGCGGGGGCCGGGCCGCCCGGCCCGGCCCCCGCCCTCATTTGCGAGCGTGAGCTTTGTCCCGGATTTCTTCGGCCAGGCCCTGAACGGCCTGTCGTACGGCGTCCTGCTGTTCCTCCTCTCCGTTGGGCTCACCCTGATCTTCGGCATGCTCGACGTCGTCAACCTGGCCCACGGCTCGTTCTACATGCTCGGCGCGTACGCCGGGCTGGCGACGATCGCCGTGACGGGCAACTACTGGCTGGCGATGCTGGTCGCGCCCGTCGCCGTCGGCGGAATCGGGGCCCTGCTGGAGCGGGCGTGCCTCCGGCCGCTGTACCGCCGGTCCCCGCTGGATCAGGTCCTCCTCACCTTCGGGTTCATCTACCTCTTCGAGGACCTGGTGAAGTGGATCTGGGGCGGTCGCATCCGCTCGATCCCCCCGCCGGAGGCCTTCTCGGGCTCGGTACAGTTCTTCGGCGCGACGGTGCCGTCCTACCGGCTGTTCGTGATCGTCTTCGGCCTCGTGATGGCAGTGGCCCTGTGGCTGCTCATCGAGCGGACGCGATTGGGGGCGATCATCCGCGCGGGGGTGTTCGACGCGGAGATGACGGCGGGCGTGGGCGTCAACATTGACCTGGTCTTCACCGGGGTCTTCGCCTTCGGCGCCGCCCTGGGCGGGCTGTCCGGGGTCATCGCGGGTCCGATCCAGTCGGCGTCTCCCCCCATGGGCGCCGGCATCCTGATTCCCGCCCTCATCGTGGTCGTGGTGGGCGGGCTGGGCAGCCTCAAGGGCTCCCTGGTGGGGAGTCTCATCATCGGCCAGGCCGAGACGTTCGGGAAGGCGTGGCTGCCGGGAGCCTCGATGGTGATCATCTACGTGGTCATGGCGCTGGTGGTCCTGCTCCGGCCGCAGGGGCTCTTCGGCCGGGCGCTGAAATGATCGTCCGGCTGCTCGGCGTCGGCGCGCTCGTGGCGGCGGCCGCCGTCTTCCCCGCCGTGGCAGGCGCGTATCCGGTCAAGCTGCTGCAGGAGATCCTCGTCTGGGGCGTCTTCGCCATGAGCCTCGACCTCCTCTTGGGCTACGCGGGCATGGTCTCCTTCGGCCACTCCGCGTTCTTCGGCATCGGCGGCTACGTCGCCGCCCTCGCGCTCAAGCAGTCCCCCCACGCGCTCTCGGCCCTCGTCCTCCCCGCGCTGGTCGCGGCGCTGGCCGCGCTCGTGATCGGCTTCTTCTCCATCCGAGTCAGCGGCGTCTACTTCATCATGCTGACGCTGGCCTTCTCCCAGATGTTCTACGCCTACGCCTTCCAGGTGGCGTGGCTCGGCGCCGAGGATGGGATCATCGGTGTGCCCCGCCCGCGGCTCCTGGGCCTCGATCTCGCCAACAGGACCGTGTTCCACCTCTACCTCGTCGTGCTTGTCGCCCTCGCCGCCCTCGTCCTCTGGCGGGTGGTGCGCTCGCCGTTCGGCCACGTGCTGCGCGGTATTCAGGAGAACGAGGGGCGCATGGAGGCGGTCGGCTACGCCGTCCAGCGATACAAGCTGCTCGCCTTCGTCATAGCCGGCACCGTCGCGGGTGTGGCCGGGTCGCTGTATACCCAGTTCGTGGGTTCCATCACGCCTGACGCCTTCTTCTGGACGACGTCGGGTGAGGCGCTCCTGATGGTCATCATCGGGGGGACGGGCACGCTGTGGGGCGCCGTGCTGGGCGCCGCCGCCTTCATCCTGCTCCAGAGCCTGGTGAGCTCCTATACGGAGCGGTGGATGCTCATTCTGGGCCTGACCTTCATCCTGTTCGTCCTGTTCGCCCCCGGTGGCATCGTGGGCGCGCTCCGCGGCCGCGTGGGGAGGAGGGCGTGACCCTGGCGAGCCCAGTGCTCCTCATCGAGGGGCTGACCCGCTACTTCGGCGCCCTCAGCGCCCTGAACGGTGTCTCCCTGATGATCGCCCCCCGGGAGCGCCGGGCGATCATCGGGCCGAATGGCGCGGGAAAGACGACGCTGTTCAACCTGATCACGGGTCACCTCGCACCCAGCACCGGCCGGATCCGCTTCGATGGCGCTCCCATCACGGGACTCCCGCCCCATGCCGTGGCGCGTCGGGGGATCTCCCGCTCCTTCCAGCGGACGAACCTCTTCCCGAAGCTCAGCATGCTGGAAAACCTGCGACTGGCCGCGGCGGCCGACGGGCGGGGGAGCTACGACCTCTTCGGCAGCATCGAGCGGTATCGGGCCCCCCTGGACCGGGCGCGCGCCGTGGCGGAGTCGGTGGGGCTCCTGGGGCGATTGGAGGAGGTGGCGGGCCGCCTGTCCTATGGGGAGCAGCGCCAGCTCGAGGTGGGGGTCGCGCTGGCGACGTCGCCCAAGCTCCTGCTGCTGGACGAACCCACGGCCGGGATGTCCCCCGAGGAGACCCAGCGCATGACCCGGATGCTGGAGGGGCTGCCGCGGGAGGTGACCCTGCTCATCATCGAGCATGACATGGACGTGGTGTCGTCCCTGGCGGACCGGGTCACCGTGCTCCATTACGGCGAGGTGCTGGCCGAGGGCACCTTCGACGAGGTCAAGGCCGACCCCCGGGTGTACGAGGTGTATCTGGGGGGCGCCGGATGAGCGTGCTGCAGGTGGACGGCATCCACACCTACTACGGGGAGAGCCACATCCTCCACGGCGTGTCCCTCCGCGTGGGCGCGGGAGAGATGGTGGCCCTCCTGGGCCGCAACGGGGCGGGCAAGACGACCATGATCCGCAGCATCGTCGGCTTCACGCCTTCCCGCGAGGGGCGCATCGTCTTCGAGGGAGACGAGATCCAGCGCTGGCCGGCCTATCGGATCGCCCGGCGCGGGGTGGCGCTGGTGCCCCAGGGCCGGCGGATCTTCGCGCCCCTCTCGGTGCGCGAGAACCTGCTGCTGGGCGCCCGCGCCGATGGCTGGACGCTGGAGCGCGTCTTCGGCCTCTTCCCGCCCCTCCGGGAGCGCGCGGAGCAGGCCGGGGGCACCCTGTCGGGCGGTGAGCAGCAGATGCTGGCCCTCGGCCGGGCGCTGCTCACCAACGGCCGGATGCTCCTCCTGGACGAGCCCTCGGAGGGGCTGGCGCCCCTCATCGTCCGCGAAATCGGCCGCATCCTGCAGGCGCTCAAAGGCGAGCGCCTGTCCGTCCTGCTGGTCGAGCAGAACTACCACCTGGCTCTTCGGGTGGCCGACCGGGTGTACGTGATGAACAAGGGGCAGATCGTCTACGAGGGGACGCCCGCCAGCCTGGAGGCCGACGAGGACGTGAAGCGGCGATACCTGGGGGTGGCCTAGAAGGAATGGAACCGCAGATGAACCGAAACGTTGCAGTTCTCTCGCCAAGCGCGCCAAGGACGCCAAGACCTGCTGGGCCTTTCGCACAAGAAACCGGGGGTCTGGCGGGAAGGGTTTGGCCCGGGCTCGCCGAGGAAGAGACCGATTCCTGCCTCTCTTTGCGTCCTTGGCGATCTTGGCGTGAAAAATCCGAGGCGCCCCAGGGCCGAACGGGGGAGGGCCGCGACGGATGAAGGCGCTGGCGGCGGTGCTCTGGGCAGTCGGAGAGCGGCTGGACATCCGGGAGGTGGAGGTCCAGGCGCCCCAGGCCGGCGAGGTG